>Ga0209045_1002788_pt1 | contig 12196 bp, 10 predicted proteins | sample SaaInlLV_10m_DNA_4_FD_184664 | JGI IMG/M metagenome (GOLD analysis project Ga0209045, IMG submission 184664) | Marine microbial communities from expanding oxygen minimum zones in the Saanich Inlet - Saanich Inlet SI072_LV_200m_DNA (SPAdes) (version 2) | ecosystem: Environmental > Aquatic >...
GCTCGGCCACCAGTGAGCGTGAAAGTCGATAATCATGATATTGTCTGTTAAATGAAATTAATGCCCGTTTTTTGTTTTTCTTCTTGAAATGCCATCATTCATGTCCCAGCGGTATCAGTGTTCATGACCCTCACAGGCCTCAAAGCGGTAGTCTTGCAAATCAAGCTTGCCATTGTCTTCAAAAAAAGAGATCAGCTCATCGGCTGTCATGTTTTCCGCAGCGCATGAGTAAAACCGCGTTTCCTCACCAAATTTATCAATAATTTCCTGATGTAAAGACGCTCTTGTCATCGACTTGCCTGATGCCATTGCCATCTGTTTTACTTCTCTGCCGTGAACCTGCTCAGCCATAAGACGTTTCCCTGTTTGAGGATGATTGATAATTCGTGTCAGAAGGTCAACACCGTTATGACCCCTGTTACGTAGGGATCGTTCATAAATAACTTCACATAATCTATTTGCAAGGGGATCCAAGTGTTTCTCATTAGTGTCCAAGAAACACGTTGCCGTTAAAAAATAACTTCACTTGATCTATTTGCAAGGGGATCCAAGTGTTTCTCATTAGTGTCCAAGAAACACGTTGCCGTTAAAAAATAATTTCACTTGATCTGTTTGCAAGGGGATCCAAGTGTTTCTCATTAATGTCCAAGAAACACGTTGCCGTTAAAAGGCAAATTCACTTAATCTGTTTGTAAAAGTCCTAAAAACTGGATATTTTACAAACAGAATGTGAACTAGCCTTTTAGCCGACCTTTGGACCATTTTGCAGACAGAAGGTGACAGCAACGTGTTTCCTTTTCACGAATGGGAAACACTTGACTAATCTTTTAGCCGACCCTGAAGTACCAAAAAGCACAGAACATTTTGCGAACAGAATGTGAAGTAATTTATGAGCCGACCCTTAGATCTGTTTCATGTTCGGTTTGTCTATTTATGATAAAGTGAATCGTAAAAAATAACAACTTGTGCCTTCTCAAATTCTCAGTGAAGAGGTCGCGTATATTTGAGCAAGCTGGAGTGACTAGAATTCCATAGAACCCCTCGACGTAAAGCCCGCTTTCATGATAAAAATTAAACCATCAAATCGACGGTACGAACCTGTAGGGGTTTCAAGCACCAAAACATGCAAAAATGATGACCCGCAAAAACAGGTTTTTTGAGCCGAGCCTAAGTAAAAAGGGTCACTTAGCTTGACATCTATTTTTGTTTAACCATAAAATTATAAAAGGACTCAGGTATTGACATCTACTCTAGAATTACTATAGTTTTATCGCACAAAAACAATCATTTCAAAATAGGAGAAAAAATGAGTGCCAGAAAAAAAATTGAAGATGCCTTGAAAGCAACCCCTACTATCTCTCTTGATGAATTGAAGAACCTACTGCCGGATATCAATGCGGTCACCCTGAAGTCGGACTTTTATAAGCTCAAACGAAAACTGTTCGGACCTGTACAGAGCAAAAAGCCGAAGGCACAACAGAAGATTAAAAAGATAAGTCGCCGTCAGCAGGTTCTGGAATATCTGAGCAAGAACGCTGAGGCTACTTTTGACAGTTTGCAGAGCACCTTCTCTGATGTCAAGCAGACAACCCTTAGAAATTATCTGAGCGTCTGGAAAAAAGATCAGAAAAACGACTCAAAGAAAAAGGAACAACCGGAAACGCTCGCAAAGAAAACGCAGAAAGTGCCCAAAAAGAAACAGACGGAAAAGCCTGCCAGGAAAACACAAACAGACAATACCGAATTGATCGAATCCCTCAAAAAAACCATTGCTGCTCAGGAAAAGACGATCGAAACAATGAAAAAGACCTTTGATCTGCTGAGCCCGGACAGTCATGAGGAAGAACTGAAGGGGATGACTCTGTCTGAGATCAAAAAAATAGCAACAACCTATCTAAAAAGTATCAGAGAACTACCTGCAAAAATAAGAAGATAATCCATGCCTGATGTTCTGAAAGACGAATAACCAACGCACATTTTTTCATAAATACATCTGCTGGAAGGAGTTACTGAATGAAAGATGTTTCTCTGTTTATCCCCTGCATCGTGGATTTATTGCTTCCCGAAGTAGGAGAAGCAACGGTTGCAGTTTTGCGAAAATTAGGACAGAACCCTATCTACCACCCTGATCAAACCTGCTGCGGCGAACCTGCCATCAATTCAGGGTATCAACATCATGCTATTCAGGCAGCCAAGCACTTCATTGAAATATTTGAAAATGATGAAGCAATTGTCTGCCCCGCCGGGTCTTGCGTCAATACCGTCAAGAACCATTATCCGGAGTTACTCGCAGGTGACGATGACTGGGTGAAGCGAGCTGAATCAGTGGGGTCCCGTGTCTATGAACTTTCTCAGTTTATCGTCGATGTCATGGGCTTGGATGCTGTAGATGCGACCTATCAGGGAAAGGTGGCCTTCCACCGCTCCTGCCAACAGTTACGGGGACTGGGTGTATCTGAACAGCCGGAAAGGTTGATTCGTGCTGTCAAAGGAGTAGAGGCAATACCGCTTATTGGAGCGGACGTTTGCTGTGGATTTGGTGGGTTGTTTTCCGTTGACTACGCCTCAATCTCCGAAGCCATTGTGAAGAACAAAACCGATAATTTTATAAACAGCGAAGCGGATATTCTGGTGACTTGTGATCCAGGCTGTTTAACGAATATTAATGGCTACCTGAGCAGGAATCACCCTGGCAAAAAAGCCGTGCACATTGCCAATCTATTGGCTGGAATCTAAACTGAGGAACGAATGGATATCAAAACCGAACAGTTTGTGCAGGTGGCTGAAGAAGAGCTTAAAAACGAACGAACGCGTCTTTTTCTGTCATTGCTGCCGCCCGCAGTTTCACAACGGCGTCAGGCAGCCATGTCAACTTTCAGTGATCCAAAAGCGGCAATGTCCTACTGCGCATCCGTACGAGGGGCAGCGGTAGACAATCTGCCGGATCTATTGGAAGAATTTGAAAAAAATGCAACCGCTAACGGGGCCAAAGTCATCTGGGCCCGAGACGCCGCTGAAGCGAACGAATTTGTTGTACAGAAAGCCAGGGAAAAAGGCGTTAGCTATGTGACCAAAGGAAAATCCATGGTCACTGAAGAGCTCGGATTAAACCCTGTTTTAGAACAGAACGGGATTGAAGCCTTTGAGACCGATTTAGGCGAATATATTGCCCAGCAGCTAAAAAGGCCACCGTTCCATATTGTCGGTCCAGCCATTAATGTTCCACCAGAAGAAATCCGCGATCTGTTTATGGATATCGGCATCCTTGAGAAAGCCACCGCCGATCCGGTAGAACTTGGATTGGCAGCCAGAATTTATCTCAGGGATAAATTCCATCACCTGAAAATGGGAATTACCGGCATCAACATGGCCATTGCCGACACCGGTAGTATCATAAATGTGGAGAACGAGGGCAACATACGTTTTACCAAAGCAGCACCTCAGACCCAGATCTCCATCATGAGTATCGAAAAAGTGATCCCATCCATAAAGGACGCGATGTTTCAGGTACGGCTGTTGTGTCGCAGCTGTACGGGTCAAAAAATCAGCAGCTACGTAACCATAGACAACGGACCGAAAAAGAACGATGAAATTGACGGTCCGGAAGAGCTGTACATCGTGATTGTCGATAATGGCAGATCCGCCAAATACCACGATCTGCTGGCCCGGGAGGCACTGCGCTGTTTTCGTTGCGGCGCCTGCCTGAATATCTGTCCGGTATACACCACGGTAGGGGGTTATCCATACGGTTGGGCGTATTCAGGTCCCATGGGCCAGGTTTTGAATCCAATGTTGCTGGGCCAGGAGCGAACACAGGATTTATACCGGGCCAGCACGCTTTGTGGTGCCTGCAAAGAGGTCTGTCCAACCGGTGTCAATCACCCGAAAATATTCAGATACTATCGCAGCAAAGATGTTGACGGAGATACAGAGTTCGGGGGCAAACCAAGACCTTTGATGGAATCGATTATTTACAAGTTCTGGTTGCAAGGTGTCACGAATTCCTGGAGCTGGAAGCTGGGGGCCCGCCTGGCACGTCCGCTTTTGAATAACGCCATCAAAAACGGTTGGCTGAGAAAGAAAATCAAGCCCTTGGACAACTGGCTTCAAGCCCGGGATCTTCCTCTGTTTCCCAAAAAGACTTTTAGAGACCGCTGGAAAGATCTTAGGGATCGTTCATAAATAAACAAAAAAAATCATGTCAACTGCTAAAGAAGATATACTCAACAGACTCAGGAACGCTCCTAAAAAACTGGAACCACAACTCGCCGCAAAACCGGATTTGGTAGAGGCCACCTGGAGCAGGGAAAAGCAAATTGAAAAGCTGATTGAAGAGCTGACCGCACAGGAATGTACCGTTTTTCGTTCAGAAAACAAGGGCCAGGCCCTGGACAAACTCACAGAATTCTGTGCTGAAGAAAAACTGTCTAAACTTATCATTTCTGACGATGATATCATCAGAGCATTTGATCTGCAGAGCTGGGGTAAAACAAACGGTATTAAAGTCATGACTGCGGCTCAGTTTGAAAATCGTGAGCTCTTTAAAGATGCAGTCTTTGACCAGGCAGACGCCGGCGTCACTGGAGTGGATTATGCGATTGCTGAATCTGGCACTCTGGCCCTGGTTCACAGTGTCAGTCAGGCCCGGTTGATCTCTCTGGCGCCGATTATTCATATCGCCCTGATTCCACTCGATCGAATTGTACCTATCTATGAAGATGTGATTGACAAGGTTTTCGCAGATAAAGGACATCTGCCTTCTCAATTAACATTTATCACAGGTCCCAGCTTGACTGCAGATATCCAATTAACATTTTTTCGTGGCATGCATGGTCCGAAAAAAGTCATTACGATTTTGATAGATGAAAAATTTCAATCACAAAAGGAGAACGCATATGGAGTATAAACAGATCACTGAACCGTTCAACCAATGGTTAGGGCAGAAGCAGGGCGAAAAATCCGTCAAAAATCTGATCAAGCATGGTTTTGATGCCCATTTTGTAGAAACTAAAGAGGAAGCCGGCTCCCTGATTGAGAGTAAAGTCGGTGAATTTGAGTCTTTTGGGTTTGCAGGATCCGATACAACCCGCAAGATTGGACTGATCGAGAAACTGCGCGATCAAGGTAAAACCCTTTATGATCATTGGGAAGAGGGGCTGGCACCCGAAGATGGGTTCCGGATTCGCAAAAAACAAAGCGATTGCGATTGTTTCCTCTGCAGCGCCAACGCCATCTCCATGACAGGCGAAATAGTGAACATGGACGGGGTGGGAAATCGCACAAATGCCATGTCCTTCGGCCCTAAAAAAGTGTTTATTGTTGCTGGGATGAATAAGGTCACCAAAGATCTCGATTCGGCCCTCAATAGAATTCATGAAGTGGCTGCTCCGATGCGTGCCAAAAGCCTTGGTATCGAAACTCCTTGTGGTAAAACCGGTATTTGCGGCGATTGTAACGACCCCATGCGACTTTGCCGCATTACGACTATACTTCATCGCAGACCCATGATGACCGATATATCAGTCGTTTTAATCAATGAATCGCTGGGATTCTGACCCATCGGAGCTGATTAAAAGCGCGTCTGAATAAACTCCCGTACCATGCAAGGGTCGCTGCTTTATCGAGGCAAAGACTCTTGCGCCAGCAATCTCTCCGAGTATCCAGGTAAATCTGATCCGATATTACTTTCCTCGTCTGCTATTTCTCAGTTTGATCAATTCATAACGATTCTTGATGAGCTCCCCTTCCCAAGGCTCTGACGCTGTATTGTACATCAGGGTTGAGTGCGGCAGCTGGCGTCTCGGTATGATGACTGCGAACGGTACCCAATCAGGTAACGATTTGACATGCCAGCGTTATAGTTTGTATGGTTACAACTGGAAAATTGAAGATACTGAAATAGTGATTGGTGAAATCAACAATGAAAAAAAAATGACGACCTGCAAACGTACCCATTTCCTGGCTTTATTTTTGTTAGTGGTTATCATGATCAGTAGTTGTGATAAAAAAATTCCTGTTAGGATTGGTTTTGTAGGCGGTTTGACTGGACGTCTTTCTGATTTGGGGATCGCAGGCAGAAATGGTGCGCAACTGGCGATTGAAAATATTAATAGATCGGGTGGGATCAAAGGGCGTCAGGTTGAATTAATTATCAAAAACGATGAACAGAATGCAGAAATTGCGCTCAAGGTCGACCAGGAGTTGATCAATGAAAATGTGGTGGCCATCATCGGGCACATGACCAGTTCGATGTCATTAGCCGTTCTCCCCTTAATAAATGAAAACAGCATAGTCATGGTCAGCCCGACAACCAGCACCAACAAGCTGACAGATATCGATGATTATTTCTTCAGAGTCATTCCGCCGAATAGAAGTGAAATCGAACATTTGACAAAAGTAGCAAATAAAGATCTTGGATTATCTGAAATTGCTGTTATCTATGACATATCAAACAAAGGATTTACAGAAGGATGGTACAATGCGTTCAAAAACGAATTTGAAAATCGTGGCGGACAAGTTGTAAAAACCGTTTCTTTCACTTCAAGTAAAAATACATCCTTGTTGGAAATCGCAGAAGAAATTACTGCTACCAAACCAGCAGGACTGGTGATCATTGCCGGGGCTCTTGATGCCGCTGGAATCTGCCAACAAATACAAAAGCTTGGGCACACACTTCCGATATTTTCCACAGGATGGGCGCTGTCAGAAGAGTTTATCAGACAAGGGGGGACAGCTGTAAACAACGTCATATTCTCACAAATATACAATAAACAGAGTCAAAACAAGCTATTTTTAGAGTTTAAACGCAATTTTGTCCAGAGATTCGGACGAGAACCGGATTTTGGATCTGCTTTGGCTTATGAAGCTACCCAGATTGTATTGGATGCGCTTATCAGGGTAAAAGAGACAGGCAATCTGAAACAGGCGATTTTGGAACGTCAATCATACAATGGTCTACAAGGAGATATTACTTTTGGAAAATATGGCGATGTTGAACGACAGCGAATACTTGTCACAGTCAAAAACAGACAGTTTAGTGTGATAGATTAACAGATGAAAAAGGTTAGATCTTTAAAACAGTCGCTGACAATAAAGTTTTTGTTATTGGCAACTCTGCCCATCGTTATCGTGGGCGTTTTTGCTTTACAAAATATAACGTCCAGCCTGGAAGAGGAGATCGGCAACAAAAATTTTCTATTGGCTAAATCACTCTCCGGAGAAATAGAAAGGTTTTTGAACGAACCTGTGAATTTGATCCGCCAAATTGAAGTGGTTCTCTTCACAAAGAAAATGCCCCCTGAGACCCAGATTAATAGTTACCTGAATGCGTTGAGCAGTAGCTATCCCTTTTTTGAACTGATCACTGTCTTGGATCCTAAAGGCCGAATTGCATACCTGTCGCCCTTTAACAGGGATCTATTGGGATCAGACATGTCCAGCCAGCACTATTTTGAATTAGAACAGCAAGGGCAAAAAAATGACATTCAATTTTCCCCTGTCTTCATCTCTGCACGAACGGGTCGGCCAACACTGACAATCTCTAAACGCATAAACAGCTGGATGATTGTTGGGCATCTGGATTTGTCAGCTCTGGAACGGATCAATAATAAGATCACCATTGGAGAGAAGGGTTATGCCGAGATTACAGATGTAAACGGGACCTTGCTGGCGCATAAAAACAGAAAACTGGTGCGTGAACGCTTCAATATAAAAGGCCTGAGTATCTTTAAACGAACCCAGACTGGAAAGGAAGGAACTTTTCGTCATAAATTTGCAGGAGAAGAAAAAATCGGGAGTGTCACTACTGTCCCCATGACCGGCTGGCAGATTCATGTTACCCAACCTGTTGAAGAGGCATTCAGGCCTGTTAAACGAATCAGAAACATCATTTTGGCAGGCCTGTTCCTGTCCCTGGTGGCAGCGACTATTTTTGCGATTTACAGCATTAAAAAAACCTTAACCCCCGTGATAAAACTAACGACTAATGTTGAAAAAATTGCTGAGGGCCGGTACGTATTTGAAACCCCTTCAAATAGTTATCGAGAAATAAACAATTTAGCAGAAAAGTTCAATCTCATGGCCCGAGGTCTTGCAGCACGTGAAAACAGTTTGAAAGAGAGTGAAGCAAACTACCGTGATTTAGTGCAATCGTCCAACAGCATTATTCTCAGGTTCGACTCCAATTATCAACTTATTTTCGTCAATAAATTTGGCCTGGATTTCTTTGGATATTCCAAAGAAGAATTAATCGGCAGAACTTCACTGGAAACAATTATACCCCATGTGGAAAGCACAGGCCGAAACCTTGTGGAAATGATGGACAATTTATTTAATAATCCGGACGCCTACGTCAACAATGAAAACGAAAATGTTCGTAAAAATGGAGAGCGAGTCTGGGTTGCCTGGAGGAATCAAACCATTTATGACAGCGATGGCAAATTTTCAAGTTTGCTCTGTACCGGCTACGATATCACCGGTCGCAAACTCGCAGAAGAAGGCCTGCAAAGTGCCCACAACGAACTGGAAAAAAGGATTGAAGCAAGGACCCTTGAGCTGAAAATAGCCAAAGAAGACGCTGAAAAAGCCAATAAGCTGAAGAGTGAATTTCTGGCAAACATGTCCCACGAGTTACGGACCCCAATGCATCACATACTGGCCTATTCAAAATTCGGAGTCGACAAGACACACACGGTCAGTCTAGAAAAGCTATTTCACTATTTCTCACAGATCAGGGCCTCGGGTGACCGCTTGCTGACACTCTTGAATGATCTATTGGATTTGTCAAAGATGGAATCGGGGATGACAAAATACAGGTTAGAAAAGATTGACCTGGCAACCATGGTTGAATTCCTGATCTCTGAATTCTCACTGCCAATCAATCAAAAATCACTTCTCATTGAAATAAACAAAACGAACCTTTCAACAATTGTCCTTGGTGATGAATTAAAGATCAGCCAGGTGCTGAATAATCTTCTGGCTAACGCAATAAAATTCACTCCGCAGGGTCAATCAATCACTATTTCATTTCACACAGAAGAACTGCCTGGTGGAAAAAGAAAAACGGATATGAAGACCGTTCCCGCCCTGTTAGTCAGAATTAAAGATACAGGCATTGGTGTCCCGGAAAAAGAACTCAAGACTATTTTCAATAAGTTTATCCAAAGCAGCAAAACAAAAACCGGTGCTGGAGGCACAGGTCTGGGTCTGTCTATCTGCCAGGAGATTATCAATGCCCACAACGGCATAATCTGGGCGGAAAACAATCTTGACATTGGCGCAACCTTTAGTTTTATGTTGCCGTTCGACCAGGAAATTGGATAACAGGCAATTTTATCCAACACACCCGCTTCTAACTCAAAAACATCTCCCCTGAAATTCAGGCTTTAAACTAAAAAATGCCATATGAAAAAATCCAAAATTAAGATTCGCCACACCCCGCCACTTGAACCAAGAAGAAACCAAACATTGTTAGCAGGCGCTGCGAGTGTTGACATTACCCCGCCCCCGGGCATGCCGATGGCCGGGTTTGGGATGTTTTCAGTTAGTGGCCGTGGCGTCAGAACCAAACTGAAGGCCAGAATCCTGGTGATTAAACCGAAACAGGGAGGATCGGTTGCACTGGTGCAGTGTGACCTCCTCTCGGGTTCACTGGTAATTCATCATCGGGTGGCCGAACTTGTTGCGCAAAAAACGGATGTTGAAGCTGGTGCCATTGCAGTTTTGGGAACCCACACCCATTCCGGACCTGGAAATTTCTTTGAGAGCAAGATGTATAACGATAATGCGTCAAATAAACCTGGGCTGGATGAGAAATATGTGGCCTTCTGTTCCCAACAGATTGCTGAAGGGATTATAAAAGCCTGCAATGAACAGAAGCCGGCCAGGATTGCAACCGGGGTAACCGAAGTTTATGGCGCAACAATTAACCGGGCCCTTCCTCCCTATTTAAAAAACAGTCAGATTAAAAAGCTGAAGGAAAAGCCCGCTGCTTTGAAGGCCATCAATTCGCAGCTTTACATGATACGAGTCGATGTTCTTGAAAAGGATGATATTTTCAAACCACTCGGGGCCTTCACATCCTTTTCTATACATCCTAACACCAATCCTGCAGAGCTGGAAGGCCTTTACAGTGGTGATGTCACTGGATTTGTCACAAGAGAGGTTGAAGCGGGTCTTAAAAAAAGATACAAAACCCTATGGAACCCTGTTCTTGCAGCAGCGAACGGTACCCACGGGGATTGTAATGCCAATCACGCCCAGGATCGGGTGGAAAATTTTAAGGATCATAAAAGACTGGCACATTTGATTGGGGAAAAAACTCTGGCGCTTTTCTATTCACTGGATCACCAGCTGCAGGCCGATGTGGATGTCAGATTCAGGGCCAGGGAGATCAATATGCTTGAGACCCCTGAGGTTGAAGGCATCCGCATAAGCAACAGGGGCTATGCAGGGATGTCTGTGCCAGCCGGAGCTCTCGGCAGAGGAAGAATCACCTCCTTTTACAAAGTCTGGCTATTCCGTCCCGGCAGACCGCGAAGGTTTCTGACCCACGGCAGCCAGGGGCATAAACGCATCCTTTTAGGCCCATTACAGCGCCTCTTGTTGCCGAAGACGGATATGGGTCACATTCTGCTTGCGCAGATCATCCAGATTGCCGACATATTATTAATACCACTCCCCTGGGAGGTGACGCAGGAGATGGGGCGCCGGATAGGCGCGATACCGTGAAAACGATGGGAGAAGCGGCCGGACTGAAAGGAATTAATAAAGCGGTGGTGTCTGATACGTCTAACGGATATATCGGGTATCTTACCACTCCAGAAGAGTATACCCTGCAGTTCTATGAGGGCGGCAGCAACTTTTATGGCCCCAATACAGGACCTTATGTCGCCTCACAGATGGGTCATGTTGCCAAGGACCTCGCTTCAAAAGGGTCAGGTAGTGAGTTTGCGAAGAATTGGGAATTTTCCCTGCCTACCAAAAGTTATTATCCTGAAGACTGCATGGTGACCGGCAACAGAACAACGAAAAAGGACCCTGAGTTTATTAAAAAAGGGGATCTGGAGGAATCATTCTGGCGTTTTCAGTGGTATGATGTGCCGCCTGCACAAATTGATTTTAACAAGCCGCTGATCAGAATTGAAGTCAGCCAGGATAGTGAAAACTGGCAGCCTCTCGATATTGAAGAGACCCCTGTGGATGATGAGGGACCTGATATTGCCGTTATTTGCCATAATAAACCGTCTGACGAACAGATGGAATTATATGAAGCACGCTGGAACAACCCGCTTCAAAATGGCCATTATTACAGATTTGCCGTTTTGCAACGGGGAAATCAGGATGTTTATTACTCTGTTGGTTTTAAATAGATACTTGGAGGCGGATCTGTGAAGCAAGATGAGAAAAAAAGGAGCCCTGGATAAAACCGATCTAAAACTGCCTTTAGTGAGATCCGGTCAGTTGCATCAGATCGATTCTTAAGAGGGAAGCACTATGCTTTTTCCGGAGAGAGCTTTTCTTGAATTGAATAGGTAGAGTCTGATAAGTTGAATTGATGTCCTAAACCTTCTTCCCTGTTGATAATGATCGGTCCTCTCAGATTGACGGTTATCTTATTGGGATCTCGACTCATATTAACGATGACATAAATCTCTAAATTTTTAATCGAGACGGTTTTCAAGTGCTTCAAATCATCCTGGGTGACATCAATTTTGTAGTCAGCTCTGGCAATCACTGGATCAATAATCACAAAAGCAAAAACAGGGTCATCAAGTGACTGCAAAGTACGATACGGCAGCTCCTTTTCTTTTTCGATGATGACAAACTTTGTAAAATCAGGAAACCCCGCAGGTCCTTCCGGAAATTCGATAATATCTTCAGCATTAAAATCTATTTCACCAAAACGAGCTGTCTTAAATTTCATGATGAGCTGTGCTATTTTAGGTTATTGGTCCGATTTGGAACCCTTTTTCGGAAGGTGTTCGTCTCTGGTGGGTGTATTAAAGCAAGAAGCGCACCGTTGTCAGGGTTGTTTTTTAGGATTATCGGGTGTAAAATTCGAATAATATCCGATCTTATTTTCATCGGAATCAGTGCATTGTTGCAGGATCCTGGTTAATTATCCGGTCTGACTCAGCAATATCCGGTTAGGTTTTTGCAGAAAGCTGAATGATGAAACCTGGATTGAGCTTATAAG
>Ga0209045_1002794_pt1 | contig 12164 bp, 14 predicted proteins | sample SaaInlLV_10m_DNA_4_FD_184664 | JGI IMG/M metagenome (GOLD analysis project Ga0209045, IMG submission 184664) | Marine microbial communities from expanding oxygen minimum zones in the Saanich Inlet - Saanich Inlet SI072_LV_200m_DNA (SPAdes) (version 2) | ecosystem: Environmental > Aquatic >...
CCAGAATCAGGCGGCTTGAAACCATGCACAAAGAGTTTGCTGCCAATGTGTCCCATGAACTAAAGACGCCCCTTACCACCATAAAAGGCTTTGTTGAAACCCTCCAGCAGATGATGGCCGCCAATGGAATCAAAGAAAGTGAAGCCTTTTTAAAAATTATTGAAAAAAATGTAAACCGAATGATCGATCTGATCAATGACCTTTTAGCCCTTTCAAAACTTGAACGCCTTCAGGGTGGGAATATTCAGCTTGAAGAGCATAGTATGACCGCATTGATCCAGACCGCTGTTCAAAACTGCAACGGTAATATTAAGAAAAAAAATATGTCTGTGAGCATCGAATATACTGAAGATATTACCGCCATGGTTGATCCGAGTTTAATGGAACAGGCCATTATCAACCTTTTGGATAATGCAATTAAATACAGTCCAGAGGGCAAGCCTATAACGATCACGGTCACAAAACAGGGATCATATATTGAAATGAGGATACAAGACAATGGCAATGGTATTAAAAAAGAACATCTGACCAAGATTTTCAATCGGTTTTATCGGATAGATCGTGGCAGAAGCCGTAATGAGGGCGGTACAGGTCTTGGCCTAGCCATTGTGAAACATATTATCCAGTATCATAATGGTAAAATTGATGTTACCAGTACAAAAGGCAGCGGCAGCTGTTTCAAAATAAGCCTGCCTGTCTGATACCACTACTCTGTAAAATCCATTGCCTGCATTTCTCAGCACATCGGCAGAGAAGATTGTGATTGATTCATCCCTATAAATTGGATAAAGCATTAGCCATTTTTAGATAAGTTTTTGAGGTAGTTAAAAAGTGATTATAGTCTCCAATTATGTAGTGAGTATGTTTTGTTGCCGGTTTACCCCGCCGCCAAATCCCGCTTCTATAATATCATTTGTCATGCATGACAATTTGCTATGTCCTTTTTTTCTGCTGCATTTACCTCAAGGATGAAGTCCATAGTAAAGACAGGATTTATTAAACATGAAAAAAGACGGTGAATTGATCAGGAATAGACAGATTCATCACCTGATCTTACCGGACATAGAGGGTTTAATAAAAGAATTTTTAGCTATTTTTCCCGGAGTTTTGCTTAACCCTGGCCCCATGAAGTTCAGCGGTACTGTTATGGTATTTTTTTTAAATCACTGCGGCTATACTTTTAGCAAGGTATGAAATTTTATTTTCACTAAGACCGGCTAAATTAATGCGTCCATCATCAAGGCCATATACTGCATAGTCATTTCTCAATATTTCCATTTGCCGGGGCGTTCCAGGCAAAATTGAAAACAGACCTGAATTTTCTGCAATAAAATCATATTTTTTTTTACCTGTTTCAACTTGCAGTGCCAAAGAAAGTTTCTCCCTAAGCCCAATAATGCGTTTTTTCATGACAGATAATTCTTCATGCCACATGTCTTTTAACTCAGGTGTTGTCAGTATGTGTTTAACAATCTCAGCCCCATTTTGAGGTGCTACCCAGTGACATGGCCTGGCCAGAGAAGCCAATTGAGTCTGTGCAATTTTTATCTCTTGTTCATTGCTACCCATTAAGAATGCACAACCCACACGATCGTTATATAGACCAAAATTTTTTGAACAGCTAAAGCTGAGTGCTAAATCATCGACTTTTTCAGCCATAATAATTAACCCTTTGGCATCTTCTTTTATGCTGATCCCAAGACCTTGGTAGGCAGTATCAATAATCGGATAAAAACCTCTTTTTTGTGCAATATCGGCAATTTTACTCCAATGATGTTCATCAAGACACAATCCTGTAGGATTGTGACAGCTACCATGAAGAAGAACAGCATCTTTGGGTCCTAAGGATTCAAGTGTCCCCATTAGAGAATCATTTTTTAATTTATTGGTTTCCCGGTTTAAAAAGGGATATTCTTTCAATTTTAAGCCAATGGATTTCGCTGTTGGTCCATGATTGGCATATGTGGGATCACTTACCCAAATAGTCATATCAGGTTGTGCTTTTTTAATAAGATTTAAAATCAGGCTTAAGGCACTGCTGCCTCCAGGGGTTTGAATTCCACGAATGAACTTGTTTTCAATTTTTTTTTGAAATGCAAATTCTTGAATAAGGGCAACGAATTTTGGATCTCCTAAAGGCCCGACATAGCTTTTGGTTGTCCTATTGACAGCTAAATATTTTTCTGCTTCACGAACTGCCTTCATTATGGGGGTATTCCCTGAATCATCACGATATACCCCCACTGTCAAATCAACTTTTTCTGCGCGGTGGTCTTCTGACGCCTGGATCATTAAAGGTACAATTTCATCCGGCTTTGGTAAAGGTAAATCAGCAAACATATTTGTCCTCTATAAATATTGTAGTTTAAATCTCTTTGGATATTATTTCTTTAAAATGTATTTAATAATATGATTTATATCAATTAAATCCGGTATTCAAGGGATTATTATACCTGTTCAGAGTAAGGTTCTCTTATCATCAACCCGTAGCCTGCATCCGTTGTTGGTTCATAAAATGATTCAACTGTCTTAAATCCAAGCCGATCGCAAAAACTCATAATTAAATCTCGGTAAAATAATATTTATTGTTAATAAATTCCATAAAAATCCAACAAAGAGCCGTACGTATCTATATGAATTGACGGCTCAATGCAACAATTCCCACACCAATGATCATTGACAAAAACACATTCCCAGTTTTGTAAGTGCATCCGGCTGTAGCAACGGCTGCCACACCTCCATAAATTCCTGAAGATGCTATTCCGGGAGCTATCAATGATAATAAAAGTGTGCCGGGAAGTGCATCCATAAATACTCTAAACCGTCCTATTTCAGGAAGGCGCTCTGAAAGGAGCAGACCTCCAATCCTGAGTGAATAGGTTACTATTGCTGAACATATAATTGTAAAAATGATTGTTGTATCATTGCTAATCAGTTCCATGAGTTTTCTCCCGGTATAAAAGTGCTTCAACCATAGCTCCCCCCACTCCACCAATCAAAACATACCATTTCCCGGGTAATATTCTTTCTGCGGCAATGGATAGCAGGGCTGCAATCAACCACGGCACAATATTTTGTTTTCCTTTCCACATGCTAACAACAAGGGCTGTAAAAACAGCTATAAATGCGAAATCCAAGGCATAGACTTCAGGATTACTGATTGCAGCACCCAGGCTATGTCCTAAAAGGGTTCCTGTGCACCAGGCAATAAAAACACATACGCCACTGCCTAAAAGATAATATGTATTTACCTTTTCCCTGTAGTAAGCCGCCATGGTCACCGCCCAGTTTTCATCTCCAACAAGATGCATAAAGGCAAATTTATGTTTAAGGCTTGTACCCTTGAAAACCGGCCTCAAAGATGCGCCGATCAAGAGATATCTTAAATTAATGACCAATACTGCTAAAGTGATTTCAATAATTGGGAGCGGTGGGTTCCACATGTCTATCATTACAAATTGGGCAGAACCGGCAAAAACAGCAAGATTCATAAATAGCAATTCGGTCCATAAAAGCATTTTTTGTGCAGCAAGTACCCCAAGTACGCTTCCATAAGCGCTCACACTTGCGGCTACAGGTAAACTCGCAACAAACCCGGATGTAAAATTTCTATTCATTTATTTTTTAAACCTTTGGTTACAAAAACAGCATTTGAATTCGGATAATTCAGTTTTGGAATGAACATGAAGTTAACCTAAGATTTTTTTAATTTTGGGTAAAAATTCCTGGGCGCGATGCCTGGAGGCTGGGATAAAATCATTGGTTCCACGGATCAATAATTGAAAGGCCTGCCCTTTTTTATTAATTTTTAGTACATGTTGTAGATTAATAGTATAGGAACGATGAACCTGTACAAAATAGTCGGAAGGCAGTTTTGCCATGGCTTGCTTTAGAGATAACCGCAAAAGTTCTTTGTGCAGCTCTCCCTCCTTATTGATCACCAATTGGCAATAATGATCCTTCACAGCAATATAATAAATATCGATAAAAGCGATTTTTTTAAAACCATCCTCTGAAGTTGTTTCAAAATGTGTTGATTTTTTTTCATCCTCATCTTTTGAAATGGGCTCTTCAATGTAAACAGGCTTATTTTCAGGTAGAATTTCCTGCTTCTTTTTTTCAAGTTTATCATTGATTTGTTTGATTTCGGCAAGTTCTTTTTCTAATTGTTTTTTCAGCACTCCTTGCGTAAGCAGAAAAGTTGCAACCATCCAGGGAATGAGAATTATTTTGTAGAAGACTGCTAACCGACTTGGCAAGGGGGCAGGATGCTCTGTATAAAAATAGAATATATCCGGATAAAGTTTTTCAATACCAATGCATTGTGCATTAAAATACACCATGGTAAAGCCAAAAAAGACACCGACAAAAGAAAGTCCCCAGAATTTTCCAATATTAATTTTAAAAGGCTGCCAATGTTTGTATATCAGCCGTCCACCAAATTCTACAACCAGATATTGAGAAATAATAATAATTGTTGCAATGATTATGGGATAGACAGATTTGAACAATCCATCCATTTGGGTGTATTCCAACCATAAGTAACTAAATATACAAATCAAACCGGCTTCTACAACGTAAATGGATTGCCGGAAAGTTGAGGCATCCGGGTAATTTTCTATTGGAGTTTGCACATAATCTAAAATAGAATTCAAATTTAACTGTCCTTTAAAATTCTTAAACATCAAGTGCTTATACTCCATTATATTTTTTTTTGTCAAATCCATTTACGACATTTTCAATCCAGTTACGACATACTGCTTGCACGATGATTATTCAAGTGTCAATTTTTATCAGGATCGCTGATTCTGGGTTCTATTTTGACACTCTAATGCATTATTTATGGGTTTAAAACAATTTTTAAGGAGATATCTTATGAATCAAAAAACAGAAAATGAAACTTCTCAGATTTTACATGTATGTGCCAAAGTTCTAATCAGGTGCTTTGCCTTTTCAGTTTTAATTTTGATGATTTGGTTTGTCTGGCTTTTGACATGCGGTGATTTTGGTTATCAATATTTTTCCGCCTGGTTTGGATTAACAAAACAAGAATTTGTATTGGAAAATTTAAATGGCATGACTGAATTAAAATTATTAAGCGTAACATTATTCCTGGTGCCGTATGCAGCTATCAAGCTTGTATTGCATAATATGTATAAAAATACAGCATCTGACAATTAAGCAGTCTTTTGAATTATACAATCTGTCATTTACATTACAACCCGTTAAAAAGGAAGGCTTAAAATGTTTAAAAAAAGTGTTTTGATGTCCAGCTTTTTGTTTGTCTTTTTTATTATTTTCAACTTATCTGCCGGGGCTGAAGATTCTCTAAGATCGGTTTTTATAGTAGACAACATTTCCTGTGGTTCCTGCATAAGGAAAATCGATGCCAAATTAAAAAATTTAGAAGGTTATCGTGGCATGCTGGCAAATATCGATAAAAAAATGGTGATAGTTGATCACAAAACCATTCTTAGGGATGTTGAAATTACAGTCGCCATGACTTCTATTGGCAAACCGGCAAGGCTTGCTTTGAAAAGCGAATATGATCGGCAAAAAACAGTGTCAATGGAATCAAAGGGATGGAGAAGTCCCTCTGATGGTTTTATCGCCAAAATATTAAAAATCTTCAGTCCATAAAAGGAAGGCCGCAATATGTACAATTTTGAAAAATATAAAGATAAAAGGAAAAAGGTTCTGGGGATTAAAAGCCGAGGCATGGGATTTTACACAATTGTGTTGATCACTTGCCTGGTCATTATTTCAGGCTTAAGCCTTGCCACTGTGCCACAGGTTTTCTCTTATATTACCACCAGAAATTTGGAAGATGCCATATTCAAAATGGACAAGGGATCTACATGGTCTGATGAGGTGATCAGACAGACCCTGGCCATTGAAGGTGTAAAAAATGCTTTAAGAGACAGGCACAATACACGGCTTGTAGTAACTTATGATCGGCAAAAAATTCAATTGAGTACAATTAAGTCAGTATTTACCCGTCAAAACCTGAATGCCACACTGCTCAACCAGATGAATCATCGACAGCGCAAAAAATTACTTAAAAAGGAGGAGGAGAAAAGGTGAAACTCCATAACATATCTTTTGGCAATATTTTACGAAAAAAAGCAAAGATGCTTTTCCTGGTGCTTGGTTTGGTTATCGGAATATCCACCATAGTAACTCTTTTGTCCATAACAGAGAGCATGACCCAAAATATTGAGAAACGGTTAAACAAATTTGGTGCCAACATTATCATGACGCCCAAGAGTGAGAATTTATCCTTGAGCTACGGTGGTATTTATGTGGGTGGTGTAAATTATAAAGTTCAAGAATTTGATCAGGACAGGCTGACCCATATCCGGTCTATCAAAAATGCAAAAAGTCTTTCCATTGTCGCGCCCAAAGTTTTAGGTCCCGTGGTGGTCAATGATAAAAAGGTTCTTTTGATGGGTGTTGTGTTCAAAGAGGAACTGTCCTTAAAAACCTGGTGGCAAAAAACAAATGGATATTTTCCGCAAAAAGATGATGAGGTCATATTGGGGTCTCAAGTGGCCAAATTTTTAGGGGTTAAGACAGGTCAAACTTTTGAACTTTCCAACAAACTCTTTAAAATTTCTACGATATTAAAATCAACAGGCTCATCTGAGGACAATGCCATAATTGCCGATCTTAAAGTCAGTCAGAAAGTCCTGGGAAAAGATGGCAAACTTTCCATGGTTGAAATTGCAGCTTTTTGCAGGGGGTGTCCCATTAACGAACTGACCCTTCAAATTGCCGAAAAATTTCCCAATGCCAAGGTCACTGCCATGAAACAGGCAGTAATGTCTAAAATGCAATCCATTGAAATGTTTAAATCCTTCAGTCTTGGCATCTCCATTATTGTTATTTTCATCGGATCCCTTCTGGTCCTTGTCACCATGATGGGGTCTGTTAATGAACGGACCCGGGAAATTGGTATTTTCAGGGCTATCGGGTTTAGAAAGGGGCATGTGATGCAGATCATCCTTTTGGAGGCAATGGTACTTGGTGTAATCGGTGGCCTTACTGGATTCTGTATTGGAAACCTTCTTGCCTGGGGAATTATACCCTTGGTGATGAAAGACGGTATATTTTTTGGAATCAATATCAATCTTGGAATTGTGTCCACACTTATGGCTGTGGCTTTAAGTCTTCTGGCAAGCCTTTATCCGGCAGTTAAAGCCAGTAATATGGACCCAAGTGAAGCCCTGAGGGCATTATAAAAAAAGCGAGTAAAACATGATGACACACACAGACCATTTAATTGAAATCAAAGGACTGGGCAAGGATTACTTTAGCGGTGATACAAAGGTCAGTGCTATAAAAAAAATGGATTTTTTCATTGATGACGAAGAATTTATCACCATCATGGGGCAATCCGGATCAGGAAAAAGTACTCTTTTGGCAGCCATGGGTGCGCTCAATCAACCCACACGAGGCAGGATTATAGTGGATTCTCTGGATCTCTATGCCCTTTCCAATGAACAAAGGGCAGATTTCAGAAGCGAATATATCGGGTTTGTTTTCCAGTCTTTTCAACTGATTCCCTATCTAACCGTACTGGAAAATGTTAAACTGCCTCTGGCTGTCACCTCCCAAAAAAATAAAATTAAAAACCAGATGGCCTTGGATGTGATTGATCGGGTCGGCCTGTCTGAAAAAGCCCATCGCCTTCCAGATCAACTTTCCGGGGGAGAGCAGGAAAGAGTAGCCATTGCAAGGGCGATTGTTAAAAAACCACCTATTATCCTGGCAGATGAGCCTACAGGCAATCTTGATTCCAGCACAAGCCAGGAGATTATGATGCTTTTAAAATCATTGAATATGGGCGGGTACACCATTGTCGTTGTCACGCACAATGCTGACATGAAGACCTATGCATCCAGAAACATTAAGGTTCAAGACGGCGAATATTATGAGTAAATTAAACCATATCCAGCATTCTGGGGGTTGATATTTTATTGAATCTCTTTAAAAAATGATTGTCATGTGACAAATTCAATTGTAAACACAGATCATTAAAAATTTAAAGGCAATTGAACCCTTGGACATAAATTATCATAAGACGCTAACATTTAAAAATCGAAAACCTTGCCGGGAACTTTCAATTGAATTGAATATTCGTGGTGCCAGTGAATATACAAAGGTGAGTTTCCCGGTGAAATATGGTCTTTTTTCAAAACTTGAAACCTGTGATTATATTTTTGAATTTAATCTCATCCATGAGATCCGGCATATAAAATCAAAAAAAAAATCCTGGCTCAATCCATCAGAATGGCTTAAACGAACCATGGGAAATGACTGGGTTTATTATTCCACGGGAGGGTATTCAGGAGTTTTTGAGGCCTTGGGTGAATATTATCTTCCCAATCTTATGTATCCAACAAATTCGCTTCTGGGCGGCAGACCTTTTGAAGAAAATGAAATAAATGGTATTGTAAAAAACTGGCATGAAATCATATTACAATTGCCGGTTACCGGCATACCCGTTGAATTTTCTCAATGGATTCAATCCATCCAACAGCAAACCCCTGAAAAGTTGCAGGAAAAATCTCAAAGCCTGTTTGACATATCCGGATCAAGGGTCACTGTGATGCCACCCGATGCCCGGCATGTTGACTATAATATAATCCCTATAACCATTTGTGACGGCTGCCTTTATAAATGTCAATTTTGCAAAATTAAAAATAAAAAGAAATTTTTAATACGATCCAAACAGGATATTGACAATCAGATCACCCAACTCAGGCAGTTGTATAGTCAGGACATTGTCAATTTCAATGCCATATTTTTAGGAGAGCATGATGCGTTAAACGCTCCCTGTGAATTGATTCTTAATACCGTGCAGAAGGCTTTTGATGGTTTTGAGTTCCAATCTTCATACATGAAAGAAAACTTTTTGTTCATGTTCGGGAGTGTGGATTCTTTTTTAAATGCAGGCAAACTCTTTTTTGAAAGGCTCAATGGCCTTCCCTTTCAAACCTTTATCAATATCGGTCTTGAATCCTATGATCAGGCAACCCTGGATCTTCTGGGCAAACCTGTCACCAAAAAACAAGTGGGGCAGGCATTTGAAAAGATACAGACCATAAATGACACATTTTCCAATATAGAAATCACCTGCAATTTTGTCATGGATGAAACCCTGCCGGACTCCCACTACGAGTCTTTAATGACCCTTATCAGAAAAAGCGTAAACAGGACAAAACCCAAGGGATGTATCTACCTGTCTCCATTAAAATTCAACAGCCCTTCACGGCAGGGACTCTATGATTTTTATAAACTAAAATCCCTTAGCCGGTTTCCCACATTTTTATATATGATCCAGAGGTTGTGAAACACTCTGGGCTCACTCAAAAATTAATTACCAATTTTGAGTGAGCCCTAATCCTCATTTTTAACCATTTCCCGGTATTCCTGCCTCAAAACCATGACAAGAAAAACCCATATACAGCTGAACAGTATGGCGAGCCAGCTGAGCTGGACAATGCCCATGGAAACGGGCAGCCATCTTGTGACCAGCAGAATGATAAAAGAACCGAACACCTTGAACAATCTGTACCCAAGCATATCCAGCCACGCCTTTGCCTGGTAAATGAGAACGGGATCAATGGGAACATAGAGCAATTCTTTTGATGCACGGTTAATGGAATAGGACAGGCTTCGGTCACTGATCTTGGTTGCGCTGATTAAAAAACTGGTGGGAATCATCATAAAAAAAAATGAGCAGCAGCTAATCATAACAGGTTGTACCAAAAGGCCTGTAATGGTCCCGAACTTTTTGTGTACCAAAGGAGTGATCCCAAGATTAATCCCAATGGAAACAAGACTCATCACACTGAAAAATGCTGACAGATAGGCAGTCCTGGCTTCTGTGTCTAAAAATGCTTCTTCAATTGTATTTAAAAACTGATATTCAACCAAAGGAGATACCAATTGTGCCAATAATAAAATACCCCCCATCAGAACCAGGTAACGGTTTTCCAGAAGTTTTCCCAGACTGTTATGACGCGTTGATCTCATTTTCGTCACATTTGCAGACTCACAATAGATGCCCAGGCGGCCCATGGTCCAAGTCAGGAAGGCGATTATCAAAATAGTTACCGATGCTGTCAATAAAAGGTCTTTAGTTTCAAGGGCTGTATGACTTACCAGAAGAGCTGAAATACTACCTCCGGCCACCCCGCCCACAAGGCCTCCCGTGCCGACAAATCCATACCATGATTTCCCTTCACGGGTTGTGTAAATAGCATTTGCAAGACTCCAGAATTGTTCAACCAGCACCACCCCGATAATGTCCACAAGGACATAAAATCCAATGACGACTGCCGGGCCCGGAGAATTTAGTACAAATCGATACAATATCAACAAAACACTGATAACAAGGCAGGTCACCAAAACCACATTAATCCTTGCATACCGCCTGACCATCTGGTGGTAAAAACCGACAAAAATAACAGTTGCCAATGCTGTAAGTATCCATACCCAGGGAAGCTGCCTGGCTCCCATGGCCTCGAGAAATAAAGAACGGCTGGCCGGTTTCAGCTGGTAATATGCAGTGATAATCAAAAAGAAATTAACAAACAAAAATGAAGACCGGATTCCTAGCTTTCGCAGGGCTATAAATTTTCCGTTGCACTCAAGATCCTGATCTATTGATATTTTATTATCTTGCAAAATCATATCCTTTTTAGTATTTATAACAGATTATGAAGACAATTGCACAATTTGTCATTTTAATTTTATTGTTGATAGTTCCAGGTATCCAGGCATCTCCATCCCCGGACCTGCTGGACACAATTTGCGACACAAAACTTCAAAAAGGCCTGGAACAAGCTCTGGAACAATTAAACCTTTCCAAGGCAGCAGCCGGCAAAAATCTGACCATAGCTCTTGTGGATATTACGAATCCTTTTGAACCCCGGCATGCATATATCAACCCCAATGAAATGATGTATGCGGCCAGTCTGCCCAAAATTGCCATTCTCCTCGGGGCCTTTGATCGTATCTCCAACAATGAGATGACCCTGGACAGGAGTACAGAGCAGACCCTGACCCGGATGATCCGTAATTCCTCTAACCATTCAGCAACAACCATGCTCAATCGAGTAGGCAAAGATTACCTTGCCGACCTGCTTCAATCCCCCCGGTACAAACTCTACGATCCTTTAAGAAACGGTGGATTATGGGTGGGCAAAGAATATGCCAGGGCTGGTGCCTGGAAACGAGACCCCGTCAATAATCTTTCCCATGGTGCCACTGCCTTACAGGTTGCACGCTTTTACTTTATGCTGGAAACAGGACAATTGGTCACCCCGGAATACAGCCGCCTGATGAAATCCATATTAGGCGAGCCTGCCATCAACCATAAATTTGTCAAAGGTATTCAGTCTGTTTACCCTGAATCTAATATCTTTCGCAAATCCGGCACCTGGAAATCTTTTCATTCCGACAGTGCCATCATAGAACGTAATAATCGCAGCTATATTGCCGTGGCCATGGCCAACAATCCAATGGGCGGTCAATGGCTAAGTGATCTGATCGTGTCCATGGACAAGCTCATTTTTGAGAATGCTCCTTCCCGGAAATAGACTCACTTTTTTCATAATCTTTTTCCATAAGCCTATGCACCCGTGTAGCTAAAGTCTGGTGAGCCAGGGCTGAATTTTTACGCAGAACATTGGAGATCACTGCCACCATGTAATGGAGCCTGGGCCTGGATGCCGGATGCTCGACAATGGCAACAGAACAAAGCAGGTTCAACTCATTGCCCTGGTATTTTTTACAGACAAATCCAGATTCCGGCCTGCACTTGTACAGAGACCCGGACTTAAAATATACGGCAGCCCCTGAAAGTGCTGGTGATGACGCATACCTGATACGCCTGGCCGTCATGTAAATAAGCCGTTTGATTTCCCTGCTGGAAAAAGGATCAACCAGTTTCCCCTGCTCAAGCTTCAGCAAAAACTCTATCAGGGACTTAGGGGTGGCATAGCTTGTAGTACCCGGCACATTGCTCTTTCCTTTCCTGGTAAAAAAAGACCCCTGGCGAAAGGTTTTCAGATTTAAATTGTTGCGGGTTATGGGGTCTTGAATGCTTTTTGTGAACCATGCTCCTAAATCTTTTTTAGGGGTCTCATTAAAAA
>Ga0209045_1002798_pt1 | contig 12163 bp, 9 predicted proteins | sample SaaInlLV_10m_DNA_4_FD_184664 | JGI IMG/M metagenome (GOLD analysis project Ga0209045, IMG submission 184664) | Marine microbial communities from expanding oxygen minimum zones in the Saanich Inlet - Saanich Inlet SI072_LV_200m_DNA (SPAdes) (version 2) | ecosystem: Environmental > Aquatic > Marine...
CTTTCATCCGCTAATGAGCAGTTATGTTATTCTTAGAGAAACACTAAATACAGAGGAGTCACTTCGTTGAAATGTAGTATGGGATGAGAAAAACATCTACGTCTTGAACCCCAATCATTGCGATTATGGTTTTTTATTATTTACTACCCGCACTAAACAACTCATTTATATGCTTAGTTAACTCTGAGAAATTAAAGGGTTTTCTGATAACAAAGTCTACATTAATGCCTTCTTCATCTATAGGCTTGATTTCCTCAGCCCAGCCGGTTATTATGCCTACCTTTGGTATCTTCTCCATCGTATTCAGAACTTTTATCACATCATACCCGTAGACATTTGCATGGCAAGGTCACATAATACAAGGTCAAAGTGTTCACTCTTTATCAGTTCTATAGCATCAGAATTATTGTCAACAGTCCTGACCATGTGGCCACTACTTGAAAGAAATTTGTCCAGAATATTGCATATTGCCTCTTCGTAACTCACTAAAATAATCACTGCTCTCCTACGTATATAATGTTAAAGGCGCACACGTGTCTTATTAACTCGCGTGCGCCTTTATTATAAAATATATAATTAACTGTTTTAAGCTACTGCGCTTAGTTCAGTTTTAGCTTTCACCTGATTTTCTTCCTTTACATCCATTATTCCTTTTTCATCCTTCTCTTCCGCAGACTCCTTTACCTTCTTATAGTTTTCAAGCCCGTCATTGATATTATTGGACATTGAAGACATGAATTTTGTTGCACTGTAATTTCCACTGCCTTCTCCACTGTCTCCTATGCTGTTAATTCCGAAGCCGGTGTTCTTCTCTCCACCATTGAACAGGTGGTCAAGCGTGTTCTTATTCACCTGGGCCATCCCCAGTTTGTGTGTATCAGAAGCACTATTTGTCTTTCTAATCTTCTTCAGATTTTTGAAGGATGAGTTGTCCTCTGTTTTATCCTTAACGTCAAACGACTTTCTCAATCCATCTATAAAATCACCAAATCCTTTACTCTTATCTTCAGCCATCTTCTCATCAATATCATCCATCTTTTTGTCAAGGCTATTGATCATTTTATCAAACTCATTGAATATCTTTGCGATACCACCAAGCCCTTTACCCTTACCTCCTGAAAGCGCTTCCTGCAAGTCTTTCTTCTCCTCTGCCCTGGCTAATTTCTTTGCCTCTGACTTGGCTAATTTCTTTGCTTTATTCACCTCAGCCTTACTTGCTTTCTTATCATCGTCATCATCCTTCTTGGCCTTGCCTACCTTCTTATTATTGTTGTCATCGTCGTCCTTCACTTTAGCTTTAGCCTTTACGTTACCATTGTTAGCAGTTGTTACTTTCTTAGCGCCATCGTTGTCTTTTGCTTTTGGTTCCGGCTTCTCATTTATCTTCGGCTCTGCTTTTATTGCAGGCTTTGCTGCCATTGCTGTTTTTTCATTTTTTTGAGCAGCCGCCTTAGCCTCTTCATTCTTCTCCTTGTTCTCTGCAATTGACTTTTCAGCAATATTAGGTTTATCTTTCTTAACCTTTGTTTTTTCAACAAGAGTCGGTTCTTCTTTTTTAGCCGTTGGAGTTTCAACAGGTTTTGCAGACACCGGAGCATCATCTTTCTTTGCTAAAACGGATTTCCGAGGAGCAGATGTTGTGTGTGTCTCAGCCTTCTTTGCACTATCAGTATTAGAAACCATACCGTCATTCTTATTTCCTTCTTTATACCCTGCCTTACCAAGCTCCTTTTCTACCAATTTCCCAGCTTTATCTACGATATGTGCTTTCTTTTCATCTGCCCTGGCTAACTCCTTTGCAACTCTCTTTCCTGCTCTAGCTGTTACATCTGCTCTTTTCTCTTCGGCTCTAGATAACTTCTTTTCTGCATATTTCTCCGCTCTAGCTGTTATCTTCGCGCTGCTCTTTTCCATCTCAGCTCTTATTCTGTCTACCATCTTTTCAGCTTTAGCTATTGAATTTCCACCTGCATGTTTAGCTTTATGTAATATTCTGTCTATCATTTTATTACCGCGCTTTGTTATCTTATCATTCATTCTGTCAGCTCTAGCAAACATTCTTCCAATCTTCTTCTCAGCTTTAGCGGTAATCTTATTATTCTCTTTCTCAGCTTTCTCTAATACCCTTCCTATCTTATTTTTATACTTATCTGTTGTATCTGCATACATTTTTTCCGCTTTCTCTAATACTTTTCCTATTCGATCCTCAGTTTTAGCGGATATTTTTACATTCATTTCTTTCGCTTTAGATACTAAATTTCCTATTCGTTCTCCAACTTTACTTTCTACCTTGTTCGATTTAGAAAGCTTAGACGCTTTGTCACTAATCTGAACATTATCACTATTTCTTTCTGCTCTGTTTGCTTCTGAAGCTTTTCTAGATACTTCCGCTGCTTTTTCAGCTGCCTTTTTTGAGACGTCTGCGGCTTCTCTCATTTCGTATGGTTTTTCTGCGTGTCCTATTTTTGCGATTGCAGACATTTGAATTCTCCTCTTTTAAGATTTACTGAGACTGAAAACTTCTTTTCTTTTATTTTCTAGATCTCATTATATCAAACAGTATGCCAAAGCTGTTTTTCTGTGTAATGATTTTCAATAGTAACACGTTAACACATTAGTAACTATCAACTTAAAAATATCTCTATCAGATATTATGGATAGTTTTAACTAACAAATTTGCTATCACAGAGTGGGGGGATTTCTCCCAGTTTTAGGAGGGAGCACTACGGTATTAATCAGATCTATGTTTATTACAACATGTTATAACGATATACGGAAAAAGTACTCACCAGGGGTAATTAACCTCACCCGTTTGAGCAGTGTAATGAATATTATTATCTTAAACGTGTCAGCACTGCATATCAGTAAAAACTTGGTGCGACTGATGACTCTTTAGATTACGAGTAGGTCGGGTATGGAAACCCGACTTACAAGAACGTAAAGGCTTTAGGTGTGATTTACAACGCAAGAAAAATGGTACAACCTGTCAGAGTGATAACTAGGTATTTTGAACTCTATCTTGTGATTCATTCAAAAGAGTTTCTTTAACAGTAGTAGATAACTTTTTGTATTTTATGGGTTTACTGATTATAAAATCTATACCCATATCATCTTGATTTAGGGAATCAAGCATATCTGCCCATCCGGTAATCAATCCAATCTTTGGTTTCTTATCAAGTGACTCCACAACCTTTATTACGTCCCAACCGGAGACTTGAGGCATACCTAAATCGCAGATGACCAGATCATATCGCTCCTTTTCTAACATCTTAATGGCGGCATCACCACTTTCAACGCTATCAACGTTATAACCCTGTCTGGATAAAAACACATGCAACAAATCACTTATCTCCTTCACATCATCAACAACCAGTATACGATAGTTCTCCGCTTGTATGTCAATTACCGGCTCAATAGATGTCTCAGGAAGTATTTCTTCAGTGGCTACAGGAAATTCTATAGTAAAAATAGTTCCCTTTCCTTCCTTGCTTATTAAGTCTATTTTGCCACCATGTTTCCCAATAATGCCGTATGAAACGCTCATACCCAATCCGCTGCCTTCAAGCCCCTTGGTGGTATAAAACGGGTCAAATATTTTCGACTGGACCTCTTTAGACATGCCACAACCGTCGTCAGCTATACATATAAATACTGTATCCCCTTTATCCCACGTTTGAAAGGTAATACGCCCCCCTTCGGGCATTGCATCAATCGCATTGTTTATTATGTTTATAACAATTTCTCTTAATTCAGGAGGATTTCCCAAAACGGCACGTACCGGCGACAAACCTTCGGTATCCATTTCGTATGTTGCACCACCGGCCTGGGCAACATCCTTCCATTTGGGTTTTGAAAAATTAATTGACTGCTCAATAATTTCCACCATATTTAGTGAAATATGCTTTGCTGTACTTTTTCCCATTCTGGTAAATTCACTCAATCTGCGCACTGTTTCTGAACCGTCGTCTACAGCCTTATTGATAGCACGAAATCCTTTCAACAACTCTTCATTACCATCACAGCTGCATTCCAGTAGCTGTGTATAGCCGTTGATGATTGCAAGCACATTATTAAAGTCATGGGCTATTCCTGCCGCCATTACTCCCATGGCCCTCAATTTTTCAGACTGTATCAATATTTTCTCCATTCTCTTGCGAGAAGTTATATTTACCATCATTCCGGATATGATATTATCATCCATTGTTGCAGTCAGAATAATGTCAACTCCACTCCCATCCTTTTTTACACATTCGCATTCAAATTCATCTACACCGCCAGACTTCTTAAGGTTATTAAGCAAATCGCTCCTGTCCTTTTTGTTTTTATATATTTGCAAAATACCACCAGACATCATCTCCTCAGGTGACGAATATCCAAACATATTTGATAGTGCACAGTTTGCATATAAAATGTCACCATCTATATTTGACTTGTATACTCCAACAAGAGCATTGTCCACAATAGATCTGTATTTTTTTTCTGAAATCTCCAATGCTTTTTTAGCCTGAATTAATTCCTTTTCACTGGCCAGTTCTTTAAAGACCCACTTGATTACGGAAGGCAAAAGCTCAAAAAACTGCCCCTGCTTTACAATATAGTCTCTGGCGCCGGCCTTCATCATCTCTACCGCCACCCTCTCATCTCCGTGCCCCGTCATTACAATGAACTGAAAATCTATCTTTCGCCCTTTAAGGTCTTGAACTATCTGACTCGCTGTCATATCCGGCAACCTGTAATCCAACAGAGTAATCAGAGGAGAATGGTTAACAATAAAATCAATTGCCTCTGCCCCACTATGGACGGCCTTCACATTAACACCTATAGTTTCCAGACTCTTCTTAATCAGACGTGACAGGCCTTCATCATCTTCCACAACAAGAACTGTGGAAGATTCACTTAGCTCATTATTTACACTACTGTTTTGATCTTTTTCTACCATTTGTCTATTGTGTACCATTCACTTCAGGCAATTTTATTATAGTAAGAAAGAGTCCTAATTTCTTTATAGAATCAACAAATTCTTCGTATTCCACGGGTTTGGTAATGTAAATACTACAACCCAGTTCGTGACAGTGATTAATTTCCTTCGGATCATCTGTGGTAGTAACCATGATCACAGGCATTCTAGACAGTTCAGGATCCTCCTTGAGCTGACGCAGGACTTCAACCCCATCTACCTTGGGCATTCGTATATCCAGCAGCAAGAGATAGGAGTTACCTTTTATACGGTGTGGCCCTTCGCCATTCTTGAAAAAAAAGTCCAGGGCTTCCTGTCCATCCTTTAAATGAAGTATGTTATTCTTGAAACCTGCACGTTTCAAATTCTTCTTAATAAGTGCAGCATGCCCTTCATCATCTTCTGCAATAACTAAGTGTACTTCTTGTTGATGATCTCTTCTTCTCTCTTCTATTATTGTTGACATACAAAGCCTCTCTTACTTATATAAAAAACAATATCTTATGTAAAGGACAGGGCTGTTATTTGACTCTGAATTTTGTCTTACTATACAGTACAGAAATAAATGATCAATTATAATAAAACAGCTTAATCTTAAACCTAAACAGTGCAACTCCTGTTGCAAAGTAATCATAAGCCGTTAATATAATATGTTCTTCAGTTTATTCCGGCAGACAAACAAAAAACTTGCTCCCCTTTCCCGGTTCAGATTCTACCCATATCTTTCCGCCGTGACGATCCATTATCCTGCGAACAATTGAAAGCCCCAATCCCTCTCCGGCCACATCACTATCACCGGGGTGAAGACGGTGAAATATCTCAAAAATCTTTTCCATGTGCTTCTCTGCTATGCCAACCCCATTGTCTTCCATACAATAGACAACATGCCCATCTTCTTTCTTTCCTGAAAGCATGATTATGCTATCTCTTTTGCTATCACTATATTTCAAAGCATTATCTATAAGATTGGAGAAAACCTGGTTAATCGTTACCTCATCTCCTCTACAAGATGGCAGTTCATTAATCGAAAATTTAACATTCGCTTCCTTTATCATATATTTAAATGTCTCTGTAATATCAGAGATGAGTTTATTCATATCCAGCTCTTTTATATTAAGCTTTGCACGGCCCAAACGAGACACCCGTAAAAGCCCTGATAACAAAGCATCCATTTTAGATGAACTTGTGAGGATAAATCTTAGTGCATCAGGAATGTCCTCCTCAAGAGGTTCTGCAAATTTAGCCCTTGTTTCAACGGGCATATCACTTTCATCCAGAATAGTATGAATTCGTTCCAGTGATGCTTGTAATTCCTTACTGAAACCCTGTATATTCAAGAGTGGTGACCGCAAGTCATGTGATGCCACATAGACAATCTGTTCCAGCTCTTTATTTTTATATCTAAGCTCATCAAGCATCTGTTCAATCTCTTTTGTTTTATCAGCAACCATTAGTTCCAGATTGTGTGAATAGCCCTCCAGCTGGCATTTTGATTCATCTAATTGGGAAGTCATATCATTAAATGAATTTCCAAGTATACCGATCTCATCTTTAGACCTCGTTACTATTTTGAAACCAAGATCTCCTTTTGATATTCTCTGTGTCCCTTCAACCAGTGTTCTTAGTGGCCCTGTAACTCTTCTGGCCAGAATTATTGAAATTACAATTACAACGATTGCACATATAACGCTTATTATGATAGTAAATATTCTTAAATGCGTAATGGGGGAAAGGACCTCGTCTTTGTCTAATTTAGTCACCAGCCCCCAATCCAAATCTGGGAGATATTGATAAACTGCCACAACATCTCTACCCCTGTAATCTGGGGCTATAATTGCTCCATTTTGCCCTTTCAACGCCAATCTCATAGGCTCAGCCCCAGCAGAACTTAATGGGACGGACATCCTAAACGGCATGACAGGTGCGTACTTTAGCTTTGTTAAGAATACGACTTTATCTCCTCTTTTCTGGCCCAATAATACCTCACCAGACTCCCCCATTCCGGCACGCTTAGTCGTAATCTCATCCAGGCAAGCAATATCATAGGCATTGATAATAACACCAATAGTTTTATTATCATGTTTATCAGTCAGAGGTGACGAGATGAATATGCAGTCTACATTTAGATAAGGAACACTATATGATTTACCTGTATAAGCTTCTCCGTAGTATTTACTAATGCAACTCCTGAAAATATCCTCATTAGACATATCCATTCCAACCCATTTTTCTGTAGTAGATGCCACAACCCTGCCATTAATATCCAGGACCGCTATAGAAGTTAGTTGAGAGTCCAGAGACTTCTTGTTCGTCTTGAGGTGCGTATTCAGGCCGGAGACGGCATCGCTTTTTGTTCCACCGCCGGAGATTATTTCAAGACTATCTCTTATAAATCCATCAGAACTGAAGTCAACAGTTCGACCCTTTTTTGAATCCAGAAAGGACAATGTATGGGTTTCTTTAGATTCTGCAATGGCCGTCAGCCAGCTGAAAGTCTGCTGCTCGATTGTTTTTCTGGCATTGAAATAGTACAACGTTGTGATTATTGAAATGGGTATCAGAGAAATGCAGAGTGCAAAAATTAATAATTTGGTTTTTAGTGACATGAAGTGTGGCTCTGTGAAACACTTTTGATTCTATTTAGACAAGGCTTAAACTAGCGCCAATGTATTATAGTGAATTGAGTTAAGGTACCAGATATTGCTCACAGTTCAAGTATAAACTGTTCCTGTTCAATCATTATAATATGCTACGAAAGAGATTCACTCATCATTTATTGGCTACTCTTTTTCTATACTAAAGAGCTACTTCCTGCTCTGCATCTACATAGCGGCCTCTAATATTCAGAAAATCTTTTTCAGCACAGATAAAGGCGGCTACCACATCAGGGTCGAAGTGTTTCCCCCTGCCTTCTACAATAATATCATGACTCCTGGTATGAGAAAATGCTTCCTTGTAACATCGTTTGGAAGTAAGCGCATCGTATACGTCTGTCAATGCAAGAATTCGTCCGACTAAAGGAATGTCTTCTCCGACAAGCCCATGTGGGTAGCCTGTACCATCCCATTTTTCATGATGACTTTCGGCTATTTCTATTCCGATTCCTACAAAGTCGTTTCCCGCATGCAAACGGTTGACTTCTCTAAGCGTTTCTGCCCCTATGATGGTATGTACCTTCATCTCATCAAATTCTTCTTTTGTAAGTTTACCCGGCTTGAGGAGTATTCTGTCTGAAATTCCAACCTTACCAATATCGTGTAGTGGACTTGCGGCACATATATTTTCTATGTAATCATCATCAATTATGGCCGCATATTCTGAACGAATACAGAGCCTCTGACAGATGATTCTAACATATTCTCTTATCCTTAACAGATGCTCTCCTGTTTCAGGATCACGTGACTCGGCAAGTTTTGCCATTGCAAAAATTGTAGCTCGTTGTGCAGCAGTGATTTCAGACACCTGTTTACTGACACGGTCTTGAAGGTCAAGATTAAATTTTTCTATCTGATCCTGATATTGATTTTCTTTATCATGGAGTAGCTTTCTCTCCAGACATGCGTTGATTCGTGCTTTAAGAATCGTGTGGTTGAACGGCTTTACCATGTAGTCTTCCGCCCCATTTTCGATACAACGTACAACACTTTCCATATCGTCTAGCGCAGAGATCATTATAACTGGAATTTGACATAAGCGAGAATCATTCTTCATATATTCCAGCACCTGGTAGCCGTCCATATCCGGCATGCGAATATCCAGAAGAACAAGGTCACACTCCTGTTTCTCCAATGTCGACAGTGCATATAACCCGTTTTCTGCCATTACAGAATCGTATCCCATCATAATAATCAGGTCATTAACGATTTTACAATTAACACTATTGTCGTCAACAACAAGTATTTTGGCTTTCTCCGTTTCTATTTCCTGACCCATAGTTTTTGAATCAATCATTTACTCCCCCTCTCAGCAGCAAGGACAATCTTGTCTTCATTAAAGTTCTTTGGCATAGATTTACTCCTATTCAATTCTTCTGATCCCTGCTTGCATGTCTCTATCGGTGGTATTGTAAACCAGAACGTGCTGCCACTTCCAACCTCGCTTTCAACACCTATCTTGCCACCGTGCAGCTCCACTAATCTTCGTGTCAATGTAAGCCCGATCCCGGCACCTCCAAGTTGATTACTATGTACCCAATCTGCCTGATAAAACCCTGAGAATAGATGCAGTTTCTCTTCCTCAGTCATTCCTGGACCAGTATCGCTAATCTCCACCCTTATCCCAGCGCTTCTATCCTCTGTAAAGGTGATTCTAATACACCCACCTTTAGGTGTATACTTCAACGCATTGGATAACAGTGTATACATAATCTGCTTATATTTATGCACATCAATGACAACAACGTCTGGTGCAGAATCTATAGTTGATTTGACGGTTATTTTTTTCCTCGTAAACTGGCTATCCATTAGAGATATTATTGAGTCCATTAATTCTGTAGGCAAGCACGTCTGAAGTTCAAGTTCCATTTTGCCTGCATCTATCTTTACTATGCTAAGAAGATTATTAATATGTCCCAATAGATACTTACCACTACTGTATACCTCCTTTACATAGCCCATCTGTTTATCATTCAGTTTACCGAAATACTGCTCATATAATATATCAGTAAAACCAAGTATTGCATTAAGTGGTGTACGAAGCTCATGACTCATTGACTCAAGAAATTTGTTTTTGGCATGATTTGCCTGCTCCAGCAATAAGTGGGCATCCTTAAGTTTCTGCATCGACTGTCTCAATTCACTTGTTCTCGCATTCACTGTCTCCTCCAGTTTATTGCGTTCTCTTGATAACTCAGCCTCAATATGCTTGCGCTCGATAATCTCCTTCTCAAGCAGAAGCATCTTGTCCTCCAGTTTCTTAACTAGAATCTCATTGTAGAGCTTGTAGGAACCCTCGTCATTTCCTATAACCTGAACGTCAGGCTTTGTATTTGACTGGCTCGCATTGTAACCATTACAGAGATTTTCTATAATTGCCATTAGCTCAGTCATATCAAACGGCTTTCTAATGAATCTGTCCGCTCCTAATTGTAAAGCGAATTCTTCATCCTGCTCGTCCGTAAAGGAGGCTGTACAGAAAACAAAAGGGATAGAGTTCAGCTTATCATCAGAATTTACCTTCTTACATAGTTGAAAGCCGTCCATAACTGGCATCAGGATATCTGAAATAATCAGGCCAAACTCTTCAGTATGTAATTTGTCGAGTGCTTCCGCACCATTTGCAGTTGAAACAACCTCATATCCATTTTCTTTCAACCAAGTATCCAATAGAAAGATGTTCTCCGCATTATCATCAACTACTAATATCTTCATTGTTATTCCGAAATTTAATTGATCCTGTATTTAGTCTCTTGTGTTATGGGGCTAAGGGGATGATCCACACCTGTAAAAGCATCTTAAGCGCCTGGTATCATGCAGGCGTGATTCTGCGCTTTGCCAACATTCCAGCTTTGCACTCCATACTTACTGTTCTCACCAGATTTTATAAGAGTATTTGCATTACCTAAAAAGCAGATAAACTCTTTAAACAGTTCCATGTCGAAGCAGTTAATCATGTTTTCCCTCATCTCGAGAAGAGCAGTGAATGGTTTTAGTGCCTCTTTATAGGCTCTTTTTGTGGTGATTGCATCATACGAATCTATAATCCTGGCGGCCCTTACAGTCAGCTGGATTTCATCTCCTCCAATTCCATGAGGATAACCTGTTCCATCAAAGTTTTCATGATGTTGAGCAACAATCACCAGAGATTCTTTTAAGATATTGCCTTCTTTTGTCAAAAGGTTTATACCTGCTTCAGGATGCCTTGCTACTATCTTATGCTCTTCACTCGTGAGACTGCTCGGTTTGTTAAGAATATCTAAAGGTATTTCAACTTTCCCAAAATCGTGCAACAGCAAACCTGTTCCAAAAGAGCTCAGACTTTCCTGGCTAAAACCAAGGTGTTTCCCAAAAAGTAAGCCAAGTACAGATACATTTACTGAGTGTGTATAAGTCTGGTAGTCATGGGAAGTAACCTTTATCAAGTTCGAAAATGCCTTTTCGTCACGTAATATATAATCAACGGTATTATCTGCCCATGCTGTAACCCTATCTATTTTAACTCCTGATTTTGTGTCATTCAAGAGTTCCTGAGTCAAGTTTTTTGCAACACTATAAACAATGCTTGATTTTTCACCCGAACTTTTCTCATTATCGGCAAGAATTGTTTTTAAATTCTGCTCCTGGTAGTCGTTAAATGTTTTATAGCTGTTTGCGTATACATAAAGCTTTGTAATATTATTCTCTATTAATTGCTTTCGCCTATCATTGCGAAACATTTCTCCACCGTGACTAAACAAGATATATCTTGGAACTCCATTAACATGGCTTTTTAGATATAAATCACAGTCTACTTCCGTATCTACGATTAAAGTACTTTCGTTAATAGCCAGAAATTCTTTCATTTAATTTAATTCCTCTTTATTACATCCATATATTCTTACTATAAAATTACCGCGAGAGAATAGACAGACAGAAGATGTCTTGTTGTTATGTAACCGCTAACACTAAAAAGATATACTATCTTTAAATTTCATATTAAAGCATGTCACAACACCTTTTGGCTTTTATATATATATGTATTAACGGCACTTTCAGCTAAAACATTAGCGAAGAATACATTTTTTTGATGAGAAAAATGAGATGTCAAAATGTTGCGGATGTTAAGAGAAGTAACCTGTGGAATATTTGTTGAAATTCCATATTTGTATCTCGCAAGGTTTTTCCTATTAATTTTTTTTTTGATCTGCTTATGATTTACGCTGTAAGCAATTCGAATTGGGGTACTTAGTCAACTTTTGGGATTTGCATATATGACTAAAATCCAGTGTATTGCCTAAGCGTGAAGAGACAATACACTGTAGCAGTTTTTGGAATGATAAAGCGACTATCTTGCTCTAGAAAAACCAGAATAAAGTCCTAAATGTTTACAACTTAAATAATAGATCAGCATATGTCGGAACAGGCCACAATTTTCGAGGAATCAATGTTTCCAGAATATCAATATCTTCACGTAAATCAGTCATCGTAACCTGTACCTTATCACGAAATACCTCAGCGCATTTTAAGCTATCCAAAACTTTGAGTGTCTTCTCACGCTCAGATTCCAGTT
>Ga0209045_1002800_pt1 | contig 12146 bp, 8 predicted proteins | sample SaaInlLV_10m_DNA_4_FD_184664 | JGI IMG/M metagenome (GOLD analysis project Ga0209045, IMG submission 184664) | Marine microbial communities from expanding oxygen minimum zones in the Saanich Inlet - Saanich Inlet SI072_LV_200m_DNA (SPAdes) (version 2) | ecosystem: Environmental > Aquatic > Marine...
CAGCTCACCGTGACGGAATGACAATAATCAGGTCTTTTACACAGAGGCCCACCGCTGATGCGAATCTACATACGGAAGTACACGCGCAAACGCTCGCCCGTTCCAGGCCTGCGTGGCCTCCGCCCAGGCGTCTCCCAATATACTTACATCTATACACCGGCCGGGGAGTCGGAAGATGGGCGGGCCCATCTGAGGTACGCGAAGCAGGTCGGCTGCCTTCCCTATTTGACCGGGTTGCTCGCAAGGTCGGAGAGACGTCAGAACCGCGAGTTGCGCAAGCGCGTCCGCGAGCTGGAGAAGAACACCCAGGGCCGAGGACGTGGTCGCCCTCGCAAATACATGGACCACGAACTGCTCAGGTATTTGGGCGCCTATCGTCGAGGGGACCGGATTGTGCTAAGCCGGGGGATGTCGCAGGAGGAACGGTCGCGTCGTCGGTACACATTACTGGAGTCTGAATGGCGTAAGCTCTTGACCCTGGATCAGTATATCGAGCTCGAACGGCGTGTGCTCTCGATGCGAAAACGAGCCAACAGACTGCGGGAAGCGTGGGATCCCAATCAGGCCTATGCCGAGGCCATCCAGGCGATTCTGAACGAGAGGAGTAAGTCTTGCGGATCGGGTGATCCGGCCCGGGAGGCAGGCTGACCTCGCCACACCAGCGTTCGTGAATGGGGTGGGTGCACAACCTTATTCAGGTTCAGGATCTGGGTGGCGGGGTATCGAAAAGGGGGGCATCAGGACCCTAATCTCCCCCGCGCGTGAGGATATCTGCACTTGATCGCTCTGTCTGAGCACGGATAGGTGGGCATTTCCCCCGAAAGGCTGCCAAAAAAACGTGATCGGTCGCAGCAAATGCTCTCAGAACTGTACACTTGTGCTGCAAGTACCTTCAGAACTGCACGTCGGCATGTTTCCCCCTCCAATTCTCGCGATTTAACCGCTGAAAAAAAGGCATGTTTCCCCCCGCTCCCGGCATCGCCGCAACCTTAGGAATCAGTGCCCGGTATTTCCTCTGAGCAGGGGATTCTTCAAGACGCGATCACCTCGATCCGGCATCAGCGAAGCGAGGTCCTTTTGGCTGCATGGGCATCAGTGCGCCGGTAAAGCGGCGATCAGGACGGAGGCCCCCGAAACGGTGATACCCCCGCCCGCGTAAGATTCTCGAGTCTGGCGGCTATGATCTGAGGGCGACGATGGCAGGGGCGGCTTCGGGCAAGAAGGACCGGTTTCATGTACAGAGTTGGGCAATAAGAATGACCCGATAGACACCCTTCCGTAACATCACACGTCCTTGCCAATCGCGAAAGCACCCCCGATGAACGCGCCGATGCCATGATACGTCCGGGAACCGGTGGCGTACACCATCGGCCTGAGCTTCTCGATGTCCGGACTACCCTTCTCGTCCAAGGCAGACTCATCGACCTTCACATCCAGGATTTCACCGATGAACTGCGTGTGCAACCCGATCTCGATGGTGTGAAGGAGTCTGCACTCGAGCACCAGCGGGAACTCGCCGACGGATGGAGCATCGACGATGTCACTTCTGACCGGCGTCAAACCCGTGGCGGCGAACTTGTCAACGTCCCGGCCCGATGCGATGCCGAAGTAGTCGGCCTCCTTCACGTGGGCTTCAGACGGGATGCTGACTGTGAATGCTTTGCGTTCCACGATGCCTCGTCACCAAGCCGCATCAGGCGATGGAGTAACTGCTGCCGCCCGATTCCACTGAGTTCAGCGATCAGACTGAAATCATTGAGTTTGACTGGCGAGTTCTCGTAGTCCCCGAGCCGTCCGTCGCCCCAGCCATCGTGACCAACGAGAGAGGTCTTTGGTGTGAGAGATACAACGCCGCAATCGCTGAGCCAATGCAGGTGGGAACACACATGTGTCAGGTTGCCGATCTCCGACCTAACGCCCGCAATGGACCCGTAGTAATAGTCGTGATTCCCGAGGACGAAGTAGATGGGGATTCCGAGCCGGTCCTGCGTCTGGCGAAGAAAGCCAACGACCGAACCAGCCTGCGCAATGTCGCCAGCGATCAGAGCTGCCTCAGCGTGGCAGTCGTCCAGTTCACCCAAGAATCGCCCGATTTCGGGTTCACCCAGGAACTCAAGGTGTATGTCGTTCAGCCAAATCGTTCTCATCTTTCTGCGAACCACGGGAACTCCGACGCCTCCCTTTTCCAGATGGGCCAGGAACGGACGCCAAGTTCAGAGAGACGGGCGTCGGTGAGGGCGTGTTCGATGGTGATCGTGTTCATGCTCGCTTCTCTGCTATAGGGGAGGCCGTCAGGTCTCACCCGCTGATCGCGGGGGTGAATGCCGCCACCGTTGCTTAGGAGGCCGGTGGGCATGACATGATATATATGCAGCGCCAGTCGGGGCAACCAGCCATGGACGTCAACTACGCCGAATTGCGGAACAGGCGGTAACGCTCATCAAGCCTGTGGGGGTCGGGACGCAGGTCGGGAGGTCGGGGGATGATGAGCGGGTGGTTATGGAACGCCTGAATCCCGTATTCGAGCATAGTGCCATCGCGTTCGTCAAGGATGTCTCGCCGTAACTCGATGACGTAGTCGGGACGGATGCCGAGGAAGTTGCCGTCAAACGCAGCGTGGTGAAGTTTGCACAGGGACAGGCCGTTCGGGACGATCGGGTCCCCATTCGGGTGTCCATCGGGCAGAATGTGTGCGGCCTCCAACAACTCGGGATGCCTGAGACGACAGATGGCGCAACGATTGCGATACGCGTCGAGCACGCGCTCCCGGAAGCCCTGCTGATGCATCCGATGCTGGGTAACGGCGGTGATGTATCTGCGTCGGGCTTCGGTGCCGGAATCGGCAAGTTCGTTGTGGACTTCCAGGAAGGCAGCATCGTCGACGGCCACGCTGAACGTCAAGACAAGAAGGGCTGTCAGCCGCGAGGAATACGGGGTAAATCGGGTAGTACCGACCTTTGATGATGCCATAGAAGTAGACCAACGGTACGGGATGAGAATCCCATAAGATCTCCAGGGGGACGTCCGGGCATCGCTGTGGAGTCGGGCCGTTCCCTTGTTCCCCCACCATCAGGCGGCTGCGCCGGCTCAGGGCCCCCTCGGCTCAACCGTAGACATCCCACGACACGTGTGGGAGCCTGCTCCACGTGGGGCGGAAGACGTGGATGGCTGCGAAGACCTACCGGGGCAGAGCTGATACTCAGGCTTCTCTTGGGGCTGGTGCTTGCGGCTGAGTCTACCTCGGCCGACATCGCCCCCGTACTTATCCCACCTCATTCCATCCACCAGACAACCGTGGAATGTGGGTCCTCGGACAGCCCCAAAACGGGGTAATAGGGGCACCAGAGAGCTACTGCAACTGTTTCAGTAAAACTAACAGTTACTTACTGCAACAGTTGCAGTTCACCAGTAACGATTAGCAGTACTGGCGCAAAATGATAGAAAATAGAGAATAGTTTTCCTCTCATGTGAACCGCAGGATCAATCCAGGCGTTCTGACTGGAAGACCATCCCGGCAAGGACTGCCGTCCGGCGCCACCAGAACTTTCCCCAGATCCATCACATGTAGAAGGCCATCACTTCAAGGAGGACTATCCCGATGACAACAGGGACGAGTTCCGGAGCCAAGTTCACGATTGGAGATGTTCTCCGCCGAGAGTGGTCTGAGTACTGCAGGAGACACGACGTGCCGGACCACCAACAGAGGGTGTTGTGGCGCCTGTGCCAGTGCCGGACACCTGACCTCGGAGGGTATGGGTACCCCTGTGACAAATGCGGCCACGAGCGCCGGTCCTTCAACGCTTGCCGCAGCCGTCACCGCCCGACCTGTGAAGCCAAGCTTGGTCGAGGTCGGGTTACTTCCGGCGTTGCTTCCTCGCCGTGTCAGCTTCGTCGTACACATCTGGGTCTCGGCTCACATACTGCCCCATGATCGACTTGTCGAACAGGAAGTCCAGGGTCAGATGTCGCTCCCTTTTCCCCCTGGTCCCGACTATCTCGTCGCTGAACCACTGCACGAAAGCGTGGGGATCACCATAGATGCTGACAGAGCGATCATCGTACTGATGTTGCCACTCCAGGAACCGGGCTACCTCGATCTGCTTGTTCGCGCTCATTGTCCTGCGTGCATTCTCGAAGCCCATCTCACGCAACGCCACCGCGCACACGTAGTCGAAGGCAAGCATGCTGGCCGGCATCTGCGGGATCAGGTAGCGGCGGAACAGAAACTTCAGAAGGACGGGATAGTAGTTTTTCGTCGGGGAGTAGCCATGCTGACCATGGTACGCGGCCTGTTCGCGCAGAACCAGGTACAGGCCCTCGTTGGCGTCCGCCATCCTCCGGCCATGGCTCCAGGCGACCAACTCGGCGGATACCCCCCACGACTCACTAGATCAGACCAAACTTGGTCTGAACGGGGTCCATTGAGCTCAAGAACGGTAAAATATGACGAAGAACGTAAAAGAGCGAGATAATACTGCGGGTTGGGCGGGCAAATAGCGCGGGCTGGGCGTGACATTTCGTCGGCCTAAGTATTGGAGGCGAAGTATTGTATTTGAAGTACATGGGAAGCGCTTCGCTTACATTAAAGCTGCGGGCCGGCTTTCGCTTGCGGCTCGGCCGGTCCGCACAGGTGCGTTTGCGGGTTGAGTTGGCAGGGCCAGCTTACTGCAAATCAAGATGATCAGCCACGACGAATTCCGCTGTCCGTAGCTGCACCATCTGCCGAGCCGCCCATGTCGTGACCTGCTTCGTGGACAGGTTACTGATCGGGTCGCGGATGGTGCGGATGAAGGGCTTGGCGTGTGGCATGTCAGCGCGGAGGTTGCCGACGAGGTACAGATAGAACATCTCTCGGAGTTTGGAGTTGGCGGCCGTCTTCCATTCGTTCCAAGTCATGCCCTGTACCCTCGCGCTGACACCCGAAGATTTGAGTTCGATCAAACGGTCTGGTGTTCCTGGGGTCGCAGGATCAAGCGTGAGCACATCGAATCCGGGGTACATATCGGACACGCCAAGGCTCCGTAGATACCTCATTGCCAGTTTGAACGGGGGGCATCCGGCCAATGCTGCATCAATTGCCTCGACCGTAGAGACATCAAAGACCAAGGGCTGATGCCCGTTCGCCTGCTCAACGCCGAACACCCCCGCATACTCGTATCCGGCCTTCGCCAGACGCTCACATTCGTAGGCCATGGTCACCTGCATGCCGATCTGGTCCAGTTCCGTGAGGTCGGTTTGCCCCCCATACCGGCCAGGGCGTCCATTCTCATGTCGCCCCGAAGACCCGCCGCTAACCCCAGTGGGGACGCCTTGTTCTGAAAAGGAGCGGGTACCGAGAATCTTGACCGGGGTACCGCGCACGTTGAGTTCATCCAATGACACCAGGGGGATGGAGGGCGGCTCCGAGCCCAATTCTGGACGCTGCCAAGGGGGGGACGCTTCTTCATCGCTGCCATTGACGTCCGGGGTAGTCTTGACGGTCATTGACCCTGTAGCGCCAAGGTCGCTGGGATCCTGGCGGGCATCTGCTGTCTCCAGCCCACGTATCCGCTGTGTGGAGTCTTCGAGGAAGCCTACCGCACCCGCTAGCTTCAGAACATGGAGTCTACGCTCAGGTGGAGCCAGGATAAGTGACAGAAAGGACTCTAAGTAGCTCACTTGGAGCAGGTCACCCAGGGCCAACGCCAACCCCTCTGCCGCACCCGGGCTCGGAGGCCACGCCCCATCGTCCCACACCACGAAAGCCTGCAAGCGATCCCCATCATCCTGAACATAGGCTGGCCGGCTGCGCTCGAGTTGCACCGCTTCTCCCTGAAACCTACAACTTAACTCCAGATCTTGGACCGGCTCAGCGGCGGCGATGAATCGTCGCAGCAGTGTTGCGTCGCGTTGGACGCGAACATCATCATTGCGCTCGACGCGAAGTCTCGCCAGCAACACGCAACAGAGCTCCTCCAGTTCTTGGCGGAATGTCCGGAGGCCCTCCGAATCCAGAGCGCACTCACCAGGATCGGGAGACCACTCAAGGCTGTCTTCAAGCAGCTTCGTGCCGAACAGCTCCGGCAGCAACCGGCGCGCTGCCGGGTGGGCCTCCAGCACAAACGTCCAAACGGGCTGGGAGATGCTGTAAACTTCGCGGATCCCGTTGCGGTCCGTGTAATGCACGTCGCCAGCGGGGGTGAAGCGAAACACGCCGTTACCGTCATGCTCCAGCAAGGGGACGTCTCCGAGCGGCGGCGTGTCGTCTACACGACGGGAGCCAGCCAGCAGCTCGAAGAGGTTCCGGTAGGCAGGACGAATCGACTGGCTAAGCACTGTTTCCCCCAAGAGCCCATTCTCAGCCTCTTCCCTGTACAGCTTCTGCATCTGGGCACAAAGCACCCGAGCATCTTCGAGAGTGAATGTGGACGGTGAGATCGCATCGCGAATCCCCATCTCACGACTGAAGCTTGCTCCCGCGCGGACATCCACAACGTCTTCCAGTATCGGCAAAAGGCGGGAGGCCGTGGAGCCTCGGCGTTCGAAGCGTCGAAGGATCTCCGAGGTCAACAACCACGTTTGCGCTGGTGTGCGCGGTCCGTGGGAAGTCGGGCAGAAGCTTCGCGTCCGAAGCCGATGCAGCCAAAAATTGCTCCCAACTTCCTTCAGTTCCGACTCCATGGCCCTTGGAGGTGTTGATCGATTCCCCGGGTACTTGCCCTCCCCGACAAAGGCCAGCTGGACCCTCCGGAACAACATCAGACTTGGCCAGTGCATGGCCAAGTGCGCGAACAGCTTGGCGGCGATATGCCCATCTGCGTCGGCTTCTGTAGCCTGCAGCAGAGGGGTGAGATACTCCAGGTCATGGAGTTCATAGTAGTAGTAGACCACTCCATCCGTATCGGTACGTTTCGCAAGCTGGTCCCGAAGGTATGCCTCGTACCTCGTCCAGCTTCCCCCCAGTGACTTGAACACCCAGCCCTGCGGCTTGGCCAAGTTCTTCGTTTTTAGCCAGCCGGTAGCGGCATCCTCAGCATCGTGGAAGTGCACCGGTCGAAGAACCTTGTTGACGCCCAACCAGAGGAAGAAGCTCCGCCACCGCTCCATTGCTTCGGTCTCTATCGCGGCGTCATCGTCCACGTCCAAATTGACTTCCTCGCTGTCGTTCACCTCCTGGTCCAGTTCGGGGGCCAAGGATTTGTATCGTTCGAGGGCACCCTCAAAAAGACTCGGGGGAGCCAGAATGGGGACCGCCAGCAACTCGGCATCGGTCGGAGATAGCTCGTTAAGTACGGAATCGATCGCATGCTCGTCACCCCAATCGGCACCGAAATAGACCCGATACGCAGGAATCCACTGGACCTCTCCTCGCCCGATTTGGCAGGGCACGGGCAGTCTGCACAGGTTGAACAAGGCTCGCGTGCTCCGAAGGCGTTCATAGCGCAGAGGGCTTTCTGGTTTTGTTGTTGAACCGGCCAGTTGGCATATCGCGCTGAGGGCGTCCAGGTTCTTCAGTTCCTCCAGTTTTGTGCGCACCTCTTCACTGGGATTCAGCTCCAAGCACGGCAGCACGCTTGCCCGCATGACGTCAGGGAATTTGAAGTCCTTGACGTCAAAAAGGGCCTGCCATGCAGTGAGGAAATCCCTCAGGACTTCTCCTCTCTCCAGCTTGGACAGACCTCCCCAACACACATCCTGCAACATGAACCTGAGTCCTCGGAGGGGCAGGTCGGTGGCGGTCAAGCTCTGCTGTGGATAGAAACAGTTCGATCCGGCGACGGATTCTCGGTGGACGACTCCCTCGGGTGTTGCCCGGACCGGGAAGACGGGATGGTGTTTGGCGGCTTCCTGAAGCTCCTGCCGCGAATCAGAATCAAGATGCTGCCAGTACTTCACCATTACGTCGAGGACGGGATCAACCTTCACCGACAAGGTGGCGTGTTTCTGCAATCTCGATCGAGTCGGGTCGCAGCGCCCCATAAGCTCGACCATGGCCTGAGGGCAGAGCTCTTTTGCCCCCAAATCGACTGCCACTTTGGCTGCGGAGGCCCTGCAGAAGACTGGCGCTGGCAACTTCCTCCCCCCGGTCTCCAATGCCACTGGCAGGAGTTGCCGGAACTCCTGTCCGGCCGTTTCACAGTCGATGACAAGCGGCACCAGCATCTCGCTGAGGGCGACCAGATTGCCATCTTCCGCCGGGGTGAATGGCTTGTCTGCCAGTTCGCGACACAAGGCACCGTGCAACACCGTGGCGGCGGTCAGTTCCGAAGGAGCGGACGACGTCGTGCGGTCCAGCATCCCAAGGAGTCGCTCCGGCCCGTGTTCATCACAGATTCGGGGCAGCATCTCTTCCGCGAACGTCTTGGCTACAGAACGGAGAAGGTGGCTGTTGTAATCTTCCTTGCTCTTGGTAACACGAATCTCCTGGCGGGATATGTCTGTTGTGAAGGCTCCGTTGACAAGGAAGCCATAGGGGCAAGGCTCGCAGGTGGGCAGGAAGAGGTGGAAATGTCGCCAGTGGGTAGGCAGCGTGTCCGTCTCTTCGCCCAACTCCAGCACGGCGATGCTGATTTCGGTGAGGTCCACTCCCGCCCAGAAGTGGTCGTTCAGTCCTTCTCTGTGAACACCAATCGGGATGTCTTCGTTGTGGCACAGGAGAAAAGACCAAGTATCCCCTCCACCAGTGCTTATCCACACTCGGTAGAGGCCACTGGCATGAAGTCCATCGCTCGGGGTCCAGCCACCGGCGACCCAGTGATCACGCTGCAATTCCCAAGAGTGACGTTCCTGGACATCACTTGTGGCGATCTCGATCTCGACCTTCTCCAAGTGCTTCAAGAATAGGACTGTCGTGACCGGTAGGTCCAGCAGGGCCTGGATCAGGATTCCCCTCTTCTTGGAATCGACCTTGGTGCCGAACGGGAAGCGGAATAGCGTCTGGATGCGATTCCCCTGGACATCGTGCCAGTAGTCGGGCAGTGATTCGACGGGCCAAGGCAGCCGCATGACCGGGAATTGCTCGGGCAGCTCGCGTTGCAGCTTCCTGAACAGATCCCTAATGGGCGACGCTGCACGTGCGGCATCCATGACCATGGAATGCGTCAGCGAGTAGACCTCTGGTGTGTCCGTGAATTCGAGTACCGATTTGAAGCCCATGCCCTTGTGCCCGATCGAGGCCCTACGCTTTTCTCCTGTGCTGCGTTTGCTGCTCGCACCGATACCGCACAGTCCCCGGACGTCGGCCTCGGACAGTGGCCGACCTGAGTTTCCTACCCAGAGCTCGTCATCAGTCACCTTGATGATGATCTGATCATCCGCACTGTCCGCCCCAGCCATCGCGTCATCAGCATTTTGCAGCAACTCGTAAACAAGCCGTCCCTGGTAGTCATGGGCGATCTCGGCCTCATTGCTGACATCCTCCTGCAACCGGCTGGCCGAGGATCCATATACGCCCAGGTTCTCGTCCCGGATTTTCTGCAGTAGTTCTTCCGTGTTCAAAGAGTTGTCCCCAGTGTATTCGTCTGCGTCGGCGTTCTCTTGGATTGAGGGCTTCCTCGTCCCTATCAGTCGTCGAGCCGGACGACCGAGTTAACCGGTTCCTCCAATACGGTCATGGTCGCCCCGAGGTCATTCGTCCGCCTGCCCAACTGGTGCTGGAGAATCGTCTCCGGCAGGCAAGCTGAGAACTTCAGGCCGTCGATGGCCTCCTGGATGATCGGTGGCACAAAGCTGGGAGACTGGATGTGCTCGACCACCAATGGGAGGACTCCGGTGAGTTCGTTGATGGGTATCACGCCGTCGATCTCAACTGCAAGGTTGTCTGCTGACGCCGCATGGCCATGGAACACCGTTTGCAGCTCGAAGGCGAGCAGCGTATTCACCTTCATCCCGGCGAACGTCCACCAATACGTCCGGTTGTCGCCGGTCTGATGGACCAAGCTGGTGTGGCCTGTTCTCAGGAAAGAGTAGGCATCGCGCTGATTGCCCATTTCGATGCGGGCCCGTTCTGCCCAATGACTAGGCACGTCCTCGGACACCAGTACACGCTTCATGGCTTGGCAAAGCGTGAATGGCAGCATCACCCCTGGCCCCCGCCAACGGGCCACGCCCTTTTGGTCTGCCGGCACAACATGGGCGACTTTGCGGCTCCATTCTATGTCCACCACCCGCCAGCACCGGCCGCTGAGGAGGAGGAGGAAGGCCTCATCTTCTTTCCTGTTGTAGAAGTTCGCCTGCTGAACGCTGCCGATTTCGTCCGTCCCGTGTTTGATCATGAACACCGGTGGGCTGGTGAAGACCGACAGCAGGTCCATGAAGTTGCGGTAGCCGAAGGCCTCCTCTCCCTTGTCCCCCAGCCACATTACGCCACCGTCGGCGAACAGGATCCCCTCGGACAGCATGTAGGCCACCACTGCTTCCAGTGACTCGATGCTCAACGCACTGAACCCCGGCATGCTCGTCAACCAGGCTTGCCAGTCTCGTTGACCAATTCCATGCTCCTGCAACGCCAACGCCATCAGCTGCTGGGCAAAAATGTGGTACGGTTCCGGCGGCGCGACGATGGGCTCGACGTATCCGTCTTCCCAGAGGGACAGCAGAGCGGCTGCCTGGATGAGTGACGCCTCCCGGGTCGCCAGAAACAGACAGTTGCGGGCCGTGCCTTGTCGCCGGCCTGTTCGGCCCAGGCGCTGCAGAAACGACGCCACAGTTCCCGGTGCATCGATCTGGATGACACGGTCGAGGTCACCGACATCGATCCCCAGCTCCAATGTGCTCGTGGCGACGATGACGCAGCCCGTGGCCGTCTTGAAGGCCTCCTCCGCCCGGCGCCGTTCGTCAGCGCTCAGAGAGCTGTGCGATACGAACGTCTCTACACCCAGTTCCCGAAGGCGGGCAGCAAGTTTCTCGGTCGAAGCCCGGCTATCGACGAACACCAGCCGCTTCTCCCCCCGATGCAGACGCGAGATGACGATCGCTGCGTTGTCCAGGCTGCCGACGTAATCCAGTTGCACGTCGGCAGGCGTTCCTGCTTCAGACGCCGGCGGTTGCACGACGACACGTTCTCCTGGCTGGCTCCCGACGTACCAGTCCAGCAGTTCGTCCGGGTTGCCTACGGTCGCCGACAAGCCAATCCGCTGGACCGGGTGCTCTGCAATACGACTGATACGCTCAAGCACAGACAGCAGGTGCCAGCCGCGGTCGTCACCGGCAAAGGCATGAATCTCATCGACGATGGCGACGCGGACACCACTCAGCAATGCACGGTGGTCGGTGGCGTTGGAGACGAGGATGACCTCCAGAGATTCCGGCGTCATCAGAAGACAGTCTGGTGGTTCCCTCACCAATCGTTTCTTGACCGATGCAGACACGTCCCCATGCCAGATGCCACAGCTCCGTCCGAGTAGTCGACAGTAGCCATCGAGGCGCGTATGGAGGTCGTTGAGTAGCGCCTTGATCGGGCAGATGTAGAGGACACTGAGGCCCTGCCAGTTTTGAGTCACCATCGATGACAGGATCGGGAGGATGGCCGCTTCCGTCTTCCCCCCTGCGGTCGGGGCCAATAGCAGGCAATGTTTGCCATCAAGGACGGGGTCAATGCTCAGTTCCTGCAGGGGACGCAGGGATGGCCAGCCCAAGGAGTTGACGATGTGGTGCTGGACGGCGGAGTTGAGTCTGTCGAAGCCGCTCACAGGTCTAGCTCAATCTCATCGACGCTGGCAGCAGGCGCCAGGTTCCGCTCGGCCTCCGTCAGCTCTGATGGGTCCATGGTCAGGGCATAGTCTCGACGCGGATCGAAATCGGGAAACTGATCAATCCGGTCCAGCACCTCACCGACGAGCTTCTTCAGGAATATCCGCGGTGCCACACCGACCTTGCCTCCGAGATTGCCGGTCACGGCCGCAGCCAGCGCGGCCACGTACGCTCGATCCGCCACACGCCGGATGCGGTCGGCATTGCCCGAGGCGCCTGCATAGATCTCTCGCACGCGCTCCCCCAGTTCGACCAGCGACTCGTGATCGAAACCCTTCAGCCTAATCTGCACCGCCCGCGGATTATCGAACTTGGCATCCAGACTGAAGTCGACATGCAGGCGCTGGGCCAGCGGCGCCAGGCGTTGCACCCCCTGAGGCCCGTCGTAGAAGGCCGGGGTGCCGGTAATGACGAGA
>Ga0209045_1002804_pt1 | contig 12141 bp, 12 predicted proteins | sample SaaInlLV_10m_DNA_4_FD_184664 | JGI IMG/M metagenome (GOLD analysis project Ga0209045, IMG submission 184664) | Marine microbial communities from expanding oxygen minimum zones in the Saanich Inlet - Saanich Inlet SI072_LV_200m_DNA (SPAdes) (version 2) | ecosystem: Environmental > Aquatic >...
CAGATTTTCTAACAAAATCTTCATCAAACTGAATTTGAAATGTCGATTTTGTTAGAAAATCTGTTTCAACGGCCTTTGGGCCAATCGTATCTATTTGCTCTCCACCTATATAGAAATCATCGAAATAAAAATCATTGGCATTGCTTGACGTGTATTTACAGTAAACACCAAAATAGTTTGAGGTTTTGATTGCTGTATCAATAGCAGATCCTTCCAAAACAAAATTCTTGTTTCCTAAAGTATCAACATACAATTCCCACATCCCATCTTTTTTATGCAGGACTTTAATCCGTATTTCAGGTTTTTTAGCGGCATGACCATTTATCCCAGCAATTAATAGGGTTTCTGTTAAGCCTTCTTGTTTGTATAAATCGATTCCATCCTGCGCTAAATTTTCACCAATATTTATAAAATAACCATTCAGGGCTTTTGTGAAATCCTGCTTATCTGAAGCCAGATACACTTTAAGTTGATTGTTTGCTGATGGATCGAAATTTAATTTGCACCAGAAATTCCATTCTGTATCGGTAATGCTATTATTTGCAGTGAGAAGAAATTTTGTAGCACTTCCGATGGTATCTAGCTGCAGCTGATTATCACCATTGATAATAAAACTGCCAGTGTTTCCTGTCCATGTTGGATTTGAACTGAAATCACCATCTTCAAAATCATCAATTAATTGAGTGTAACCGATCAGCGGGATAAATAATGTGAAAAGAATCAATACTTTTTGCATAGAAATATTTGTAATAGAGAAAGTTTATTCTTCAAAAATACATATTCTTGATTTGGCTTGTATGAAGTATCTGTAGGAAAACAAATTTGTCGTTAGGTTTGTGCTGCTTATTTTTGAATATAAATTAGCAGATATGAGATTAGCTGTAATAGGTGCAAAAGGAATAGTAGGGCAGAAAATGCTTCAAATTATCCATGAAAGAGGGATTCAATATGACCATCTTTTGGTTGCAGCATCAGACTCCTCAATTGGAGATGAGATTTTTGTAGAGGGAAAGAAGTACGAATTAATTAGTGTTCAAGATGTTTTGAACCAAAAACCTGATATTGCTTTGTTTTCAGCTGGTGGAGCAGCTTCTAAAGACTGGGCTGTGAAATTCGCAGATTCTGGATGTTATGTTATTGATAATTCATCTTGTTGGCGCATGCATGAAAATATTCCTTTGGTTGTACCTGAAATAAATGGCTATACAATTACAAGTAGTCATAAAATAATCGCTAATCCAAACTGTTCAACAATACAACTAGTGGCTGTTTTAAATCCACTACACATTGCTTTTCAATTGAAAAGAGTGGTTGTTTCAACCTATCAGTCTGTTTCCGGATCTGGCATCAATGGGATTAATCAATTGATGAGAGAACGAGAAGGCGATTTTGAATTTAAAATATACCCTCATCAAATCGATCTGAATGTATTGCCTCATGGAGGTGATTTTCTTGAAAATGGTTACACTTCTGAAGAAATGAAATTACTGGATGAATCCAGGAAAATACTTGGTATCCCAGAATTAAATTTAACCAGTACAGTTGTTCGTGTCCCTGTTATTGGTGGTCATTCTGAAAGTGTGACTATTGAATTTGAAAAGGAATTCAAATTGGAAGATGTAAGCAGATTGTTGTCTTCAACTGACGGAATTGTTGTTGAGGATGACGTTCAGCATAACATTTACCCAATGCCTGTTAATGCTTATGAAAAAGACGACATATTTGTGGGTAGAATCAGGCTAGATTTATGTCAGCCCAAAACCTTGAATTTGTGGATTGTTTCTGATAATGTGCGAAAAGGAGCAGCTACGAATGCTGTACAAATTTTAGAATACTTGTTAAACAATAAAATCGTTTCGTGATGAGTGTGATTCCTGAATATACTCGAGGTGAATTAGCATTGCGTAATGGACAGGATATGGATGAAATTTGGCTGGCTTTTAAATCGTTGATATATGATGCAAGCCAAAGCAGGTATTGGAAGAAAGGCTTTCATTATGAACACTGGGCAGGACAGGATTTGACCGATGAATTAAAAGATGCCCCGCATACTATACAAGTATTTGAGAGATTAACAATTGTTGGAAAATTATTAAAGTAAAAAAGCCCTAAACCAAATTGGAAAAGGGCTTTAATTTATATCAAAAGTATTATTCTTCTTTTTTATCTTCTTTCTTCGCTGCAGCTTTTTTAGCAGGAGCTTTTTTTGCTGCTGCTTTCTTTACAGAAGCTTTCTCCTCTTTTTCAGCTTTTGGCTCAGCTTTTTTTGCAGGAGCTTTCTTAGCAGGGGCTTTTTCTACTTCTGCTGCTTTTTCTGCTTTGGGCTCAACTTTTTCAGTGGTTTCCTTTTTAGGTGCTGCTTTTTTTACAGGAGCTTTCTTTTCCTTAACTACCTCAATAACCTCTTTTTCAATAACTTCCTCGACAACTTTCTCTTTCTTTTTGACAACGATTACCTCTTCTTTTGGCTTTCTTGCTAAACGATGTTTGCCAAAACTACCTTTGAAAATTTTACCTCTTTTTGTTTTAGGATCACCTTTACCCATAATGTTTTTAATTAGATATTGCTTGTTTGCTGTTTTAAAATGCGAGGCAAAAATAAGGATTATGTTTTAATGTACAATATGGAAATTAAATTCAGTTGAAAGTAAATAAAGAAGGCTGGTGATTTGGAGTTGTTGAACTGACTTAAGATAATAAGTTCTCCGTATTATACTTCCTGAGAAATCCATATTTTATTGCCTAAGCTAATTGCAAGGCATTTTAGTTTAAATCTAAAACGGATCGACATCAACAATAATCTTTATTCTACGATACTTGGGGATAAAGCTAAAAGAAGCCAATTCATCCATTATTTCATTTTTGATTTGAGGAATATTATTATTTCTATTGAGCTTAATAATAATTTCCTGAATGTATTCACTTCTTATTCTGGAAACCAATGGCGCCTCAGGCCCTAACATTTTGTTTCCGACTATTCGCTTTAATCGACTTCCTAATAACTGACTTCCTTCAAGTAAAAGATTGTTATCTCTGTTTTTAAGTGTTAATTTGATCAGTTTCTTAAATGGAGGATAATTAAATTCATCGCGCTCAGGTAAATATTCTTTGAAAAAACCAGAATAATTATGTTCTTTTAAAAAGTCAAAAATTTTATTCGCTGGATTCATACTTTGAATAACAACCCTGCCTCTGTCTTCTCTTCTTCCAGAACGTCCACTAACTTGCGACATAAGCTGATAGCTTCTTTCCACTGCTCTGAAATCAGGAAAGCTTAACATTTGATCTGCATTCAAAATACCAACCAGTTTAACTTTTTCGAAATCTAATCCTTTGGTAACCATTTGTGTGCCGATCAAAATTTGATATTCACCCTTTTCAAAACTTCTTATCATGGTATCAAAAGCCTTTTTGCTCCTGGTCGTATCCATGTCCATTCGCATGACTTGATAATCAGGAAAAATGATTTCAATATCATCTTCTACTTTTTCGGTACCAAAACCTTTCATCAACATTGATGAATTACCACATTGAATACAAGTATTTGGAACTTTCTGTTTGCTTCCACAGTAATGACAATTTACCCGATGACTGTATTTATGATAGGTCATGCTGATATCGCAATTCGTACAATAAGGAATCCAACCGCATGTTTGGCATTCTAAGTAGGGTGCATAACCTCTTCTATTGATAAATAATATTATCTGATCGCCTTGTTCTAAAGTCTTTACACATTCTTCGTATAAAAGACTGGTTAGCTGTCCTTTTAATCTTTTTCTTTTTTGATCTTCAGCTAAATTACTAATTAAAACTTCGGGTGGTGTTACTTCGCTATAGCGCTTATTCATTGTAACCAGTCCAAATTTCTTCTTAGCCGCATTGTAATAACTTTCAAAAGAAGGAGTGGCGCTACCTAAAATGGTTTTAGCTCCATGTAAATTGGCCAATACAATGGCTGTATCCCGTGCCTGATATCTTGGAGCAGGATGTTGTTGCTTATAGGTGTTTTCATGTTCTTCATCAACTACCACCAATCCTAAATTCTGGAAAGGTAAAAATAATGCAGAACGAACTCCTAATACTACTTTATATTCTTTGTTTAGTGTTTTATGCCATATTTCATAACGCTCGTTGGCGGAGAATTTGGAATGATATATACCAACTTCAGAACCAAAATAAGCTCGTAATTTTCTGATTAGTTGTGCTGATAATGCTATTTCAGGAACTAAATATAGTACCTGTTTTCCTTGCTCAATTATTTCTTCAATTAGTTTTAGATAAACATGTGTTTTTCCTGAACTGGTTATTCCATGAAGTAAAACTACATCCTGACTTTTCTGATTCAGTTTAATCTCATCAAATGCTTGCTGCTGGAAATCTTTCAGTTCAAAATCTTCTTTTTCTTGAATGAATGTTTCAATCCGATCAATATTGATCTTTTTTTCAACAAAGATTCCTTTTTTTATTAATGCTGTAGCGATGGCTGTTGATACTTCGGCCTTATTAAGGACATCTCGTTTAATAACCAGCGGAAACGATTGTGAGATTTGTTGGTAAGCCAAAAGTAAATTCAATTGTTTTGGTGCGGCAGATAGTGTTGAAAACAATGCTTTTAAGGCTTCTTTTGTCGAAAAATCCTGATGTAATTCTAAAACAGTTTCCAGTTTAGGTTTGTATGCTGTAAGCACTTCTTCACGGAAGAAAATAACACCCTGATTGTAAAGTGATTTTAAATAAGGAAAAGCATTTTTAATCTGAAGTATTTGCTCCAATTCGACAACCGACAGTTCCTCTTGCTTTCGCAGACTTTCAACAATTATCTTTTCGTATTCGTGCAAATAATCAATGTTTCCATCAAAGTCATAATTAAGTATTACACGACTTTCACTTTCCATTTTCATGCTGGCGGGTAAGGCTGTGTTCATTACCTCGCCCAATGAACAACAGTAATACTGCGCAATCCATTTCCAAAGTTTAATTTGAGAATCGTTAACAACAGCATGTTCATCCAACACGTCCAAAAGGTCTTTGGCTTTATATGTATCGGGTTGTAGGTTGTGCATCTCAAGTACAATGCCGGTGTAAATTTTCTTTTTCCCAAATTGTACTAAAACTCGTTTGCCTATTTCAACTTGATCTTGAAATTCAAGAGGAATTCTATACGTAAATGATTTATGCAACGGAAATGGCAAAATAATTTCTGCAAATAAGTGGATGTTTTGGTTTTCTGATTTTGCCATGAAGCAAGGAATTATTTCACTTCATACAGTATGGCCGGATACTGTGAGTTTGCGGACAAATCTAAAATAGGAGTCAAACCTTGTGGTGCCATATCTGGATTTAATAAAAAGGCCAGATTCAAATATCGTGATGCTTCGTGCTTGCCAAAATATAGATATTTTATCCCTTTTTGCTTTAAATCCGCTACTAAAAATTGAGCTTCAGATGGAGCGAATTCCACAAATGTACGGTTGATATAATATCCGATTAGTGGCATGGCGGCCATAATTTTTTCTTCCTTTACTTCAGGGTGATCTTTAAAAGGGAAGTGTTCGTTCATCCAATCGCCTGCTTTTACAATTTGTGCTTCAGCCGAATCAATTTTTATTTTGTAAATCAAACCAAATTCTTGTCTTTTTTTAACCTCAATTTTATAGGTTTGATTGCCCTCTTCTTTTTGTGTAATGACTTTGTTCTTTTGATTTGAATAGGCAACCAACTCAAAGTGTGGTGGGAGATTGTTAGGATCTTGCAAAAAGTTAAGTCCTCGGCCCATTTCCCAAACTCCATAAGATACATAATCGACTCCACTTCGCAAAATCAAAGCTAATTGTTCATTGTAGTCAGACGCATTGGGCACCCATGGTTTTTCCAAACCTAAATAATAGGCAATATGCCCCTTTCTGGCCATAATTTTATCACCTCTTGTTTCAATAGGTTCTGCTTTGTCGAATTGCTCTTTTAGTTTTAGCAAGTTTTTATCACCTGAATTTATATTTTCACTGTTGTATGTGTAGGAGTTTGAAAAGGTCCAGATGATTAATATTCCTGAAAGTAGGATTATTAAAACATTCGACTTAACAATTTTGTCTTTAAGAAACTTGTTTTCAGCAAACAAAAAATTCACAGCAAAAACTGTATAGAATGGAATCAGAAATAGAGAAAATCGCTCGCTATAAAAAACCAGTAATAGCACAGCAAAAAATAGTAAACTGGCTAAATAATAAGACCATTGTTGTTTATTAGGTGGTTTTGAAAACAATAGGAGTAAACCCAATAGTGAGAAAATAGAAATATGCCATCCAATTAAACTACTTAAATCTTTTCCTAAATGATCAAAGCCATTATTGAAATACTGTTTAAAAAATTTAGCTGGTTCTTTAAATATAACTTGACTTAGCGAAGAGTACTTATCGCGATTGCCTTGATACCAGAATTCGTCCCAACCCATTTCACCTTTTGCCAAATATTCATAGGCAACATTCTGATAGTTTTGATTGAAAAAAGCTTTGCCTTTTTCTTTGTGGGTATAAACACCCCAAGGAGTGATAATAATAATAAAGGTTCCAATAAAAATAGCAGAAGCAATAATACGATTAAGCCATGTGGTTTTAAATAAATTGATAAAAAGTATTACTGCCAGTGTTGTTATTACGATAAACACACCATTGTAACGAGTAATGTAGGCCAATCCAGCAAATAGCCCAGCCAGCAATAAATTACTCCACTTATATTCTTTGTTGCGAAGCAGAAAGTACAATGCAGCTGAGGCTATCAGGAAAAAGAACATATCAGTTCCTGCTGAATAGGTATACAAGTTAAAGGTTGTGTTTACAGCCATTAGAATAGTTGCTATTAATGCAACCAGTGGTGTGAATAAGTTTCGCAGTATGTTGTAAATGAAATATATAACAATACTGGACGATAGAACTGCAATGAGTATTCCTGCGGAAAAATAATTCCCTGTGATTATTTGTACTAGTGCCAAAATCATTGGATATAATGGTCCTCGGTATTTATCAATTTCAATAGTTCCATCCAAAAAGCTTTGTGCCTGAGGCACGTATGACCAGAAAAAGTCAGTTTCTATTCCGTAATCCCCAATTTTATGGTAGGTGAAGCTGATAATAGCCATGAGGATAAAATAAATTCCTCCTAATACCCAACCCATGTGTTTGTAATCGACAAAGGCAAGAGTTTGCTTTTTTTGTGATTTCTTTTCAACTTTAATTTCAGGCTGTTTTGCTATCTGTTTCTTCTTCTTGGGCATATTGAGATAAATTTTATTGAACCGATATATTATGAAAGAAATTTACTGAAGTCCATGCATTAATTTTAGTAATCCCTTATTTCAATTAAAAATAGCTGCATTTTTTTTCAGAAGAAAAATACGGAAATTAAACATTTTTAAAGGCAGCAGATAGTCAAAAAGCTAATTGCAGAACGATGATATTAATAAAATGTTATTTATCTTTGGAAGGTAATGAAACACAATGTGCAAGAAGATTCCAATACCAAATTATCCTGGTACGAAATCGTTTCTAAATATAATCATCCAAGTAGCTTGCGAGGCGCTTGGCAAATTGTTAATTCAGTTGGCCCATTCTTAATCGTATGGTATTTTATGTACCAAAGCTTATCGGTTTCGTATTGGTTAACCATTCTACTATCCTTTATAGCAGCTGGTTTTTCAGTTCGGATTTTCATTATCTTTCATGATTGCGGACACGGATCTTTTTATAAATCCAGACAATGGAATAAAATAGTAGGTTCTATATTGGGCTTATTCTTTTTTACTCCTTTTTGGAAATGGAAAATAAGCCATGATATTCATCATCAAACTGTCGGGAACTTAGATGAAAGAGGAGTAGGAGATGTTAAGACGTTTACGGTTAAGGAATATCTGAAGTTACCCAAATCGAAAAGACGATTTTATAAATTCTATCGTCATCCTTTGCTCATGTTTCCTATTGGTGGACTCTTCATTTTTCTCATCCAGAATAGATTTTCATCCAAAGATCGAACTGTTAAAGAACACCTGAATGTTCATCTGATCAATCTTGTTATGGCTGCTATTATAGTGGGCATAAGTCTAATGATTGGATTCAAAGCGTTTATTCTTATTGAGTTGCCCATTTTGTTAATTGCTTCAGCAGCAGGTGTTTCTCTTTTCTACATCCAACACCAATTCGATGATGTTCAGTGGGAACGTAAAGAAAGTTGGGATTATAAAACGATGGCATTAAAAGGAAGTTCATATTTTAAATTACCAAAAATACTGCAGTGGTTTACTGGAAATATAGGCATTCATCATATCCATCATTTAAGTCCTAAAATACCCAACTATTATTTGCAAAAATGCTTGAGCGAAAATGAGGAATTTCATATCAAACCCATTACCATAAAGAATAGTTTTAAAAGCCTTAGGCTTCGTTTATGGGATGAAGATAAAAATCAGATTGTAAGTTTCAAATCTCTGCAATCGAATGAGAATTAATTTGAAGATTAATTGTTGAGTTCAACTATTTAAGAGAAGTTAGCACTGTTTTTCGGTTTTCGTCACGCACATAATGTGCGCGCGAGTGAGGGATTAATTGTTGAGTTCATATGGGACTAGTTGAGTGCTGATGAGCAAGTCAAAGTAATTCTTTATAAATCAAGAACAATCTTTATATTTTCTTTGATTTGTTCTTCAATATTAGATGTTAATCTCCCAATTCTTTTTATTAGTCTTTTATTGTCTATAGCTCTTAATTGATCAATAAGGATGTCAGCTGCTTTATCAAGATTTGCGGTTCTTTTTTTCAGATGAACTCTCAGTATTTTACTTTCTTTTTGAATGTTTGTTGTTAGAGGGCATATTATTGATGAAGGATGCTTGCTATTTAATAAATTAGTTTGAACAATTACAACTGGTCGTGTTTTACCTGGCTCAGTTCCTATTCTAGGATTAAGGTCAGCAATCCAAATCTCAAATTGCTTAATATGCATCTTCGAGTAATTCAAATTCGCTTAAAACATTTATGCTTTCTTTACTTACAAGTTTCGATTCTTTTTCTAACTGTTTTTCTAACAATTTCCTTTTCTGAATCTGATTATAGAATGCTAATGCTTCATTTATGTATCGATTTCTAGGAACTTTAAATTTTTTCAGTAAACTTTCTGTTTCTTTAAAAATTGAGTCATCTAGTTTTAATGATAAATTTTGCATTGTTGTATATTTTGTTAGTATATGCTACAAATATATGCTATTGTTATTAAAATTCCAAATATTTGTCATGACTCCAAGGGGTTGAGATCTGCGCTGTGTCAATCCTTCTTCTCAATACTAGTGCGCGCATTTTGCGCGTGCAACACATTTAGCAATAACTTTTATTCAATAAGTTCAATTTCCAATTGTCCTTTTTCTCCACAGTAAGTTTTAGCTGATGAATATGCATAGTCTTCTGCAATTGACATTAGACTACTTTTAACTGGATTTTCATGTAGATAGTTCAACCTATCATCAAGCATTTTATTTGTATACAATTCAACAGGATGATTTCCATCCTGCCAAATTTTATATTTCTTGATTCGTTTCAGCTCTTCAGCCCTTTTACTGAAAACTTTTAAAGCTTTTTGATCTTTATCGGAATTAGAAGATTCGATTTCTTTGGCAATCTTAATAGATGTAAATCTTTTAAAATCTCTTAAAATGTCAGATAAGAAATACGTCCCTTTTCTACTAATGATTAAATGAATATGATTTGGCATGATGCACCACGCATGTATAACTAATCCTTTTTCTTGTTGACAAAATTTTAATGAGTTGAGAATGATATCGCACATTTTCTTTTTCAGAAACAATGGTACCCATTCAACAATTGTTGATGTGACGAAATATATTCCATCGGGATTATGAAATTTATATTTTTCAGACATGAAGTAAAAATAGTGAAAATATGTGATTGTGTAGGTTTTTTCAGTTTCAAAATGGATGTTAGTGGTTTTGGTCACGCACATAATGTGCGCGCGAGTAAGTGAACTCCTATTTATTAGGGAACGTTTTATTTAAACATTGCATCCAAATCAATTTGAACTGGAATTGTTTTTTCTAATTTTCCATAAACGAAACAAATCGAAAGGATATTATTCCCAATTAGTTCTATTCCACAATTCCATAATATTGAAGTTGATGTTCTTTCAAAATTATCAAGCGAATATGGTGATATGTTTTCAAGTGATAAATTTAAAAGTTGTGTTCCAAAACTATCATAGATCACAATAATCTCATCACCAAATCCTGAGTAATACCAATTATCTATTGTAACAAGATATTTCCCATTATTTGAAACATGAGCAGAAATAGGAGATATTTTATTCAATAATTGCTTTTCCCAAACTAAACTATCTCCTATCAAACTTCTTGTGTACATTTTTGCAATACACGGTTCAAATTCAAGAATATCTAAATCCATAGAATCTCTATAATTTTCTAAGCTTTCTTTAATAAGTTTACCAGGTATTATACACACATAATATGAGCTGTCTGAACTATAATAGACTTTCGTTTTTGGTTCTTCCCATGAATCAGCATAGGAAATATGCCAAAATGTGATTATCAAGTATATAAGTACAAATTGTTTCATTTTAATGTTCCCTAACTTGGTTTCTAACGAATGTTTATTTCACAATAACTACGATATATAATTATAATGCGAATGTTTAATGCTTTGATCAAAAACAGATATTTATTGTCAACCAAATCAGATAAAGAATTCTCAAATTTATGTAATAGTTTTATAAATATGTAACGCATAATGCTATTTATGAATTTGTTCTTTTTTCTCTAAACAGTTTTCTAGATCATTTGAATTCTATTAAGAAAGGGTAGATAAGCAAATGCTTTGTATTTTTGCTCGCAAAATCTGATGTAATGGAAAAAACAGCCCTGATAATAACGTCAATTTCTGCTCCTAATCCTGTGATGAAAAGTCTGGCTGAAGGTAGCTTGAAAAACAATGTTGACTTTATAGTAATTGGTGATACAAAGTCGCCTGACAAATTTGAACTGAATGGATGTGATTTTTATTCTTACGAGGAGCAATTAAAACTGAAATTCAAGTTTGCCAAAGAAGTTCCAACCCGTCATTATGGTCGTAAAAATATTGGTTATTTATTGGCTATTCAAAATGGTGCTGAATTGATGCTGGAAACAGATGATGACAACTTTCCACGAGCTTCTTTTTGGGCAGATCGAAACATTCAGCAAAAATCAGCTGTTTCGGAAGGTGATTATTGGTTGAATACCTACACCTATTTTACAGATAAATTCATTTGGCCACGTGGTTTTTCATTGGAGCATTTGCAACAGATTCAACCGGCTAAGGATTCTTTCCCCATAAAAGACATTATTTCACCCATACAGCAAGGTTTAGCTGATGAAAATCCGGATGTAGATGCCATGTTTCGTTTATCATATCCTTTGCCTGTAAGTTTTGAAAAGGATTTTAATTTAGCTTTAGGAAAGGGAAGTTGGTGTCCGTTTAATAGTCAGAACACTACTTGGTTTAAAGAGGCATTTCCATTGATGTATTTGCCATCCTACTGTAGTTTTCGTATGACCGACATTTGGCGAAGTTTTATTGCTCAACGCATTTTGTGGGAAAACAATTGGCATTTACTTTTTCATAACTCTACCGTGTGGCAAGATCGAAACGAGCATAATTTAATGAAGGATTTTGAAGATGAAATTCCAGGTTATTTAAACAACGATAGGATTGTTAAAACATTGGAAGATTTAGATATCAAATCGGGAGAACAATATTTAAGCGATAATGTTATAAAATGCTACCAAGCTTTGGTAGATATGGAGTTAGTTGGAAAAGACGAAATAAAACTCATTCATAGCTGGTATGAAGATTTGGCTTCTATTAATTAATTTTCAATATTCTGGCTCAAGATAGGACGAGCAACAATAATTTATCTTGGAATTCGCCAACTCAATCCTGCGGATAAATAGTAGTCTGTTGCCATGTCATTTAATCCAATTCCTGCAGAAGCATCTATTTGTAAATTGTCATATAGTAGGAAAGTTAATCCTCCATCAGCTAATTGTTGGACACCTTCCTTATTCCAAATATCTCCAAATGCTTCAATATA
>Ga0209045_1002817_pt1 | contig 12086 bp, 12 predicted proteins | sample SaaInlLV_10m_DNA_4_FD_184664 | JGI IMG/M metagenome (GOLD analysis project Ga0209045, IMG submission 184664) | Marine microbial communities from expanding oxygen minimum zones in the Saanich Inlet - Saanich Inlet SI072_LV_200m_DNA (SPAdes) (version 2) | ecosystem: Environmental > Aquatic >...
TGTGGACTCATTTGACTTCCTTTTTTGTTTTAAATTTAACAAGAAGTCTCTCACAGGATTAATCTCTTTTATTCCGGAAGGCTTTGACACGCTACAGTCTGTGAACATTGCAAAGTACTTACCAATTAATTCCAATGCTTTGAGTTTATCTTGTGTTTTTATCCATTTTACAGAGTTATAACCCAGCTCATCGTTTTCGTCATTTCCGATATCAATGCTACTTATCCCAGCCAAAACGTCTCTTGGCAGGTTTGTAATCGGTATAAGTTTATTATATCTATCAAAAAGTTTTGTCGGATCAAAAAATGCAACACGCATAAGTTCATTTAGTATTTTTTCTACAGATACTCCATGTTTATCCACTCCAGCCCGTCTTAGTTGATTAATCCTCACCGTAATATCACCGTTCTTATTTAGTTCGTAGGCTTTTTGGTTGATGGTTGTATCCTTCATTTTAGAGGTATTATATGCATCACGATATGAATCGGACAGAGAAAATCCCTCCACAACCTTTTGGCAGAATACTTCCTGCTTCACAGTGAGTTCATTATGTTTTAACTGTTTCATGTTTAATTATTACAAGTATTATTAAGTTTATTAATGATGTGAAAACGGTATTAATTAAAATAGAACTTTAAAACTATCAAAAGGAATCTGCCCTGCGATAATTTGATGAATTTCCAATTGGCCAGATGAACAAATTCGGCATGAGCGATGTCCAATGATGGAATTTTTTAAATTGATTAATAAGATTTCACATTCAAAATATCACTCATTATTTTCTCAATTGAGCTGCAATCTTTTTTTTCTACACAAGACATCCATTTATATATCTTCAAATTCAACTACTTGGTCTAAAATAATTTTTTCATTTAATGATTAATAGACTTAACATTGTATAGAAATTTCAATTGCTATTTATCCCAATCTCTCGTCAATAGCCTTATCAACTAATTTCTTTATTATTTCATAAAGCTTATTTTCATCCAAAATAATATTCTTACTTTTAGGCTCTTTAGTTTTAGTTCCATCAGCATCTCCTTTCATTTCCTGAGATCCAAGAACTTGTGATTTCATTTCAATTGTTTCCGGAAAAACCGCAACATTAACACCAGTAATGAACCAATTTATATCTATATTCCTATCTTTACAATATTTAAATACATGTTTATTAGGCATATATCCCTGTTTCTGCCACTTCGAAATTGAAGGTTCAGATACATCAAAAAGCTTAGCAATTTCTTTGTTTTTTGAAATTTTCTCAATGATCTTGATTCTATTAAATATCATTTTCACGTCATACATAATATTATTTTTTTTAATTGTTTGCAAATTTACCAATATATGAAGTATCTTTACTATCATTAATTCTTAATTATTTAATTACATGAATTAATATTCACTTACAAATTAAAAATATTAAATGAATTGAGTAAATAAAACGAGAAAATATTAATAATAAAAAATGAAAGAAAAAAATGAATAGCTTTAAAACATAATAAAAGCCCCAAACAATTCTTGGATTATTAAGAATGATCTGGGGCAAAGGATTTTCGTGTTTCCTTGCTGCATATTAATAACATTCCTCAAAATAATCCTAGTAGTATTTATAATTCTCTAAAAGAATAAGATGCATTTGTTACACATGCTCATTGGAAATTTTGCATTCAATTATCGGCTTTACAACTAAAATATTCTCATGATAATTGGATTTACTGCTGATAGAGTTGAACTTTTTGATTAGAGCTTTTAGCAAACAAATGAACAAAAAAGGTAGATGTACTATCTTTTAATAAATAAAAACCAAAGGAGTATAGTATGAAAAATAATATAACAATATTTGTAATTGGTGACGGAGTGAATTACGTTGGGACTAAAGATATCCATAACCATCTTGAAGTTAAAACTGAATTCTTTACATGGATGACAGAAAACATCAAAGATCTTCAGCTTAAATTGCATACAGATTATTGGAATTTTGTAGATGATAATGGAAAGATTTATTACCAGGGGGTTACACTTGATGTTGCAATAAAAATATCTATGATTGAAGATAGTTTTAAAGCAAAAGAAGCAACATGGTATTTCATTGAATGTAAAAAGTTGATCAGTGATCTGGAGAATTCTGTGTATCCTAATAATTTGCAGATCTATAATAGTACTGCGATCTACTTTACAGATCAATTTCGGGAAATGCATGATATAAAATTAAATAAACTAAATTATTATGACACTGATAGGAAATATCTAACCAATGAACTACTTGATAAGCTAAGGGAAAAACTCCATACAAGAAGATCTGATTTCGATAAGATACGGGGTGAAGTGGATAGAATAGGAACCATCCTAAAATCGAAAAATCTTACATATAAAAAACGACATACGATGTGTACGAAAGCAATTGAACAAATTGATAAGATTTATGACGCACATGATTATTTTCATATTTAATGTAAATATTTTCCAGATTTTCAAAATTCTATATTGTGTTGACAAAATTATAATTACGACATCTGCTTTTACATGTTTTTTTATCATTTCAAGCAGGAGAACAATTGATTAAACACCCTCATATTCAATTTTACACTGGCGATTGGATGAAAGATCCTCTCTTGTCAAAGTGTGCTCCTTCTACAAGAGGTATTTGGATAGATCTGATTTGTGCAATGCACGAATCTGATCGCTGTGGTGAAATATTCGGGACATTTGAGCAGCTGAGTAGACTATGTAGATGCACGCCTAATGAAATGCAGAGGGCAATAAAAGAATTAGAGGATACAAATACTGCAACAGTAACAATCAATCACATTAGAGATAACGAATTAATAACAATATCAAATCGAAGGATGAAAAGAGTGTATAAAGACCGTAATGATAATAAGTTAAGACAGGCTAAGTTTAGAAATGACAAAAATAGTAACAAGAAACATAACGGACCAATAACAAGCGTTACTGATAATGACATTGATATTGATATTGATATTGATAATGATATTGAAAATATTAATGAAAATACTCATGCACCCACTAAAGGTTCGGAAGGAAATTCAGATATTCAGAATTTAGTTACCAAATTCTATGAATACAAGATTAAAACAGAGCCAGACGTTTACCGGTGCTATGAAACAAGCAAAGTTAAAATGATAGAAAAATCATTAGACATTGTTGATAAACTGATCAGGCTTGATAATTTCAAACTTGATGAAATCAAAGCAGTTCTGCTTTGGGCAGTTCAAGATGATTTTTGGAATAGTCAAATATACTCTCTTGCTGCTCTCAGAAAAAAAGGGAAAAACGGGAATACAAAATTCAAAAACATGTATATTGGTTTCAAGAAAGAAAATAAATCATTAGGAATAAATTTTGATGAAATGGAGGAATGGTTTAATGGAAATAAATGAATTTGAAACAGGTTATAAATTTTTATGTGCTGTTTTTCGTCAGAAAAATATCTCCGAAGAAATGAAATCCTATTATTTGATTTTAAAGGATATGCCTCTCCCAAAGTTTAAACAATCTATTGATATTTGTGCAAAAGGAGAGTGGTTTCCAAAGGTCAGAGACATTCTTATGGCAACATATCCAGAAGTTTCCGAAATAAGTATTAAGAGTGATATTTTGAGGCAAATTTCGATTATAGGCTTTTATGGCACCCCAAAATTCAAGTATGAGCTCTCAGCCATCATTGTTGCCAGTATAGGCTGGGGACCACTGTGTATGACAAACGAGAACCAAATTAGTGACAAAATCCATTTTGAATATAAACACGCATCGCAAGCTCATAAAAGAGCATTTCAGAATAACGAGTATCTGCAAATTGAAGGCACCGAGGAATATATTGACCAAAACACAATAACCAGTGGATGCCCACCATTACATATAGATAGCAATGTTTGAAAGTATAAAATGCGAAGTATTATATGAAGAATGAATCCATCTCTGCAAAGATTTTGGATGATACAATTATCCAAAATACAAACAAGAATAAACAATCTTAAATAATAGGAAAAGAGTAAGATGAAAGAATTTATATCAATATCAAAAAATGTCGATGGAACTGAAATTGTAATTACTAAGTGCTTAATGCTTGAAGATATTAGCCATTCATTGTACAATTTTTTAGAGGAGAATCGGCATTTAGAATATGTAATTCTCAAATGTGAGCACCATGAGAATAGAAAAATATTATGCGATTCGAAATATGGTGTTTGTCCTGGATTTTATTATAAGGGAAGTTCTGAAACTATAATTAACAAATTAAATTCGGCTAAGGATAGAATTTATTCAGATATGTTTTAAAAAAATAAAGTTTGTCGTGGATGTGATTATTCCATTAATCGTTCACATCAAGACAAAACAACAAAAGCGCTAAACAATTTTGAAATTATTCTTATTAGTTTCAAATACAAACACAGGAAGCACTGAAATGGACAAATTATTAACAATAACACACACAAAAGATGGATATAACGTGCTTAATGCTATTGATTTATATAATTACCTTGAAATTAAGGATATCAAATTTAAAGATTGGATGAAGCAAGCAATATGGGAACGTAGAATGGTAGAAAACATGGATTATTGGGTCCATACCAATAAATTAGAAAAAACTAACCCACAAATTGAAGAAACAATTGAATACAGAATTAGAATGGAAATTGCGAAAGATCTAGCATTTATTGAAGGCGGAGAGAAAGCGATTCATGCAATATCATATTTTAGAGAATGCAGAGTACAGCTACACATGATTGCGAAAAGATTTGACCATTTGATTCCAAAAAATTATGTTGATGCACTTATTCTTGCAGGAAACATGCAAAAATCGATTGATACTCTTAAAAAGCAGTGTGAAGAGAAACAGGAACTCATTGATCAATTACATGGTGTCATTAAAAATCAGAATAGATTGTTAAAACGTTTTTCAGGTAATATTGTACCGTATAACTTGGCTCCTAAAAAAAATGGAAGAATTGATTCGTATAAAAAATATTTTCACAAATCACGTATTATGAGAACAAACAACACTCAGACTGATGTTAAAATAAAAATGCAAATAGATAAGAATCAGGTAAACATCTCCTCTCAGGAAGATAAGAAATCCTATTCATTTTTAGGGAAAGGTATCAAGTATATCAATAATAAAATATTACTTTTATTATTAGTAGCAATGATTAGCTGGGGTGTGATAGAATTAAATGATTAATCTTAACTTTGTTGAAAATTAGTAATATGAATATTGCAAATGTGTTTAAATACTATTAGAATTATTATTGAATAAACGTTTCTCATGAAGTTTTTAGACCCGAAAGAAATAAGTACAATATTGAATATCTCCTACCGAAAAGTGCTTGACCTTATACATATGGGGGACTTGAAAGCCATCCAAATTGGTTCAAAATATAGAATAAGTGATATTGATCTAAGAGCATTTATTGAATCTTCAAAAGTAGAATCGCCATGGAAATGATAACATATAATCTATTGTGCACATTACTCGTTTCTTATTATATTAGAGTTGTATGGTAAGACCAAAAGCAGCGGAAACCAGAGCAAGAGCAATTCGATTACCCGAACATGTTTGGGACTTGCTTGCTGAGGAATCAGCATTAGAATATCGAAATGTGAATGAACAGGTGCTGAAGTTGGTTGAAGATTTTCTTGTCATCAAAGGTCGCATGACCGATGAGGACAGGAAAAAGGCCATACGTAGAAAAGCTCATTGACAATAGATAGGAGACATAACCATGTCAAGCCTTTATAAAAGGGCCAACAGTAACTATTACTGGTGGACATCTCGATATAAGGGCAGACGGTTACGAAAATCCACAAAGATGACACAAAGACGTCTTGCAATAAATATTCAGCAGAAATGGGATTATGCCCTGATGATGAATGATCTCGACTTTATTGGGTTATCAAATCAAACCTCAGGAAAAGTAGTTGAATTTTTTGATCACTATCTTCTTCTACGAAGTAGAAAATCAGAGAAAACATATTTAACAGGCAGAGGTATGATTGATAAATTTAGGAAGTACCTTCTTAAATTAAAGATCGCCCGTGTAGATGAGATCAAAGTCAAGGTTCTGGACGATTACATTGATTATCTTCAATGCAGTCCCAAAACTAAGAAAAATCATATGGTTGAATTATCGCAATTGTTTAATCAAGCTCTAAAAGAAGACTTAATAAGCTCAAACCCGGTTAAGTTGATTACATTACCCGTAATCACTAAAAAGGAGCTTCATAGACCTCTTGATCGAGATGATTTACGTATTATCTTTGCTGGAGCTAGTGGTTGGTTACTATATTATTTGACGCTATTTCATACGGGGTTACGGGCAGGTGATGTGGCCATGTTAAAATATGGCAACATTGACAGGGAGAGAAGAGCAATAATCAGTTTGATTAGGAAATCACGAAGAACTCATGAATTCCCTCTATCAAGATTATTAATGGATCAAATACCAGATCTTGATAGCAACTCCACCATCTTTCCGGAATTGTACACCGAAAATGAAAGAAAGTTAAATGATAATCTCGCAAAACCACGTCTCTATATGCAGGCACTCTTAAAGGCTGAAAATCGCAAACATGCGACCTTACACAGTTTTAGAGTAACCTATAACAATAACCTCCTTGGTCTTGGGTGCTCAATCCAGGATAGGCAGAAGTTGTTAGCTCATAGTAGTTCGGAAACGACAAAAATATATACTCATCCTAATTTTGAATTAGCACAGAGTTATGTTGATCAGCTTCCTGACATTATGGGCCTTATAGAATGTGACCAAAATGTGACCAAAATGTGACCAACTTTGCGTCACAGTTATGCATGTAATGACATTGCACGACACTCGTTTATAAAGTAAAAACCCTTCATTTCACGAGGGAAACAAAGGGTTTTACTTCTTGTAGCGGGGGTAGGATTTGAACCTACGACCTTCGGGTTATGAGCCCGACGAGCTGCCAGACTGCTCCACCCCGCGTCTGGTATTTGCGCTCTTATGCGAGCACAGTAATTTAGAGGATTCCTTTAAATTTTATCAATACATTATTTGTCATTTTTAAGAATAATTACACTTAATTTCCCAGAACTGCGATCCTCCAGTTCACTGACAAAATCATCTTCTTTTCCCAACACTACTTCTAGGCGAATGTGGATGTTTTCCAAATATTCCTGATGAATAATTTTTGCCTCGAAATCATTGATAAGTGACATTACAATATGCCCTAATTCATATGGATATTGAAATTGTAATTGAGCCATAAATATTAATTCAATTACAGAGTTGTTATTTATCGCTTCGTTGGCCGCTGACCCATAAGCATTGATCAATCCGGGGATTCCCAATTTACTGCCGCCATAATAACGAACCACAAATACAGCCGTATTTACCACCTCTGCCCGACGGATCATATTCAAAATTGGTAGACCTGAGCTTCCTTTGGGTTCACCGGCATCAGTTGCAAATTCATCAACCATGTCTTCGCGCAATAATCTATAGGCATAACAAATGTGGGTTGCCTGTGGATGGCTATTTTTCAGGGAAGATAATATTTCCTTCACTTCAACTAAATCGTTTACCGGCACGGCAAGGCTGTTGAATTTTGACCCTTTATCTTTAAAAAATCCTTCTGTCTTTTTTTTGATTGTCCTAAAAGAATCACTCACTTCAAAATAGTGATTTTTCTATCAATAGATGTTCCTTTTTTAACATTGATGCGCAGGAAGTAAATACCACTAGGAATATTTAAATGATCAAGATCCGCTATTTCAAATCGATGTCTGCCTTTCGACATAAACTGGAGATTCTTCGTATATACCCGTTGACCCAGAATATTTATCAACTGGACTTCTAAATTGGCGTAGTCTTTATTACAGTCAAATTCTACCAAAAATGGAATACTTCTCTTCGAGAGATATGGGTTTGGATAAACATTGACAAATCTTAAGGAGTTTACATCCTCTTCATTTGGCCAGGGAGAAATATTTATAAACTCAGAATAATCTGACCATCCAGCGGAATTTCTTGCGGCCACCCTGTAAGCATACAGTACATTTCCAGTAACATCATTATCAATATAAGTAGTATCGGTAATCTGATCAATAATTGCAATTGTATCCAGCATTGAGGAAGGATTAATCCATTCCTTTTTTATTCTATATTCATCGATATTGCCGGATAATAAGGGCTGGGTCCAGTTCAATTGGATACTATCCTGAAAAACAGTTGCCATAAAATTATCTGGTGGATTTGGCGTGTAATATAAATTTATTTCACCATTCACAACTCCAGAATCAGATGCAGAATTTCCTAAAACAAAATGTACTTCATCACCTGGCTGAAGTACGCCTGTTTCAATCAGCAATTCAGCATCGTAGATAGCATTTCTTTCAGGCGCATCACTTACAACTACGACAAAACCTCTTAAATTGTCTCCAAGGAGTAAAATCTCCAACCTCACATTAGATGTAATAATCTGGTATGATCTTATTTCAGCCGAATCCCTATTAGTGTTCATAGGGAACACAGCATTAGAATGTAGAGGAATAGCACTTGTATTGATTGGACCAATGAGACCCTGATCTTCATGATAGTAAAATTCCGCGTGTATATTATTATACAGATTTAATGTAACCCAGTCCAGCCAGGAGGTCAAGAAGAATGTCTCCCATGTCGCTAGAAGAATATTCTTTATTGATGTGAAAGCGTCATGATGACTGGCCGAACCAAAGTTATGCCAAATGGTACGCAAAATAATACTATCAAATTCATCATTAACACCTTCGGTTATCAATGCCAGATAATGCCCAAATAAAGCAATACTGTAACCGCTAGTATCATAAATTGTTTTTTCTGGATAACTAAAAAAGTTTTGTCTCAGTGATATATAATCATTTACTTCAGGTGCAATCAAATCTTCTATCCATGTTGAGGACATTTCGTAAAAATAGACATTTCCCTGTGTAAAACCTGAATAGCCAAATTGAATTGCATGAAAAAACTCATGGGACATGGTCACACTCATGGCATCATAACCAGTAGTATAAAATCCTTCAGCAAAAGAAAAATCATTATCAATAACAATCCACGAACTGCCATTATTTAAATTATCATTCCAATAGGTTACACCATACCAGCTGGGATTTAGATCATCGCGAAGATATACATCATAAATACCGTCTTCATCTGGTGGCTGGATATCATAACCCATAGTATTTACCAGTACAGAATAAGTTGAATCGGCAATATCGGCTGTTGCTTCGACAAAATCAGGGACACCATTATCATTATCATCACCTGCAAGTGGTCGATGATCATTATTCTCAACGGCAGTTGTGTCATAGTGGATATAAAATAATCCTGAGAGGGATTGATAATAAGTTTGATTAATTGGGCGATCGGCACGATGCAATAGGTTAGACTCATGGGCTTCAGGAAGACCACATTTTATTCGTTCCTGCGCTTCGGAGAAGGTAAATGACAGTAATAATAAAACAGCTGAGAGTAAATATTTCATTTATTTTTTCCTGAATGATATCTTAATTGGCACTCCTTGAAATCCAAATGCTTCCCGAAGTTGGTTCTCAATATATCGCTTATAATTGATTGGAAACAACTCAGGATGATTGGTAAATATGGCAATGATTGGCGGTGAACTATGTACCTGAGTGGCATATTTGATTTTGAGATTTTTACCTTTTACGGCTGGTGGTGGATTTTGGATAGTGATATACTTGAAGAATTCGTTCAATTCTGCAGTTGCTATTTTCTTTGAGTATTCTTCACTGACTATTTTTGCCTGTTCCAGTATTTGCCTTATTCTTCTGTTGTGATGCACCGATACAAAGAGGATGGGGTAATGTTCCATCGCTTTATAGAAGTGGTGGATTGCCATTTTGAAATCCTGCATCGTGCTGTGATCCTTTTCAATGAGATCCCATTTATTTACAACCAATATCATAGCCCGACCCTGATCAACAATATAGCGGGCCACATTTCTATCATGGCTGCAAAATCCTTTTTTTGCATCTATCATGACAATCGCCAGGTTGGCTTCATCGATGACGCGGAAGGTTCGCACCGTACTATAATACTCGATAGAGTCTTCCATTTTATTCATTTTTCGTAAGCCAGCCGTATCAATGAGACGATATGTTTTGCCAAAATAATTTATATAAGAGTCTACTGAATCCCTGGTAGTACCTGGCACTTTTGTAACAATTGATTTCTCTTCCTGAAGTAAGGCATTCATCAGACTGGATTTCCCCACATTCGGCATTCCTACAATTGCCAGATGTGTTTGATCATCTGGACTGGTATCAGTCGATTGTCTTTCAGGGATCTTTTCATTAATTAAATCAAGGAGATCACCAATATTTCTTCCACTTATTGCAGATACAGTAAACGGTTCGCCCACTCCTAGTTCAAAGAACTGAAATACATTGTTCTCATATTTTTGATCATCGACCTTATTCATAACAAGAAGAAATGGCGTCTCCTGTTTTATCAGCATAGCGGCGAGATACCGGTCGCTTGAAGTGATCTCATCCCGTCCATCAACCATTAATATTATAAAATCGGCTTCACGGGAGGCTTTATCAGCCTGAAACCTCACCGCCATCTCAATAACATCTTCGGATTCTGGGAGATATCCTCCGGTATCAATCACATTAAATGATCGTCCTGCCCAATCGTATTTCCCGTATATCCGATCGCGCGTCACCCCTTCTTTGTCAGAAACAATAGCGTGACGTTTACCCACAAGCCTATTAAATAATGTGGATTTTCCCACATTTGGTCTTCCCAGAATGGCGATTATTGGATCAGCCATGTATATTCCTCTTAAAAATTTCCAAAATACTATCGTTGCTTATATTTACCGGTACACCAAGTGATGTTGACATATCCTCCAAAGTCATATCATCCAGTGTTTTGGTTCCATCATCGTCAAGGATTCTATGTGATATCCACAAAGCCTCACCGAGATTTTTATCCTTTAGTTGAGCTACAATATCTCTTCCGGTTAGCAGCCCCGATACAGTTACACTGTGACCGAGAAAATCATTTTTTATCGGATACACTGATACATTAATACCAGTGAGATTATTTAAATAACCGCCGACCTCTTTTTCAAACATTCCATGAATCAAAGTGCCAGTTGCAATGCTGAAATTTCGATTCACATTATTATATTGAGAAATGAGTGGTTTTTCATTTTCAAATTTATCTAAAAATGCCGCAACCTGTCCCACACCATTTTCAACGACATCCACATCATCATATTCGTGCACTGGAGGAAATGGATGATCAGCAAGAATGTACCATTCATCAGATAAAAATAAGAAAGGATGATCAACTCCTTTAAATTGCGCTCTTAATTGTGGGAATCTCTGCAGAAATTGTTTGGCATAATCAGAAGAAACGGTAGAAAGTTTCACCAGTCCATCCCTATGACCTGTCAAACCTACCGGTACAATGGAACAAGATTGTAATTTTGGGTAATACTGATAAATATCCGTAAGAGTTTTGATCAGCTGATCACCATCATTTTTACCAGGCATGAGTACAATTTGCGTATGCAATTCAATATTATTTTCAATAAGAAATGATAATTTCTCTAATAGGAAATCATCTTTTTTATATAGAAACAATTCTTTTCTTAAATCAGGATCAGTTGCATGTACAGAAATATATAGTGGAGACAATCTCTGTTCCACAATTCGATTTAAATCCTTCTGGCCCATATTGGTCAATGTAATATAGTGACCGTGAAGATAGGAAAGACGAAAATCCCCATCCCTGAAATAGAGCGTCTGACGCATATCTTTGGGATTTTGATCAACAAAACAAAAAACACAGTCATTGGCACAACTACGAATTTTGAACTCCTCAAATTCGACGCCAAGATCTGTATCGTAATCTTTTTCGATATCAAAACTGGCGAATTTGCCATCAATTTCAAAAACCAATAGAACATTTTCCTCAGTGATTCGAAATTGATAATCAATAATATCCGCTACTTTTTTGCCGTTGATCTTTAGTAGACTGTCACCTGGTTTCAGTCCTATATCATGACCAAGTGTA
>Ga0209045_1002818_pt1 | contig 12079 bp, 18 predicted proteins | sample SaaInlLV_10m_DNA_4_FD_184664 | JGI IMG/M metagenome (GOLD analysis project Ga0209045, IMG submission 184664) | Marine microbial communities from expanding oxygen minimum zones in the Saanich Inlet - Saanich Inlet SI072_LV_200m_DNA (SPAdes) (version 2) | ecosystem: Environmental > Aquatic >...
GGTCGTGACAGGCTCCCTCTACAAGCAGGGGAACCGGCCCTACCAAGAGCTTCTCATCGACGAGGACATCAAGCGTTTCGTCACCGGGCAGGCGTTCTCGTGGGAGCCGTCCCGTGCCTTCGTCATGGACATCGCCCGGACGCCGGACGGGCTCAAGATCATCGAGGCGGGGTGCTTGAACGCCGCTGGATACTACAAGGCGGACATCCTCAAGGTCGTCGAGGCCCTGGAGGACTTGGGCGGAGTAAGCCCGGAGGTACAAGGTCATGGCCAATTGTAGCAAGCACGGAGAGGTCGAGTTCCTCCCCGCCGACGCCGACGGAGCGTGTACCAACAGACTACCTAGAGAGGGCTGACCAATGAACGATCCGATGGAACAGATCCGCCAGATGATGGCCGCCAAGGGAATCACGCAGAGGGAATTGGCCAAGCGGTTGGGCCGCTCCCCCTCCGGGATCGCACAGCTACTCAAGAGCAGGAACCCCCAGTGGAAGACCGTCCGGCGTGCCGCCGAGGTCATGGGGTTCAGCGCCAAGGTCGAGTTCACGCAGGCTTAGGCCGCCCTTCATTCGTGTAGATCCAGTAGGAGGGGCGGATGTATATCTTCCTTTGCATCGTGAAGGACATGTCCACGGGGCGTTTCCACGTCATGTACTGGCGTGAGGCCCCGTTGCCCAGTCAGGGCGGAGAGCCCATCGAGAAGCTGGCGTTCCTGCGGTTCAAGAGCGGGGGCCACCACACAGAGGGGGCCGAGGACTGGCAAGGGGCGATGGAACACCTCGCAGAAGTGCGTGAGGCGTTCAAGGACAAGATCATCAGCGACGACTACGTCTGCGAGGTTCCGATCCCGCAGAGTGCGGTCGGGCACGATGTGTGGATGCTCCCGAACTTCGTCGGTGGTGGGTACTCTGTCACCGAGGCACTGGCAAAAAGTGGCCTAATCAAGAAGGAGGGGGACAGCTACATGGCGGTCCCCGGCGTTATTGAGGACTGACATGACTTACAAGATCCCCTACGACGGCAACCTCGAATGGCTCGTGGGCCGTACCATCCTGTTTACCCTGTTCGGGAGCCGTGCCTACGGCACAAGCCGCCCGGAGTCCGACTGGGACTACAGGGGTGTCTGTATCCCCCCGCAGCTTTACCGTGACGGGTTCCTACAGGGGTTCGCTCAGGCGGATCTGCCCGGTGAAGAGGACGGCACGATCTACGACATCCGCAAGTTCATGAAGCTGGCGGCGGACTGTAACCCCTCCATCATGGAGGTGTTGTTCGTAGACGACGAGGCCGTGCTCCACATCACCCCTGAAGGTCAGCGCCTGCGGGACTCACGGGACATGTTCCTGTCCCGCAAGGCCCTGTACACGTTCAGGGGCTACGCCATGCAGCAGCTTCGGCGCATCAACACGCACCGCAAGTGGCTGATCGACCCGCCGGATCACCAGCCGACCCGTGAGGAGTTCAACATCCCCGACGAGGTGGCGCTGTCCAACGAGCAGGTACGGGCCGCCCTGTCCATGGTGCAGAAGCGGATGGACTCCTGGGAGATCGACTTCGGCGACCTTGAGGACGCCGAGAAGATCCACATCCAAGAGCAGATGTACCGCTTCATGCTGGAGATGCTGGTGGGCGGTGACCCGGAGGCATTCGGGGCTGGGAAGCTCCTCTCCGACACCAAGTTCACAGCGGCGTGCCGCATGCTGGGGTTCGAGTCGAACTTCATCGAGGCGATCTTCCGGGAGAAGGAGTACCGCAAGGCGCTCAAGAACTGGCAGGCGTTCAATGAGTGGAAGGCCAACCGCAACGAGAAGCGGGCCGCACTAGAAGCCGCCCACGGCTACGACACGAAGCACGGCATGCACCTCGTGCGTCTGATGCGGATGTGCCGGGAGATCCTTGCGGAAGGCCGTGTGCTGGTCATGCGCCCCGATGCTGCGGAACTCAACGCCATCCGTGACGGTGCGTGGTCCTACGACAAGCTCATGTCGTGGGCGAAGGAAGAGGACTTGTCCCTCATCGAGGTGGGTCGCACCAGCCCCCTGCCGAAGCAGCCCGACCGCCAAGCCCTCGACGAGATCTGTCAGGAACTGGTAGCTCAGAGGCGGTGACCCCCCCACAACTTCGGCCTCTCTTGGGTAAGGTAGGGGAACGACTGTTCCTTGCCTTTTCCCATGGGGAGTGCCGATGGCCCGCGACGTTGATTCCTTTACTCTGTACTGGTCGAGCCTAGAGCGATTCGAGAACTGCCCGCAGGGCTTTCTCTGGAACCGTGGGTGGCCGACCATTGACCTTGGGGCGGGTCTAGGCCGCAAGAAGCCCAAGCCTTTCAAGAAGTCCGAGCACCACGCCATCATGGGCATCGTCGTCCAAGCGGTCATCGAGCGCTTCTACAATGACAAGCTCTGGCAGCTACTCACCCCGATCCAGTTGAAGGATCGCCTGCTGGAGATGTGCGGCGAGTACTACCGGCTGGAGATCGCCCGCCACTTCATCGACTGGTCGAAGGCTCCCTCCCACGAGGAGATGAAGGAGGTCATTCGGGACGGCGTGATGGGCTACATGCGGACGCTCAAGCACCACCGGCTCCTCGGGCCCTACGCACAGGCGGAAGAGGATCTCGTAGGCTACGTCAACAAGTGGACGCCCATCGGTGGCAGGGCTGACCTGATCCTCCGCCGGGACGACACCGGGGTCTCGATTCTGGACGGCAAGAACAGCCGCAGGTACAAGGACCGCAAGGGCAACTGGATGACGTACACGAACCCCGATCAGCTTCGGTGGTACGCCCTGTGCTTCTATCTGGCCTACAGGGTACTCCCGGACCGCCTGGGGTTCGTCTACTACCGCTACCCTTACGGAGACACGTACCTCGACCCGGACGGCAAGCCCGTGCTGAACGAGGACGGGACGGAGAAGCTAGAGGACGGCATCGTCTGGGTGCCGTTCACGATGGACGATCTCAAGGGCCTCGGCCAGCGGGCCAATGATGCCCTCCGTGCCATGAAGCGGGAGAAGTTTGAGGCGACACCCACGCCCTCGACCTGCCGGTTCTGCGACCACGAGGCCGTGTGTCCTGCCCGTGTCGCCCAGAAGCAGGCCAACCGCCGTAAGCCCAAGGGGATCGACGCCAAGCTGGACGGGATCGGAGCCGGGGGTGGGTTCCAAGACTTCAGTTTCGGTGAGGAAGGCGGTACGGAGGGGGGCTCGTAGGGGCCGCCCTGCGGGTAAGGATAGAAGGAGGAGGCCATGCCAGACACAAACCATCGCCAGGTCCTTGACGGTCTTTTGGCCCGCAGGGATACCGCCCGTGACAACGTGAGCCGGGTTAAGGGTAAGCTGGACGCTGCCCGCACCGAGCTTGATGAGGTCGTGGACGAGTGCAAGCGTCGTAAGGTGAAGCCCGAGAAGCTGGGGGAAGCCATCGGTACGTTGGAGACCCGGCTGGACGAAGCCGTCACCGACCTGAGATCAGAAGTAGAACAGGCAGAACAAGCCGTACAACCGTTCCTTTCGGAGGAGTCAGCATGAAGATCGAGGTAGCGAAGCAGGACTTGGACGCCGCCCTGTCAGTGGTGTCCCACAGCATCTCATCGTCCGGGGCCGACTTGTCGACCCACTTCCTGTTCCGGGCGATCCCCGGCGACGACAAGAAGGCCGAGGTGCGAACCCACACGGGCCGTGTGTACTCGGGTTGCCCTTTCGTGGCCGCTGTGACGACGGAGGATGACGGCCCCAAGGCGTTCACCATCGACGGCTGGCGGCTGAAGCAGTATCTGGGGGCCATCGATGACTGTGCCCTGACCTTCGAGTTCGATGGCACCGTGACCACCGTGACCGACCCCGGTGGTTCGATTCGCCTCAAGACCCTCGACCCCGACGGGTTCCCCCACTGGGACAAGAACATTGAGGACGCCAAGGTCACGGCGACGATGACCGCCGAGCGGCTGGCCGCAGCCCTGGACTTCTCCCGTTCCTTCGCCAGCGACGATCCCTCCAAGTCCCCGCACCTTTGCGTGTGTGAGGTGTTGGAGGGCGTGATCGCCTCCTCTGACAAGCAGGTCGGCACCTACCTGACCGTGCCTGGTCTGTCCGAGTGCAACATCCGGGTCTTCGCCAAGGACGCCCCCGGCATCTTGGCCTTCCTGAACCAGTCAGAGGGCGACATCGAGGTGCTGGAGCACGACCGTCACGCCTTCTTCCGTCGGACGGACGGTGCGGTGTTCGGCGAGAGTCGTTACCTCGTACAGTTCCCCCGTCCGAAGCGTCCCCCGATTGAGGACGCTTTCTGGTGGGATTTCAGCGTCAACGACCTGAAGCGGGCGATGTCGATCATGAAGGCGGCGGCGGACAAGGAAGACATCCGCATCCTGCTCAAGCCCGTCGATGACAGCATCGAGGTTTCGATGCTTGACGCCACCGGCAAGCGGACGGCCCGGACCATCCCCTGCACGGAACAGGGTAAGCAGGAGGTGGCCGACGGTGAGAAGGCCCCCGACCCGATGCCCGACGACGGTTTCCTGCTCCCCAGCACGGGCCTGACCCGGTTCTTCTCGCTGTGGAACAACGACACCATCCGCTTCGGGATCAACCCCCGCGGGAAGCGTGGGTACACCCGGATCGAGGACGTGCGCTTCGCCAGCGAGGACGGCACGGACGAGGGCGACACCTACGTGACCGTGCTGGCGTGGCTCCAGTAAGGAGTTCTCATGCTGTCCATTCCCTCCACAGAGGATCTCCGGGATAAGGTTTCCCGTGCGGTTGGCCGACGTGAGTCGGTTGAGACCGATTTGCGGGACACCAAGGCCCGGGTCAAGCTCCTTGAACGGGAGGAGACCCTCCTAGACTTGACCGCCGCCTACGTCCGCAAGCTCATTGATGAGGAAGTCACCGTCGGCGTCAAAGCCGTGGAACGCCTCCTCACAGAGGGATTGCAGGCGGTGTTCACCGACCAAGACCTTCGGGTCAAGGCGGAGGTGGCGGTTGAGCGGGGGAAGGTGGCCGTCAATCTCGTGACGTGCCAGAAGAACCCGGACGGTTCGGAGGTCGAGGGGCTGGGCAACGACGCCTTCGGCGGTGCTGTCACGACCGTTCAGTCCATCCTGTTGAGGATCATCATTGTCCTGCGGCGTGGGCTTCGGCCCGCCTTGCTGTTGGATGAGGCCCTCCCGGCGTTTGACGGCAACTACGTCGCCAACATGGGGAACTTCTTGCGGACGTTGTGTGCCCGGTTGGGCATGGACATCCTGCTGGTTACGCACAACCCGGCCCTCGTAGAGGCCGCAGACAAGGCGTACCGCATCAAGAAGACGAACGGGGCGGCCCGTTTCGAGGAGACCCGATGAGAGACTCCTCTACTGTAAGCCAGAAGCTCAAGCAGGTGCTCGTTCGGCACCTTCAACGACGCCTCAAGGACGTGCTCCGGCGACGCCCCAGGACGTGCCTGCACAACCACAGTTTCGATCTGGGCCGTCCCGGTGACGAGATCGGGATGTGCTTCTACGTGCTGGAGGGCAAGCCACGGGCTGTTCCCTGTGACGAAAGGATCAAGGGCTGTGGCATCGAGCAGGCCAAGCGATGTCCTTTCTGGGAGCCCCGACGGGGTAGAGAGGACGTGAGAGCCGAGTTCCGTTCGACACTGGAGTCGGGTAACTTGGCACTGATCGCTGCGGAGTTCCCTGACGCTGCCGCCCTGATGTGGGTGCTGGAAGAGGGTCCGAACTACGGGGAGATCGAAGACGCCGTGGAGGACTGATGAGCAACCTGTTGGAAGTCCTTCGGTTTCAACCGAAGGCCCTACAGAAGAAGGGCGCGCAACCGCTGGTGGTAGAGGTTCCCGTGTCCCCGGACACCGCCCCCTACCTGGTGTCCTCCTCAACTTCGTACATGTGGATCGAGGAACCGCACCCCGGCAACATCGTCAAGGCTGCCGTCCGTAAGATCAAGACGCCCGGACGGGTGTTCAAGGACGTGCTGGAACTGGTAGAGGCCAGAGGCAGTAGGGACGAGTGGGGCAACGTCCACCCGTTCACCGAGGAGGGGGTCTGGGCCGCCATTCATCACTTGGAGTACTACGGCATCGAGGACATCGAGATCCTCGTTCCCAGCGTTCGGGTGAAGAAGAAGGGTTCCAAAGCGTACAAGCGCCCCAAGTGGCTGGACAAGGAGGACGCCTTCAACGTCCCCATGCGCCCAAGCTCGTGGCTCCCGGACAACACCGTCCTTGCCCTCCCCGTAGACAGGAACTTCGTGGGGACACTGGGGCACGTCGACCCGACGACCGTGATCATGGTTCTCCACAACGCCAGTCGTGGGATCGGCATCGCACGGGGCAGGAAGGTGACGGACCCTGTACAGCATGAAGCCCGTGCCGAATGAGTTGGCTGTCCGAGGTCTTGGGCCAATGCACCCTCACCGAGGATGTGGAAGGGTATCTCCTGGGCCGAGGAGCCAAGCAGGAATCCATTGAGTCCGACGGCATCGTGACGTGGCAACGGCTGGAAGAGCCCTCGCCTGACCCGGCCTTCCGTGAAATGGCAGGCCGGTTTGGGGAACGGTTCACTGGATACGCTGTGTGCCCCGTGTGGTCCCCCAGGGGCACGATCATCGGGTTTGAGGTACGCAACACCCAACGGAAGTACATCAGGGACTACAGGCTACCAGAGGCCGTCTGGAACCCGTTCTTTATTGGGATGCGCCGTGCGCTCCCGAAGATCTGGGCTGGGGGCGACGTCTGGATCGTTGAGGGGCAGTTTGACTTGTACCCTCTGGAGTGGGCCATCCCGGAGACGGACGCCGTACTGGCAACCGTTCGGGCCAAGTTGTCCAAGTGGCACCTCGAGTTCTTGCGGCGCTACTGCAAGGGCTGGGTCCACATGGTCTATGACCGGGACGAGACTGGCTTGAAGGCCACCTTCGGGTACGAAACGAAAGAAGGAAAACGCCGCATGGGGGCACTCGATGCTCTCCAGCGGGTAGGATTGAAAAGCAGGGACGTCCCCTTTAGTGGGGGAAAGGATCCCGGAGATCTGTGGGACCAAGGCGGGGTCGAGTCCGTGAGGGCCGCTTTCGCCATCTAGGAGGACGACATGGCTGATCTGTGGGTTGCTGGAGACGACGTATACAACACGATGCGGGACATCATCGCCCATCACCACCCGGACCTGGCGATGCACGATGACGAGATCCTCATCGTGTTCAAGGAGAAGGCGTCCGAAGTGGACGGCACCAAGATCCTGGGGAAGACCGCCAAGGCCGCCCCGTTGCTCGCCCTCGTGGCGGACAAGAAGTACAAGTTCGTCATCACCCTCGCCGCCGACGAGTGGTCGAGCCTGACGCAGGCACAGCAGAAGGCCCTGATGGACCACCACCTGTGCGCTTGCCGTGCCCAGGAGAATGACCAGACGGGCAACACGAAGACCTGGGTGCAGCCGCCGGACGTCACGTTCTACGAGGACGAGATTCGCCGACACGGGTTCTGGCGCACCAGTGGGGCACCGGCCAGCGACGGCGTCATGCAAGAGTTGTTCGGGGACTAGCCCTGACACAAGCCTCCTTCGAGTAGGGGTGGTATGAGCTTCGACACGAAATACCGGCCCCGGTCCTTCGACGACGTATTGGGGCAAGGCGCTACCACCCGGATCCTGCGGAGCTTCATCGCCCGTGGGGCCGGGTTGCGGCAATCCTATCTGTTCGCTGGGCCTTACGGGTCTGGCAAGACAACCCTCGGACGTATCCTAGTACGGTCGCTCCTGTGCGAGAGCCCTACGGAACAGGGTGACCCCTGTGACCAGTGCCACTCGTGCAAGACCATGTTGGAGACGGGTGTTACGCTGGACTTCGTTGAGGTGGACGCCGCCACGAACTCAGGCAAGGCCGAGATCCAGAAGATCACGGACGAGCTTCAGTACAGCACGATCAGTGGCAAGCGGCGCATCTACCTGTTCGACGAGGCCCACCAGTTGAGCCGTGAGGCCCTGGACGCCCTGCTCAAGCCCCTGGAGGAGAACGTCCCCGGTGGGGGCGACAAGCTCCTGGTCTGTATCTTCTGCACGACTGAGCCGGAGAAGATGCGGGAGACTGTCCTGTCCCGGTGTGCCCCTCCGTTCATCATTCAGCCAGTCGGCCCGACCAAGATCTCGGAGCGGCTGGCCTACGTGTGTGAACAGGAGAGCATCGAGTACGAGGTGGAGTCCCTCAAGCTGATCGCTGAGGTGACCGAGTGCCATATCCGGGACTGTCTCAAGGCGGTCGAGGGCATCTCCATGCTGGGGGCGGTCAACCACGAGAACGTGGCGTCCTTCCTGCACCTGGACACCCACACGGCGTACCTCGACATTCTGGAGGGGCTGGGCCGTGACCTCCCCGGTACTCTTGAGGCATCCAAGCGGGCGATGGAGCAGGGCTCCCCTGTGACGGTGTACGGGAAGCTGGCCGAAGTAGCGATGCTGGCCTATCAGGTCCACATCGGGGCCATGAAGACCACGTCGTACTGGGACTTCAGCCGGATCAAGGCGTTGGGGGACTCCCGGCAGGTAGCCCTTCTCGGGTGGGTGGAGCGCTTCGCAACCCGTCCGGCACGCCCGACCCCTGCGATGTTGTTCTGTGACCTGGCGTCGCTGCACCACGGCGGAGTGGTGATGCCGGTCGTTCAGGTGCCGGTTGCTCCAATAGGACAGCATGCTCCAATTGGAGATACAGCCACGGAGAGAACTCCCGCAGGGAACTCTACGACATTGGGGGAAGGGTCAGAGGAAGGGGAAGGATCCGAACCGTCTTCCCCGGTTCCGCCAACTTCCCCGTCGAAACTTCCCCCTGTTGCGGGTACTCTAAGTCGTGTGGAAGTGACCGCGCCTAAGAACTTGGGTAGCCACATCCTCACAGATGACCGGGCCGTCGGCATGAAAGTTCCAGTGCCCGAAAGTTCTGGAACTTCTCTGGCAGGACCTACCGACTTAGACCCGGGCCAATTTTGCCACCTTCTTGCGCTGCATATTCGTGATTTGAGAGGCGGGCAGGAGCGTGGATCAACGGGACGCCCTAACATGGATCGCGGTCGAACTGACCCATCAGGGGGAAGCCAAAGTTGAAGATGGCTCCCTAGAGGAAGCCCTCCGCAAAGACCTCCACGCCCCTGAAGATCATCCCGTTTTCGTTCCCGCCGAAATCTACCGCAAAGGCACCGAGATCGTAGTCCTGACCGTCCTGATGGACGAGTACGCCTTTGTGGCTAGTGGATTGCCGGAGACGTCCTATTACGCACTGGAGGATAGGCCCTACGTCGCCTCCGTTGTTTCCGTCCGTACCGGCCCCCACAAGATCCGAACACTCAGCACCATCCCCAATAGCAAGATCGAAGAATGGCGGAGCCAGCTACGAGCCAAGGTATCCGCAGACATCCGGGCCGCGGATCGAGTCCGTGTCCGGGAAGGGAAGTACAAGACGCTGGTCGGGGATGTGACCGGGATTGAACAGGACTCTGCCTTCGTTCGTATCCACCTCCGGTCGCTGAAGATCATCGCTGACATCCCCCTCGTGTTCCTAGAGGTGTACGACGAGCCAGAGGATGTGGCGGGAGAAAATGGCAACCTATGAGGACCATGACCGATTGCGCTGTTTGGGCTGTGACGACAAGAGCGGAGGTACGCCCATGAGTGCAGGTTGGTCAGGACACTACCCAGTAGACCCAGCGGAGATGGAAGCCCGGTTCGCCAATGAGGACAGCCTCGCTTTCATGGACTCCGTGTTCACCGAACCCACCGACGACGACATTGAGCAGATCGGACAGATCCAGGGCATCCTGGAGGACCTGCCGCCCCGTGAGGCTGACTTCGTTGAGTTGTACTACTTCCACAAGCTCCGGCAGACGGACATCGCCGACATATTCAACGTGTCACAGCCTACCGTCTGCTACCGCCTGAAGAGGGCTACGGAGCGCATCCGGTTCCTTCTGTACCTCCCCAAAGCGGAGGAGGATGAGATGGAGGCGGACCTGGCGGGGTTCCTGGCAGACCCGCTGGACGTGAGGATCATGATCCTGATGTGGAAGACGACCTGCCAGTCTGAGGTCGCCAAGATCCTGGGGGTCAGTCAGGGCCTGGTGAGGCACCGCTTCCTCAGGTCCGTGACCCGCATGGAGTCCAGTCCCAAGTTCCTGCACTACGCTACCCTCTTCCGGTACATCTCAGAGAACCTGAACATCCTGCGGGAGGTTCAGCGCCCCGTCTGGGACGACAAGGTCTCACACGTCGTGACATAGCCACAGGGGCTCTCGTCGGTAGTCGGCCTATGAGAGCCGGGTGGTAGGGCGTTTGGAGGGCTCATCATGGCCAAAAAGACGCAGAAGCCGGACAAGCATGTGGTGGTGGCCCGTTCTGTGGCCCGCCGTTGGGTTGCCCGGGTTGCTGAACCAGAGTACCGGGTCAAGGTTCTGTTGGGTACACGGGAGATCAAGAACCTCCCAAGCCTCTTGCGGTCTTTCCGGGATTCCCGTGTGGCCATGCAGGACGTGCCCGCCATCGGGGACCTGGGGATCAAGGAGCACTTCGACTCCATCGAACTGTGGTCCAAGGACAGAGAAAACCTTGTCAAGCTGGCCGCTTGGTTCGAGAAGCGAGGCTTTGACACGACGGGAGTGTGGTGATGCAGACGCTTTGGCAGGGCCTACAGAAGGTGGCACAGGAGAACCCCGGAACAAGAAAGTACATCGTACCGCTCCTTAGGAAGTACGGTTTCAAGAAAAGGACTCCTGAGTACGACGCTGTGTTGGAGCTTCACGATCAGATCCCCTCCCGGACAGCACAGCATCTCAGGATTATTGGGAAACCTGATTCTCGTTTCGCTCATCTCAAGATGGAGCACCCTTCAGGTCATGTCCTTACCCTGTACCCTGAGAACGGGCTCTTCCGGTACTACGTGGATGGTAAGGGGAAGGGACTTCTCAGGTTCTCCCCGCAGAAGATCGCACATTGGTTAGACCGAGTCTTCCGGTTCTGGCCGGATAACCTGTAGGGGAACCTTGTGGCTGTAGCACGGCAAGAGTCCACGTTCACTTACTCGATCACTTCGGGATCGGAGACGTACACCTTTGTCATCGTGGTGGACGCACAGGGACTCATTACCGTCCAGAATGTCAGAGGGCCCCGTGGGGCTACCTGTACGATTCCGGATGCTGTGTTAGAAGCCATAGATGAGGCCAAGGCCCTGGTGGAGCAGATGGTTTTGGAAACGCAAGTCGACAGTGGCACACTGACCTTTACTGGACAGACCAGCCAGTCGGCGACTATCGCTGCCGGAGTACTGAACAACACGAACTACCGGGTCGTGTATACGACACCGGATGGCACCGTCCTGACAACGGAGAGCAAGACTACGACCGGGTTTGATGCGGTGGCGGCTACCACTTACGGAAGCCCGACTGCTCCTTTGACCGTGACCTACGTGGTGTTGGTGTCCGCCCAACAGGCGAGTACAACAGGAGCTACCCTGACCTTCACGGACGCGGACGGGTTCTCCAAGGCGGTCGTCTTCGCTACTGCGATGGAGACGGACGCCTACCGGGTCATCTTGTCGGAGGGCGGGTTCTTCAAGGCCCGTGTGACCAGTCAGACGGAGCTAGGCTTCACCGTAGAGCTACCATTCACAGTGCCGACGGGGCTGTCCTACACCGTCGGGTACGACGTATTTGTGGGGTGATGAGATGACAGAGCACGAGTTGGTGCAGGCGTGGGGGCCGACCCTCAAGCAGGCCGTGGCCAAGAAGGACAGGAAGCCCGTCGAAGGACAGGGGATCCGTAGGAACTACTATGAGATGGGTGACGGGATCGAGGGCTTGAAGATGGCCATCAAGGATGACCCCAACACGAAGGGCGACCGAAAGCTGTTCCAGTTGGTGGGCGGGTGTGAAAAGGCATCGGACGCCCTCTACAAGCACCTCGAAGCAACCTACAACTGGGACTGAGGCTGAACGATGGCACAAGATCCCGTACTCGCTGACCAGCTACAGATCGAGCCCGGTGCCGCCGGGACCCGGTTGATCTACCGGGCAGCGGACGGGTCTATCGCTTTCAAGGATGCTCTCCTG
>Ga0209045_1002820_pt1 | contig 12074 bp, 3 predicted proteins | sample SaaInlLV_10m_DNA_4_FD_184664 | JGI IMG/M metagenome (GOLD analysis project Ga0209045, IMG submission 184664) | Marine microbial communities from expanding oxygen minimum zones in the Saanich Inlet - Saanich Inlet SI072_LV_200m_DNA (SPAdes) (version 2) | ecosystem: Environmental > Aquatic > Marine...
AAGGACTTTTGACAGAACCCGTGTTCATGAAAGGAGAGATGATGAAAAGCAAGACACTCGTGGCGTTGGGCCTGTTGATGACTGATCTTTCTGCCTTTGTGCTGACCGTCGTGCTCCTGCCGCGCAGGGGGTCGTTTCGCTTCAGCGGCCCGTTGAGTCACTTCATCAATTCCCGTGGACGTTGGGACATTGCATGGGGCGTTCTCATTGCGGCGGTCATCTTGTCAGGGGGAGTGTTGGTCTTGCTGGAAGGCTTTGGGGTTTTCGGGAAAGAGACGAGGGGAGTTGGGGAATCAGCCGTGCGACCTGAAGAATGATGCCGTTCTCTCCCATCTGTCGCCGTACGGCTCCACCAAGCACGACCGACAGGCTGAAGGCACAATCCGGCAGTACGTTGCCCGGGTAGCTATTCAGCCGCCTGCTTCACTCCGGCCGAGATCTGCACGGGAGTCAGCGACCATGTCACCGCGTTCAGTATCTGGATCGTCTCGATGCATCCGCTGGATGTGCCTTGCCGCCGTGGCCCTGTCGGCGGGCGCTGCCCCGCTTCCCCGCCCGACAATCACCATTGGGCGGTGCGCAACGGCTCCGACTGTTGATGGGGTGGTGGCTCGGGGTGAGTGGGATCAGGCCGCAGCAGGTGGTGGGTTCAGAACGTTTGGGACCCAGGATCTCCTGTCGATCCAGCCGACATTCAGGCTGATGTTTGACGAAACGGCCCTCTATCTCGCGGTGGTGGTGCCGCGGACCGCGGGCATTCGCCTCTCAGCCAAACATCGGACGCGCGACAGTGCCGTCTACACCGACGATTCCGTGGAGTTTCTCATTGATCCGGGCCTTACTCGCAGCCGCTGTTTCCAGTTTGTCGTCAACAGCCTGGGCACAGTGTATGATGCCCAGGACAGGTCTTCCACCTGGAACGCCGCGGGGGCCAGGGTGTCGGCGGCTGTCGGCGATGATCAATGGGCATTTGAGCTGGCCGTTCCGTGGGTGGATCTCCCGATGGAACCGCCTGCAAATGGCACGGTCATGGGGCTCAATCTGGGGCTCAACTATGGCTCGCATGGCAAGCTGACCGGTACGTGGGCCGACGTCGAGAACGGGTTTCGGGATGCGCGGAACTTCGGGCGGATCACCCTCTCCAAGACCGACCCCGGCGTGTCGGTCAGCGGGTTCGACGCCTTGGTCGCCGGTCAGGGGGCGCTGGTCCTGAACCGACCCGGTACCGTGCCTGTTGAGCTTGAGCTGCGCATTTGGCCTCGCGGGAAGGAGGGTGCCCCGTGCATCGCCCTTCAACGCACTGCTCTGGGCGTGAGCACGATCCCCGTTCAGCTGCCCGAACCATCCCTGCAGGAGGGGACAGTTGCTTACGACGGGGAGATCATTGTTCGGGACGAACGCCGTGTTCTCTGGAGCCTGGCCTTTGGTACCCGGCTGCCTCCTATGGTGACATTGGGCATCAATGCCCTCCCGGACACGAAACAGGTTGAGGTCGAGCTGACCGCAGGTCCACGCATCGCTCACCCGGAACGCTGTTCCGCCAGCGTGACTATCGGGAGCCCGGGAGGGGACGAAGCGAAGACGCACGTCCTGCCTCGACTCACACCAGGCAAGCCCGTGACTGCGATCTTCGCAGGCGAGGACATCCCGCCAGGAGACGTTACCGCCACTGTCCGGATCATGGGAGCGGATGGCGCCAATATCTTCACGACGACGCGGTCGCTGGGCAACCTGTTGGCCCCCTGGTGGTTCGAGGACTCGACTGGTCGCCAGGAGACCATCCCGCCTCCCTACCAGCCGCTCCGCACGGAGCACACCACCGTTTTTTCCTGGAACCGGTCATACCGCTTCGGGAACTGCCTGTTACCCACTGCGGTGACGACAGCCGATGCTTCTGTACTGGCCGGCCCTATTGTGCTTCAGGCGCGAGCCGGGGCCCAACGCCTGGAGTGGCAGGGCTCCGAACCGACGATCACGTCTGCCGGGCCGGGCAAGGTAGAGTTGACTACCCGGGCCCAGTGCCCTGGTCTGAAGCTCTCCGGAACCGCTGTGGTCGAGTTCGACGGGATGATTAAGGTTGATCTGGAGTTGCTCCCAGCTGGGCCGCAACAGGTGGACAGCTTGACGATTGAGATCCCGCTCAAGCCCGAGCATGCCGAATATCTCTACCACTTCCCCGGCAAGTGGCGGTCTGTGGCCAATTCCGGGCGTCTGCCGACTGAGGGATTCTGCCACGCGTTCAAACCATTCGTATGGCTCGGGGACAACGACAGGGGCTTTGCCTGGTTCTGTGAATCGGCTGAGAACTGGTTGCCTGAAGATCGTGACGATGCGCTCACCATTGACCGCGAAGATGGGCGTGTCGTCATGCGTCTGCATCTGGTCGACGGCGAACCCATCACGGAACCACTAACGTACACGTTCGGTTTCCAGGCCACACCCGTCAAGAAGCCGCAGAAAACCGTGTGGGATTATCGCATCAGCCATGCGGGGGCTTTCGGCATCCAGAACCGGCCTGCGGTGCCGGCACCCGCGGATATCGCCTACCCCGCAGCGACGAGCATCAAAGGCGATCAGGGAACAGCCGAGATGTGGATTGCGCCTGCCGTGGACTCGGATCCCAAACTGGCCGGAACGATGACTCCGGACCAAGCCCCCAATGTCACGCTGTTCTGGCTGGATGTCGCCAAAGACACCAATGCGGGGCTGTTCTGGTGCGGACCGGCCCAGGAGCTTCGCATTTGGGTCCGTGTCGCCGGCAAGGTGCTGACGACGCTCAGCCTGCCCGTTGCGTGGCGAGCGGGCGATCCCCACCATGTAGCCTTCAGTTGGGGGGACGAGCTGCGCATTTATCTGGATGGTGAGCTCAAAGTGCGGAAGCCGTACGTGGGGCTCATGCCCGTGGATCTATCTGAAGCGTCCCTGTGGGTCGGCAAAGGTGCTCCTCCTCTGTGGGTCGATGAAATCCGGACATCGGCTGTGCCCCGTCCGCCGGATTTGAGCGCGCAGCCCTATCGCCCGGATGCGGACACGTTGCTGCTCGACCACCTGGACCGGACAGCCCCCGGATTCCAGAGCGTCACCGAGCCCGAAGCCGGGGCCAAGGGGCAGATCAGGGGACCGCTGGAGCCCATTCCCGGCAGACACGGGAAGGCGCTTCGTTTGCGGGGGGACACCAAAGGCTACACCGTTCTTGATCAGTTGGCGGAGGCCGGCGTCAAGACATTGTGCTTCCATTCACAGTGGTCATGGATGGGCTATCCAATGCCCAGGCCTGGGCAGGAACAGGACCTGCGGGACCTGGTCCGGGCTTGCCACGCCAAGGGCATCCAGCTCCTGCTTTACGCGTCACCTCTGACCGCCGATCAGGCGCCGGAGTGGGAGCTGTACCACAAGTACTTCCTGATTGAGCCTCTCAAATGGCCCTATCGCTACGACGGAGGGCACCTGGCACCCGCGTGTTGCTGGCAGAGCCGCTACCGTAATCTCTGGCTTGCCCGTCAGGCCAAGCTGATAGAGGAGTATGACATCGATGGCTTCTACCTGGACGGTTCCGAGTGGCCTCTCGATTGCAGGAACGAACACCACGGCTGTGGCTACCGGCGTCGCGATGGGACTATTGGGACGACCTGCAATATTTTCGGAACGCGCGACTACATGAAGCGCCTCTACGCGCTCTGCAAGTCCCGCAAGCCTGATGCTCAGATCAATATCCACAATTCGACAGTCATGGTCATCCCGACACTGGGATGGGGAACGTCGAGTTGGGGTGGCGAACAGCTCGGCTCACTGTCGTGGGACAAAGGGGGAGCGGTGGAGAAGCGAGACTACGCGCTGGATGCCTTGCCGTTGGATGCGTTTCGCACGGAGTTCATGGGGCGTCAGTGGGGCGTACCATCCGAGTTTCTGTGCTACGAGCGTCCCTACACGACGCCCCAGGTGCTGGCTGTGACGCTGCTTCACCATGTGCTTGTGCGGCCCAACGCGGCGCATCTGCCGCAAATTTCGGCGATCTGGGGTCTGTACGACAGCTTCGGCATGAAGGACGCCATTTGGCAGCCGTACTGGGCCAACAGCGCTTTGCTTACCCCGGAAAATGAGACGACCAAAGTCAGTGCTTACCAGCATTCCCGAAACGGTCTGCTCATGGTTGTTGCCAATCTGTCCGTCGAGGAACGAACAGCGCGGGTCCGTCTGGATCTGCCGGGCCTTGGTTTCGTGACGTCGCCGCGTGAAGCGCGAGATCCATTGGCCGGGCAGCCGGTCCACCTGTCCGGGAACCACGTTGCCCTGAAGCTGGCGCCTTTCTCGTTTCGGTATGTCCACGTTCGATGATGCTGTGTCGCCCGGCTCAATCGGGATTGACGGCGTTCCCGATCTTGAGGTCAGCGATGTGGACATCCTGGGCGACATGCGGCCAGTCCCGGAACGAGCCGAAGGCGTACCCTCGCAGGTTGGTGTCTCGATCGAGAACCGTGGCTTTCAGCTCGTTGTCCAGGTAGAAATGCCAGCTTGTGCCGTCGCGGTGGATGGCGATGCGATGCCACCGGTCAGGGGCAAGATCGGTTGCCAGCACGTGCCCCAGACCGGACAGCGTGACCGGCTTGCCGGCCTCCTCCGCGTTGTCGAGTTGCACCAGAGGCAGGTAGTCGGGACTCTTCCTGGTGCCGCGCTTGAGGCCGAAGAGGGCACCCGCATTGCCTGCCTTGTAAGGGCCGGTGTCGGATGCCTTGAAGACCAGTCCGCCGGTCATCCGGACGTCGAACTGAACCACCCACTTCCCACTCTCCGGCAGGACGTCATCTGACCTTGACCAGACCGCGACATGGGATCGCTGGTCGCGCAGAAGGAGGGTTGCCCTCCTCACGAAGTGGCGGCTGACCTCCGCGAGGCCAAAGACCTGACTTCCGCGTTGCTGTATGTGACGTTCCCACGCAGCGGGGATGCCACCAGTCTTCACATCTGCGAAGTCCTCATTGAGAATCGCGCCATCGCAGAAGTCCCTGAGGGGCTCATCCAGCAGATAGACCTGAACCGGCTGATGGATGCCAGCGTTCATCGCTGAGTTGTGGATTCGCACGGTAAGGGCGTTCTCTCCGGTCTTGAGTAATGGCCCCCCGACGGTGACCTGGAACGGACGATTCCACAGGTCGGCGACTGTGACGTCCTCTCCCACCATGAACTCAGACTCGAGTGTGTGCTCCCCGACCTGCTCCCCATTCACATACACCCACGCCTGCTCGTCGACGCCGCCAAATTCCAGTTCCACGGGCTTGCCAGCCTGTTCGGGCGGGAGACTGAAGGTCGTGCGGTACCAGCCAAAGCCGATGGCGTTCCCTGCCGGAGTCCGGGCCAGAAACGCGGGTACATCGACGGGGGTCCATTCATTCCCGGCTGTGGTGTCCGGGGCGAACCACCGTTTGGCGACGCCTTCGTTTTCGGGATCCCAGCGGAAGGCCCAGGTGCCCCAGTGCTCTGCTGACAGGTTTCGCTGGTCACAGCGTCGTTCGTGCACCTTGCGCATCTCGGCGATCCACTCGGTGGTGCTGCCGACCGTGCGGGTGCCGTCAAAGAAGCCCACTTTCTCAACGCCCAGTTGCGTGCAGAGCGCCCCGAGTTCATTGGTGACGGCGGCGTAGTGAGTCGTGTCTGGCGCTGCCTGCCCATCGCGCATTTGCATGTAGAGCTGAACGCTCTCGACGTAGAGGACTCCTGCCTTGAGCAGCCCAATCCGGGATCGGATCGCTCCGCTCTTGGCTGCAGATTCAGCGCGTTCGAGGATTGCTCGGGCCTTCTCTGTGAAGCCGTGGCGGTACATATCCTCGTCATGAATCGCGTAGATCCAGTTGCGTTCGCGGGAGAAATCCGCATACCTGACGCAGTACTCCCGGAGGAGTTCCTCGTAGTCCAGGACAGCCGGGGCGGCTGCTCCGTAGTATCCCCAGATGAAGTCACGGCACAGATTCTCCACGTTCCGATTGGGATCCCACATCAGTTTGGCGAACACCCAGTAGCGCATGGCATCTCGCCCACGGTCGTGTCCGAGAGACTGCTGGACGTAGGTTGACTCGGCGTTGTGTTCCCGGAAGAAGCGGAGGTTTGCGGCCACGGCACGGAGATTGGGCATCGGGGCGAGGTAGTTGCGATATTGGTGCGGGTAGATCCACAGATGCATGCGCGGACAGACCTCCTGCCAACGCGTGAACCACTGGCGTTGCTCGGCGAGGTCGCCGATGTGGTCGTCGTACAGAGAATGGTACGGCCAGGTGAAGCTGGCCCCAAAGTCTGTGCAGAAGCGAACGGCGACGTTGGGGTGGGCTCTGATCGCTGCGGTCGGTGGTTGCTTTGACTGCCGGTAGGCGAGGGTCGTGATCGTCACCCAGGGGTAGTCCGGGGCCAAGTGCTCTGCAACGCGATTGACGAAGGTGATCAGCAGTCCGCTGTAGCCGCCGGTTGCCTTCTCGATTGCCCGACATTCGTTGCACTCGCAATCGCCCAGCCAGTCCTCCGCAGAGACGCTGAGCAGGTGTTTGGTCGAACGCTGTGATTCCGGGACGCCACGGAGCAGCTTGGCAGCCGTCTTCCCCGCTGCTGTCGCGACAGCCGGGTTGGACAGGCAGAGCTGCGCGTTCTTCCATTTCCGCTGCCCGCCGATCAACGGGTAGTACTCGGGGTGGTCGGTGGCGTAGACCTTCGGTGGCACCAGTCGGTGGAAGGTGTGGACGAAGAAACTGCCGGAAGCGTATCCGTGCTGGCCGTATTGGCTGACGTAGCCGCCATTGACCCGATTCCGCAGAGCCCAGGGATTGTAGGAGCGCTGCCAGGACAGGTGACGGATTGGGAATGCCGGTGCTGCCGTGCGAGGTACGATTGCCGCCTGCAAAACGTCCCGGCGCGGTGCCCGGAATGCGCCCCGTGCCCAAGGCTTGGCGCCGAGGTCCCTGGTCAACTGGGCCCAACTTCCCTGTCGGGTCGCCGGCTCGTACCAGCGAACGCCCAGATCCTCTTCGAGGAATGCCAGAACTGCGGCCAACGGCCCCAGTTGTTCCCCGCCCAGCAGAAAGACCCTTTCGCCCTCAACCGTGATCGCGTAGCCTTCTCGAGGAACCCGGTTCAGTCCAGGCAGCCCGGCCGTTTCCATGGCGGCCTTGCCCAGTTCGCTGGCCCTGGTGGTTTTCCCGACACTCAGTTCTCGCGGAGTGGCCGGCTCGCTGTCGGGTACGACAGGGAAATTGACCCCAGTTATCTCGGTCAGCCAGACCTGAAGCTCGTCCGCGGCTCGACGATCCCCGGCACTGGCGTCGCGGGGTGTCACGATGACGTAGTCGGTTTTTCCGCGTGCGGCGAGAGGCAGGGACACCGCCTTACCGCGGGAAGCCAGTGAGTTGCGCCACTCCTGCCACCTGGACCGCTGTGGCTCAGCAGATTCGCTTGCCCATCCGGGGCGTGACTCCGCAGCGCCGGAGACCAGGCCGGCAAACAGCGCCATCACAATCGTCATTCTCTTCATCGACGTGGATTCTCCTATACCGTTCACACACGATAGGGTGTAACTGCCCGCAAACCCATGGAGGAGCCGGTTCTCCCGCGTGCGGTCGCGTTCCACGTCCTGACGCGGTCACGGGACGCAACCGGCCTGGCCGCATACGGAGATGCGGCGCCTCCAACGGTGTTTATACGTCGCAGGAAGACCGCTTACGTTGTGCGCGGCTCTGACAGAGAGCGCTGTGCCGGGCTGGGTTATCTGCTACTCTTTGAGCTTGAGCCAACCGGCGTTCCACACCTTCCAGTTAGCCCCCTCCGCGCCAGCCCAGACGGCCCACTTGTCGTTGGGAGATATGTTCTCGCCCGTGGTACGCGGTTTGTGTACGCCGATGTTGAAACAGCAGCCGACGGCTGCTTCCGGGTCAAGGCAGAGAGCAGCGAGTGGGATGCGCCACTCGGCAGTCCAGAACCCCGGCTCCGAGGCCGCTGCATACTGAACGGCGCCGGACAGGCCGGCTGCACGTGCCTTGGGCAAACCGGCGACCGTATAGCTCTCAAACTTGCCCGCACAGTCACCGATGAGGTAGAAGATGGGGCCGTGGCCCTTGTCTGCAGGCCACCATGCGCCACCTTTACCCTCGAATATGACTTCGGCGATGTCCGCGCCACCCCACCATGATTCGTTGTCGCCTTTGGGTTTCGCCAACTGGTCAGGCTCAAGTTCATGGCGCAGTGCGATGTAGAGGCATTCGTCGTCGCGCCGCAACCACATCATGCTTGGGCGCGCCTTGGTTGGCAGATTCTCCGGGCTCTTGATGAGGGCATACCCCTTGGCTGGATCGAGGCTGTCCCATTCACTGGCGTCGAGCATGCCGTCGATGGTGATGTCCACTGTGCGCGGTGATGCGCTGCAGACCGGCATCTTGGCGGCCGGTCTGCGGTCTCCTCTGCTGATCTTGGACGTGTCGACGTACAGTGTCTCGTGGTTGCCGCTGGGATGGTGAACGGGCCAGGAGGCGCGCAACGCGTCGTTGTACAGGCCCATCTTGTCGACCGGGAGCGGTTCGAACAAGCAGGCTGCAAGAACCGGCGCTTTGGGCTTCAGCTCGAAGTTGCCGTCGTCAGCGTCCCGGAACCCGGGATCGCCTTTTCGCCAGTTCCGTTCGATGCGGGCATAGCGCATGGTGGTCGGATGGCCATAGATGAACTTCCCGCAGTCCAGTCCGATGTTTCGGGCCACGACGTTTCCGCGGACGATGAGGGTCAGGTCTTTGGTCTCGGGCTTGATCGTGGCCAGGCGCGGATAGCGGACGCTCCAGGGCGGTTCCGTCACCTTCATTTTGGCATTGAACGCGTCGATGCTCTTGAAGGCCTTGGCGTAGACCCAGGAGCGGTCGTTCAGGTTGATGCCCGTGAAACAGCGATGGAAGATGTTGTTCTCGATGATGTCGTCACTGCCGCCGAAGAAGACGGCGCCACTGGGGCCGTCAAAGTGGGAGAACAAGTTGCCGTAGACCGTCACGCCGCCATTGACGTTATCGATGTAGACGCCCATGTGGCTCACACAGTGGTATTTCTTGAAGGTCTCGTTGTACGGGAGATGGTGCCAGTAGTTGTGAAGCACGACATTCCCGCGCTCGGACAGCGCCTTGCCTCCGCCGCCATACATGTACCAGGCCCCCGCATCGCCGGCTTCGTGAGCCACATCGTGGATCTCGCAGTATTCGGTCACGTGGTCGTTGCCCCCGAGGAGAAATGCTTGGTGCGGTGCGTCGTTGATCAGGTTGTGGGACATGCGTACGCCCACACCCTTCACATCGAGGCCGGGTTGGTAAGCACCCCGGTTCCAGTGCGCGAAATGGTGAATGTGGCAGTTCTCCACCACATGCTCGGAGGAGCGCAGCGTGGGCAAGTCGCCACCGCTCACCTTCGCTCCCGCATCCCCCAGGTGCGCCAGGTCGCAACCGACCAGGGCGTGCCCACGTCCGCCGGTGATATTGACCCCCGTGCAGCCCATGTCCCGGATCACGCAGCCGGCCAGTAGCACGTCTTCGCCATCCTTCACGGTGACGCCGTGCTGCCGTCCTCCCTCGAGGGTCAAACCGCCGAAGACCACATGCGAAACACCCGCAACTATCAGCACCGGCTTCTCCAGCATGGAGACGAGTACGTTGGCCTGGTCGATAGGCGAGGGCGGCCAGAAATAGAGCAGGCCTGTATCGCGATCCAGGTACCATTCGCCGGGGGCGTCGAGTTCGCACAGCAGATTGATCCCCTGATAACCGGAGCCTTTAACGACGTTGGGTTCCTGCTTGGAGTTGGGGACCAGATTCCAGTCGATCTGGATCTGCATCTTCTCCGGATAGACGCGGCGAATCCTGCGGTAGGAGGAGAAGAAGGCGTATTGCCAGTAGCCGAACAGCCATGGGTCAGGCTCGTCTGCCCAGGCGCTTTGACGTGGATCCGAATAGGAGAAGAGATCGGTGTTCTTGACGAGGGTTCGCCCTTTCACCCGGACCGCTTCCTGGTTGCGAAGCTCGACGTTGGCGAAACGTTCGCTCATCTTGGGCGTGTCGTTCGGCCAGCGGGCCAGAGACATGGGATGGCCATCGAAGAACAGCTCCAGGTGAGCAGGTTCATCCACACCGGCCAACTTGCCGAAATAGTCCCTGCCGCGCGGCCGCAACGTGCCGAAATCCGAGATGCCGGCGGCGCGGAGGTCTGTCTGTAGAACCTGGCTGCGGGAGGCCTCGGGGATGCGCTGAGCGGCCGGGCTGTCAGTCAGGGGCGAGAAGCCCGCGATGGCTTGTCCGGCACGTAACACGGGTTGTTCACCTGCGGCGGCCCGGTACACGATCGGCGCTTCTGGCGTACCGGAGTCCTCGGCTGTCAACGCGAAGCTCTGCTCCAAACGCGGATACACGCCTCCATGCAGGACGATGGCCACGCCGCCTGCGGGCAACGAGGTGGTCTTGCGCCGTTCCCGCAGGGCGTCCCGAGCACGTTCGAGGGTTCGGAAGGGGAGTTCAGCTGTCCCGTCGTTTTCGTCGTTGCCATCGGGCGAAACATGGAACCAGGGCACAGCTCCATTGACGCGATCGATGCGTCGCTGCCGTTCATTCCGGAACGGTTCCCCATCCGCCAATCCCTCAATGTCCCGCAATCGCCCCATTGCTTCGACACGGAACGCCTCGTGTTTGGCCACGAAGAAGTCCCGCATCGTTTCATACTCGTGGCGAGCGGCCGTGTAGTCCCTCTTTCCTCGGAGCATGTCGCCGAGAGCGAGCATGGCCCGAGCTCGGTGTACGAGCATCGCGGAGTCGTCCGCGGCAAGTTGTCGGAACGCGGCCCTGGCTGCGTCTTCCGCGCCGCTCCGAACGAAGCTCCGGGCAATCTGGAGGCGGGCATGGGAACGGGACTCTCGGAAGGCCTGGGAGTCCTCGCAGTCGGTCAGGGCAAGCAAGGGCTCAAAGCGTTTGCGGTAGCGTTCTTCTCTCGCTTCACGGAACGGACCTCCCCTGGGGGGAGCTGGCAGCGCCTTCAGGAATTGGGTCAGCCTTCGGGCCAGGAGCGCGTCGGGATTTGCCAGCCCTTCGAACTCCTCTCCGGAAAGCGCGGTGCTGAAGAAGCCAAGATCAGCGATCTCGAAGTCGAGTACGCCGGTCCCTTCACTGCACTCCCCGACGCGGAAGTACGGCAGCGTCTTCGCGGGGTTGTAGTCCATGGAGGTCGCTGTTTCCGCTCGGGATTCGCCATCGATCCACAGCGCCAGCGTCTTGTGGTCCCAAGTTACGGCCACATGATGCCATTCGCCGGCCGTGAAGAACCCGGAGCTGCTTAGGTTCCGGCTTCCTTCGGGGCGACCGAGAGCGAATGTCAGAATCGAGCTGCTGGGGGAAGCCATCAGACGCCAGCCGCTGTAGTAGCCGCTTCCGGAGGCCATGATTCCGCCGCCGCTACGCTTGTAGCCCAGGCGATCCACCTCTTCCAGCTTGTTGACCTTGAGCCAGCAACAGAGTGTGAAACCTGTGTCGGGGATATCCAGAACGGCCCCCTTCATCCGGCCATGGAAGATGTGGGTTGCGCGTTGGCCTCCGAGGCTGCCTGCGGTCTCCGCAAGCGTGTCCTTCTCCGGAGCCGGCTCGAACGTCAGACCCTCGGGGACTTGGCCGAAGCTGTGCCACGCCAGACAGTCTTTGCGGGCGCGAAGGCTCGCCTGGATCTGGGGTTGCGAGGTCCGCAGGCCGGTCAGTTCGATCGCCTGCGTGAAGCCGGTCACACAGATTGCACCCGCGATGACTCTCCAGGACACACGGCGAAAACAGGACATGACCATCTCCCGTAAAGGACGGAACACCAAAGCAACTTCCCGGAACCGGGAACGAAGATACTGCTCCGCAGGGAGAGGCACAACAGGGCTACCGGCTTTCTCACTCGTAGCGGCTCGTTGGTGTCGTGGGGAATCTCAAGACGTCTTGACAGAGGCTCGCCGTCCAGCGGACGCAGATGGTTCGGGGAATTTCAGGAGGGTGTCTCACGGGCACTGAATGAGCCCAGACACTGTGCTCCCTCGCGCAACTGACAGATGT
>Ga0209045_1002824_pt1 | contig 12049 bp, 10 predicted proteins | sample SaaInlLV_10m_DNA_4_FD_184664 | JGI IMG/M metagenome (GOLD analysis project Ga0209045, IMG submission 184664) | Marine microbial communities from expanding oxygen minimum zones in the Saanich Inlet - Saanich Inlet SI072_LV_200m_DNA (SPAdes) (version 2) | ecosystem: Environmental > Aquatic >...
AGAGAGTGTAATAAAAGGAGAAGGGAAGGGTTTATCAATCCCTCTTCTTGACATTCATTGGGTAGGTGAAACTGCCAGTGTCTATAAAAGCCTCTGGTATATAAAAAAGATAATTATTGATCCAGGTTATAGTTGCCACGTAGCAGCAAACCACAAAATATCTGCAATTCATACACACAAAGTATGAGTTATACAAGGTTTCATACAGTAACCTATACTGAACAGATTCATAGTATTGCAAATTGCTATTTTCTTAATAGAGAGGCCTGATAGAACCGGTCTCCAGAAATGAAGAGAAAAATCAGAATTAATACTTGCAAAAGGTTAAACGTTAGATATAACCTTACAATTAATGACATACAAGTGATAACTTCCAAATACTATTTTGGAAATTACCTTAAACTATCAGTTAATGATGAAGAGTCGGATTTTTCAGTGGTTTATCAGGGATTACGTTTATATAAGCAAGAAAGGTTTATATGAATAACATGGAACAGAGCCTTCAGTATAAATATGTTCTAACTTGCGAAGAATTAGCAGATCTTTGTGGGACAACAGAAAATGAAATTAAGGAACATTTCAATCAAAGTGAAATTCTGTCCATTCGCGGAGGCAAAACTATTATCCCTCCTATTGTTGTAAAAAATTTTTTGAAGAAAAATGGTTTCGATTATTCCTGCCATGTATTAGCGATTATTAACATGCGAGGCGGAATTGGCAAGACGACCACATCCATAAACACCGCTACCAGAGCAAAGCAATATGGTTTTAAAACCTGCATCATCGACATGGATCCACAGGGATCTACAACTCTGGCCTTTGACAAGACTCCCGAAGCAGATGATCCTATTTTTTACGACATCTGGCAGAAACCTGACGAAATGGTCATGGGTACAATAAAAAAGATCGATGAAGATTTGTACATCATTCCCTCTTCATTAGAAAATGGACTCCTGGACGCAAGTCTAATCAATCCCAGTCATCAGAAGAATGCCGTGAAAAATGTATGTAATGTGCTTAACGCCAATGGGTTTGAAATGATTATTATAGACAATCCTCCTTCTCTTGGTACGGCGGTAATTTCTTCTGTGTGTGCTGCTGATACTATTGTAGTACCTATGTTTAGTGATGCTTTTTCATTCAGGGGACTTGATATAACAATAAATGAGATTCATTCTATCTGCTCTACTTTTAATATGAATGAACCTAAAGTAAGGATCCTTTTTTCAAAATACGATCGAAGGGAAAAAGCTTCAGAGATAGCCTTGCTTGAATTAAAGGATAGATACTCAAAATATTTTATTCCATTTCCAATCCGAACGAGCACTGAATTTTCAAAGGCGCTGCAGAGGAGAGAAACGATTTTCGCTTCTCACAGGAAAAGTTCAGCTAAGGAAGATTATGATATGTATGTGAAGCATATTCTTGGGCTAGACAAGATTTACAAACAAAATGGAGAATAATGTGACTGAAGAAGACAAATCCAGCGACAGTAAAACAACGGGAAAAGCCAGGATCAAAGTTAAACGATCACGGAGCCGCTTATATGAATCTGTGCCGGATGATGAAAAATCTACAGCTTCCAGTGGAAAAGAAAAAGGGCAAAAAGCGAAGGCGAAAAGTAAAAAAACTAATAAGCAAGATTCGATTAATGAAAGAAAAGATGATGAAGATAAGAGGCTGCCACAAGCCAACGAAATAGTCGCATATTATGTTCAATGGTCCATTGGTGTCAGTGTAGTCCCGATTCCGCTATTAGACGTAGTAACGGTTTTGGCAGTGCAGTTAAGAATGCTAGATAAACTGTCTGATAATTATGGGATAAAGTTTTCTGAAAATCGCGTAAAGATACTGACAGCATCTCTCGTGGGGAGCCTCAATTCAGGCTTGATTGGAGGGAAATTACTTGTTAGTACGACCAAGCTAGTTCCCGGGATCGGCACATTTCTGGGAATAACCGCAATGAGCGCATTTAGTGGAGCTGTTACTTATGCCTTAGGTCAAGTATTTATACAACATTTTGAATCAGGTGGGACATTCCTGGATTTTGATCCGAAGAAAGTAAGGGCATACTTCATGGCACAGTTTGAAGAAGGCAAGAAGATGGCAGGAAAAAAGATGGCAGATTGATTGAAGAATATGCTAATATCATAACTTCAGATAAAAATTTTCTATTGACGTATATTTAATATTTTATATAATTTTGGTACTTATTCTCGTATCTATGTCCTTTTTTTAAGGGGAGTTATTATGACAGTAGAGACTGAAAAAGAGTGTGAAGTCGATTCTGCATTATGTACAAATGAGGAAGAAGCAAATAAAATCATTAGACGCAATATGTATTATTCGATGGGAGCAGGGGTTGTTCCTATTCCTGTGTTTGACTTGGCTGCCATCACTGGTATCCAGATGAAAATGTTATACCAACTTTCAGGGGTATATGAAGTTCCTTTCCCAAGAAATCTTGTGAAATCTACTTTAGCATCACTCATTGGAGGCATTGGTGTTCTTCCTCTTGCCGGTGTTGTTGCTGGTAGTGTAATAAAAGTCTTACCAGTTATAGGCAATATTGCAAGTGTAATCACTCTTCCTGTTACAGCAGGAGCTGTTACCTATGCTACCGGCAAAGTATTTGTAATGCATTTTGAATCAGGTGGGACTTTCCTTACTTTTAATGCGAAGAAGATGAAAGAATATTTTTCTGAACTATATGAAGAGGGAAAAGAGGAAGCTTCCAAGGCCAACGCTGAAAGTTAAGAGCAGTAGCACCGTCTAAAAATTATTTAAATCTGTTCTGAGGTATGACCAATTCCGGTGTTCGCTTTGCCTGTTCCTCAAATAGTTGGTAAACGTACTTCCCTTCAGATAGTGATGTCTAGGTGTCATTCAGCTTAACGAGAATCCGGTATCGCTCCGCTTTATTTTTGCGGAGAGTGCCACCTGTTTTCATCGATGAATCCAACTGGGTTCAGTAATAGACTCTAACACTCCTCAACAATATCCGGACGCCATGTATTAGGTACAACGAAGTGTGGCGTTTGGATTGTTGGATGCTCTAGCAGAGTCCTCTCCACTTCTGCCATGAAATCATCTGGTAATTCGACCTGATTTTTTTGTATGTTTGCCCGCGATAACACGGTACCCGCCTGTGAGTCTCTATCCAGTATTTGAAAGACCACTTCAAGGTCAGTCGTAGGAATATTACAGTATTTGAAAACCTCTTTGATCGTCTGCTTTGGCAATGAGATCAATTCCTTGAAACGAACGGCAAGCATAGGAACATCTTGCTGGTTAAGCTTTAGATAACATTCCATCACCGAAAGCCACATCAACGTTCCTATCTTTGCGATTGACAAAGACACACCCTTTTCAGAAAAACGTTTATCAATTAAAGGCACAAGTGGACTCAACGAAGCCTGTATTGCAGCCAGGTATTCAGCGGAGTTGATATCATCCTGCACGAACGCGCGAACAGCAGATCTCAACCACGTTTCAGCATCGCGATACAAAAAGATAGTTTTAGCATCTGGAAAGTGTTTGAACATAAGATCAGCTATCTCTATGCTGAAACTTCGGAATTTGATAGCCCACGTAAATGTAAGTATGCTCTGTTTAGGAGAGTTACATAACACCTTCGTGCAGCTATATAATAGTTCACTGACTTCAACATCATTACTCCCATCCCATTCACGAATCGCCGCAAGTTGAGTGTAAATATCCGGTTCAGACAAACTGACAATATTCTCTAGTTGATTAAACGCTGAACTAAGTAGTGTCGATCCACTTCGACCAACTGAATAGATCAGGAGGAGACATTTGCTGTCAAGGTGTATGTCATTTGCCAGTCGATGGAGTTCATCATAATGTACAGCAAACAAACCTACAGTGTTTTCGTACTGTGCCTGATAGTAGAAAGGGGCCTGGGAAAGATCAACGTCAGCAGGTGTTTCCACAAATAATGCACGTTGATATTCATGGTCTAAACAATAGAGGCTGATGTTGGGGCTTTCAATCACAACATGTGCATCAATTGTATCGCCTTCACTGAACTGAAAATCAGTCGGGCTAGAAATACCAAGATAGTTTTTCCGTCTTCTACTTTCAATATTCAAAATTCGTGCTGTCATACAAAACTACCTCATGGACAAAACCTCCAATAAACCCTCGAAGCTCCTTACCTATCTGGTTTTTATATTCCATATATTTACCTGAAAAAATAATTTAAACGTAAAAACTTTTCACACTGTCATTTTCATACCTGCAAACCGAAAAAATAGAAAATATTTGAAACGCCTACTTAATGCATGTTTCATTTTTATTATATTCGTATTGTAATAATATTCCATTATAATACATGCAAATAATTTAACCTGTACGTCTCATTAAATACTAGTTATTTGTTTTTTTCAGTAGATGATTCATATTCTCCAAAATATTCTCTGAAATGACTACTATAAATCAAGCATATGAAAGCATACGGCAACGGCATGTTGACTATATGTGGCAACTCATGCCTGAATACGTTAAGAGGCTTTCTTGGTCTCGTACAGAGATAGAGGCAGAGCAGACACGTGCATTACGCAGTCTACTGGATCATGCGAAGACGCACTCCCCTTGGCATAAAGAGCGTCTTGCCAGTATTAATCCGTCCACAGCAACGATTGCAGACCTCGACAAAATACCTCCAATGACTAAGGAAGATCTCATGTCTAACTGGGATTCAATAGTTACAGATAAACGTGCCTGTCTGAAAGACGCAAATACTCATCTGCTGAACCTAAAGAGTGACGCTTATTATCTGGATGAATACCATGTAATCCTATCCGGTGGTTCCAGCGGAGTCCGGGGTGTTTTTCTTTATGACTGGCATGGATGGACTGTTTCCTACATCAGCCTTGTGCGTGGGTTTAATACAATTTTAGAAAAGATATGCAGTGATAATAAAGCGGCTATAGCATCAATCTCAGCCTATGTTGCCTCCCATGCATCAAGCGCACTGTCCCAGACGTTTTCAAGCAATTTAAATGAGATTGCACATATTCCTGTTACCCTTCCGATTGACGAGATTGTCAATGAATTGAATCACGTACGGCCGGCATTAATCCATTGCTTTCCAAATATACTTTCTCATTTATGCGCTAAATTTTTAGACGGAAAGTTAAAATTCACCTCTAAGGCAATCTGGTGTACTTCCGAACCGTTGTTGCCCGGTGACAGGGAGGTAACTGAACGCACATTTAAGGTCCCACTGGTTAATACATGGTCAGCCAGTGAAGTTAACGGAGGCTCGTTTCCCTGCATAAATGGCGGAGGATTTCATATCAGCGAAGATGTCTGCATAATTGAACCGGTAAACTCTTATGGGAAGCGTGTAGAGAGAGGTGAAAGGGCTGATAAGATTTATATGACGAATCTTTTTAATAATATCATGCCGCTGATACGATACGAAATTACCGATCAATTTAAGGTTATTGATGGTATATGTCCGTGCGGGTCCAGCTTTTTAAAGGTAGAAGATGTTCTTGGACGCACTGATGATCAGTTTGTTTATGAGGAAAATATTATCGTACATCCTTTAAATTATTACTCACCCTTATTTCAGGAACCTGATATTATGGAATTTCTGGTACATCAAACAGAGCGCGGAGCTGATATAGATGTCGTAGTAACAGGAATCCCTGACTTTATAAGGTTGGAAAGTTCAATTAAATCAAATCTCGTTCAAGTTGGTCTTAAAAGTCCTGTTGTCAATATATGCCAGGTAGAAAATATTAAAAGATCGAAAACCGGAAAACTGAAAAGATTTATCCCTCTTGTCAGAAACAAAAAATAATTACGTTAGTGATAGGTTTTACTAATGACAGCATATCATATTTCGATCTATATCATGACAAATATATTGGCGCAATCAGCTTTAACTATCTGATATAATTTTGTCATGCATATAAAAAACTATTAATAAGAGAATGAAAGTAATAATTGTTGCTTTAGGAAGTTTAGGGGATAACAATCCTCTGGTTACTATAGGTGCTGAATTACGTAAAAGAGGTTGCACAGTTGTCGTCCTTGGGTGTGATTGGTATAAGGATTTGATCTGTAATGCTGGTCTGACATTCCATTCCATTTTAAGCTCAGAGGAGGCTGAAAAGATCAGTAAAGATCCGTATTTTTGGGACCAGGAAAAGTCCTTTTCGGTAATGGTTGATAGAATGTACGCTCCCACAACCTGGCCGGTTTTTGATTTTATCAAAGAACACTATGAACCGGAAGGAACCCTTGTGATTTCTTCTCTATTTATTTTTGGAGCTCGTCTTGCTCAGGAAGCATTGAGAGTACCTTTAGTGACTATCCGTATAAATGCTTTTGCATTATGGAATGTAGATGAAAAACAAAATGCCGCATTCAATAGCGTATTAAACCCTGTTTTGAATAAGCTTTGTAAAAGAATCAACGTCAGTCCTAACCAAAGCAGTCTTTATCATTGGATGTACTCACCCAAAAAAATAATAGGGCTCTTTCCTGACTGGTTTGAGAGTTACAAAAACAATTGGCCGTCACATATTAAACTTACACATTTTCTATTAATGAATGAATCAAAAGAGGATGGTCTCTCGGCTGAACTTAAGGAATATTTATCAGTAGGTGAACCTCCTATTGTTTTTACTCCGGGCAGCGTCATGAGAGATGCAAAAGGGTTTTTTTCTGCATCTTTACAGGCTTGTTTGAAGATGGGAAGGCGTGGAGTCTTTCTCAGTCCATATCGGGAGCAAATCCCTCCTGATTTACCTTCTTCTTTTCGACATTTCGATTTTATTCCATTAGATACATTACTCCCGTATGCATCTGGAATTGTTTATCACGGAGGAATAGGTACTTGTGCTCAAGGTTTAAGAGCAGGCATTCCGCATCTGGTTACACCAAAGACCTTTGAACAGTCAGATAATGCTGGTAGGTTGAAAAGGCTTGGTGTTGGTGACTCAATTAACAGGGATAATTATAATAAAACAACCGTGAGTAATAAACTTGAAACACTTTTAAATTCTGAAAATACCCGTGAACACTGCAGAAAAATAAAAGGTAAATTTGATAATTACCATGGTGTGTCCGACACGTGCGATGAGATCGTGTCTGTAGTTAAATAAGAAAATTAGTACATGCAAGAAATGTGATCTGATTTATTTAGTTCTATTTGCCACACCTTTACCTTTCCATGAATTACTATAGAATATTTTACGTAAATGGCCTGTATCCTGGATCAACGAAGAGAAGAAAGATAATGCAACGGCTTTTGCGCCAAAAGAATGATTATGGTAGGGGAGGCTAACTTCTTTCAGATTAAAACTAAAACGAATATCGAGTTAATTTATTTAATATAAGGTGATTTTCTATAAGGTGATTTTTTTTTGGCAGAAGTAAGGAGGACAACAATGCCAACTACCGGGGTTAAGAAGAGGGAGCAGAACAGGAGTCCCCAGAAGCCCATTTTTTTATTTGAACCCAGCATAGCAATCAGTATGCATAGCAATATGTAATATACCTTAATCATGTCGCACCTTTTATAATAAGAGAATAGTTATCATTTCCGTGACAAAGTATTCGTGCAGAATGGTTCTTCCGCAACGATTATGTATTTACATAAACTTTTACATAAATGTCAAGAAAATTCTAACTATGCTTATTACTAAGGCTATTCATCCTTGATTTTATATACGAATTCTGGTAGGTTTCCGTTGTTTATCTTTTTGCCTTATAGTATGTAATAATACGTTTTAGGTTATTCTTTCATTCTGGCTTTTTGGGTTTTTGCCCGCGTATATTGTTACGAAAAAATCTCTTCACATAAACCTCCATAATGTTCAATGCACATAATTGATTTTTACAAAAAGGAAAGAACCACTTCAGGGATTGATATACTCGTTATGGCATGTACTTCAGGACTTTCGAATGGTTCCCTGCTTGCCATTATTACTTTCGCGGCAAAAGCTGTTTCCCGTGATAGTGATGGAGGTAGTTTCAGATATCTTATCCTCTTCATTATCTCCCTCTTATCGTTTATTATGGGAAAGAGATATGCCCTCAAACATGCTACAATTATTATTGAAGGACTTATCAAAAAAGTCAGGACCAGGATTACAAATAAAATACGCCAATCAGAGCTTCTGTTTTTTGAGAATATTGAGAAATCTCATATCTACACAAGGATAAATCAGGATACTAATTTTATATCGCAGTCGGCACTTCTTATTATCAATTCCTGCCAATCCGCACTCATACTTGTCTTTTGTCTTTTTTATATTGCCTGGTTATCAAAAGTGGCCTTTTTTATTACCGTTGGGGCTATTATTGCTGCAGTCATTATTTACTTAATGTATCGAAAAGAAGTGAACCATCTGCTGCAGGAAATAACTGACAAAGAGACAGAATTATTTGACTCATTAACCCATATTGTCGATGGATTTAAAGAGCTAAAAGTTAACAGGCGTAAAAGCGATCATGTTTTTACTCACTTTAAGGATATCTCCGATTCCACGGAAAAAATAAAAATAAAGACTGGGATAGCTTTCGTCACTGATTTTGTTTATTCACAGACCTTCTTTTATATTCTCATTGCTATACTCGTTTTTTTATTACCAATGTTTATTGATACTTATTCAGAAGTAATTATCAAGCTAGTAATGGCCGTATTGTTCATCATAGGTCCGGTAGAAATGGTAGTTGGGGTAATTCCTGTTTTAGCCAGGGCCAATGTTGCCGTGGGAAATTTATACAAATTGGAAGAACTAATAGATAAAGAGGGCGGTATTATCCCTCAAACAGAACAAGCACCTTTCCAGCCTATAGAATCCTTCCGGGAAATTCGAATTGACAAGGCAACATTCAATTACAAAGATAAAGATGAGAAGGTCTTATTTCATCTGGGTCCTATCGATCTCTCTATTAAATCCGGAGAGGTTGTGTTCCTTGTAGGAGGGAACGGATGTGGAAAATCTACTTTACTTAAATTGCTGTCAGGTCTATATTATCCTTCGAGCGGGGTACTTTATTTAGATGATGATGTGTTGAGTAAACCAATATATCCATCATATAGAGAGTTATTTTCTCTTATCTTTGCCGATTTTCACATTTTTGACAGGCTGTACGGTTTCGGTGAAGTTGATACTAAGAAGGTGAATGATCTCATAAAACTCATGGAACTTGATAAAAAAACTCAATATGTGGATGGGAAATTCACTGAGACTAATTTATCTACCGGGCAAAGAAAAAGGCTTGCACTGATTGCTGCTTTTCTGGAGGACAAACCAATATACATGTTTGATGAGGTTGCAGCGGACCAGGACCCTGAATTCAGGGCATATTTTTATAATGAATTACTCATGGATTTGAAAAAACGTGGAAAAACTGTTATTGCTGCAACCCATGACGATAAATATTTTCATGTTGCTGACAGGGTATTGAAGATGGAATATGGGAAAATACAATTGACCTGATTCCTTTTTATTTAATAAATTTTCAGAATAATTACTTATGGGAAATATTTTCAGAGGTTTCACAAATTTTATTGGCAATTTGTGGTATCAAAATCGGATAAAGATAATTTTTTCGATCTTTGGGCTTTTATTTGTCACGGTCTTTCTTTCACCACGAATTGTTTACAACGTTGATCCCGGGCAGGCAGGGATATTGTGGCTGAGGTTTTTTGGTGGTACCGTAGTGGAGAAGGTGTACCCGGAGGGTATTCGTTTTATTTTCCCCTGGGACAAATTTTACATTTACAACGTGAGGATACAAGAAGTAAAGCACAATATGGACGTGTTATCTAAAAACGGATTAACGTTTAATCTCAGCCTGTCTATTCGTTATCGTCCCCAATATGATTTTGTAGGCCTCCTGCATCAGCGGGTGGGCCCTGATTATGTTGAGAAAGTTGTAATTCCTCAGGTTGAGTCAGTACTGCGTACTACCATTGGAAAATATTTACCAGAAGAAGTGTATACAACGAAAAGGGCGGTGATTCAAAAATATCTCCTGGAAGCTTCGGCACAGGTAAGTGCAAAATTTATTACTATTGATGAAGTTATTATTCGACAGATAGGATTGCCTCCTCAAATCAAAGAGGCGATTGAAAACAAACTAAAGCAACAACAATTGGCTCAGTCATATAAATTTATAATAGATAAAGAGAAGCAGGAGAAGATAAGAAAGAAAATCGAGGCTCAGGGTATCCAGGCTTTTCAGGAAATTGTGTCAAAAACCCTGACCGACAGATTGTTAGCATGGAAAGGAGTTGAGGCAACTCTCTCACTAGCCAAGTCTGATAATACAAAGGTAGTTGTCATCGGAAGAGGCAAAGATGGTTTGCCAATAATATTAGACCTCAGACAGGATCTTACACAAAGCACCATGCAGGATTCAGAGAAAAGGATTGGGCATGTTACTGATGAGCAATCGATAAATCAGGATAAAAATTTCGGGCAGGTTACAGATCAGGCTATAAGACTAGATGAAAGTGCTCTATCTGCTGCCCAAATAAAAGAAACGTCTCCGGTGGCAGGTGTGGAACGTTACATTAGAAATTTTATCTCAGACGAAAAAACAAGAAAAAGTCAAACGGAATAGAAAATTTTCTTACTAGCAGGTGTATGTTCATGAAATGCAGACTTTTAATAGTTGTTTTTCTTGTTTTTTCCTCTGCCTGTTCAAAACCGGCAGAGAAAACGGCAAAAAGAGCAGAAAAAGGTAAAGGTGATATCGTAATCGGTGTTGCGCTTCCACTAAATGATGATCGTCATTTTCTTGAGGGAGTTGAAATGGCAATTGAAGACCTGAATCAGAAGGGTGGGGTTCTTGGGAGAAAGCTGAGAATAATTTTTGAAGATGACGAAGCTTTTAAAGATGTTGAAATTGATTATTTGATTAAAAATGGCAAAAAAATTGCGCATAAGTTTGCGAAGGATCCGGATGTAGTTGCAGTAATTGGGCATAATAACTCTGGTGTTGCTGTTCCGGTTTCCATTATTTATGAAATGGATAAGGTTGTATTTATTACCCCTTTTGCCAGTACTCCTTCACTGACAAACCATGGGTTTAGATTTGTTTTCAGGACTACGCCTACTGATACTGCCTATGCAAGGAAACTTGCTATGCTTGCGAAACAGAAGTATAAGAGCATATTAATTATTGCGGTTGATGACCTTTATGGCGAAAGCCTGGCCAATAACTTTCATACCTTTGCTGAAGATTTAGGTGTAAATATAGTTGGAGGTGTTCATTTTGCTCCGTGGGAAGATGATATGAAAGGGGTATTAATAAAACGCGGAAATCTTATTGATGGAGCAAAATTTGATGATATATTTGATGCCATATTCCTCGCAGCTGAAATGCCAAAGGCAGCCAAAATTATTAAAATGGCCCGGGAGTTGAATATTACCGGTCCGTTCTTTGGAGGGGATTCCCTTGATACGATGGAACTGTGGAATATTGCTGGTGAGGATGCGGAAGGAACGATCGTCTGCTCGACAATAATAAATGAAAGCCCTGAATTGCAAAAGTTTAGAGAAAGGTTTAAAGCAAAGTATGGCTATCCATCTGAACATTGGGCTGCGCATACATATGATACGGTTCAGATACTGGCTTATGCAATGGAGACTGCAGGGTCAACAGTGCCAGATAAAGTAGCAGAGACTTTACATTTTATCCAGAATTGGCAGGGGATAACAGCTACTTATACATTTAACGAAAAGGGAGATGTTTTAGATAGCGTGTCAGGTTTTAAAGTTCTCAGCAAAGGAGAGTTTACATATGATGAGGAGCTTAACAAACTTGTGAGCGAATATGAGAAAAAAGTTGCTGAACAAGATAAGGACGGTTATGAAGCTATTGTAGAAAGAGAAAAAAGAAAAGATGTAGATACCCTGGAAGAAGATGATAAGGACATGGATGGCAACGATAACCAAAGCAACAAAAACAAGAATTAGAGACAGATGCTTTGAATCATGCCCCTATTTGTGTCGTGAAGTGTGCCGTACATTTCTCTCTCCCATCGGCTATT
>Ga0209045_1002827_pt1 | contig 12034 bp, 9 predicted proteins | sample SaaInlLV_10m_DNA_4_FD_184664 | JGI IMG/M metagenome (GOLD analysis project Ga0209045, IMG submission 184664) | Marine microbial communities from expanding oxygen minimum zones in the Saanich Inlet - Saanich Inlet SI072_LV_200m_DNA (SPAdes) (version 2) | ecosystem: Environmental > Aquatic > Marine...
CAGACAAATAGGGGTAGCTTATGAAACATATATTTAATATTGAAAGAGACGCAGAGCCAAAAAATCCATTTGGCGCAAAGCTGTATTGGAAGTTTGTTGTTAATGCAGGCGTTAGATACGGTGAAATTTTAGATGCGGATAACATTGGGCAAGCAGAATTAACGTTTACTGGGGATATTAGTCGTCATAACAATGGTCGTGACGTATATAGAGGGAGTGTTTTAATTAACGAAAAACTTTTCGGAAATACGGAGTATGTAGTTGCCAACGATGGAACACTCATAACCTTTTATCCAATGGTGAGACACAGAGAAAGGTATAAAAATAAACTAGATGGATTAGTAGATTATCTTTTATTTTCTGGAAAAACTATACCAAAAGAAAGAATGGCAAGTTTTTATCATCAGCGTTATTTGGACAATAATTTAATTACCGCTGTTGAGTTGATTGAACGTGATTTGGCTGACATGGCTGGAGCCATGTTTAAAGATGTCAGAGAGGAGGTTAGGGCCGAAGTTGTGAGAGAATTTGAAAATATTAATACGCAAGATACAATTGAAGCTGTTACAGAATACAAAGCTTTAGTGGTAATTCTTGAAAATGAAATTAAAGAGCTAAGAAAAGAGCAAGAGGGTGTTTTAAGATCTGGAAAGGACTTCTTAGTGACAGATCCAGATGTACTGGTTGATGTTGACACAATCATGCATAATGGAAGTGAATGCACTAGATTAACACTGGGCAATGGTACGCACAAGTATATGAAGTTATCAACCTGGGATAAAAATGATAATGTTACTAGTAAGGCGAAAAATCTTATTGGAAAGCATGTAAGGACAACTTGTTGGAACCCAATTGGATCAACCAAATGGTCAGATATGGATTACTTTAAAAATATTTATGAAGTTGAGTCTGTTTTAACCTCATAAATTGGATTAATACCAGTGAGTCAGATTGTCACTGAAGCAAAAGAGGCGACGGTGCAAGTGATTTGTAAGGAGAAAGAGTGAAGGAAATAGCTGTAATAGATATAGAAACATCTGGATTTCAACACCAAGGAGGCTTGATTGTTGAAATAGGAATTGTTGGTTTGAATTTAGAGACTGGAAGCGTTACAGATGAATTTGACTCTATAGTAAAAGAAGATGGGTTTGATGAAAGACACGCTAAGCATCCATATGGCTGGGTTTTTCAAAACTCTGATTTAAGATATGATGATGTCTTATCGGCAAATAATTTGACTGATATGCTGCCAGAGATTCAAAATGTTTTGAATAAGTATTCATTAGGTGCTACTGCATACAATAAAGCATTTGATTTTGGCTTTTTAAGGTCAAGAGGACTACAAATTAAAGAATTAGACTGCATCATGTTGTCTGCAACACCTGTTGTGAATTTACCGCCTAATCCTGGCTACAGTACTCCAAAGTGGCCCAAGGTAGAAGAGGCGTGGGAATATTTCTTTCCACAGGTAGAATATAAAGAGGCTCATAGGGCGTTGGATGACGCAAGACATGAAGCGTTGATTGCTTATGAGCTGTATAAGTTAGGAATATCCCCAATATAAAACTTTCTTTTTAGGAAATAAAATAGATATTATTTTGTCCCTTATATATTTATATCTAAATAATGATTTAAGATTTGATCGATAAAGTGTCTTACTACCTCTTCTGGATTTCCTGTCTCGGTTTTAATTCTATACCCATTTTTGCTTCTGTCTTTTGTTCCAAAACTAAGTTGATCATCCCAAGTACCAACATTAACAAGGTCAATTTCATCCTTTAGTTTGCATTCTTTAAATTCCTTTCTAGCTGAAATATAGAGTTTAACGTAGTGATTACTTCGTTCTTTTTTTCCACTTATTGATTGTATTTGTTTGCCAAAATCAGATAATGCTAGTCTTTTTTTAGAAGGGGCGGTAAAGTCAGAAAAGTAAAATATAATATTTATGCGATTTTTAGTTTTATGGTTAAACATGTTTAGAAACAAGCACCATGTATTTGTCACTTTTCTTCCTTCAAGTATATCTAAATATTGGTCAAAAGATATAATGTCATATTTTTTTGGGGTTATCTCTATTTCAGGGATGAGATCATCAATAATAGCCAAATTCTCTTCAAATATTGTTAGAAACGTGTGTATTTGAGATTTCCATACTTCGTACCCGTATCTTATTTGTTTATTTATTTTTTCATATTCTTTTTGAGCCTGTTCTTCTGTTGATTTTTCATACATCTTCCCCCATTCTTTTCTTCGATCCTCTTCGTTTATCATTTGCTCATAAAAATCTATAGTCTCACTTATTTTTTGAGAAAATAATTCGATGAGTTTTACTATATCGCCATTGTCAGCGGCAATTAGAGCATCATAATAATTATCTCTATCAGATATTTTTACTATAATCTCTGGGTATCCTTTTTGCAATAAAAAGAAATTAAGAAATAATCGAGCGGCCCTACCATTTCCGTCACCAAAAGGGTGAATCCAAGTTAGCCAATGATGTAGTATCGATGCCATCTCTAGTGGAGAATGTTTATGTGCATTGCGATTCATCCACTTGAACATATCGCCAATATGTGATTCAACTGTAAGAAAACTTGGTGGAGTGTGTGAGGCGTGTTTAATTTGAACATCTTCATTTCTAAATTGACCTGCTTGCATTCCAGGTATATTAGCTAAAATCAATCCATGTAGCTCTAATAGAGTTCGTTTGGTTAAAGGCTCATCCCCTGCAATAAGTTTGTATAGATATTCTGTTGCATTAGACAATGATTGAGCCTCAATTTCGTCTTTGAGTGGCCTTTCATTTATTTCCATGCCACTTAATATAATTTCAGTTTCACGAAGTGGAAGTGTTAATTGGTTGCCTTCTATTGCATTACTGTGCCAAACTGATTGAATTAAGAGTCGCTGTTTTATTTTTTTGTCTAGATTTTGGTTAAGGCCTGCATCTCTTTTTTCATTTAATTCATTAATGATATTTTCAGACTTGTTGAGAGTCTCTTTAAGTGCTTCAGGTATCTGAATTTTAGGTATCTTATATTCCATAGGATTAGGTGCTTTATCTAGATCTTACTGATATATTATATGTGAACTATAAAATCTAAATTAAAAGAAAGCATGACTTGTGAATTACCTAACTAAATCAAAATTCAAATTAGCAACCGAATGCCCAGCCAAGCTTTTCTATACAGATAAATCTGAATACATAAATAACAAAATAGACAATCCTTTTTTAGAGGCGTTAGCAGATGGTGGTTACCAAGTAGGAGAGCTAGCAAAATACTATTACCCTAATGGGCATCACGTCTATGCTTTGGATTACGATGAAGCTTTAGAGCAAACCAACAAGTTATTAGAACAAGATGAAGTCACTATCTATGAGGCAGCAGTAAAACATAACAACTTGTTCATTCGTGTTGATATCCTAATAAAGAGAGGTTTATTTATTAAGATTATTGAAGTTAAAGCAAAGTCCATTGACAATAAGCTTAAATCTTTTTTAACTAAAAAAGAAGATAAAGTACTAGCCAAATGGGAGCCGTACCTTTTTGATGTGGCTTTTCAGAGATATGTTGCTCGTTCAGCTTTGATTTAACAGTAACCTCTTATTTATTGCTAACAGATAAAACAGCTACTACACCAACTGAGGGGCTTAATCAGAAGTTTCAAATTACGGTAGATGATAAAAAACGTAAAGGAGTGAGTGTTTCCTCTTCATTAAGTGAAGAGGATTTATCAGTAAAACTCATGCGTCAAATTCCTGTTGATGTTGAATGTGATTTAATTTGTAATACTAAAGTGGGTAATGATCGACGTGGCGTTAGCTTTATAAGTCAAATCAAGGAGTATTCAGAGTGTTATTCTAATAACGTTAAGATCAGGCCAATTTTAAAAAAAGAATGTCGAGATTGTGAATTTAGAGCATCTCAAGAAGATATAGGCAAAGGGTTGAAGAGTGGCTTTCATGAGTGCTGGAAAGAAAAATTAAATTGGACTGATAAAGATTTTGAAAAGCCTAATGTGTTAAATATATGGAATTTCAAACCTAAAGATAAGTTTATTAAGCAAGGGAAAATAAAATTTTCACAAATGTATGAAGAGGATATTAATCCAAAATTTGAATCTGGAGACGGAAAGCTTTGCACAAAAGAAAGACAATGGTTTCAAATTGAAAAAGTTAAAAACAACGATACTTCGGCATGGATAGATAAATCAGGCCTTAAGGCAGAAATGGATAGTTGGGTTTATCCTTTACATTTTATTGATTTTGAAACTACAGCAATGGCTATACCTTTTAACAAAGGAAGACGTCCTTATGAGGGTATTGCTTTTCAATTTTCACATCATATTGTTTATAAAGATGGCCGTATTGAGCATAAAGGTGAATACATTAATGCTGAGAGAGGGGCGTTTCCTAATTATGAGTTTGTACGCAGGTTAAAGAGTGAGTTAAGCCAAGATAAGGGCACTATTTTTAAATACTCGCCTCATGAGAATACTTATCTAAATATGATATTTGAACAACTTCAAACTGAAGAAACCATTATTTCCGACAAAGAAGATTTGTGTAATTTTATTCAAGAAGTATCTCATTCTAAAAAAGACAGTATTTACTCATGGAAAGGTGAAAGAGACATGGTGGACATGCTTAATTTGGTTAAGTGGTATTTTTATGATCCCGCAACCAATGGTTCTAACTCGATCAAACAAGTGTTACCTGCCATATTAAATAGCTCAGACTATCTTAAAGAAAAGTACTCTAAACCAATTTATGGAACAGAGCTAATTCCAAGTCATAATTTTAAGAATTGGACGTGGATTAAATGTGAGAATGGATTAGTAAAGGATCCGTATAAATTATTACCGACTATGTTTCAAGATGCTGATAAATGTGATCAATTAATTAGTAGTAATGATGAGATCAAAGATGGAGGTGCAGCAATGACAGCATATGCCAAAATGCAATTTGAGAAAATGAGTGATTATGAGAGAGGTGAATTAACTAACAGTTTGCTCCAATATTGTGAACTAGATACTATGGCCATGGTAATGATCTATGAAGCATGGAAATATCAAGTTATTTAATTTAATACTTTTTTATATTTATATTTCAATTAATGGCATAATTCGTCCACATATTTTTTTTGATAAGTAATCGCTATTTACGTTGTTTGTATACATAAAATTTAATCTTATTATCTCTAATATATCAATATTTTCTATTTGAATGAAGACTGTAAATGAATGTACTTGACTTATTCTCTGGATGTGGTGGCATTAGCTCTGGCTTTGAGTTGGCTGGTTTTAATATTAGTGGAGGGATTGATATCGACCCGGATTCTATTAAAACATTCCAGAAGAATTTTCCAAAATCTAAAGCAGTTTGCGAAAGCTTATTAGAATATTCGGATGATAAAATACTTGAAGATTTTAAAGATAAAGATATTGATATCATAGTGGGAGGCCCCCCTTGCCAAGGATTTTCGTCAGCAAATAGATGGCAAAAAGAAAATGAAGATCCAAGAAACAAATTATTTTTTGAGTACTTAAGATTTGTAGAGTTACTTAAGCCAAAAGCAGTTGTTATTGAAAATGTTCGTGGAATATTGACAAGAGATAAAGGGTTTGCGAAGCATAGAATTGAAAGCTTATTGAAAAACCTTGGATATAGTATTGATTGTAAAGTTTTAAATGCTTCAGATTATGGAGTTCCTCAAAATCGATTACGGGCCTTTTTTGTTGCTATAAGAGAAGATTTTGAGGAAACATTTGATTTCCAAAAACTCAACACAAAGCCTAAGGTAACAGTAATAGAGGCTATTGGAGAATTGTATAATCTGGATAAAATTCCAACTGATCTCTTATCAAATGGACCCAGTAATAACTATACTAAATATCTTCGAACTGAAAATCAAAAATTATATAATCATGAAATAAAATATCCAGCGAAAATGACTCAAAAACGAATAAGTCACGTCCCTCAAGGTGGGAATTGGCAAAATATTCCAGTTGATCTTTTTCCAAATAATCGAAACAACAGGCATTCTTCTGCATTTAAAAGATTACATGAAAACGCTTGTTCTGTAACTATTGACACTGGTAATGCACACAGTAATTATTTTCATCCCTTGTACAACCGTATTCCAACTGTAAGAGAAGCAGCAAGAATACAAAGCTTTAAGGATGATTTTATTTTGGAAGGAAGCAGGACAAGTCAATATCGTCAAGTTGGAAACGCAGTTCCTCCCTTACTCGCAAAAGCAGTCGCCGTAAGTCTTAAAAAATATTTGAATACAAAATGAAAATAATAGATCTCTTTTCCGGAGTGGGCGGATTGAGTCAAGGGTTTGAGTGGGTTGGGTTTCAGCCTGTTGTTGCTATCGACTTTTGGGAAGATGCAATCAAAACTTATAATCATAATAGAGCTGAAAAAGTTGGCGTGTCAATGGATATAACGCAATTTAATAATGTTGTTTTGCCCAAAATAATGAACAAACACACTATAGATGGAATTATAGGGGGGCCGCCTTGTCAAGGTTTTAGTACTGCCAGATTATCTAATGCTACTGATAAAGTTCATAAAATAAATGAAAGTAGAAATCATTTATACCTTGAATTCTTTAGGGCTGTTGATTTAGTAAGACCTGAGTTCTTTTTAATTGAAAATGTTAGAGGTCTTGTTTCTGCAAATAAAGGGGCTTTTGTAAATGACATTGTAGAGAGGTTTGGAGATATTGGATATAATGTAACCTATCAAATTTTAAATGCTTCGGATTATGGAGTCCCTCAAAATAGACAACGTGTATTTTTTGTAGGCCTTTTAGATGGTCAATTTTCTTTTCCAGAAAAACATAACTACAAAGTATCTTCCAGGGATGCTATTAGTGACTTATTTGAATCTACTGACGATGCTATCCAAAAATATTCAAGTCATTCAAAAAATGAATTCCAAAAATTAATGCGTAATGGAAAGAGATCAGTTAAAAATCATGAGGTTACAGTTCACAATGAGCAAACAAAAAGCGTAATTTCTATGGTTCCTGACGGAGGTAATATTAAATCTTTGCCAGCAGAATACTGGAATATCAGAAAATACAATAAGGCATTTCAAAGAATGAATAGCAAATTGCCTTCTAATACTATTGATACAGGGCATAGAAATTACTTCCATTACGAAGAAAACAGAATACCTACTGCGCGAGAATCGGCACGTATTCAGAGTTTTCCAGATTTTTTTGAATTTATAGGTGCAAAAGGAAGTCAATATAAGCAAGTTGGAAATGCCGTTCCTCCGCTTTTAGCAAAAGCACTAGCTGAAAAAATCAAATCATATCTGAAATAGCCATCATGGATAAAACAAAATATAATTTAAATATTACAAAAGATGGTGGTATTACAGACTATCAATCATTAGACAAGGTTAAGGCTGCATTTAAAATTATTGAATACTTTCTAGATTCAGGTCTAGAATCAAAAGAAGATATTAATTCCCATAATTTTATTAACTATACATTGCTTCTTAATGAAAAAGAACTCTTGGAAAAAACTCCAAACATACAAGGTCGTTACAAAAAATCACTTCCCCAGCATGATTTATTTTTTTCTAGAATGTGGGATAAAGAGCAACTTGAAGGGCTAATTCAATATGTGAAGGATAATTATCCTAATATTTTTGCTATTAATGTATCATCAGAAATGAAATACAATAATAAAACCAAAAAAAATATGAACATCCCATTAAATCAAATATTTTACGGACCTCCTGGGACAGGAAAAACGTTTGTAATGTCTTCAAAATCCAAAGAAATAATCCAAAATAATTTTAAAGACAACATCTCTAGCCCAATAGGGGAATTTAATAGAATTGTAACTTTTATTAGAGCGAATTTTAATGACAAAGACCACAATGTTCAGAATGGTAAAAATTTATATAGGAATCTTTCTCGCATCTTGAATATCTGGGGATATATTTTGGATGCAGAATTTGAAAATGTAGATATTTTAGATAATGATCGCGTCAAACTAAAAGGTTCTAATTGGCCTCAACATTATAGATATGTTACGCACTTTGGATTTGTTGATGATTGGAGAGATGGAAGAAAGATTAAGCTCAATTCGAAAGGGAAAAATTTTAAAATTAAAATAAAAAACTGGCTAAATAAAAATACAGATTTATATAAATCAGTAACTCCTGATTTTGATGTTAAACATTTAAGTGAGCAAGATATATTAATAAAAAAAGGGTTTCAATTTTTAAGAACACATGACGATCCAGGAGAGAATCTACCTGATATTTTTATAGAAGAATATAAAAGTGCGATAATTAACAATCCTACAGAAGAAGGCGTTTCTGGATTTATTAAGTCAATTTATTGTGCACTTTTTATGGCAATTAAAGGCACGCTTTATGGTCATAAGTCCGCAGGTAAGTTAAAAACACAAGTAGAAGAGGATTTAATTCAAGAGTATTTTGATTTGAATGAGAAAACCAAAAATAAAGGAGAATTAAGGGATCTTGAGTGGATAGGATGGATTACAAAAAATCTTGAAGAGTTGCACCTTATTGAAATTCATAAGACTGATGAACTTAACAACTATTTCAAACTTACTAAAGCCGGTCTGGAATTAGTAAATTCAATTATAGGTAAATGGAAAGAAGAAACTCCTTCAATTTTTGAAGTAATATCATTTGAGAGTGGTGTTAAATTAGGATTTATAGAGTTTATTACTTTTCATCAATCATACTCTTATGAAGAATTTATTGAAGGCATAAGACCAAATTTAGATGGCAAAAATGATTTAACTTATTCCATAGAAAAAGGGGTATTCAAAAGAATTTCTGATCGAGCTAAGAATGATCAAGCCAATAAGTATGTGATCATAATTGATGAAATAAACAGGGGAAATATATCGAAAATTTTTGGAGATTTAATCACCCTTATCGAACCTTCTAAAAGATTGTTTGAAGATAACGGTGAACATCCAAAACAAGTAACACTACCATATAGTAAAAAACCTTTTGGCGTCCCCAATAATCTATACATTTTAGGCACAATGAATACCGCTGATAAATCAATTGCTTTACTTGATTCTGCTCTTAGGAGGCGTTTTTCGTTTACAGAAATGCCACCAAAGGCAAGCGTGCTAACTGAGAATAAAATTAGTGTAGAGGGTATTGAAATTGAACAATTATTCGAAATTATAAATAAAAGAATTGAATTCCTTATAGATAAAGACCATGCAATTGGACACTCCTATTTTTTAAAGGATTATTTTAAGAAAAATCGAACAATTGAAAACTTAGCGCTTATTTTCAAAAAAGAAATCATTCCATTATTGATGGAGTACTTCTATGGTGATTTCGAAAAAATTCAATTGGTTTTGGGAGAGAACAAAGATTGGAAGCCTGCAAACCATGAACGGTTTATCAAGAAAAAACCAGCTCTGCAGAAATCATTATTTGGTAAAGCTGAAGTTGTAGAGGGTTACGATGAAAAGACTCTATATGAGATGACTGATCTATTGGACTTAGATCAAGATAGTCTAGTAAGACTTTTCAAATCAGTTTATACAAAAACTGATTAGTGAAAAAAAATTACGAGATATCTGAATATGGTCTTATTAGGTCCCTCGAAGATTATGAGGTTGACTCTTCAGTTACATCTCTTAAAGAGATTTATTTACCACAAAATCATTTCAATGACCTCTTTGATTTTATTATGCAAAATCAAGAAGAAAAGAAAGAGGGTGAACGCATGTTTTCTATCTTTTCTAAAGGGAAAAAGCGACAAATAAAAACAAAAAACTTTGTTGGCGTAATTGAAACATCTAAAGGTTTGACTCTTGAAATATTACCTAAAATATTTTTCGGTAATGAAGATGAGAATTACGAGGATGAATTAATTAAAACTAAAAAGATATTTTTGAATATGCTTGGTACGCTTAAGAATTCACCTTTTTTACATATTAGTTCTGCTCATCTAAAAACATCGCCTAGCTTCCCTTTATTGGAGATATTTATAGAGAACTATATTAACGAAATAAAGAAAATAATTAGGGTTGGCGTTAAATCACAATATGTTGCTAATCAGGAAAATTTAAATTTTTTAAAAGGAAAGATTGTAAACTCTTTGAACATAAAACATAACCATTCTAATAAAGCAAGATTTTATTGTGAATTTGATGAGTTTTCTGAGAACATGGCGCACAATCAGTTGGTCAAATCAACGTTAATAAAACTCACTAGGGTTTCAAAATCACATTTTAATAGAACCAATATTTTTCAGTTACTTCATCATTTTGACTCAATAGATGAATCAAAAGATTTTATTACTGATTTGAGAAAAGTAAATATTAGCAATAGACTATTTGCCAATTATCAAAATGCTATTTCATGGTCTGAAGTATTCTTAACAAATAAGTCATTTACAAATTTTAGCGGTGATTCTAAGAATATGGCTATTCTATTCCCAATGGAAAGAATTTTTGAGGATTACATTGGGTCTTTAATGAAAACATATGCAGATGGACACGAAATAAAAACTCAAGACAAATCGTATTATTTAGTATCAAATCACAAAAATAAAGAAAAGTTTGGACTGAAACCTGACATTGTTGCTACAAATACTGCTACCAATAATCGAATTATATTTGATACAAAATGGAAATTATTGGACGATTCTAAAGAGAGAGGTAATTACAACATTTCTCAATCTGACATGTATCAGTTATATGCATATGGTAAGAAATATGCTTCGTCTGAAAAAGGAGACCCTGGACTCGTATTGATATATCCATCCAACCCAAATTTCCAAAACTCTCTTGATGAATTTATTTACGAAGGAGAGTTGATTCTTAATGTTATTCCTTTTGATTTAAAAAAATCCCTATCAAAAGAGGATGAGCGTAAAGAAGTGTCCAAAATTTTAGAAACTACGAGAAAATTTGATAGCAACAATCAAAGAGCGCTATAGGTCAAATCGTCGAAAGCTTTTTTTTGAAGCAGGTGAGCGGTACTCCGGACAAGACAATAAATCAAAACCTAATCTAACCTTGCTTGACTAAAGCAAGTGTTGCCACAATAAAATCATTCTGATTTTCTTTATTAAAGACTACCACATCAATCCCTGTATATCTTTCAATTGCTTCCGCATTATCCAAATTATTAGAGTTGAGTTGATTTAACACCAACATGGCCACATCAACATTGTGTTCTTTAGCAGCTCTAAGACTTAATAAAGCCTGGTTGATAGCCCCAAGCTCGTCTTTAACTACAATTACGACTGGTAAAGCGAGTTCTACTGCTAAATCTATATTAAGCAACTGATCTGCAATTGGAGAATAAAGCCCGCCTGCACCTTCAACAATTACAAAGTCCTCTATATTGTCTGAAAGTGATGCAGTAACCAAATCATCTAGTGTAACTTTAACGCCTTGGCCTATGCTTGCTTTTTCACTACTAACACAAGCCTCAAATTTAAACTTACAAACTTTTTCAATAGACTGAGGGAGGGCGCAAGCATTGTTTAATAAAGTTGCGTCTTTTGGAACTAAGCCTTGTGGTGTTTTTATACAATCGCTTTCAATAGGTTTTCTTGCCACGACACGACACTCAGGATTCAGCACACGAATAAGGTGGCTAGCGATAAATGTCTTACCAACATCGGTACCACTGCCACTAATAAACAACCCTTTCATGGTTAATAATTTTAACATCAATAATGCATAAGAACATAAATAGGGTTAGATTAATTAAGAGATTAGAACAACTATTCAGATCAAATATAATTAAAGTACTAACTTTTAAAATTAAATATAAGGTGTTATAATTTCACTGTGAGGTTAATTCTTAACCAATCTGGATTAAGCGAGTGTTTCGCTTTTCAAAGTCCAAAAAACTCAAAAATAAAAAAAATATGAAAAAACAAAGTTATGACCTAATTGGTGATATCCATGGTCAGGAGCCTGAGTTATTGAGGTTGCTAGAAAAACTGTCTTATTCAAATGTTGATGGCGTATGGCAACATACTGAGCG
>Ga0209045_1002828_pt1 | contig 12030 bp, 11 predicted proteins | sample SaaInlLV_10m_DNA_4_FD_184664 | JGI IMG/M metagenome (GOLD analysis project Ga0209045, IMG submission 184664) | Marine microbial communities from expanding oxygen minimum zones in the Saanich Inlet - Saanich Inlet SI072_LV_200m_DNA (SPAdes) (version 2) | ecosystem: Environmental > Aquatic >...
ACACATCGAAAGTAACTTTTGGCTTATAATCGTCACAAATGGTAATTTTTCGAATAACATGATTATTAAAATCAGCTACATAAACAAAATGATAATCACTTGGATCGACCACCATTTGGCGTGTATCATCAAAACGTGCTGCTGTAGCAGTATCATTAACATAACCCGCTACATTTATTTGAGGACTACCGGCAAACACTGACGATTTGTTTCCATCCCAGCGAACAATTTTATGCTGATCACTTACATAAACAATTCCTCTGGAATCGATGTAGACATCACTTGGAGTCCACAATGTTGGGTATATTAATACAGTAGAAACTTTTCCGCCCGATATTTTTCTTAATGCCTGACTTTGCCATTCTGCTACATAAATATCTCCATTGGTGTGGACGTAAATACCCGTTGGCCAGTTAAACAAAGCTTGACCCAAAGCATTTCCATCTGCATAACCGGCTGAATCGGGAATACCAGCAATAGTAGTTACCATGCCATTAATGCCAATTTTCCGAATACAATTATTTCCCTGATCAGCTACATAAATATTACCAGCTGCATCGCAATCTACATCAGAAGGATTTTTAAATTTTGCTGTTTGCCATGTTCCATCACGGTGTCCGGGGTAACTGGTAAAACAATTAGGATTACCGGGTCCGGGAGCAGAATATTTTCCTGCTTTAACCCCACACCAAAGTGCTTTTCCTATGGATGCCTGCATTGGATCAATTCTACGAACACAATGGTTCCCAAAATCTGCCACATAAAGCGTATCGTCAGGTCCAAAACAAATTCCAGCTGGATTACTGAATTTTGAGGATGTTGCTGCAGCTATATCAAAACAGTCTTGACCAACAGCTCCGGCTTTCGTATAAACCATACCACTGGGTGCTATTACACGAATGGTATGATTCGACCATTCCGACACCCACATATAACCGTCTTTGTCGAAAGCAACACCTACAGGGTTGTTAAATTTTGCATTCAAACGCGTTGTTCCTACTGCATTATGCCCGGCAACATTAGGTGTACCAGCATAAAGGGAAACATTTTGCGCTAAAGTTTGAGTAGTTGATATTATCAGAATACCAATTAGGAGTGTAAATACGCTTCTCATAATAAATAATTTGTTTATCAATTTCAGGCTTGTTGCTTACAAAGTTATAGAAAAATTAGAATGTGATTTCAAATAAGGAATAATAAAATTAGTGGTTTCGGTGGAATTAATCAAAAAAGAGAGGTCTTTTGAACCTCTCTTTTGCTTATTCAATTTATCTGGGAGAATACTTCTTGAAGATATGATCCGACTTCATCAGTATATCGACATATTGTGCCCTTTTGTAAGCATAAGGATCGTTAATTGACTTTTTCGACAGTTTCCCTTTAAAATCATCTAACTTATAATAGTTCTTACTTTGCATATAAGCCTCTATTTCTTCCAACATCGTTTTAATATAGGTGACCTTATTCTTATACAATGTGCTAACAATCTGCACAGAATCGGCTCCTGCCAAGATCATTTTTATAGCATCTTTGCCCGTATAAACACCCGTATTGCTACAAATGTTTGCATTAATTTGATTGTATAGTAAGCCCGCATATCTCAATGCCAATCGGTTATCATCTGGGTTACTCAAATTATATGGAAAAACCAATTCGTTGTTTTCAATATTAAAATCCGGCTGAAAAAGCTTATTAAACAGCACAAATGCACCAACTCCAACCTCATCCATTTTAGCGATAACATTTAATGGATTCGAGTAGAAAGGACTTAATTTAACACTAAAAGGTATCTTAATTTTTTCCTTAATCTTTTTAAGCATATTTATTTGGGCCGTTTCAATGCTGTGACCTTCTGTATCCAAATCCTTTGGAACTGCATAAAAGTTCAATTCAATTCCATCAACACCTGTTTCTTGAATTTTCTCCACATAATCAATCCATGTATCTTCATACACACAATTTAAGCTAGCAATGAGTGGGATGTTTAATATCTCTTTCGCTTTTTTGAGATTCATTAAATGTTCTTTGGGTCCTGCATGCTTCATGCTTGGAAATAAATTAATCATTTCGGCATGACGCTCATTGTATTCAGCCATTTCTTCTTCAAATTCCAATTCCTCAATTTGAATTTGCTCCTCGAAAAGAGATTTATAAACAATTGCTGCTGCACCGGCATTTTCCAGCTCTTTTAATGTTTCGTGATCAGTGACCAAATTACTGGCCCCTACTATTAATGGGTTTTTTAGCTCAATGCCCATATATGTTGTCTTCAGATCAATCATATGCTTTATTTTATTTAGGTATTAGATTACTTAATTAGGTTCTGTTCATAGTTTTATATGATGCGTAAATTTAGCCAAATAATTAATATTCTCAAATAGGAATAGATTATATAATCAGAATATTTTTATAAGCTTTGCATTAAAATCAGACTTTAATGAATTATTTAAAACCATTAATCGATTCATTCTCATCGAATGCTAATCCGGAATATGCAGTTTGGATGGAGAAATACATGCGCAATCAGTTTAGGTTTTTTGGTTTGCGTGGACCAAAATTGAAAGAATTAGGAAAGCAATTTATTAATGAATACGGGCTTCCTCCAATAGCCGATTATCCAGCAATTGTGAAACAACTTTGGGATTTGAATGAAAGAGAATTTCAATTTTTCGCCCTTAGCTTAATGGGCAAAATGAAAAAACAAACAGATGCTAGCAACATTGTTGTATACGAATTTCTGATTACTGAAAAAAGTTGGTGGGATACGGTAGATCATCTGGCTGCAGCCTTGGTTGGCTATCATTTCATTCGTTTTCCTGAACAAATTATACCCAATACAGAAAAATGGATGAGTTCAGGAAATATGTGGTTGCAACGCTCAGCCTTGCTCTTTCAACTCAAGTATAAAAAAGAAACTGATTTTGATTTACTCACTTCATACATCAAACGCTTAATGCACTCCAAAGAGTTCTTTATTCGTAAAGCCATTGGCTGGACACTGCGTGAATACTCTAAAACCGATCCTGCATCGGTTATCGATTTTGTACAGAGCTACGAAGAGCAGCTTTCGGGCCTGAGTAAACGAGAAGCACTGAAAGCGATTGAACGGAAGAGTAAAAAATAATGCTTGACGATACAGGGGAGCTCGTTTTAGGCAGCGAAATTATTCTTTTTTCTTTAATATTAATCTAATGTTTATTTTCTCAATCGGGTTCAATTTGGATTCAACATTAGATGCTAAAGGTTTATACCATTCTTTCGACTCAAAGTATAATTTCCATTCTGAAGATTTGAATATATATCCATGATCAGCATAAATTTCATTTCTCATTAAATCAAGGTCATGTTCTGGAATCGAATCAAGCTCTGTTTGGCTGATTAGTCTGACTGATGTAAATGGATATTTGCGATTTTTCTGTGGATAAAATGGACCTATTTTTTGCAATATACCTTTCTCTGATATAATGAAATGACTATATGCGATTTTTTGATGCTCTACTTTTTGACTTGAAGTATTGTATTCTTCATAGGTTGTTTCACAAATAATCAATGAGTCCTTTATTTCAAAATTCTTATAATCAGAAAAACTCAGATCTTCATAATGATGACCTGATTCGATTTGGTCAATAAATTTTCCTGTTTTATCTAAAATAATTAGAATCTCTTTCTCACACATTCCTCCAGCTGCACATGGAATATTAACCTGAAACATATCATAATTTGAATGTTCATATATTTTCACAGGATAACATCTATTCTCTTCAGGATTAAATTCTATTTTAAAAAATGTCTCTGCTAATTTGTTCGGTATCCTTAAAGAACCTTCATCTTCAATAAACTCAACAAAATTCAAATCGTTAAAATAACTTTTCAAGCTATCATATTTGTCTTCCTGAGCATTGATCAATGTCCAGCTAATAATTATCAATATGGTTAAACCTGTTCTTTTCACTTTTATGCTGCCTACCGTTCAGCTTTTAATAGTACGAAGCGTTAAGCGAAGTATTATTTGAAGCTGGTGTTGTGTGTAGTTTTAATTATTTCAATTGCAAGATTTTCAAACTTTTGAATCAAATTTAAAGAAAATTTAATACTCATATCGAAGGCCAGCAAGTCTATGAAATAGTTTTGAGTCTTGAAGTAATCCTCAAATTCTCTAGTTAACGTAATATTATCCTTTTGATATTGGTTTTGGTCATTGTAAAACAATAATAAAGTCATTATTTTTCTCAATCCAAGTATTCCTACTTTTCGGCTAACTATTGTAAACGCTTCAATTGACTGAAGTTCATTCAAGGATACTTTCAAGAATTTTATCAAACCATCAGGTAAATTACTAATAGGTGTAAATTTTAAATTGGTTCCAGTTTCAATTTCGTAGTTCATCTTTCTTCAAATTTGGAACAACGTTTTTGTATCGTACTGATTATTAATATTATATAGATTCTGTTTTGCTCATACACTATTAATTTTCCACTCTTAAACGTTCGCTTGGAGAATCTATTTCTCTGACGAAATAGAGAGGATTACACACAACTATTAAATATCCGCTTTCTTGTAACAATAGTCGTTCAAGAAATGCAACTAGCTGCTACTGAAAATCTAAGTTTTACATTAAGCTAATTTCGATAATTATAATTTGAACAGTATCATATTTCAACTAATTTTTAGTGAGATGGGTTTCTGACCCGATGTTGGACTTTTCTTTAAACGCTTTTATTATCTCGATTGCGGATGTATGAGGTCTGCCTGCAGCTTTTTCAAAATCGGAGGGAATATCATTTGCACCATTCCTAATTCCTTCGTAAATCCCGGCTATAACAGTTCCTATAAAATCGCCTAATTCTTCTTTTCTTTCAGTTGCATATGCCTCAACTGAAACTGAATTATAAACAAGATTCGTTTTGTAGATTTTGTTTATATAATCTGCAAGTTGACTTTGAGAAATGGGTTCGCCTACAAGATTATACAACTTTCCGCTATGTTTCTCATCTATCAGCATTTTTGTGTATGCATATCCTAACTCTTCTCTGCATGTATAAGTACATTTTCCAGAGCCAGCACAATTTCTAATTTCTCCATCTTTAAGGTAGGTCTCAATGTACTCCAAATCTGGTTCTATATAAATTCCATTTCTGCCAATTGACCATTCAAGACCAGAGTTTTGAATATCTTTTTCTGTTTGCCGATTGCTTTGTACAACAGGGCTGAATGCATTTTTGAATTCATCACCGACTATGCTGGTATAAACTATCTTTATTACCCCATTCTGTTTTGCAGCTTCAATTACGTTCCTATGTTGCTGAATTCTTTTTTGAGGATCATCCATTCCCGAAATTAGGATTAGTCTATCAACATCTTTTAAAGCTGCATTAAAATCATCTCGATTATTATAATCACCTTTTCTAATTTCAACTCCAAGATGATTTGCTTTTTCTGGAGACCTTACAATTCCAATTACATTCTTTTCACCAATCTCCTTTATTAGTTCATTTACAATTGACGATCCTAATTGTCCGTTTGCTGCCGTAACTGCGATCTTCATTTTTTCTGTTTTTGTTCGTTAAGATACATCGTTTACAAAATTTAAAGATTAGACTTTACACCAAATTAGTTTCTAAGCTTGTTGATTGTTCCTTAGTTCTTAATTCAATTTCAACATCTTGCTGTTTTTCGCTTGACCCCAACTCTCCCCTTGGCAATAACTTTATCTATGTAATCATTGGCGAGTGGCACTTTACAGGCAGTTCCTCCAACATCCACGCTAACTTTGCCTATCCTCTTTGCTACTTCCTTTGACTTTTCAGTCAACAGTTCGAAATAGGTTCCGACAGCAATCACAAAACCATTCATGGTATAACGAACCCTGTTTTGGGCATCATGAATTTCTTTTTCGACTGTATCAAGTAATTTTAGATAGGCCTTGGTATCCAGCTTTTCATCATCATTTACTGCTGCGTAATAAGCCAATGTTCCCCAACCAGCAGAAGCAACGGTCTCTATATCCGATTGAATCCATTTTAGGCCTAATTCAAAGCCGTATTCTGTTTCAGCAGCAACCCAAGGCACAGCGTATTCACTCAAATAGGACCAGTATGCCTGACTTACCCATAGTTCAAGTTGTTCTTTTGTAATTTGCTTTTCATCAGCCATTAAAGCAGCCAGATACATAGCATCATGGTTTCCGGTAGCATATAGTTCTAATGAGAGTTCGTGATTCTTCTTTGTTTTTTTCAGAATCTTTTTCAGGTCCTGAACTTTAACGCCAAAAAGTGGCTCTTTTGCTCCATGTTTTATGTACGTATTTTTGGTTTGCTCATCTCCGTATTCTTTGAGCTCAGATAAAATTTCTTTGGTTGTCATGATTTTTCTGTTTTTATTTCTGCCAACATTCGGGTCTTTTTCTGTGGCATAACACTTTTCTTCACCATCCCAAAAATTTTCGGGGCCTAAAATCCAAAAACTTTGTCAGCCGAATTTCCAACGAGGGAGGGCTTTATTGATATAGCTTGAAACATGTGTTTGATTAGCTTATTCTTCTTTTATTCTTTCCTTTAAATCCATTTGCTCATGCAAAATCCTTATTATTTCTAATTTAATCTCATCAATTTTTCGATAAAATACAATATGTCTCCCAGCTCTAATTCCACATAAATTTTCAGTAATTCCTGAATACTTTTTTCCTAAATCAGAATTAGATGATAATTCTTCAAAAGTATCAATCAGCATATTGTAATACTTATCAGCTCGATTTTCAGACCATGTGTCAGCTGTATAATACCAAATATCAGCTAAATCTTCAACGGCCTTATTTGTTAAATGGTATTTAGCCATTCAATTTATTTTTGGACTTTATTTGTTCAAGATGTGTCTTTGGATTAAAATCATGAGCAATTCCACTATCGATTCCCTCTTGAATGGCATCTTTTAAAGCAATAATTCTATTCTCTTCTTCTTCTAAAAGACGCAATCCTGCACGTACTACTTCACTTGCATTATTATATCGGCCTGCTGATATTCTATTATGAATAAAATTGAGAAAATAGCTTCCTAAGGATATTGATGTATTTCTATTCATTTTTCATTATTTACCCAAATGTACCAATTATTGGTATTAATGCCAAATATTATTCATTTTTCATCAAATTAGAATGTCTGCATAGAGAGTTGAACTTATCAGTAATGTTGTCAATATGATAAATGCAGTTTTCATTAGGCAGTATGATGGTACAGTTTTGAGCAGAACAATGCGTTTAGCAAAGCATTCCATAAAACTAGTGTTGGGGTCCCTAATTAAATCTTTGCTTTTGTTAAGAAATATAATCTCTGAAGCTCTTGAATTTTTCTCGTAACTTCATCATTTGATGTGTGAGTTACATGATAATAGTTTCTCCACGACCGTGAATAGGAAAGAATCAACCCAAAATCCAAACTAATAATATGAATTCCATCTCCATCTATTGCTGGTATTATAGGTTGACATTCTAAAAGTAGAATCGAATCCCCATAATGATTAACTACAAATACAGAATCAACTTGAACTTCTTCAAGATACTCTCTATCAATACCAACTACTTGATTATTCTTAACTTCAAAACTTATTTTATCTAGAAGCCTATATGAACTATCCTCATAAATACCATAAGTAAAAGTCATCAAAGTGTCATGGAAAATCTTCTTTTCAAAACGGAATGTATCAAGTGCATTATAGATTTTATCAAACCTACTATACACACCAAAATAGAAAAGTAATTCATTGGTTTCTGAAGAGTCTTTGATTTTTGTGACCTCATTTTTATTTGAATTACAACCCATCAGAAGTATAAGCAATATGACTATCGTGAATCTCATTATTATGTACCCTAACTATTAACTATCTACTTTCTATAAGCACATAGTCAATTGTGAAATGTAACTATCTGCCACTGAAAATTCAAGTTTTACATTAAGCTAATTTCGATAATTATAAGTTGATAGAATCATATTATAACCATAGATTTAACTAATTCAAATAGTCTCTGAAAAAAAATCTGTCAATCTGTGGCAATTTTCACAATGTAGCTACAATAGCAGATATTCAATAGCTTACAGTTCATTTATCACTTTTTCAAGTTTGCTCTGAATTTCTTTAGCTACTACAGCTAATTCAGAATTATCAACAGCTATCATAGAAGCAATGGGATCAACAGCTGAAACTTCAATTGAACCATCCTCATGTTCTTGCACAATTACATTACAAGGAAGCATGGTTCCAATTTTGTTTTCAGCTTGTAAAGCTTTGTAGGCATAAGGCGGATTACAGGCTCCCAGAATCATGTAGTTTTTAAAATCAACATCAAGCTTTTTCTTTAATGTGGCTTTTACATCAATCTGCGTCAGAACTCCGAAACCTTCTGTTTTTAATTGTTCAGTAACTTTTATAATGGCTTCTTCAAAGCTAATATTGTTCAATTTCTTGCTGAATGAATAGGATGATGATTCGTTCGTATTGATCATTTCCATCAATTGATTATCAGCTTGAAAAATCATCATTGCTGTTGAATCTTCTTTTATAATCTGGATAAATTCTCTTAACATATCCTGATTAGTAACCAGCGACTTAAATACTTCAGTACGCGTATCCTCGTTTTCCAAATTCACATTTTCATCGGATTGTTGAGTACAACTACTTATCGCTAACAATATACACATCGCAAAAACAACTGTTAAATACCTCATTCGTTTAATTTTAAATTTTAAAAAAAGAGGTTCTGAAACTAATCAGAACCTCATGTTATGTCGAAGTCAATAATTACTTCTTAATAATCATCCCCCTGTATAAACCTTCACTGGAGATTAGCTGAATAATATAGGAGCCACTGGCTAAATGACTTATATCAATTTGCTTTAAATTCACATGATGAGTTTTATCCTCCACTAAAAGGTTTCCATTCAAATCATAAAGCTGAATTGTGGTGGTTGCATCTGATTCGAATTCAATATTCAGCATATCAGAAGCAGGATTTGGATAAATTTTAGCCGACAATGAATTAGCCTCCTGCATCCCAGTAGACTTTAATAATGAGAAAAACTCTAGTTCAGTTGTCTGTCCAGAAATATCTGACACCACACTTACATCCCATAATCCAATCCAAGCATCTTTTTTGAAGACAAATTCTACTGTTAAAACACTATCATTAATTGCTTCTACAGAGGTTCCTATCAAATCGGCTTCCAATGGATTCGACAAAAATACTTGTACTAATTTTGCATTCGTAAACTCTGTTCCACTGCATTGAATGTTCATATGAATACTATCTCCCTGATAAGCACTGTCAGGTGTAATGGATTTTATTTTGATGACCAAAGGACGAGAAATCACTTCAAATCCAGCCGAAAGTGTCAAGTTTTCTGTAAATCCCCATAAACGAACATCATAAAAGCCCAGCGCAATTGTTTTTGGAATAGTAACATAAGCAATGGCTATCGTATCGCTTAAAATATGTACTGAATCGGAAATAAAGTTACCTTGATTGCTTTGGAATCGTACACGAGGATTTGTAGATCCAACAAAACTCGTGTTTTTCCCTTTGACTAAAACAGATAGAACTTCTCCCCAAGCAGCCTTTGCAGGACTTACATATTCTATTTGAGGAGCGTTTGGAGAAACCAGAATTTCAAATCCTTCTGCCAAAATCATGTCTCCATGAATAGTTCCATTTACCTCCACATCATATAAGCCAAGTCTGGCATTTGCAGGAATTATAAAATCGGCAACAATCAGGGAATCATTAACTATTTTAATGCCGCTAGGACTAATAACGGTAAACCTTTGTACCAGTTGAACATTGATCATTGCACCACTCGTAAACAAGGTATTTTTCCCGTGGATGGATACCGACAATGTATCTCCCTGATAGGCAAATGCAGGATCTACTAAACTAATTTGAGGCGACCATTGGGAAATTAAGACTTCAACCATATCTTGCCCGGTAATTGATTGGGCAGCATATGGAAGAATTTCAACATCATAAAATCCTATTGGAGCATTTTCAGGAATTGTAACATAGGCGTAAAGAAATGTATCGTTAACCACTTGAATGGAATCTGTATTAATGATGTTCGTTGCATTAAAAAGCAATCGGATAATGGGGGGAGTTTGTGTATTCAAACTGGTATACTGACAATTTATAGAAAGAGCATAGCTTTCTTTTTGATTTAATTCGTTTGGCGTAACTGATAATATTTTAGGAAATATCTGTGTAGCATTAATAGTAAACGACTGGCCCAATTGCAATGTCCCATCCACATTATTTACTGCTCTGAAATCATAAATACCGGTTTGAGCAATGAGTGGAATATTGAAATGGGCATATAATAAGGAGTCGTTATCGATATCAAATGAATCGGCATAAATAGAGTTATTTGCCCCCATTCTTAATAAAACCTGTGTTGTAACGCCTGAAAGGAAATGAGAATTGGTTCCATTCACACTAACTTTTACATATTCGTTTTGAACACCTTCCGAAGGATAAATAGCAATTATAGCTGGAGCTGTAAGGGATTCTTTAATTAGGAATGCAGCTGTTAGGTTCAGCAATCCATCCATCGTATTATCGATTCTAAAATCATACATATTAGGAGCCATCTGATAGGATATTGTAAAATAAGCAACTAATAGTGTATCATTGGTAATGTTAACTGAATCAGCATTAATTATATTCCAGTTACCTCTTTGTATTCGATAATAATTATTTGTTCCTGATAAGAAATGCGTGTTTTTTCCCACAACTGTAATGGCAATATGTTCTCCCTGATAAGCACTATCGGGATTTATGGAAATAATCTGAGGACTAAATGGTGATAATACAACCTCAAATGAATTGTCTAATACTATTTCATTATCAATTGAATTGTTAAGCACTACATCCCAAAGCCCAACATTTGCATCCATTGGAATGGTGAAATCGGCATATAATGCGGTGTCGTTAATCACGGTAAATGTATCTGCATCAATCACATCCCACCAACCCATTTCTAAACTAATGGCACTAAATGTAGCTTGTGTAAAGTTTGTATTCGCAGCAATGACCAACAATGTTAAGGACGTGCCCTGATAGCTGCTATCAGGATTTACAGAAATGATTTTGGGTTTAAATGGAGACTCGATCACTTCAAAATTGTCATTTAAACTAATCGTTCCATCCAGGTTATGATCAATTATAAGATCGTACAAGCCAGTAGCTGCTGTAAACGGAAATGTAAAATAAGCCGTAATATTCGTGTCATTATTTACAATAAAAGAATCGGCATTAAACGTACCATTGAATCCTCCAATACGTAGCCTGATTCTAGTGATGCTTCCTGAAGCATACTTTGTATTGACAGAGAGGATGGTAGCTACAATGGATGTTCCCTGATAAGCACTATCAGGATTAATACTGATGATATTTGGTGCAGTAGGAGATGCCGTGATATAGAAAGAATTTGGTAGCAGCATATTTCCATCAGTAAAATTCAATACATTTACATCGCACCAACCACTTAAGGTATATGGTAAATCAAAATAAGCCAGCAATAAACTATCGTTTTGAATTGAAAATGAATCGCAAGATATTCGATTATTGCCTTGACGTAATGAAATGAAAAATGCATTATTTATAGCTGAGAAATGAGTCTGTGTACCAACAATTGTTAGAATGACTTGATTACCCTGCATGGCACTATCAGGTGTTACAGAAACCAAATTTTGTGCATCAACATTACTAAAAGTAATTGTTGCCAGAATAATAATCAAACTGAATTTAAATCTCATTGTCCTATAAACTCGTTCTGTAAAATTTCTCATAATCAATATTTTAGACTTAATTTTTTTATTATAATTGCTTAAGACACCCAAAGAATGAAGAACTTGTCAATTTGTCAATATATTTGGAAAGGCATTTTTATTGTACAATTCAAATTGTCTAATAATTAGCAATTTATGATTAATTTAGGGTTAAATTGCAATCCTGTCCTAAATAAATTTCAGAACGATAAGAATGTCTAAAT
>Ga0209045_1002833_pt1 | contig 12020 bp, 17 predicted proteins | sample SaaInlLV_10m_DNA_4_FD_184664 | JGI IMG/M metagenome (GOLD analysis project Ga0209045, IMG submission 184664) | Marine microbial communities from expanding oxygen minimum zones in the Saanich Inlet - Saanich Inlet SI072_LV_200m_DNA (SPAdes) (version 2) | ecosystem: Environmental > Aquatic >...
TTTACCGCCCTGTTTGTAAGCACTACTATTACAATATCTGGGATTGTTATGTTGAGAGATTATGCTAAATACAGAAGACAGCAAGCATTGCTCGATGGTGCTTTAAAGATGATTCAAACATTTAAAAAACAAGGAGAAGGAGAAGAAATTGGAAAAGAAAGATAATGGTGATGTAGTTATTGACAAAACAACAATCGATATTGCCAAAGAGATACTTGTAACAGTGGGACTTGTCTTTGTTTTGACGCGAGTAGTTCACTGTTTATTACTCCCCGGATGTTATAAGTCACATGAGTGATGTGAAACTTCGTATAAGATTCAACGGTCCGGCGATTGCACAAACAGCAGCAGTTATCTCAAATGGCGTTGTATTGGCAGCTAATGTCTATTTGCTAACCTCAAATATCCAGCAGACAATCCAAACAAAGAAACAAGCAAGAGTCTCAGACTCTTTGCAGACTGCAGTTGAAGTCGCTCAATCGTTTGGATCGTTGACCAAACTCATTACTGATATTGTAGAGAAGAACCATGTCAAGAACAGTTCGGATATATAATCCTGAAGAGCGAAGATTTTTAGAAGATAATTTGTACTGTACGTTTTGCGGTAATGCCGTCGCATTCCAGATAGATCTCAAACTAAAACACCTTCTAAAATCAGAATCCGGATGTGTATCGGTTGAACTATTAAAATCATATTCTGATAGAGTTATGAATGTCATAAAGAACAATGTAGACAAACTACTTGAGAAAGGTTGGGAGGGCAAACCTCGGTTTCGATGTGCAAATTGTAATGAAGCAGAGTCTCTTGATTTGCAAGGCAGGGTGTACGATTACTGTTCCTATAACTTCTGCCCAGGTTGCTTTTCGTGTGGCGAATTTATTAAGAAGGATGACCTTCTTGAGATGTGCACCGAATGCATCACGGAAAAGGACGGAGCTATCGATGATGAGGAATGCGTCTATAATTGTCCCAATTATGACAATGGATTGACAGAGGTGATGTCACACTACGACTTAAATCTTGCAGATATTGTTAGGAGTCTGGGCTACTGATTAATCACAAAATACAAAATAACAACATCGAGCAGGCAGGGCATAAAACTCTGCCTGTTTTGTTTTAAGAAAGGAGGATGTTTGTGCAGCTCATTTGTCATGAATGTTGGAATTATACTTATTTCGAAGTCGATGTTGAAACGCTGAGAGAGTTGAAAGCGGGTAACGGACAACTGGTTATCCAGGATACAAAGTTTGATGATTTTAATTATAGCCAGTCAATGCTCAGAGATAATCTGAATGATATTGTGCTGTATGTAATAAAACAAAATGGTGCTGCACTTATTTGGGATCCGGAATCTAAAAGTTATCAAAACAATTACATCAGCTGTGCCAGATGTGGTTCAAAGAAGGTGACAAAACCATATAGTCATTGGCATTCAAACAGACATCAATCACTTGATAAAGAGCTATTAGCAAACCATAAAGAATTTACCGAACTAAGGAAGGAGAAAAAATATGCAAATCGAATGCCTGTCCTGTGGAAGGAGTAACGAATTCTTACTGCCTTTATGGGTGAGTACGACCTTTAAATTCAACGAGGATGATACCCTATCAATCCTGCATGTAAAACCACTGGAATCTTTGGAAGACAAACTTACTGATAACAAATCTCTTCGAGAGATAAGTTGTAAGGAATGTGGCTCTAACGAAGTTGACATTGTATTTAATGAATATGATAATCAGGATGATGACGAAGTCTCAGCATTGGAGGGTTTATGAATAGCTACAGGGATTTGATCACATCAAAGATCAGAGATGCAGTCAACCAATGGTTGGATAAACTTAAGAAGGAGAAACCAGAATTACAGTTAACCCGTCAATGGAAGATACTATTTGATAATGGGTTTATGCCTGGGCATGCCAGTTTACCTGTTATAACAGCTTCAAAGAAAGGTAAACATCTAATTGCAGAAGTTGGATTTATTGTCCCTGACAATTTAGAAATTGACCTTGAGGATCTTGAGCTATCGCTAATGGATGAACCATTCAAACAGAAGAGACAACAGGTCGTCCAACCTGCTATTGATCAACCTCTTGGCGTTTTGAACGATATCATTGTTGGTGTGAATAACTTCTTGTCTGAACTCAGTTTTACTTCTATTCCAGGGCAGGCTGTTAAAAGAGTAAATCTAACGCCATCTCCACAAATGATTAACAGGTTGAAAGTTAATACGGGTTCATATAATCAACAAGATATTGGTGATGTAAGGAAGCAGATCCGTTCAAGCAACATGTTGCCGGAGTGGTTAAGATCCATAAGTAATCTTGAAGTTTATAATTCACTGATCGATAAAATTGCCGAAGGATATGTCCAGTATTCCAAAACATCCAAAGTCACACTTCCTGAATTCTTCAAGTTGTATGAGGATTATCTCAAGAAGGAAGGCAAACTCTATAGCTACTGTAAATATAAGGCTCAGCCGATTGAACTAGATGAAAATAATGGGCAATGTCTTGAGAGTTACTGTAGCAAAAAACCATTTAATAAACAATGCAACCAGACTATTACAAAGTTTGGAAAGAAATGAAAGGAGGTAAGATGAAGAATAATCTGATAATTAACACGCCTGAAAAGATTGAGGGAGATGTAGAAGATTTCAAGATGGATTGTCTAGATGATGAGAAGAATTATACAGTAGCCAAGATCAAACTTTGTAGAGATATAAAGAACGATAAACCGCTGCTGTTTTATTCACAGGATCTAACAAGAAACTTTCGTGGTGAGACCGATCCCTTTGGTAAAAAACAGATCCTGAAAGTGTTTACACCCTCTAACCATGAAGCAGTAGCTGATGTGACATTGACAAAGAAGTTCGAAGACACTGTCCTTGCCCATAGAAATAAAATTAGGGATTACAGCCCAATGACAGATATTTCCTCACAGAATATGAAACTCTTCATGGATGAGGGTAGCGCAGAATTTGTATCTGACATTGGGATCAATATTGATGGCTTATCCGAAGACTTTTCGGAGATGGAATCTGTTGAAGCAACACCGTTTCTCGATGATATATCTGTCGATGCGACCAGGTTAAAGGAAGAAATATATTTCCTTAAGAGTAGGATGGATGTGATCAAAGACCAAATGGCAGATACTTTTGAGGAATATTCGGATCCGCGAAAGTTGACCGATGATGAATTTGCAACTCGTCTTGCAAAGGAAAATATTCCAGATGGCCTTGTGCAAAGATACTTGGAATTGAAAGAGCAAATTGATGGTGTGAAGGGTCAACTTGGTGAGGTAAATACTGCTGTTTTTAAAGAAACGGCTTCAAAGATAAAATTACCAGAAAGGATTAAGGGAAATGATCTATTCCAGTGAGTTTTTAACAGGAGCGTATTTTGAAATCTTAAGCAATGTACTTTCCCAAAATGAAAAGCTCGGAGACCAGCAGATGAAATCTGAACAGCTCACTGCAGTTGCGACGACTATCTTTATCCAAGCAGGACAAAGAGGTTTCTTGAAACCTGCGCCCATTGATGCATTCACAAGAGAACTTCTGAAGATAACGGGAAAAGTGAAGGATAGGCAGATTCAGAAATCAATCTATGAATCAGTTAAAATGTTGGCAAGTAGCAACGGTATAAAGGGGGTTGTATGAACCAGATATCAGATACTGATCTAGAACTTGAATACAGGAAAAGGTTTTCAGTTCCTGAAGGTGAAATCATTTCAGATTCAGCAACGGCTGCCAAACATTTCACCGCGGTTATTGGTGATAGAATTACCGAGCGGGAATGTTTTGTTGTGATGTTACTCAATGGGAGAAATCAGCTGATTCATACTGAAATAGTATTCGAAGGTACATTAACCTCGTCGGTTGTTTACCCCCGGGAAATTGTACGGCTAGCAATTACGGAAAACGCTGCAGCTGTTCTCGTAGCTCACAACCACCCAAGTGGTAACGGGCGGCACTCTTCCGATGACAGGAAAATTACTGATAAGATTATACTGGCCTTAAAAACTGTTGATATTAGTTTTCATGACCATATCATTGTGGTACCTGGTGGAGATTTCACATCGTTTGCAGATAAGGGATTAATCTAATAAAAGAAAGGACAAGATTATGCCGGTTTACACTTTCGCCTGTCCAAAATGTGGACTAGCCGTAAATAAAGTTTCACAGGTTCGGGATGATCCACCTGAATGTCCATACTGCCATCTTCAAATGGATAGGCAAATTAAGCCATGTGGTTTTGTTCTGAAAGGGGCAGGATTTCATGATACTGATTATACACGCTATAAATCAAAAGAAAGGAGTCCATCATGAGAATTGGATTTGAGGTAAACCAGGAAGATACCGTTGAACCTGAAGTTGGGGTTGCTATGCCTGATGAATCAGGATCACCATGGCATTCAGGACTACCAGATTATTTTTTAGAACTCTGGTTGAAATTTTCAATAGTCTACGGGACTTTTGCGGCTATACGGGATCTGATTCGGGGTATTCTCTGAGGTTAAGGAAAAGACTGGCTTAGGCTGGTTTTTTTCTTTAGGTTGAATCTAGTGTTAAATAAAATCAACACCGAAAATGTTCTCCAAGTATAAACTTCTTTCATCTACTCCACAGTTTTCACAAGTATGAAATATATTATATGCTTCGTTTTCCTCTATTATGCATGAGGACACTTCGCTTAGGTCAAGAATTGCGGATGATTGTTCTTGGTCACAATTCGTACATTCAAAATGAATGATGAGCTTGTTTGAAGTACTATTCATTATCAAATTAATGAGTTCTGTTTTATTGTTTATTTGGATGGCCATGGGGATTTATTCTATATGTAGTCTGATTGGTGTTTTTGATCGCACAATCTAACTTTAGGCGTTAAGCATTCTCGGGAAAATTCATTAGAAGTTTTTTGTCAATTGGGATGAATTCACTTGCGGCATTAATTAATGATTTGGATGTCAATTTAGGAACACCATATACTTCAACTTTTTTACCTCTATCGATACGAAGTTTGTTTACGAGAAGATCAAAATCACCATCTCCTGATGCAAGGACTACGACATCTGCTTTGTCAGTATATTCCATAGCATCAATGGTGATACCAACATCCCAGTCTCCTTTTGCAGAACCATCTGACCGTTGTATAAAGGGCTTAAGTTTTACTTTGAATCCAATTGCTCTTAATATATTTTGAAACTCATGTTGCTTCTGATCTCCTCTATCTATTGCGTAGGCAAAGGCATTTACTACCTCTCTATTTGTGGTGGCTTTCAACCAAAACTTATTGTAATCAAAGTTTTGTCCATAGGTTTGTTTTGATGTGTAATAGATGTTTTGCACATCGACAAAAAGTATAACTTTCTTCATTGGGAGATTTTCACAATAACATGCGCCGAAGTGGGGTGGTTTGATTGTTCAGTTTTTTTCATTCTTTTGTCATTCGGTTTTCCCGTCTTTTGCAACACTATTATCTGTGTCCAATTTATTGTGAAACTTATTCAAGAATATAATATTTTTCCTTTCCCAACTGTCATGCTGAAATTAAAAGATTGTCGTTGACAAACTAGACACGATTTATCACGGTATCCTGAAAGGGTATATCTCAGCCTGGTCTAGGGTGAGAAAATTGTTTCTAATTAGATTAGCGATGGCTCTAAAAATAATAATTCCAAAAAATGCAATAAATCCTGTCCGATAATCTATTACTGAAGCGAATGCAAGTACGATGGGTAGCCAATAAATAACATTATACGCCACAAATAACAAATTGAGCGGATGAGAAAAACTCAGTTTTACTGGATTTGGGTCGGTAGATTTATTTCTATCCCAGGCGAACCGCTTGGCCGAATGTAATTCAACAACTGTTCAGTAAACTGCCCCAAGAACAAACATCCAAAATAACCTCGAAAAATCTGATATTACTGATGTAGACAAGAAAACCGTTGCATAAATCAATGTTGGGAGGCCTAAACTAATAGTAAGCCAATTATTCCATCTTTTGGTTAATAATTTTTCTCGTGTCATCGTGTCTATCCTTTCACGTTACTGCTTTTCAGTAGTTAATAGTATATTTCAAAGGGCCAAACACAACAATGACTTGATGGCTGACTATGCATGTGTTTGTAAGATGGTCAGCTTCGAAGTCTTAATCCGGTAGGCATTCCCTAAAAAAATAAAACATCAATTCTGGGAACCGTGCTTGCTCGGGTTAAGCTCGGCGAGTAACTTTACGTTGGCTTCTCCTTTGACTCGTTTACCTTCGGCATCCACGCCAATAAAGTACCACTTAACAACCTGCTCAGGCACACAGTCTATGATACTCTGATTCCGCGTGTCTGTATATGATTCGCCAGAATGCAACACTGAATTCGGGCAATTGTATTTTTCGGCAAAATCATAGGAGCTATAGATATAAGGAACCTCCTCCCCATAAGAAAACTCCCACTGCCCGTTCCTTTCAACGAAATAGCCAAATTCAATAATGGTTACAGGTCCTCCCATGGAAGAGACTGTTGTGCTGTATTGCCACCGAACCCCACTGATAGTGTGAGAATATAATGTGTAATGAACTGGATCTGGAGTGTGGAACACCATAATGCCCTCAGGAATCAACGCGAGCTCACTAAGTTTTTCGCTGGCGTCAAAGGATACTACTATCTCTTGTTCCGCCTGGGCAGAACCCGCAGAAGTACAGAGAATCAGAATTGTAAAGAGAAGAATATGTCTAATAGGATTGGCCTCGTTTTTTTTGTTAAGGTGAAATCGGAAAGAGTGTGATTTTAAATCTACCATCTTCTAACCAGAGCTAGAGGATATTGTATGTAGGCGAAAAAGTTCCCAGACACTCTCAATTTCATATATAACGGATTTGCCGTTCAGCAGCCGAGCCAAGCGAAGCGTCAGGCCCGGTATGACTGCAACGGCTGGTTAGATAGTTCAACTAAACCAGCGATTGCCCGAAAAATAGACGATGGAGTCATTCAGCTTTACAGATCTTCGACGGCAGACGGATCCAACTTCCCTAACAATTCCAAGAAGTCAGCTTTGCTTATCCCCCCTCGTTTTTGTTGTAGGACATTTCCTCTTGAATCCGTGATGATGGTGGTTGGCGTGGCGCTAACACCGTAATGACTCAATGTTGCGGCCGCGTTAGGGTCATCCACGTTAATCGTCACTGGGATGAACGCTTCATTGACCGTTGCCGTCACCTGTTCATCTGCCCAGACTTGACGTTTCATAATCCGGCAGGGAGAACACCACTTTCCAGTGAAAAAGAGAATAATCGGTTTGTCAGATTCGACAGCCTGTTGTTGCGCAGCCGTGTAATTATCAGCCCAGGTAATGCGGTTGGAAGGTGCATAGAAGGAGTACCAAGCGTAGGCAAGCGACACCGCTAAGAACGTAAGCCAAAACACTTGCCAGAACCGGCCTGACTTGCCCTTACTCGTTAGAGATTCGGTCTTATGGGATGGCATAACTGGAGGTTGATTGTCATTCATAGATCATCCTTAATCTATCTAACCGCTGTAATAACCGGCGTGAAAGTGTTCACGGCAAGTCATTTCTGTTTTTGGTAGTTTTTGTTTCATATTGAAATTTTTAAATTCATGGACATACTTTTCACGTCCGGTGAAAGTTAAGTGTTGGGTGTGTAAAATAATTTGTGAAAATGAAAAATTTCAATTTTCAGAATTCTTAACAATAAAATGTGTTTGTTTTAGTTCAATCAATCATTGACTTAATATCAAATCAACAAGTAATACCAAATCAACTACATCCAAAATAAAATCTTGGTTTAAATCTGCGGCAAGTAGTTCGAAATTAGTTGGCAAAATATTATTTATTATATAATCTACAATCATGACGACATCAAGTATATTTACTAGTTGATCATGTGTAATATCCCCAGGCGTAATATTATCAGGGTCATATAGAATACATGATTCATCACTAGTAATAATTACACTGCCATCACTATCAATCAATTCAATTATATAACAATAATTATTGCCTGAGACCACAGTTGGATCAATATAATAATCAAAATTGTAATCTGTTAATATTGACTCTCCATCTCTGAATATATGATATGTAAATTCGGGTTCGGTTCTGATTTCGTTAATAATGAATTCATTAGAATTTGGATGTCTTTGATTATTGATATTAAATGAATTAACTACAGTCATTGGTTCACCAAATATACCCTGTCCAGATTCAAATCCATTTGGGATTATTTCAAAAACTGAATCAGCACTCGCATCAAAAATAAAAAAGTGAATTGTATTACCTAATATAAACCCTGGTAATCTAGGTCCATCCAATTCACACAGATCTACACTACCAATACATGAAAACGTAAACAGACTATCAGATAGGGAAGAATATTCAGTATTTGCTACAGATACTGGACCAATTCCTTGGTTTGGATCTTCTGAACAACCTTCTTCAATTATTCCTAAATCATCAACAATATGGATTTCATCGCCATTTTGGAGAAATGATAATGCATCCGGACGAATAAGCACTAGATGATAGCTTCCCCATCCCCAATTTAATACAACAAAATCTTCTATTGCGCTAGCAACAAAATCATCGAATGGATCTCCCAGAATAAAATAGTCGTCACCGTAATCACTTGTATTATTTCCAAATGAGTCTGTCGCAGTAACTTTCAGCCTTACAAATGCCATGTCTAAATTTGGGAGCTGCACATTATAGGGTGATATATTTGATATTTGTTCAACCATCGGAATAAACCATCCTCCTATTTCTGTGGCAACAGAGATATCAATATCATTTCCGGAGAAAGAGTCATCAGAGGCAGACCATTCTACGGCTATAGTTTCCTCTGAATCAAATTGTTCTCCACCATTTGGACTGATTAGTTCAATCAAAGGATTTTTTGAATCCACAGTAATGATATTTGATTCTCCAAATACCACAGATGTAGTGTCATTTATCTCAGTAATATTAGTATCTAGTATAGCAAAATATCCATCGCTGTAGTCAATAGCAATGTTACCATAATAATCGCTTGCAATTAGTTTACAACGAGCTAGATTGGAAAATATTAATGGAAGTTGTACTTCAACTGGACTTGAGTTATATAGATTTTCAATTAACGGTTCAAATTCACTGTTTATATTTTCAGCCAATAATATTGAAATAGGTGTATCACCAAAATAATCATCATGAGCATACCAATCACATTCAATTAAACCTCCGCTCTGAAAAACTTCATCCCCATTTGGTGAATACAATTCCAAAACAGGATTTTTAGTATCCAATACCAGTATTGAAGTTTCATCGAAAACGATTATTGTGCTATCTTGTCCAACACCTATATTGGGATCGATAATACTAAAATATCCATCACTAACATCAAAATTAATATTTCCAAAATAATCGGTAACAACAATTTTCATCCTTGAATAGAGAGAATGAATATTTGGCAATTGTAACATAGTTGGGCTTTCGTTGGCAATCTCCATTTCGATTGGGACGAAATCACCCCCAATAGCTGATTCAAGAAAAATAGAAATGGGAGTTTCACCAAATAGAGAATCCGATGCCAGCCATTCTACACTAATCATTTCATCAGTTTCATATAATTCACCGTTATCGGGTATTAATAAATCAGCTGATGGAACTTGAGTATCTATAATAATCAATGAAGACTCACCAAAAAATACTATTGTAGTATCTTGAGCTAAAAGAAGAGAAAATGAAGCAAAAAGCAAAAATATTTTCATGTTATTTCTCAATTCAAAATGTAGCATTAATCTATATTTTGAATTACATTAACCAATCGAAATCCTCGATTATTAGGAGTTGCATGGGGTGTCCAATAATAATGATTTTGTTCACCTAAATTACGATGGTACACTTCTACCTGACCGTCTTGCCAACCACCACCACGAAAAACCCGATGGTTGGAATCCTCCGTAAACCAACTTATAATCCATTCATTAACATTACCGGTCATATCATATACACCATATGGACTAGGACTATCAACTGTTTGAAATCCTTCAAAATTATCTCCATTATAAAATCCAATTGGGGTTGTCCCATTATCCCATGGATCTCCACTATTTAGATAATTACCTCTATCACCTTCTAACTCATTACCCCATGAAAAAATAGATCCACTAATACCCCGAGCAGATTTTTCCCATTCGAAATCATCGGGTAAACGTAATCCATAATGCTCAGCAAATTTCCATGCACCAAACCAACTAACATGTACACATGGATGATTTCCGAACCCTTCAGTTACCGTGAAGGTCGTCCCATTCCAAGAGATTCTACCATAGCTAATTCCATCGAACGTTTCTGGGTCTCCCAAACTGTAGAGAATATAGTTTCCTGCAGAGTAATGTTCATCTCCAGTATAAAACCCCTCGACCGTATCTTCCATTAGCCAAATTTCTCCATTTTCAAACCCTTCAATAAGAAATTCAGCATATTGAGCGTTGGTTATCTCATATTTCATTATTTCAAAATCGTATTCTATTGTCATTATTTCACTGTCTAGGCCATAGGTAAAATCGCCTGAGGGGATTGAGATAAATTCAAATGGGAGATTTTCTTCAATATATCCTGTTGCAATTACTTTTATTTTTATATTATCAAAAAATACATCTGGATATTCACTCCCTAATAGCCAAACGATATGTTTGTCATTCCCTGAGGTAATCCCAATTCCATAATCACCAGTGAGATAATTAGTTGGTGTATATATTGATCCTCCATCGAAGCTAATCTCAACATTAATTGAATAATAGTTAAAAAGGTCATCTTGAGTTATATTATAATAAATATCAACCAATTTGCTTCCATCAGTACGTTGGGCTGCAACCACATTAGTTACTTGTGCTTGTTGTGAGGATAGAATTGAAATGCATAATATGATAGAAAAAATATAAGAAAATAATCGATTCATGGGTTACTCCATTGTTGATAGTTAAAACCGAACGGAATCTAGAAATATAAAATTTAGACTATAAAATCAATAATTAATAAATGTCTTAATATCTAATAATACTTATCTATAAATTAAGATTTAATAGACAAAAAATCTATAATTTTAGTGCTTCGCGAATTCAATGCAATGAGTCAAAATACTTGTAACTAAAATTAGGGGCTTGATATTGAGTAAAATGTTCAGGAATACCTAGAATATCCAGTAAGGAGTATCGAAAGTCCATCACGAATCAATATTACAATTTCCTAAACCAAATAGATTCTCAGAATTTTTCAAATAAATATTTCACAGATCGTTTTCTGGTAGGGAAAGTAGGTGAGCCTTTGGTCGGAAGAACAGGATTGGGATAAGGTGGAAACAACTCCCTGCAGATGCACAGCCACAGGGAGTATTGTTTTTAGCAGAAACTGAACCGCTTATAGGGCTGTGAAAAAAATCTCAAAAAATATTTTTGAATGGTTTTTTCTCTGGGAAACCAAAAAACTTCTTCAATCTGGTTGGACAATCTACCTATTCAATAGGGGTGGGTAGATGGAACCAAATCCCGCAAGATTGAGTTTGGAAGGCTCTAGGGAGCCCTCGGATCTATGTCTGGGTCATATAAGTTCCTCCAGTCCTCTGTGGGAATTATATCTTGAGTTTTCTCATACAACGCGGGAGCTTCTACTTGAGGATCTACACCAGGTGTGGGATCTGTGAAGAATTTCCCATGTGGCAGGGCTTTTATCTTTAGACCCTGTTTCTTTTTTTCCTCATCAGGTTTATATCTTCCAGATAATATTTTATGGATAGTTGCCACGCTGTCGGCGATTTCTCTTCTCCTCTTTTTGCATAGATTATTTAATTCTTCGTTTGTTTTCATTATTTTCCTCCTGTTAATGGTTAGTTGTGCATAGATTCTCTTGTAATGCATTTAAGTATTTTGGAATGCGCCGTTTATGGTGGGGCCCAAGATCGACTATTATTGAAAAGATATGTATTGTTATCCATTGCTAAATATTTTCCAGATTCATGAAATCATTAAT
>Ga0209045_1002834_pt1 | contig 12016 bp, 9 predicted proteins | sample SaaInlLV_10m_DNA_4_FD_184664 | JGI IMG/M metagenome (GOLD analysis project Ga0209045, IMG submission 184664) | Marine microbial communities from expanding oxygen minimum zones in the Saanich Inlet - Saanich Inlet SI072_LV_200m_DNA (SPAdes) (version 2) | ecosystem: Environmental > Aquatic > Marine...
TAAGGCTTAAATACATTTACTTATTTAATTTTTATTATTTTTACGGTTAGGTTTAACCAAATTCACAAGTATGCAAGCTGCATTACTCATTGTATTTTACTTTATTACCCCAATACTTATTAATTTTCTATGTTATCGATTCAGCTTACTCAAAAAAGTTGGAGCCATTCTAATTGCCTATCTGCTCGGCTTGATTGTTGGAAATATTGGTATTTTTCCTGAGGCAAGTCTTTTTTTAAGGGAATTAATTGCTAATAAGAATATTGATATAAGCATACCTTATTTGCAGGAATTAGTTAATGCTGGAACATTGGCTGAATCTGATTTGCAGTATTATTCCATGTATAGCATTCAAGATTTAATGACAACAATAACGATTGCTTTTGCTTTACCCTTGTTGCTATTGTCGTTAAACATTCGTGCATGGTTTAAAGTGGCAGGTAAAACTTTCCTTTCATTGGTTTTAGGTCTGGTATCAGTACTAATCCCAATTACTATCGGTTTTTTTATTTTTCGAAATCATATCGATGAAACATGGAAAGTAGCCGGCATGATGACCGGAGTTTATTCTGGTGGAACACCTAACCTGGCTTCCATTCAGAAAGCATTGGATGTAGATAACCTGACATATATTTTAACCCATACATACGATTTGATCATTGGAGCATTCTTCCTCTTATTTGTAATGTCAATTGGTCAGCGTGTTTTATTACGCTTTTTGCCAAAATACAAACCATTTAGTAAAACCTCAGCTAATGAAATTCAAGAGGTTGAAAGTAGTGAAGAGCAATCTTTTTTCTATATAATGAAGAAGACTTTTGTCCTTCCATTACTAGCCGCATTGGGGATCGCAATTGTTATTATTGGAATAAGTGTAGGCGTTGGGGAACTAATTCCTAAAGACTTTCAGATGATGGTTATTATTTTAACCATAACCACTTTAAGTATCTTGGCTTCATTGATAAAAAGAATAAACCGTATTCAAAAAACGTTTGATGTTGGGATGTATTTTATTTTGGTTTTTAGTCTTGTGGTTGCCTCCATGGCCGATTTAAGAAGTTTTTCATCGTCTCATTTACATATTTTTTATTGGGTGTTTCTCGTATATGCTGGTTCCCTTATCATTCATGTCGCATTGGCTGCCTTATTTAAAATTGATGCAGATAATGTGATTATTGTCTCAACGGCCTTAACCTGTTCACCTCCCTTTGTACCCGTAGTTGCCGGAGCTTTAAAGAACAAGGAAATTATTATTTCTGGAATAACCGTAGGAATAATCGGTTATGCAATTGGTAACTACCTGGGTGTTTTCATTGCTTATTTATTTAAGTCATTACCATTATGAGTTTTATTGATCTGATTACTCAGCGCCAAAGTGTTCGAAAATATGCCTCTGCTAAAGTTGAGCAGGAGAAAATTGATATCATCTTACATGCTGCTCGTTTAGCACCATCAGCCAGTAATTCGCAACCATGGCATTTTATAGTTGTCAGTGATCCAATTCTCAAAGATAAAGTTGCAAAAGCCACTTTTAGTAAATTGATTCCATTCAATAAATTTGCTGTTCAGGCACCATTACTAATGGTTATTGTTAAAACCAAGTCAAAGATAATTACCCAAATAGGAGGGCGTATTAAATCAAGAGAATTCCCACTCTATGATATTGGCATTGTGGCCGAACATATTTGTTTGCAAGCTGCAGAATTAGGATTAGGAAGCTGTATGCTTGGTTGGTTTAATGAAAAGAAAATAAGAAAAACGCTAAGAGTTCCTGTTAATTTTGATATTGCTTTGGTTATTACCTTAGGTTATGCCGCAGAAGGATACAAATTGAGAGATAAGAGAAGAAAGACTATCAAAGAAATGACAAGCTATAACGTTTTTAACCATAAATCGATTTAATGATTCTAAAAATAAACCTTATGAAAAAGATCTTTACACTAATTATGATCCTACTTTTCACTCTTTCCACAATGAGCTATGCTCAAGAGGATAAAGAAGACAAAAAGAAGAGCGAAGAATCGGAGAAAATAAAAACGGGTTGGACATTTGGATTACTACCTGCCGTTGCTTTTGATACAGACTTAGGCTTTAAATATGGTGGATTAATAAACTTCTACAATTTTGGAGATGGTTCCACCTATCCTGATTATTTACAGTCTATTTACCTTGAAATTTCAAGAACTACAAAAGGAAGTGGTGTTAATCAATTGTTTTTCGATTCAGAACATATGTTTCCAAAGAAAAAAATTAGAGTAACTGGTGATTTAAGTTATTTGACTGAGCAGGGATTGGATTTCTATGGATTCAATGGGGCAGAAGTTAACTTTAATCCCAATTTGCAAACCGAAGGCGAAACAGATTATGTTTCCAGAATGTATTACAGACACGCTCGTAAAATGGTTCGCTTTTATGCTGATTTCCAAGGATATATTATTCCAGATAAGTTGCGTTGGCTTGGCGGATTTGCGTTTTATAATTTTAACATCAGCACAGTAGATATCGACCGACTGAATAAAGGCAAGGATAGTGTTGATATGTTACCCCATACCGAATCGCTATTTGATAAATATGTCAGCTGGGGACTGATTTCTGCTGATGAAGCTGATGGAGGACATAGTCAGTTTCTAAAAGCTGGATTAATTTGGGATACGCGCGATATTGAAGCCAATCCGGGCAAAGGTATATGGACTGAAGCCTTATTATTGACTGCACCTTCTTTTTTGGGAAACAAAGAAAGTTCATTCACAAAATTTGTGTTTACGCATCGGCAATATTTTACGCTTATAAAAAACAGGTTGAGCTTTGTTTATCGATTAGGCTATCAAGGAACAATTCAAGGGGAAGCTCCATTTTATTTACAAACTTTACTAATCAGTAGTTATTCTCCTTCTGTTATTACTGAAGGACTTGGAGGTGCAAAATCCCTGAGGGGAATCATGAGAAACCGCGTAGTTGGAAATGATATTGCCTATGGAAATTTTGAGTTCAGATGGAAAGTCATTCGCACAGTTGTGGGAAAACAAAATCTATATATTGCCTTGAATCCATTTGTGGATATTGGTCGGGTGATTGATCCAATTGATGTTGATCAAACTTTGGTTCAATTAGATCCCGGAGAGTCATTAACAGACTATTTTTCAGGAAATGACGAAACTTTCCATTTTACCTATGGCTGTGGTTTGCATATTGCACTCAATGAGAATTTTGTTTTAGCGATCAACTATGGTATGGCAGCTAACAAACAAGATGGCAAAAGTGGTTTGTATATTGGAACTAATTGGTTGTTTTGATTTTCATATAGCTCAATAATTCGAAGAGATGACTTTTATCAAAAACTTCAACAGTGTACAAGCGAGGAAGATGTAATGGATGTTTACATTAAAGTATTAGGGCTAAAGAGTTATTCAAAAAATCTTTTTGACATTTAAACTAATGAAATATGGTTTGAAGCAAAAGATACGGGTAAGCGTATTTTGCTCACATTGATGCAAGAACTTAGGATAAATGATCCAAATTAAAATTCCCTGAGTACTAATTATTCAATTGGTCGTGTAGATATTATTGGTTCTTTAAAATATCAGGAATACTTAAATCTTTGCATATTTTCCGACAGAGATTTTCTTTAATATCTGGGTGTCTTGGAACAGTTGATATTTCTCCCGTTTTTGAATTCTTATACAGGGAATGCTTTCCTCATTCTCTAAGGATGATACAGGCGTTTTGTGCAAGTTATTTAATGAATCTGTTTCTTTTCACTATAGGCTAAAACTAAGCGTTTGCGTAATCAAATCTTTTACTATGTTTTTTTTATTTGATTTCTGACTTGCACGTCTTTCTTCAAACATCAAATTAATAGCATCTGTTAAATTTTCTTTCGCTTCTTCGATTGTTTCACCCTGACTGTTAATCCCTGGGATTTCATCAATATATGCAATATAACCACCTCCTTCACAAGGTTCAAATATGGCTGTCATTTCAATATTGCTCATAACATTAGGTTTTATCGAAGTTACATCTTTTTGCATAAATCGTATTATTGAAGAGCTCGTTTTTATATTCCGAAATCAGAGTAATAAGTTGTTATATCCAGGATTATAAATGGGAAATGCCTGTCCTGGAAATAGTAGGTGAACCAATCCAAATAAAATACAGATCCTCAATAGTTGATAGTAATTTAAAATGAGAATTGGATATTTCCTACAAACCTTTAATCGGATTCTAATTATTAACTACTTTTGATACACATAGTTTATTCGATTTCTGAATTGAAGAAAAGTATGTGGAAAATTCAAAACTAAAAATTTATGAAATTCAAATCTAATTCAATCTTCAATTTAGTTTCCTTACTTCTTTTTTTTGCATTCATCTTTATAAATTGCAATGAAGAAGTTGTTCCGCCAACAAAGTCAAAACCTGTTGTTGAAACAGAAGTTGTAAGTAATATTGGAATGACAACTGCAACTTGTGGAGGTGAGGTTATAAATGATGGGAATTCTTCCATAACAGAAAGAGGAGTCTGTTGGAGTAAACAACAAAATCCTACAGTAAGCGACAATAAGACCGCTAATGGAGCTGGGACTGGAAGTTTTGTATCTGAGTTAACACAACTTGACATGAATACAACTTACTATGTAAAAGCTTACGCCATTAATTCTATTGGGATATCTTATGGCTCTTCGGTTAGCTTTACAACGAAAGACGAAACAGTTACAGATATTGATGGGAATTTGTATCATGTTGTAACTATAGGTCAGCAAGTATGGATGGTCGAAAATTTGAAGGTTACACGATTTCGCAATGGTGATCTGATTTCAAATGTTACAGATCAGAACCAGTGGTATGGGCTGACTACACCAGCACTCTGTTATTACGATAATGATATAAATTATAAAGCTACTTATGGGGTTATTTACAATGGATATGTTGTAGTTGATACAAGAGATATATGTCCTGAAGGGTGGAAGATACCATCGGATCAAGATTTTGATGAATTAGCTGCTTTTTTAGGATATGATGATGTTGCGGGAGGAAAGCTTAAAGAAACTGGAACAACACATTGGGAAGCGCCAAATACAGGGGCTACAAATGAAACAGGATTCACAGCACTACCTTGTGGTTCAAGAGGCCCCATTTCATTTATGATGCTGGGCAAAATTGCATATTGGTGGTCGTCATACGAAAAAGTAACAGGTCACTTGCAAGGACGTTATATCAAGCACGATGAGGCCAAATTTGGACCCAATGTCAATGAAAAAATCAGAGGATTTTCTATTCGTTGTATTAAGGAATAATTCGTAGTTCTTAATTAGGCCGATACCATGAACATTAGTAATATTACCAGAGCAAAGCTTTCAATTATAATGATAGAGATAAGACAATAAATTACTTTTGTTGAAAATAACACAAAAAAAGTGCAACTACAATATGTGGTTGCACTTTTTTATTAGTAAAATAGCAAAACTATTTCTTAGTTAATGCATCTCTGATTTCACCCAAAAGTACCTCTTCTTTTGAAGGAGCAGGAGGTGCAGCAGGAGCTTCTTCTTCTTTCTTCTTGGTTGCATTCATGCCTTTTATAATCATAAACAATACCCATGCGACAATTATGAATGCTATGATTGCATTAATAAACAAACCATAACCCAACGCAACTCCACCTGCTTCGCGAATAGCTGTTATCGACTCCATATTTACTCCAGTCAAATCTGCTGGATCTTTAAGTACAATAAATAGATTCATGAAATCTGGTGCATTGAAAATGGCAGATACTATTGGCATAACGATGTCATTAACCAATGATTTTACAACTGTTGCGAATGCAGCTCCAATGACAATACCTACAGCCATATCGACCATATTACCCTTTACTGCAAAGGCTTTAAACTCTTTTAGCATACCCATAGAATTAAATTTTAAGGTTAGTTAATTAAAAATTCAACGTATTCAAATATACGAAAATGAAAATAAGTAGAATTGGTAAATGTCAACTTTTTGGTGTAAGAATTGAAAAATTGAATAATGATTTTTTAGTCAAAAGGCTATGAATAGAGGATCGAATACCTGTTTACGACATGAATTAATTTAAGAGCAAACCGTTTTCGATACAAGTTGATTAAGCTCCTAAAGCCTGAGATGGTCTAAGTATCTTTCGATGTCTTTATTCTACCTAAAATCCATTCAGTGTCATGGTAACGGTAGGAATCAAGAGTAGAAAGCCAAGCACAGCTAAAATAATCATAAGAGGAGTTATCCAGCGCACCCATTTTTCATAGGGGATTTTCGCAACACTTAGCACACCTAGCAATACACCAGATGTAGGTGTAATCATATTTGTAAAACCATCACCAAATTGAAAAGCTACCACTGTTGCTTGTCTCGATAATCCTATTAAATCTGAAAACGGAGCCATAATGGGCATGGTCAAAGCCGCTTTAGCACTACCTGATGGAATTACTACATTGATTGCTGTTTGGATTACGTACATGATTCCAACAGTTGCCACATCACCCAAATTATTCATGGATCTTGAAAGCACATACAGAATGGAATCAATGACTTTTCCGTCTTCCAGAATAACGATTATTCCGCCTGCCAAACCAACAATAATGGCTGCTGAAAGAATATCTTTACAGCCTTCTAAAAATAATTTAACAATAGAACTTGCATTTTGCTGAAAGGCTAAGCCAGAAAATATGCCCAAGGCAAAAAACAAGGCAGCTATTTTCATGATATACCATGCATATCCCATCACTCCTAAAATCAGGAATAATATTGTAAATGAAAGCAGCGTAAGTATAAAAAAGTGAACGGATTTTCTCAGGCTCAAAAAGCCGGTAATGGCAAATAATAGTGTTAAAATAGGAATGAAAGGCCCGCTGAAAGAAGTACCTATTCCAGATTCTATATCACCTATGCTAACGGTGGTTGTTTGATACTGAAATGAAAACAAGACGAGTGATACTAATATAATTAAATAAGCGATCCAGGCAGATTTTGGTGTGTAATATGCGAGCTTTTCCGTTTGCTGTTTGCCATGATTTCGCCAATATTCATCTTCCTGATACATGATAGATGATTTTGGATTCTTCTTTATTTTATGGGCGTATCGCAGGACATAGGCAATCCCTATTATCGTAATAACCAGCCAACAAAACAAGCGATAATATATTCCGGAATATAGAGGCAGTTCAGCTATTCCCTGTGCAATTCCAATGGTAAATGGATTTAGAAAAGCACCGGCAAATCCCAAGCCCGCTGCCACAAATACCATACATACACCAACAATAGAGTCATAGCCCATTGTAATGGCAAGAGGAACTAAAATAATGATAAAGGCAATGGTTTCTTCACTCATGCCAAAAACAGCTCCAAACAAGCTAAACATAATCATTATGAGGGTGATAATAATGTTATTAACCCCAATTATCCTGATCAGTTTAACACGTTCAAGCTTGCTCGTAAAGCGAATAAAAGCGAATATCCCAACGTCAATAGCTTTGCTGAAATTCATAATCCAGAAAGCACCGCCTATCATCAAAATAAAAACGATTATGCCAGCCTGATTTTCAAAACCTTTGTAAAGAGCAGCAAATACTTGCCAACTTTGTGGCTGACTTTCAGTTCGTTGAAATTCGACAGTCGAAATTTCTTCATCCCCAACTAATTTTGTTGTTTCAACATATTCGCCACCGGGAATAATCCATGTTAATACAGCTGCAATGAGTATGATATAGAAAACAATTGCATAGGTATGTGGAATTTTCTTCAGCATAATTCTGTTTTATGCCGCGAAGATAGTTTGCTAATTTTAATTGCTTTTCAAGCTGCTAAAAAATCTGCGTATTTATTCATTATTTAAGCTGGATGCATTGCATAAATTTTTCTTTTTTGCTGCACTACGGCCACAGTCCATACAGAAATACTGAGGATCTTTTATGATCTGCAAAAAAGTAGCGGTTTCTTTACGTTGAAAGTCTTTTTTTACCAGTTTGCAAAGTGTTGTTTTGTAAGGATCCTTCATAAATACTATACTATGTTGATGGCCAATCAATCAATTTTAGTTCCAAAAAATGCGAATTATTTAGGCAGTGTTAAAATCATATTTGTACGATATAACTAATTTGAATTGATTTATTTGAATGCTCATATAATAAAAGCTGTAAATGTTTATCATCATGGGCTTAGGTTATTACATTAATTGATTAAATTTTGGACTGTAAAAAAGTTAATTTAAAATCATGAAAATATTTTTTGCTCTTATTTTTTCGCTTTCAATACTATACTCAAATGCCCAGCTACAAATTCCATTGTCGTATTCCAATCTGAAAATTGATGGAACTGGGGTATTGCAATTTGAAAACAGTATCAATAAATTAAATGCTATTGTTGTCAAGCCTGAATATAGTTTGTCGAATATGATCGGAAATCCTCGTGGAGGTGTGAAAGGAATTGATTTCAACTTCAGAAATGAGCAGTTAAACGGAACACTTTATTTTGGGTTTATTCCGCTTGATGATGCCAAACACCAACTGCCTGTGTATTTTAAAGTTTCCTCACCGATTGTAAAGGGAGTAAGTACTATTAATATCAAAGATCAGCTTTCAGACAAATATGATATGATATCATGGAGCAAAAATCAAAAAGGATTATTGGGTTATCGTGTAGTAAATGAAAAAGGAAAAATTTTATATGATGGAAAAGTTGCTTTTAAAGGAATCGGCCCTTTTGAGGTGGCCAATACCATTATTGAAGGCCCTTTTGTCAATCAAGTAACGGATGAAAGTTGTGTTATTTCATTTGTTACAAATAAATCAACATTAGCAAATATCAAGTTGACCTATAAAATTGGATATGATGTCAAGACTAAAGAATACGCTAGTGCTAAATCAGGGCAGTTTCATGAAATAGAACTGGACAAATTACCTCCCGAAACTGAGTTCACCTATGAAATTACGTATGGGGGAGAACCCTTAAGTTATACATTTAAAACAGCTCCAAAAACGGGAAGCAGAAAGGCTTTTACTTTTGCATATGCGAGCGATTCGCGTTATGCTGCTGGTGGTGGTGAACGGAATATGTATGGTACAAATGCCTACATCATGAAAAAAATAATGGCATTGGCAACCTATGAAAATGCAGCTTTTATGCAATTTACCGGAGATATGGTTAACGGCTATTGTATTGATAAAAAAGAAATTGAATTACAATATGCGAATTGGAAACGATCAGTTGAAGCATTTGGTCATTATATGCCCATATACACAGGTATGGGCAATCATGAATGTGTGATGTGGCTTTTTGTGGATGCTACCGAAGGGAAAAAATATATGGTAGATAAATTCCCTTTTGAAAGCGAGTCGTCTGAAGCAATTTTTGCTAAAACATTTGTAAATTTTACCAATGGGCCACAAGGGGAGGATGGAAGCATTTATGATCCAAATCCACGTAGCACTGATTTTCCATCTTATCAGGAAAATGTTTACTATTACGTATATGATAATATAGCGATGATCGTTCTAAATTCGGACTATTGGTATGCTCCCAGTCTATATTATAATATCCTAACAAGCGGAAATTTGCATGGTTATATCATGGACAATCAGCTGAATTGGTTAAAACAAACCTTAAAGAAATTTGAATCCGATAAAAACATCGACCATATTTTCATTACGCAACATACGCCTGCCTTCCCCAATGGAGGACATGTAGAAGATGATATGTGGTATCAGGGAAATAATTTGCCAAGAGCTGTTGTAGGCGGTACTCCAGTAAAAAAGGGAATTATAGAAAGGCGAGATGAATATCTGAAATTGATAGTAAATGAAAGTCCCAAAGTAGCTGCCATTCTTACGGGTGATGAGCACAATTACAATAAACTGGAATTAGGTCCTGAAACAGAAATCTATCCCAATCGTTACGAAATGGAAAAAATAGTTTTGAATAGGACGATATTCCAAATAAATAATGGTGCTGCTGGAGCTCCTTACTATGCCCAGGAAGTGACTCCATGGACACCGCATGTTTCTAATTTTTCGACACAAAATGCTTTGGTGTTAATCGATGTGGAAGGAAGTAAGATAAATGTCAGGGTTTTGAATCCAGATACACTCGAAAAAATTGATGAATTCATATTGAGAGAATAATTTACATGGCATAAAACCTTTTCCTTCTTATTTTCGTCAGTGCTTAAAAGAAGCTTAACCATGAAAAGATCAGTTTTATTTATCCTCGTTTTATTTTGTTTTGTAAATCATTCATTTGCTAAAATTCATTTTATTGAAGTACGTACGCAAACTGAGTGGGAAGAAGTATTGGCTAGTGCTAAAGTAAAGGACAAAGTAATATTTACCGAAATTTATGCTGATGGGTGTGAGCCTTGTCAGGAATTGGATTCAAAAGCATTTTTGGATAATGATTTATACAACTATATCAATAGTGAGCTTATTGCTGTTAAATTCAGTTCTTTCAGCGATTTTGGATTGAAGTTCACAGAATTAAACGAAGTAAACACCATTCCAGTTCTTTATTTTATGGATCCTTCAGGACACATTATCAGCGAAGAAATAAAAGGCTACAGAACAGCTGGGAAAATATTACAAGCTGCAAAATACTATAACGAACAATACAGCAAGCTAATGAGCATGAAGGAAGACTTTTATAGTATTAATCGCAATCAAAATATTACCCTATCCTATGCATTCATGTTATTGCATCTGAAATATGTTGAAGAAGCAACAGTAATTTCAAATCAATATTTCAGAAATCTGGATATTTTTTCATACTCACCTGAGGAGTGGACACTGGTTAAGCAATATTTAAGTGATGTTAATAATCCAATTACTCAAAAGGTTATAGCTGAATCTGCTTCCTTTAAAGCAGCTAATGGGAAAGAAGAAGTGGATGCTTATTTAAGCGAATTGTTTAAGTATAATTATACATTAGCTATCCAAAATAAGGATAGGAAGCAATTGGAGAATACACTGCTGATGGTGGATAAAATAGATTTTACCAACATGGGATTTCAGCATCTTAGCTCAATTCAGATGGTCGAGTTTTTCAGAATCTCCTATTTTGAGCGAATTGCTGACTGGACCTCTTATGCTCAAAAAGTTGTTGACTATGTTGCGAATAATCAGGTGATCGATACTGATATGAGAAGTTTTATTCAGAATTTTTATTTGTTTGTTGATGATACAGATTTGATGTTAGTTGCCGATTCCTGGGCATACAATTTATTAAAGAAGGACAAAGTGTTTGATAACTATATTATGTATAGCTTAACTCAGCATAAAACTGATAATAAACCGAAAGCATTTAAATTGCTAAAGAAAGCCGAGAAAAAAGCTGTTACTGAAAACGATCACAAAACAATTGCAAACGTAACACAGGCATACGGTTTGGAATTGATCCCATAATTTTCACGTTAGTTCAAATCTGCACAAAAGCTATTCATAAATTATCTCAAATACTGATTCCAGAACGATTGTTCCTGAAAGGCTTTCCAATATAAAAATGCACCAGCTAAGGCTAATGGCAAAAGGGCAATTGCATACCAAAAGGTTTGGGTTTTGACTGCAATAATGATAGGCAAACAGATCAGTGCTGCAGAAGCCAACAAATAGATAACACCCGCTATATACAAGAGTATTACACCTAAATAGTAAAATCGGCTATTTTGAAACGCCTCACATTCCTTTTGAAAGCTTTCGAAATCCATTTTAGCCATTTGCTCCGCTCGCTCCTGGTAATGGCGCATCTGCTCTTCAAAAGGATTCTTAATTGATGAGTTAAAGCAGACATTGTTTGTGCTATGAATCAAAAATTCGTAGGCTTCTGTTATCCGAATAAAATGGGAACTTGCTTCAGGAGATTTATTAATATCGGGATGAAATTCAAAAGCTTTCTTTCGATAGGCTTTCTTGATTATTCGCTCATCAGCCTGTGAGTTAATACCTAATAATTGATGGTATTCTGTCATTTTTCTTGCTTCAATCTCCAGATTATAACGCAAAAA
>Ga0209045_1002835_pt1 | contig 12015 bp, 14 predicted proteins | sample SaaInlLV_10m_DNA_4_FD_184664 | JGI IMG/M metagenome (GOLD analysis project Ga0209045, IMG submission 184664) | Marine microbial communities from expanding oxygen minimum zones in the Saanich Inlet - Saanich Inlet SI072_LV_200m_DNA (SPAdes) (version 2) | ecosystem: Environmental > Aquatic >...
CCTAATTGTCGTCAAACCGGACAAAGTAATTGACGCGAGACATGGACAGGAAGTCAGGAGATTTTTGGACCCATACTTGTGGTTCCATACATGGAAACCATCATCAATAAAAAATGGGATGTTAATCAAAAAGCATACCATGAATATGAGCAAAAGTTTTCTAGAGAGTTATTGATTCTTCCTGATGATCTTAAAATTAAGGGTGCTATGCAGACGGAAGTACGAAGTCGGGGTATTTATTCAATTCCCGTCTATAACACAGATTTTTCTATTGGAGGGTTGTTCAGTAATAAGAAAATTGTGTCACTGAAAAAAAAGGATAATATTAAAATTGATTGGCAGAAGGTTCGAATATCTATGGTCATTAGTGATATGCGAGGTATTGAAAACCAACCGGTATTGATCTGGAATAATGATGAATTAAGCTTTATTGCGGGTTCCGCTATGGATTTAAAAGGTGATGGTATTCATGCACTGGTGAATCAACTTCAGGAAACAGAAGTCGATTTTTATAATTTCAGTTTCCAGATTTCACTACGTGGAATGGAAAGTTTGCAGTTTTTACCCACAGCAAAGAATACCCAGGTTAACCTAAGCTCTTCATGGCCGCATCCAAGCTTTATTGGTTCCTATTTACCCTCAGAGCACAACATATCTAACTCTGGCTTTAATGCTGTGTGGAAAATATCTTCATTATCTAGCGGAGTAGAAGCATTGATTGACGGATGCAAAATTTCTAAGTGCAGTGGATTGATGAAAAACAAATTTGGCGTAACACTGCATCAGCCAGTTGATATTTACCACCAGACAGAACGATCAGTGAAATATGCTGCTCTATTAATTAGCCTGACCTTTGCAATATTTTTTCTTTTCGAGGTGATGAAATCATTACAATTGCACCCTATGCATTATTTTTTAGTAGGCTCAGCTTTAACTATTTATTACCTGGTTCTTATTTCTCTTACAGAGCACATCTCTTTTTTGTATGCCTATATTATTGCCACTTTGAGCAGTGTCATAATAATCGGTTATTACCTTTCAAGTGTGTTGAAAAGTTACAAACGTGCAATGCTTGTATCGTTGATGCTATTTACTCTATATGGAATGTTGTACATGATTCTTAAGTCTGAAGATAATGCCCTGCTGATGGGAAGCATACTCATATTCAGTGTTTTAACAGTAGTGATGATTATTACACGTAAAGTAGACTGGTTTAAAGTTGGGGATCAGATAGCCATACCCACAAGTTTTATTGCCACAGAAAATGACAATAGAACCGATTAGAATCAACTGGATCTTATCAGACTAAAGCCTGAAATTTAACGGAGTTACGTAGAGAATCATGTATAAACTAGCTGCAGTTGCTGCCATTTGCTTTTTTAGTTTTATCCTATGGGTTATCTATTTAGCCAACTCGGGCAGTAACAGTATATTTTTTGATTTCGTAAGATCATTCCCTTATGGCGATAAATTGGGACATTTATGTTTATTCGAAATACTGACACTATTTGTTATTGTGGCTACACGATTCCGGTCATTTTCAACGGGTTCTTTACGTATATATTTTGGCGCAGCAATAGTTGTAATATTTGTACTTGGTGAGGAAATGAGTCAGGCATTTATTCCAGGCAGGAGCTTTGATTTAGTAGATTTATCAGCAGATATCATAGGCATACTCACATTTACATACGTTGCCACCTTAATTGATAAACGTTTAACAGAAAATCTATAGCCAGGTGTTAGAAGATTCAATGAATCATCATTTTGATGAATACTTGCCTTAGTCACGGGCTTGCTGCAAGCCAACTGGATCACAATCAGATTAAAACAAACAATTGCTCAAGTCAGGCGTATCTCAACATATCATCAACCAGGTAATGGATCGTGTAAAGCAAAATAGCTTCAGTATGCTCGAATTACGTCAGCAAGCCAGAAGCGAGGGTTGGATAGATAGCCCTGAGTATATAAAAAAATCAAATATTTCCGGTGATTTAACAAGTGGTATTCGTGAAGAATTTGGTGACCGAGCATTTGATCTGTATCTTTACTTTAGTGGGCGACCAAACAGAATTCAGTTAAAAAGGGTACAGAGTGGTTCGATAGAGAAATTTGCAAGTTTACAAACCGGGGTTGTTATTATAACTCGCTATGATTCAAACAATATATATTCAATGTTCGAGTAATGGCGAGCTTTTCAGGATAGAGAGACAAGTGAAACAGTGCTGCCGGAATTTGCTGTGTAATGGCCATCTTGTATCCACCACCTTACCACGCGAATCACTGGATATTTCATTTCAGATGATTAGCCTGTCACCCGACAGGCTGAACAACTAACTGTAGTGTATAGTTACTGTTCCCCCCTATAATTAATGTCATTTCATTATACAAATCATGGATAAAGAGTTATTACATAAAAAAATACTGGCCGAATTGAGCACTCTTCACCAGCATGCCATAGAAGCGGCCATGCAAGCTTATAAAACAGCTACACATGAAGAAAATATAGCTGATAACAAGTATGACACTCTGGGGCTGGAAGCATCTTATCTGGCTCAGGGCCAGGCTAAAAGGGTTGCTGAATGTGAAGCCAACTTAACAGCTTTTTCAGAATTGAAAGTCAGTCATTTTACTCGACAATCTCCCATCTCATTAGGCGCTTTAATTTTTTTAATGGATGATACCGGATCACAACAAATTTTATTTTTAGCGCCGGTTTCAGGCGGGCTCAAAATAAATTTTTGTGATATGAAAATTACTATTATTACTCTTTCTGCACCATTAGGTAAAAAGTTAACCGGCTGTTATGTTGATGATGAAATAGAAATCGAACTTGCCGGTAAAATAAATCACTACGAAATTACCGCTATATATTAATTCAGCTCTTAAAAATATAGCTAAAACTCTAATTAACTGTCTTAAAAAGAATATGAAAATCTTAGCATTTATCTCTCACAAAGGTGGCACCGGTAAATCGACCCTGTCGATACATCTATCCGTTGCCGCAGAACAGCAGGGCCTTGAAACACTACTGGTAGACCTCGACAGTATTTCCAGTACAACTTCAGAATGGGCTAGTGTCAGAGATCAGGAAAAACCGTTGACAATCACTGCGCAATTATCTGACGTTCAGGCTTTATGTAAACAGGCAGAAAATGAGGGGTTTGATTTACTGATACTGGATTTCCCTCCTTATTTTAGTGATGACGTTCTTGATGCGCTTGTCGAAGTAGATCAAGCATTAATACCCATTTCACCCAGATTTCCAGAGCTTCAATCCCTGTCAAAATATATCGATTCAATTAAGCAAAATTATTCACTACTGCTTAACACTTGCACAGGCGAAGAAGTTGAAAGTATTGATCACATGTTGTGGGAAAATAATTTACCAGTTTCTACTGTAAAAATTTCCAGACTTGAAGCCCTGGCTGAAGCATTGAGTCATGGCAAGGGGGTTTCAGAGTTTGAACCCAATGGAAAAGCGGCTGGAGAGATACAGCAACTTTTAGAAAATTTAATTAATTAAAACCAGCCATCAATAGCATCATCCAACTTGGCTTTACAAGTTTTAAGTTGTCGCTGATATCGCTGAGATTGCCTTTTTACCTTTCCAGCTACTTTTTTAAGCCAGGGTTTTTTATTATATGTTTTACGCTTAAACCCACCTCGTCCTTCGTGGTAAGCTAAATATTGAGAATAGATATCGGATTTTTTTATACCTAAAGTACGTGAAGAACCATTCATATACCATCCAATAAAATTAATGGCGTCGCCAAAATCATCTCTTACATCAAAGGCATGTCCATCAGCAGTATATTCATCCCAGGCCGGATCCTGAGCTTGAGCATAACCATAGGCAGATGATTTTCTGGGTAAAGGAATGATCCATAAAAACCAGTCTCTATCCGGTTGAGCATTGGCGAAAAATCGGGATTCCTGATGCATGAATGCCATCATCCCCGGTATAGGTGTTTTCCATTTTTTTTGTGCATCTACCGCATCTTCATACCAATCTGTTTCTCCCATAAATATATTACAAATATTATTAGTATCACTGGGCTGGTATGTCGCACAGCCTGAAATTGATAGCAATATTGCTATTAGCAGTAAAATTTTTATCATTCAGTGATATTACCGTGGATACAAGCTTTTGCATATTTATTGATTTATAATGACTCAGTCTCCTGATACATGCTAATTAGTCAGGACTGAAACTAAGGCAAATCTGATCAATTCATGAACTCATATCTCCTCTAAATAACAGATTCCATTATATTCATGAATAGCCATCGAGAAGGTCTACTGTCGGTTCATACCTCCGTTTTAATTTTTGGTCTGACAGCCCTGTTTTCAAAACTGATTAGTTTAAGTGCTATTGAAATAACATTCTTACGCAGTATCTTTGCAGTTTTGGCAATCGCCATTTTTATTAAATTTTTAAAGGAATCCCTGCTCCTTAAACGAACAAATGATTATTTCATCGCCCTGTTACTTGGATTTTTTCTTGCTACTCACTGGGTGACTTATTTTCATTCAATGCAGGTATCATCCGTAGCCATAGGCATTATTTCACTCTATTCCTACCCCGTTATTACTGTTTTTCTGGAACCTCTGTTTCATGGAGAACAACCACATATCAAAGATATTATCAGTGCTATTGCAGTGTTATTTGGCATTTATTTATTAGTACCAGAGTTATCAATCGACAACAATACAACACAGGGAATTTTATGGGGTGTGCTATCAGCATTTTTGTTTTCCTTGCGAAATATCATTCATCGGCGTCACTTTAAAGCCTATCCAGCCAGACATGCTTTACTGTATCAGGGACTGTTTGTCATTTTATTATTACTTCCTTTTTCAGCTGACATTATTACCGAAGTCAGTCAGCAACAATGGCTAATGCTTATATTACTCGGTGTTTTTTTTACCGCACTGCCACACACCTTATTTGCCAACAGCTTATTACACCTGAAAGCCAAAACAGTAGGACTCATCGGTTGCATGCAAGTTGTGTATGGAACTCTATTTGCCGCAGTCTTTCTGGCAGAACTACCTGACTGGAAAACTGTAGCAGGTGGTTTAATCGTTATAAGCGCTGCTGGATATGAAACCCTGTCAACCGTCAAACAGACTCCCTCACCTGAAACTCACCCTTCATCTGAGAGTCAGGACCCGACTAACCACCAACCAGAATAAACTTGATACAACTCAACAAATGAACTGTACAGATTTGAGTCTGGACGAATGATGAGATAACCTTACATCTATTTAATGACCAGTCTAAATACCAATGAAAACATTTGCTCAGATCGCAGCTGAAATAGCACCTCTTATCACCGAAATGATGCCATGGGATGCTGAAGAGTACCTTGAGTCACATTCGGACACACTTATTGTCGATATCAGGGAAAACCATGAATACGACACCATGCACATTGCTGATTCCCTGAATGTTCCTCGTGGTATTCTGGAAAATGCCTGTGAATGGGATTTTGAAGAAACGGAGCCGGAACTGGTAGAAGCAAGAGACAGACCTGTCATTTTGGCTTGCCGCTCTGGGAACCGGACTACACTGGCAGCCTACACTCTGCAACAAATGGGCTATGAAAACGTAATATCTTTGCAGACCGGGCTACGAGGTTGGAGTGATTATGAATTACCACTGGTCGATATTGAAGAAAAACCCGTGGATATAGATGATGCGGATCATTATTTCGCCAATAAAATTTTGCCGGAACAGCGTAGTCCAGAAAGCTGATTGCAATACCAGTAGCCAATAAGCTCCAGGTCCAGTAGTTAAAAGTCAGGCTAGCTAAATTTACCAGATTGATGATTTCTGGTTATCGGAATCATTGAGATTTCAATACCTTGAATAAGTTTAAGATTGTTTCCGAAATATATACACACATTAAAATTACTCTGCAAAAAAATGAATAAAAAATTATCTCTTAAAATATTTTTTTCTCTATTGATATTTATATTAGGCATTAGTTATTTTGCATATTCCCCGAAAGCAGATAAACACTCAGTAAAACTTCCAGAAATTAAAAATAATACAATAACCCCACGAATAATCTATATTGAAAATCCACGGTTTCCAAAAGTTGAAATCGATGATTTATGGAAAATATTTCAGGCATCTGCCAGCCAGGTTAAAGAACACTTTGGTGTGACTATGAATAAACCTGACAATATCCAGGTTATAAATATCGATAAAGTTTTTACAGATTTAAGCAATAAAAAACCTGCCAACTTTGATAACATCATTGGAAGTTTTCGAACTAAAGGTGTTTACTGGGATGGCATTAAAAAGAATCTTGTAAAACAAATTAAAAAACAAAAAGACCCTCTATCTAAGCAGATCGAATTTGCTCGCCCATACCTTGTTAGACCATTAAAAGAAGATACCCTGGAAGAGTTTTCAAATGCTGTAGTAGAGACATTCAAATTTCGCCTTTCTCACTGGCTAGATGCAAAACTGGACGATGGATACCCTGTTATAGGGCAGGCAGCAACACTACCTGACCTCCCTTATAACGAATATGCTTACTGGAGTCTAATGGCAAAACTTGGCATACAGGCCGAAATAGTATTAACCAACCAACTAGTTGCAAGCGTCGAATATATGTCTATACCTATACACACCTCAATCAGGGGTGGCATAACTGGAGGATCAACTGAATACAACCCATCATCAGCATTCGGTTCATCTGTTTGGGTTTCTCTTTTTCCTTATTTATCCAATGATAAACTCATCACTAAACTGAGGAACAATCAAGAGTACTCGAGGGATGAAGCCCTCTTCTATGCGTAACCGTCTGGGTAATCCAGATATTACCCCTACCCATTCAGATCTGATGTTTTAAAATTTTGTGGCAACAGTTCTATTAATGCAGCTTCCGTTTTAGCTTTCGGCAAATGCTCAAATAACTGTTCAAGATAGTGGCGCGGTTCCAATTGATTCGCTTTGGCCGTTTCGATCAGCGTATATATCATGGCACTGGCTTTTGCACCGCGTGGGCTGCCTGAGTGCAACCAGTTCTTTCTTCCGATCACAAAAGGCCTGATTGCATTTTCAGCCGGGTTATTATCGATGGGAATATATCCATCTGTAATGTACAGGGTTAACTTGTCCCAGAGTTTATCGGTATATCGAATGGCTTTCCCCAGATCTGATTTTGGGGTGACTCGGGGGATCTGCTTATCCAGCCATTTCCTTATCTGGTCCAGAATGGGTTTGGCTTGTTGTTGGCGGGTGCTTTGTTTCTGCTCTGCGGGTTCGTCTTTGATCTGCCGTTCTATTTGATACAGCTTTCCGATCAGCCCAAGCATCTGAAAGGCGGAAGCACTTTTGTTTCTGCCCTGTGACGCTTCATGATATTTTCTACGGGTATGGGCCCAGCATCCCGCATGCCCCTTTATCGCAGGATGAGCCGCCAGTGCATTAAAACCACTGTAGTCATCAGTGACTAAAACCATGGATGTGGATTCAGGTACCTTTTCATCGGACGGGAATAAAAAATCAACCGGTACCTGGCTGCCTTTATTATCGGCATAGTCATACCACACCACCGGTTTGTCTGGAGGCCCCCCTTTGTAAACATACATATAGGATTTTTGAATATTTTCTCTGTTAGCTTCACCCAATACCTGGAATCGTGTTTCATCCAGGTGCATGATGGGGCCTTCATACAGCAATTGTTTTAATAATTTCATCAAGGGTGTCAAAGGTGTTATCAACTGCACGGTCCAGCCACTCATGGTCTGGCGGCTTAACTCAACCCCTTCTGCCTGATAACGTTTGGCCTGACGATAAAACGGTAGTCCATCAATAAACTTGTTGGCAATAGCATCTGCAATCACGCTGCTGTGTGCAATGGATTTGGGAATGATTTGATCGGGTCTAGATGCTGTTCGTATGCCTTGTTCAGCTCCTTTTACCGACTCATTAACCGGTGCATATTTAGCTCGTTTGATCACAAGCACGTAATGTTGGCGAGGTATGACTGACAGTTGCTCGCCGCTGTCATAACCGATAAAAACCCAATCATTCCCCATCGTCGCTTTTTCTTCATCGGGTAGGTCAATGATATGTTCAATGCGCTGATAAGCAGCCGGTAATGGGCGACGTCTGGGTTTCTTTTTAGGCTTATCTTCAGTGGTGTTTGCTATAACCCGACCTTCATCTTCTGGCTCTTCCTGCTTTAACAGTTCATCCAGTTGAGTTTCATCAAAGATTTGTAGCTGGTCAGGATTAAAGGCTTCGCTGCTACGGCCAAACCGTTTCTGACGGAGCAGGTGAACCATCGTCAGCAGCTGTTCAATTTCCTGATCTTTTTTATCGAGTTGTTGTTTTTGTTCAACCAGTAGGTGGTCTTTATGTTCGAGCGAAGACACCAGTTCACGCACCGATGCTGGCGTGAAATTATCGTCTGTAAACAAGCGCTTAGTCGTCTCTGGCATGAGGCGAATTATACCAGAAAACACGACTATCAAGAACCTGAAACAACCTTAAACCGTCGCATAATCTAATCGTTTGTGAGCAGTCACTCGACTGATATCCAGCCCTTCCAGTAACCATAAAAGTTCTCGTGAAGTAATTTCTATGGATACCTTTTCTGAGCCTCTCGGCCAGATGAACCGTTGCTTTTCCAGGCGACGATAAAACAGCCAGAATCCGTTGTTGTGCCAATACAGGATTTTTAACTTATCCCGGTTCCGGTTGCAAAATACAAACAGGTGACAGGAGAGTGGATCTTGCATCAATAGCTCTTCGACTAAAATCGACAATCCATTGATCGATTTCCTCATGTCCGTAATACCTGCCGCCAGAAAGACCTGAGTATGCTGATCGATATGGATCATGCGATGGCTTTAACCACTTGACGTAACAGTTCGGCATCAAAACCAGGCTGCAGTTCTATGCCGTGCAGATTATTGATACGTAACAGGAGTGATTTTTTCTTCTCCTGGGTGAGCGTAATCGGAAGAAAAGAAACGGAATCAGATTGTGCATGATCTGTATTAAGCTTTTTTAAATGGCTTCGCCAATAAACAAAGGTACCGTAGACAAGTTGATGTTGTTTACAAAAAGCGGATTGGCTTAATCCACTGGTTTCCCAGGCAGAAATACGATCTGACCACTTGCTTTGTGTCAGAGTGAGTTGTTTTGCTGACATCTGCTATACCTCATGAAAACTTTAAAGGTCGATAGCATGATGCTCTATATTAAAAATTAATAGATGTGTTTCGCCGGTCGCTTACGAAATAACCATAAAAAACTAAAACAAGACATGAATCAGTTTGGTAAGTATTTTGCTCGTCCAGTTTTATTTATAAGAGATTCTGTTAGTGCCTTCTGTCTTAGATTTATACATAGCCTGATCGGCTCTTTCCATTAAATCTTTTAGAGAATCATTTTCTTTTCGTTGAGAAATACCAATACTAATCGTTACTGCTTTCATAATTTCTTTAATTTGAAGTTTTTCTACAGCTAATAGTACACGTTTGGCAAATTTTTCTGCTGTAACTCGATCACTATCGATATGAATAATAACAAATTCATCACCGCCCCAGCGTGCAACAAAATCACTTTGTCTTACAGTTTCATTAATGCAACGTGCCAGTCGTGATAAAACAATATCTCCAACATTGTGTCCATAAAAGTCATTTATGCTTTTAAAATGATCAATATCACAGACTGCAATGCATAGATTTGAATTATTTCGTTCAGATCGCTTAAATTCTCTATGAACTTCATCTTCAAAATATCGACGATTTGGAAGGCCAGTCAAAGAATCAGTCAGCATCAAATGTGTAATTTCAGATTCTTTTTTATGTAGTGCGCTATTTGCCTCTAGTAAACTATGAGTCCTGTCATCAACCCGTTGTTCAAGCTCTTCATTTATTATGGATAGTCTGCTAGTTAGCTTATTTCTCTGGCGATAAAAGTGAAAAAGAATCAATATCATTGAGCTTAAAATGATTATCAGAGAAATAATTGCCAGAATTTCATACCAGTACTTATCAAGTAAACCGGGTGTTATATTGATAACTTCAGCTCCTTCAGGCAATTTGCTTAGTTTAATATGATATTTATCTAAAAAATGTCCATCAAACAATATTGAACTTATTGCGGGCACTATTCTAGGTGGATTGAATGGCCTTGATTCAACCGCAAGTAAACTTTCTTTAACCAACTGAATACCGACATCCTCACCCTTTGCGACTACCCCTCCGGTTGCTCCAGAGCCTACCATGGTTTCATGAAATGCAAATATCGGAAAAGGTACATTTTCAGCTATTTTCATAAGCGCATTTTCAGGAACAATTCTATTTCCATGACCATCACTAAATATCAGACTAAAAAAACCAACAGAGTTTTTCGGAAGATCTTTTGCTGCTTTTATCAGATCATTGAGAGGCATATCCAGGCGTTCAATGTTGATATTAGTCCCTTTTGGAATGCTTTTTTCTACAAGTTTCATCGATAATCGAGACCCAGGGTGAGTAGCATCGCCTATCAGGTAAATATTTTTCGGCTTTGTGATTTCTAGAGCCATATTGATTGTTTTAGGAATATTCTGATGATACTGGATAAAACTGTATGTTGGAGGTTTATGATTTTCTGGGACTATACGTGTCTCCCCCACCATTGGTACATCAGGCATAAGAGGATAAAGATAGTTATTGTAAAATGAAAAAATAACGGGAGAGCCTGTTACTGCAATGACATCTGGGTGACTATTTTTTAACTGCTCCGCTTTAGCGGTATAGTAACTGTGTAGTTTATCTGCATCAGTAAAGCGTTCGTCTTCAAGGGATTGAATATCAAGCAATATTGTTTTTGAGTTTCTTGTGCCTTCAAAGGCTAGCCCATCTACTTTAGATTTGACATAGGGGTAGGTAACATCCAGAGAAAGTAACACTAATACACGAACTTCATCCCTGGCAGTTGCTATATCGATTCTAAAAAATGATAAAAATAGAATGGATAGTAAAAGTAATCTTTTCTTCATGTTTCAAAAATACATTTCCAAAAAGTCTCTGACTTTAGTTTGATTGCAAAAATATTACTCATTTAGCTAAGTTACATTAGCATAAATGTATATGATTATATTTAAACATAAGGAGTAGAATTTTCCCCCGTATTGATTACTAGTAAAGAAGATGTCTTGGTGTAAATAGTACTGTTGTTTTGGTGTTTTTCCAGTAATTAATTATTACTCAAGTAATAATTAGGTAATCCCCCCTTTTTTCCTATGTTTGATCTATGCCACTCAACGGTTCGAGTACTAGTTCTCAATATGTCTGCAATTTGCTTGCTTAAAAAACCCTGACTTATAAGCATGGCTATTTTTTTCTCTGTATCGGTCAGTTTTTGAAGAAATGTAAAAAACTCAGAAGCTTGTTTAGATTGATTGATAGCTTCTGTTACTGCATCGAGCAGTTGGTCATCATTTATGGGTTTTAAAAGAAAATGACTAGCCCCTGCCCTCATCGCATCCACTGCTTTCTCAAGCCTGGAACTACCTGTTAAAAATATGATGGGTGGTACAAAATCACGTTGCAGTAGTTTTTCTTGCATATCAAATCCTGACATACCGTGCATTTTTACATCCAGTAAAATACAACCAGGTTTGTAACTTACCGGGTGCTCTAAAAATAATTCTGCACTGGAAAATTCAATCGTTTTAAACCCTGCATCTGACAGAATGCCGGTTAAAGAATGCCTTAACAATGCATCATCATCGACAACATATACTAGCCCCGTCATTATTGAATTCCTTTTGCAGTTTTAAGAGTCAGTTGAAAAAAACTGTCAGTGTTACTTTCGTTTATATAATCTAGCGACCCGCCTCTACGTTCCGCAATTGATCTGCTAACCCAAAGCCCAAGCCCAAGCCCAAGCCCATCATCAGATTGTGAAGTGCCTATTTTAAAAAGGTTAGTAGAAAGGTGCTTTCCAATACCTCTACCCGAATCAGATATTTGAAGAAATATCTCTGAATAATT
>Ga0209045_1002839_pt1 | contig 12006 bp, 11 predicted proteins | sample SaaInlLV_10m_DNA_4_FD_184664 | JGI IMG/M metagenome (GOLD analysis project Ga0209045, IMG submission 184664) | Marine microbial communities from expanding oxygen minimum zones in the Saanich Inlet - Saanich Inlet SI072_LV_200m_DNA (SPAdes) (version 2) | ecosystem: Environmental > Aquatic >...
CTATGGTCAAAGCGCTTGCCCGAGCTTTTCGGTGGCAGAAACTCCTTGATGACAGCACCTATACCACCATTGAGGACATAGCGAATTCTGAGAAGATTAACCCTTCATACGTCAGCCGTGTTCTGAGACTGACGCTTCTTTCGCCGGAGATCGTGGAGATGATCCTTGATGGACGCCAGTCATTGTCTCTTACGATGAAAGAACTTCTGATAGGGTTTCCACTAGAATGGGGACTTCAGAAAAGTAAACTAATCAAATTGTGATAATCCAATATTACCAATCCGGCTACAGCGGAAGTGAAATAACAGGTTTCGGAATTTCCCATCTTTCATGTCCGCTGTGAGGGGCTACAGCGGACCCGATTTTTCAAGGTCCGCCACGGGGGCTTTTGACCCTAAGGAGACATCGGAGGGAAATTTATTTACCGTAAGCGATCTCAGGTAACCAGGTCACAATCTCAGGCAAGTTGAACACGACACCGACCGCCACCATCTGCAGAATAACGAAGGGAATGACGCCCTTGTAGACCATCGTTATATCGATTCCTTTTGGTGCGACGCCCTTCATATAGAAAAGTGCAAATCCAACGGGCGGGGTGATAAAAGATGTTTGCAAACAGACGGCAAACATCACCGTGAACCAAACCAGATCCACCCCTAAACCCTTCATGATTGGTGCAATAAGAGGTAAAATAATGAGTGTGATTTCGATCCAATCGAGGAAAAACCCAAGAAAGAAAGCTGCGATCAAAACGACGATGACGACGCCGTTTTTGTCAAAAGGTAATCCAGTCAATGCACTCTCGATGACCTCATCGCCACCAAACCCACGAAGCACCAGGGAGAATGCCGTCGCACCGACGAATAACGCGAATATATAGGACGTCGTTTTCGTTGTTTCCCGGACAACTTCCCGCAATCCTTGAACTGATAACCTACCACGGATTAATGCAAGAAGCATGGCGCCTAGGGCGCCAACGCCGGATGCCTCGGTCGGTGTTGCAATACCAAAGAAGATGCTGCCCAGAACGGCAAAAATGAGAGCCGCAGGTGGAATTGTTGAACGCAAGACGTTTAACAGGATGCGGGGAGAAACGGGTTCGGCATTTTCGGGTGCTGGAGCGGCACTCGGTTTCACCCATGCCAGAACCATAATATAGATCGTATAGAGCAGGCCAAGTAACAAACCTGGAAATAATGCACCCATGAACAGGTCGCCGACGGATATGCCAATTTGATCACCCATCATAACCAGCATAATGCTGGGAGGAATTAGGATACCTAACGTACCAGTGGCGCACACAACACCACAGGCAAGTTCCGGGCTATAATTATTTTTGAGCATCAATGGAACGCCAAGTATTGCTAACAACACGACGGCCGCACCAATGATCCCGGTCGAAGCAGCAAGAAGCACACCGATGAAGATAACAGTGATCGCCAGACCACCACGCATCCGCCCGAATAGCTTCGCCAAATCTGTCATAAGGTCTTCTGCGATACCTGATCGATCAAGCATGATTCCCATGAAAATAAACATAGGTAAGGCGACCAGGACCCAATTACTCATTACTGCGTAGATGCGTGCCACGACGATTGAGCTATAGCCCCAGTCGACACCGAAGAAGGTGTCGAGATAATTGTCGGAAACAACAGATATTGCTGTAAAAACAATGGCCAGTCCGCCCATCAGCCATGCGACCGGGTAACCCATGAAGATCAAGGAAATAAAAGATGCAAACAAGAGCATCGCCATATAATGATTGGGTTCAAATTCCATGCGAACTGCCTAACGATTTTTCTTGGGTTGCCGGCGGTGCGCCATTGGGTGAGCCGAGAACAAATGAAGTCACCACTTTGACTAATCGGGAGACACCCGCGAGGCCAAGCAGAACAAAGCTAAAAAGTAAAAACCCCTTTACGACCCAACGTGCCGCCAGACCATTTGCAGACGTTGAGCGCTCATTCGTAGTCCAGGAAAGCTCTACAAGAGGGAAAGAATAAATGATGATAAAAATTACAAATGGCAGGAACAAGAATAGAAGTCCGAATATCTCGTGCCACAATTTACGCCGGTACGTAAGTTTGTCGTGGAGAACATCGACTCGGACATGTCCATCGACAACAAACGTAGAAGAAAGACCAATCAACCAACCAATAGCATAAAGATGCCATTGCAATTCCTCGAATTCGATCATCCCCTGGCTGAAAACATACCGCAGTATAACGTTGGCGATGATGACGATAAGAAGGACAACCCATATCCAGTTGAAAATCTCACTGACGAACATCACGATACGGTCCGCAATACGGGTAAAAGCAGTTTCTTGTAAAACAAATTCGTGATGATCAATTGAATCAACGATTTCTGTAATTTCAGTCATTATCGCTCATCCAATATCTACATTCATATGAGAGCATTTTTATTAGCTAAGGAAATATAAATCAAAAAAAACCTAATGCCTAACAGATGCTCCCGCAGTCGGACTCGCCGACTGCGGGAGGTGGCTTTTACAGACTTTCAGAGAGAAAAAGAAAAAGTCACCACTTATCTGTGATTATTTGAAATTACGCGGCAAATAACCCATTTCTTTCCACACTTGATAGTCGGCATGGAACGCTTGCTGGGATTCCCAAACACGCTTGAAGTCAGCATCTTTAGCCGCTTCTTGATCCATGACTTTAGCGGAAACGCGCTTCAGTTCCTGAATAACGCTATCTGGAAGTTTCGCAGCGGTTACGCCTTTAGATGGGAAGCTTTTGATCTGCTTGCCTTGAAGCGCTTCGCCAGTGGTGATGGCGCGCATCGTTGCTGCGGTACAGGCCATTTCAAACAAACCCCGATCAGCATCCGACAACTTTTTCCAATTATCGAGATTAATCAGGAAATGCGTTGACGTTGAAACCTGGTGCCAACCTGGGAACAGGTTGTACTTAGCAATTTTGTGGAACCCAAGAATTTCATCAATGGCGGGCATGGAATACTCAGTCGCATCAAGCGTTCCTTTTTCGAGAGCTGCGAAAATTTCGCCACCTGCCATCAAGGTTGCCGAAGCACCAATTTCATTGAGCACCATACCGCCAAGGCCTGAGAAACGAATTTTCAGACCCTTGAGATCGTCCAGGGATTTGATTGGTTTACGGTACCAACCAGCTGTTTCTGGCCCAATCGTACTACAAAGTAGCGGGTGTACGTTGCGTTTGTGATAGATTTCAGCTGCCAGTTTGGCGCCTTCACCTTCAAACCACCAAGCTGCATACTCCCACGGCTCCATACCGAACGGAACAGCAGAGAACAGAACAGCGGAAGGAATACGTCCCTGATCATAGGCGAGGTAATTGTAGGCTGCGGGCAAATCACCCGAGCTAATTGACGGTGTGATTTCCAATGGCGGCACAATTTTGCCAGGCTCATATACTTTGAGTTTGATCCGGCCAGCTGTCGCGCGGTCGAGGGTTTTGGCAAGACGAGCAATTGGATCGCCAAGTGCTGGCCAGCTCGTGTTGAACGTCGACTGGACTTTCCAGCGGATTTTTTCGGCGGCATTCGCCGGACCCGTTGAAAATGCAGCGACGCTGATTGCCGCAACACCGATTACCGCGACGGCACTTTTCTTAATCAGTTTTGTTGTCGTTTGTCTTGTCGTCATTTAAGCCTCCTAGCTTATGGTGGTAAAAATTTCCGTCAAAATATACATTCGTCTTTCTGGCGAGTGTTCGGTTACGAAGGCGTACTCCACGCCTGTCGATATAGTTCAATTATTTGATCTTTGGTGGGAACCTTGGGATTCAGGCCAGGTGCACCAGAGCGAAGGGCATCTTCTGCCATTTGATCCAGCGAGTCCTCAAATTCATGCTGATCAATACCAAATGCCGACATTGAAGGGACCTCAAGATCCTGGTTGTAGGCATACAAGCCACGAACAAGTTTTTGCGCAGCTAATTGATCATTATCGTCGGCAGATGCGAAGCCAATCGCTCGTCCGCATTCTGCATACCGTGAGGTTGCTGTTTCTAGCGAAAATTCTGTGACCATTGGTAATAACATAGCGTTGCTGAGACCGTGTGGAACATGGAATAAAGCACCCAATGGGCGGCTCATTGCGTGAACCAGACAAATGGAAGCGTTGGAGAAAGCCAGCCCTCCCATCATTGCCGCAAGCATCAATCCTTCACGGGCCTCACAATCGCCACCATCTTTATAGGCACGTTCGAGATATTGCCCAACCAGGCGCATACAATCGAGTGCCATTCGGTCCGAATACATTGTCCGTTTTTCACTCACAAAAGCCTCGATACCATGCGTCAAGGTGTCTAGAGCGTTATCTGCGGTAAGCCGTTTTGGTTTCGACAACGTGAAATCATAATCGACAATTGCCGCCACGGGCACAAAGGCCTCACCACGACAGGAAATCTTCTCACGGGTCGCCGAATGGACGAGTACGGTATGATGCGTCACTTCTGAACCAGTACCCGCTGTCGTCGGAACGGCGATCATTGGCAATCCGGGTTCGTTGAATTCCTTAGGCGGGCGATAATCAAGAATATCCTTACCATGACGCGACATGACGGAAACTGCCTTTGCCGTATCAATTGGGCTGCCACCACCGACACCGATGACGCTGTCGTGCCCCCCATCCTCAAGCTTGGATAATGCGGCAAGCACAACATCATCAGTCGGGTCCGGAAGAGTTTCATCGAAGACACCGCAAATAACACCACGGTCAGCAAGTGCAGTTTGCACCTTTGCTACGTGCCCGAGTTCAACCATCATTTTATCCGTAACGATCAGTGGTGATTGGGCATTTCCTATAGCGCCGAGAATATCCGGTATATGGGCGATGCTTCCGCGGCCAATCTGCAGATATCTAGGCACACATACTCGAACTGTTTCTCGCATTTTTGCTCCTATATGGCATGAACAATATCGAAAAATTCTTCTTGGGGTTTTTTGTCCACAGCCATTCCTGATGTGATGTGACCATAGTCGATACTCAAAACAATTGTCAACTAAATGATAAAATTATTCTCATTTAAGGTTTTCAATGAAATAAAAATACTTTATAGAATGAGATAACCTCGGAACTTCATAACAATGGATGCAAAAAATGATTGAAATTAAAAACTTTATTGGCGGCGACTGGATTTCTGCGAAAGATTGCGAAACTGAGCCGCTCGTCAATCCATCTACCGGCGAAGTGATTGGTACGGTTCCGCAGTCCACACCAGCGATCTCTAACCAAGCCGTTAAGGCAGCGGCTGACGCTTATCCCTCGTGGCGTGATACTCCTTTGCCGAAACGCATGGACTATATTTTCAAAATTTATAATGCGATGAAGGAAAATCTGGAGGATCTCGCCCAGGCAATCGCCCTGGATCAGGCCAAACACATATCCGAGGCTCGAGGTGAGGTCGGTCGTGTCATAGAAATCGTTCAGATGGCTTGTAGCATTCCTGCGTTAATGCAGGGTGAGACCATTCAAGGGATCGCGAATAACATCAATGGTCGCGTGATCAAAGCGCCATTGGGCGTTTTTTGCGGTGTTGCCCCCTTTAATTTTCCGGCTTTGGTTTTTGGTTGGTTCATTCCCGTAGCGATTGGTACGGGCAACACTTTTGTCTACAAACCTTCAACCGAATCACCTTTATTTATGCAGAAAATGATGCAACTTCTTGTGGACATTGGATTGCCAAACGGCGTGGTAAACATCGTTCACGGAGACCGGGAGGTCGTAGAAGCCTGGTACAACAATGAGGATGTAGCCGGCGTTTGTCTGGTTGGCTCAACACCAACCGCAAAATCAATTGCAGAAGGTTGTGGTCGCCATGGCAAAAAAGCCATGCTGTTAGGCGGCGCCAAGAACTTCCTGGTAGCGATGGAAGATGCGCCTATGGATCTGCTGATCGAAAACATCATAATGTCCGGTTACGGTTCTGCAGGCCAACGCTGTCTGGCCGTTTCAAATATTGTTGTGATGCCCGAAATTCACGACGAATTTGTTGAGCGATTATTGGAAGCTTCGAAAGATATCACACTCGGAGATGCGACGAATCCCGATATATTTATGGGACCGGTGATTTCACTTAAAGCAAAAGAACGTATCCATAGCTATATTGATATAGGCCTGAAAGAGGGGGCTAATTTGGCTCTTGATGGCCGAAACCCGAAACTCCCTAAAGCAAACCAGGATGGGTATTTCATTGGTCCAACTGTGTTCACGGGTGTCACACCCTGTATGCGAATCGCCCAAGAAGAGATCTTTGGCCCCGTACTCAGCGTCTTGAAGGCAGGTTGCATTGATACCGCCCTTAAGATGATTAGCGATCACGGTTTGGGAAATGGTGCCTGCATATTTACGCAAAACAGCTACTATACTGAAAAATTTATCAATGATGCGGATGTTGGTATGATTGGCGTTAACGTTGGCATCTGCGCACCACACCCCTATCTTCCCTTTGGTGGCATAAAAGGCTCGCTGGTGGGAAATAATAAGGTGCAGGGCAAAGATGCCATCGATTTTTTCACACAAAACAAGACGGCAACCATACGTATCGTTAACCCCACAAGCAGCGATTCAACAACAGTTGAGGTTACAGACGATAGCGTTCGCAGTTGTGTTGCTGGCTAGTATTGCGTTGATATCTGGCGCCTCGAAAATATAAGGCACCAGATATCATAGGTCGATTTGAAGCAATCGAATTAAAACTTGTTCAAAGGGGCACGCGGGATCTATATCTGCAAATCCTCAAGAAAAAAGATGACACATCATGGAAAAAGCCAAGCGCACGTCGCCAAGTAGAATTCTCGATATTCTTGAGGCAATCATCCTGAAACCGGACACGGCCAGCGCTGCAACCCTGTCAAAATCGCTGAACATTCCATTGCCTACGGTATACCGGCAGTTGGAAACCCTAACTGAGGGGAAATTTATCGTTCTAAGTCCGGCGGGTTTATTCATTCCGGGGGCTAGATTCCGTCAGATGATAATGAATAGTTTGACTTATGAGCCAGAGGTTACTCGCCGCAGGGCCATTTTACGAAAGTTGTCAGGAGAACTTGAGGAGACTGTAAGTTTGTCAGTTCCCGATGGCGCCAAGCTCGTTTACTTCGACCGATTTGAATCGAATTGGCCTGTACAGGTTAATTTGCATGTCGGCGATCCACTGCCCCTGCATTGCTGTGCATCGGGAAAGCTTTATTTAAGCTCCTTTGATCGTAATGCGGCGCTTGAAGTGTTTCGCGATATCCGACCAGATCGGCGTGCGTCGAACACCATCATCACGCAAAAAAAATTTGACGCGGAACTTCAAGCCATCGCAGACCGTGGTTACGCCCTTGATGACGAAGAATGGTTTGACGGCATGGTTGGTGCAGCTGTTCCAGTGCTCAACAAGGAAGGCAAGCTCTGCGCTTGTTTATCGACCCACGCCCTGACGACGCGAAAAAGTGCCGACGAAATTGATGCTGATATTTCCTATATGCTCAATGCCGCGAAATTGTTGGAAGTTGTTCTGTTTGACGACTAAGGTTTTTGATACATTCTAAAATAAAAATGTATGATTGATTTGGTATCGAGATCTTAATTTGATTATTTGCATGTCGCCTTTTGGCTAATCAGCGCCTAAATTCGCTCCCTCAGATTCCGTCTGTAACTCAAGGTGACTGCGGCCATTATTAGATATAATTTCGATTTCCTGTAAATATTGACCGATGATGTGCCGATAGGTGACTATCACTCAGGATGATCAATTCTACATTTTCTAGCATTTGGAAAACTATTTTACCTGAATCAGATTATCGGTTTCATCTTCAACGCCTCTGCGAATCTGATCAATTACCCAGTGATTAAATGTCTTTCCAGATGCTTTCGCAGTCATAAATGCATCTCTGTGCAGTTCGGATGATGCACGTACCGGAAATTTGCCTGAAAATGGCTTATCCGGTTCTCGCCCATCCTCGGTGCACCACGTCAGGTAATCATCAATACTGTCGTGAAATGCATGTTTTAGCTCAGGAGCACTTTTAGCTTGGAAAGTAACGACCGCTCGAATGCCTTCAACTTCACCGTGAAAGATCTCCGCTTCTTCATCAAATTCAATCGATGCTGAATAACTCTTATATTTCATCATGGCGTCACTCCTGCCTGATCTAGGAACCGTCGTATCGATTTAACAGCTCCTTTATCCGTATCTGGTCTTGGGTGAGGACGGTGAAAAACTGCATACTCACCATTAAGCGAAATACGTACCCTGGAACCACTTCCTTCAGAAATTTTTGCCCCACACTCAACCAAAAGAGACTCAATATCTGACCATTTAATATTCGACTTAACTGGATTGTCAAAAATGGCTTTAAGAATCTTTTTCTGCTTACTGTTCATCGATATATGATATCACTAATTGATATCATGTCAATGCGATAGTAAAAACGGATATCAAAATATTATCTCAGTAAATCGGCAAAGTACTTTCACTAAGGGTATTTTCGATTCAATAACGGGGTACTGTAATCTCCAGGTTCTAGAGAAAAAGGGGCAGAACGTGCCCGCTCTGCCCCATTTAGCTATACGTCAACCTGCTCTGCAATCGCAATTGCATCATCGACCTCTATACCAAGGTATCTTACTGTGCTTTCTACTTTCGTGTGGCCTAAGAGAAGTTGCACTGCCCTGAGATTACCGGTTTTACGGTATATGAGTGTTGCCTTCGTTCTTCTTATCGAATGTGTGCCGAATAGGGATGCGTCCAGACCTATCATTTCAGCCCACTGAGAAACCAAGCGGGAATATTGCCTGGTCGATAAATGGCTGTCGCCGCCAGTGTGCCCACTGAACAGGTAATCGTCGGGCTTTTTACTATAATCATCTACTGCCTGACGTGCCTGCTCCGTTATTTCGAACGTTACAGGTCGCCCGGTTTTTCTTTGCCGTACCGTTGACCGATCGATTGTATAACCGTGAGGTGCAATATCCTCAATCTTGAGGCGCACCACGTCACAGCCTCTAAGTTTGCTGTCAATCGCGAGATTGAACAGTGCCAAATCACGGACTCGCTTATTAATTTGTAGTGTCGTCCGAATAGCCCAGACGTGTTTGAGCTGAAAGGGTGGTTTCTGCCCAGTCAATTTTCCCCTATTCCAAGGAGACTTAGAAGTTTTCAGTCTTTTAAAAAATCGCATGATCTTTCTCCTTTTTGCGAAAGAAACAGCATGCGCTTAAATCACCGCTGGAACATCAATAGTGGCTGCTTTTAGTTGGAAGCGGCCTCAAGTTTTTATCGATTTTCTACAATTTTAGTAAAACCAACGGTGGCCGTTCATGTTAAGGGTTGTCGGACACCTGCCATGACGATGTGGTTGCGACGAACTGGTTTGGCAGGTGTCCGACAAGCCTCAGGGGAGGAAACTGCGGGAAGCTTACGCTCGTTGTTTCGGCTTGTATAGCCTATGGGGATTTGAATATTTTGCGGGGTGTTGCAGCGTCGTTATGACGCTTGTTTTGCAAGTTAGCGAAGACTGAGAGCGCCCATCCGGGGCGATGGCATTAACTTTCATCATTAATTGGCTCTGACTGCCCTGTCCTTGATCCGGATTTGACAAACCGGTTGCGTGGCCACTTGAGCATTGGCGGCATGGGTGAGTGTTATTTCGTTTTAGAGGGCGGACCATCATGATGTTTGCGCCCTGATCGGTTTTGGCGGTGGCGCACGGGGTTGCTCGCCGCGCTCGAATGTCTCGATAATGATCATGCGCCCACCGCAACACGGGCAAGGGTGTGCGAGACTTTGCGGCTCGTTATCGTTGGCGGCATCGGTTGTTTCGTTCTCACTGTCGTGAACACTGACACCAAGCAATTGCCGCAATCTCGTAAGGTTTTTGGCGCGCGCCGCATTGGCGAACAGGCCGTAATGGCGGATGCGATGGAATCCCATGGGCAGGACATGGATAAGGAAGCGGCGGATAAACTCATGTGTCGCCAGGGTCATGGCCTTGTGGCGGGTTTGTCCCTTGGCCCGGTAGTCCTTCCATTTAAAGGTGACGCCTTTGTTATCACAGGAGATAAGGCGACTATTGGCGATGGCGACACGGTGGGTGTATCGACTGAGATAGGCGAGCACGGCCTCGGGTCCGGCGAAGGGGCGTTTGGCATAGACGACCCATTCGAGCTTACGCAGGGGTCGCAGATAATCGGCGAAGTCCCTGGCATCGGCAAGATGGCGATGGTCGCCAAAGAACTGCAGGTCTCCCGCATCATGTGCTGCGGTCAGCTTCTCCAGGAACAATCGACGGAACAGCCTTGAGAGGACGCGCACAGATAGAAAGAACCCGGGACGGCAAGAGACCCACTTGCCATCGCTGCTGATGCCGCCGCCGGGTACGACACAATGGACGTGGGGATGATGGGTCAGGGCCGACCCCCAGGTGTGCAACACACAAGTGAGGCCGATGCGAGCGCCAAGATGTTTAGGATCAGCGGCGATCGTGATCAGCGTCTCGGCGGTGGCCTTGAACAGGATGGCATAGATGATGGCTTTGTTCTGATAGGCGATGTCGCTGATCTGTCCTGGCAGGGTGAAGACGACATGGTAATACTCCACCGGTAACAGTTCTGCCTGACGCGCCGCCAACCAGTCCTTGGCTGCCGCCCCCTGACACTTGGGGCAATGGCGGTTACGGCACGAGTTGTAGGCGATGTGGATATGGTTGCACTTCTCACATGCCGCCACATGACCACCAAGCTTTGCGGTGCGGCAGTTCTCAATCGCCGACATCACCTTCAACTGACCAAGGCTCACATGACCGGCATTGGCGTATCGCCAGGCGGCCCCGTGGACGCGCAGGATGTCCGCGACCTCCAGACTATTGCGAGGCATAACGGTCCCGGATCAGGCGGGCGGCAGGTTCAGATGTTCGAGCGGGCTTTTAACGCCATGCAGGGTGGAACTGGCGACTTGGGCGTAACGCGCCGTGGTATCGAGCTTCTTGTGGCCCAGCAACACCTGGATTATGCGGATATCGACATCCTGCTCCAGCAGGTGAGTGGCGAAGCAATGGCGGAGCGTGTGCAGGCAGACCTGCTTGTTGATCCCGGCCGCATCCTTCGCCGCATGGAAGGCGCGGTTAAGCTGACGGGTGGTCAGATGGTTGACCGGGTTCTGGCCCGCAAACAGCCAGCCGCCTGGCAGCATCACGCCCCGCTTGCTGGCTTCCACCCACCAGGCCCGCAGGAGATCTAGCAGGGGATCGGACAACATGGCGTAACGATCCTTGCGTCCCTTGCCCTGTTCGACCCGGATCACCACGCGCTCGCTGTCGATGTCTGTGACCTTCAATGAAACCACCTCCGAGGCGCGCAGTCCGGTACCATAAGCCAGACCCAACGCGGCACGATACTTAAGCCCGGGCGCGGCGTTCAAAAGGCGCTCGACCTCCCCGGGACTGAGCACGACGGGAAGCCTCTTGGGCGCACGCACCGTCGTCATGCCGACGTTTGCATCACCGCGTCCCAGGGTTACGCCGAAGAAAAACCGCAACGCCGAAACCGCCGCGTTCATAGACGTCGCTGAAGCCATTCCGGTTCTCATGTGAAGCTGATAGCGCCGCAGGTCCTCCGCATCCGCCTGATCCGGTGGGCGGCCAAAAAAGGCCGCGAAGTTCGTAACTGCAACAAGGTATCCGCGCTGGGTGCTCGGCGTGAAACCCCGCACCGTCATGTCATCAATCATACGCTGACGCAAAGGGCTGATGGCTGTGTTCGTCATAACAAACTCCTGTCTCTAGGGTTGAGGTGTAAAACCTCAAAATCCTACAGACAGGCAGTGCGCCACGTCATCGTTCCAACACTAAGCAACATCTTATTACCGCGTTAGCGGTTTAGTCCTATGACCCTAAGCGGACATCCAGGTCCAGGCGTCAATACTTACGGTTCTGGATTAACGCGGGTGCAAGCAAGTTAATAATAAGTTCCGCTTCGATCATCCGGGTTCTATAGAACTCTTTGCAGCCAAT
>Ga0209045_1002840_pt1 | contig 12001 bp, 16 predicted proteins | sample SaaInlLV_10m_DNA_4_FD_184664 | JGI IMG/M metagenome (GOLD analysis project Ga0209045, IMG submission 184664) | Marine microbial communities from expanding oxygen minimum zones in the Saanich Inlet - Saanich Inlet SI072_LV_200m_DNA (SPAdes) (version 2) | ecosystem: Environmental > Aquatic >...
GAAAAGAAAAGTATTGGCCTGATCAACATTAGACAGAGACTGACTTCACTTTACCCAAAGCAGGCTGAATTGATATTACGGCAGAATAAAACAACTGGTATGACAGCAAGTCTCACGATTGCGCTGGAGTGTCTATCATGACAAAAACAGAGATTAGCGCTGTCATTGCCGATGATGAAACAACTTTACGTGAATACCTCAAACACCAGTTACAACTGGCCTGGCCAGAACTTAAAATTGTTGGGGAAGCAGAAAATGGAATACAGGCTTTGCAGCTGATCGAGCAGCTTAAACCTGATATTGCATTTCTCGATATTAAAATGCCCGGCCTGAGTGGACTTGATGTAGCAGCCAGAGTTCAGGGGCTCTGCCATATCGTATTTGCAACTGCTTATGATGAATTCGCCATCAAAGCATTTGAAATGGAAGCAATTGATTACCTGCAAAAACCAGTCACAAAGGAGCGGTTGAAAAGCACGGTAGAACGAATTCAGCAACGAGTGAATTCTGCACCCGATGACCTGAATAAGGTACTGCAATTGTTACAGCAAAAAACCACAACAAAAACTTATCTAAACTGGATTCGTGCATCATTAAAAGATGAAGTACATGTAATCGCAGTCGATGATGTGCTGTATTTCAAGTCAGAGGATAAATACACGACAGTGGTTACCCATCAGCGAGAATACATCATCAGAACTTCATTGAAAGAGCTGGAATCTGAACTTGACCCCGACAGATTCTGGCGAATTCATCGTGCCTCACTGGTTCAGGTTTCACAGATTGATTCCAGCAAAAAAGATTTTGCCGGACACATGACTGTTCAAATGAAGGGAAAAACCAAACCGCTACCAGTGAGCCGCAGTTATCAACATTTATTTAGAGCTGAATAAGCTGGATACAAATGCGGTATTCCTTAGACAACTTTCATATCTTAATTGTCTGGGCTACCCATATTTTGATGACTACTACAAATCTGGTTCAAGTTCCCGAGCGAATGCTAGCCAGTGGTATCAATCATATTCATTAGTCCAAGAAGGATAAAGCAATTCCCTGAACAGCAAATTAAGTGCATCAGAAATTCACATCCGTTTTCCAGACCATATTCTACCCTCCATGGAAAATGACTCTCTGACTAGAAAATAGTAACTATCGGAAAGCTTGTCACTAAGATAGATAATTTCATCCAATCTAGTTCAACAGAGAAGCTGTCTATTTATCTGTGAGCACCAGGTATGGCGAAATAGCCATATAAAAGTTATACTTCATAAATGAGTAAACCGAACTTTGAATGGGACAAGGCAAAAGACCTTGAAAATCAACGAAAGCACGGGGTTTCATTTCTGGAGGCACAACATGCTTTCCTCGATCAAAACCGTATTATTGCTGAAGATTTAGGTCATAGTCAAAAAGAGCAGCGCTTTTACTGCTTTGGACAAAACCAGCATAAAAATGGAATTTTAACAGTGCGTTTTACTTATCGATCTGGTCGCATCCGAATTATAGGCGCTGGTTTTTGGCGAAAAGGTAAAAAGGTTTATGAACAAAACAATTCAATACAGTGACGAACCAATTGGTGAAATTAAGGTAATCTCTGATTTCTTACCTTCTCCAAAAGAGCTTGCACTAAAAAATCAAAATACAAAGGTTACAATTTCACTAAGTTCAGAAAGTGTCTCCTTTTTTAAAGCTGCTGCAAAAAAGAATCATATGCAGTATCAAAAAATGATTCGTCAGTTACTTGATGAATATGTGGCACATCAAAAAAGTACTAACAAATAGCTGCACCGGATTGCAAAAATTGGTACGCCATTTTTGCAATCCGTAATTTTAGCCGATGTATCTTTATAAAGCCCTTGCACACACGAAACATCTGGGATTCAATCTAAGCATGAAAATAAATTACGCCTAATCCTTACCAACCTGGATCAAACTGAAGTCCCCGAAGATAACATTTGATAAAAATCCCCAGCATAAGCGGGCAAAGTTATTGCGCCTGACCAGCAAGGGAAAAGATATCTATACTCAACTTGAAGCTAAACAGAAACCCTGGGCAACCTCTCTGGCCGATGATTTTGAGAATAATGAGTTAAAAAATGTATCCACATTACTGAAAGATTTGATCACTAAAATCGAGTCAAAATAAAGGAGTTCTTTTTAGGTCTTATGAAACTAAATCAACCTTTAAATTGCCATTGCTCAAACGATAAGCCAATTCTTTTAAAAGGTTCCAACCCGCTCTCACCAATTATTTGTATAGATTGTAAAAATCCTGTTTCATTGGAGAATGTAAATATTACGAATAAATTAAAAGCATTACTTGGGAAATGGGCACAGATTTACCACTCAATTTTTACTTTATGGAGTGACAGTATTGAATACAAGGAATGGGCTAAAAAACAGTTACTAGATGAAACCGGTGAAATAAATATTGAAGGACTAGAACTTGCTCAGCAATTAAATGAAAGCAGGAAAATCTATTACTGGATGTTTCAGGATGTGAGTGACAAGAACTATATTCTGCCAAAGCATTGTCCATTTTGTGGAGCATCACTAGAGTTAATATTAAATAATGACTTTAGGGTATGTCACCCTTGCAAAGTAGCCTACCCGGATAAAAACTAGTTCAAATTTTCACCATCATTAAAGTACGTTTAAAACTTTCACGTAAATGATCAACCATAAGCACAACCTTTTGCTGTACGTAAAGTCGCTTGCGATACACCGCATTAATATCCAGGGTTACAGGTTTAAAGTCTTTCAGAATTACCTGTAACTTTCCCTGTTGAACTTGCTCATGCACTAGCCAGACAGGTGCTACAGCAAGTCCCACGCCTGCTAATACAGCTTCACGTAATGCAGCTGGAGTATTCACGGCTAGATTACCGCTAACTTTTACTTTTTCAACGCCTGCTGGTCCAGTATATTGCCATTCTTCTGATGCAGGCATTGATGAAAGTGTGACGCAATTGAATTGATCAAGTTGAGAGGGAGTTTCAGGTTCACCGTTTTTGAGCAGATATTCTGGGCTGGCAATAAAAACTCTTTCTGCACGACCAATTCTTCGAGCTACCATGGTTGAATCCGCAAGTGCCCCTATTTGAATATCAAGGTCTATTCCTTCTCTGACCAGATCAACCTTGCGCTCACTAATCGTCAGATCTACATTCATATCAGGATATTTTTTATGGAATTCCCAGAGAGCAGGCAGTATGAATAACTCACCAAAAGTAACCGGAATACTAAAGCTCAAAGTGCCTGAAGTTTCTGACTGATAACGACTGACACTGGCTTCAACCTCAGCTAATTCTTCCAGCATATGTGTGCAATAATTGTAGTACTCACAACCCGCTTCAGTCGGATTTAACTGCCGGGTTGTACGACCCAGCATTTGTGTACCCAGTCGCTTCTCAAGTGCAGTGATGTGTTTACTGACACTTGAAGGAGACACCCCTCTTTCATCAGCAACCGCAGCAAAGCTACCCATCTCAACCACCCTGCAAAATATAGCCATTGATGTCAGAACATCCATACATCCCCCACACAAAAATAAACCTCGATAGATTTTACCATATCACTAATCAAACTATGCAAGCTCCAATTGAACTAACAAACCAACTTAGTACATTCATTCCAAATTGGAAATTATGATATTCGTGTAAGGGTAATTATCAATTCCCCTGAATACGATAAGATTTTCGTCAGTTGATAATTACTTACCAAGAGGACAAACAATGAAGATTTTACTGATGAAAATAATTCTTTTCTTTCGCAAAAAAAGAGCCACTCCAAAGGCCCCTGCTTTTACTGTAACCGGGATGAGAACACCACTTATTGTACCGAAACCTCCTAAAGGTGAAGAAGAGTTTGTTAAATTAATGTGCAAGCATGCAGAAGAGGTAATGGGTTTTCTTCCAGACCCACTTCTAGTGATGGCAATGAGCCCTAAAATACTTCAGGAATTTGCTGAGTTCTTAAGTGATTATGAGTCACACCCCCGCTTGAGTTCAGACCTGTTAGCAGTGTTAAGGTATTTAGTAGCAGCAAAGAATGACTGTAAATACTGTGTAACTACCAGTGAAGCAATCATGATTGATCAGATGAATATAGATCTGGATGATCTTCGCAATGCACAGGATGACCCTTCCACATTCCCTTTTCCTGCAGACAAGAAAACACTTCTACTTCTTATTTTAAAAATGGTTTTAGATCCAGATACTGTTGAAAAAAGTGATCTTGAAGAAGCCTATAAGCACGGCTGGACAGATACAGATATTTACGAAGCTGCAAATTATACAGTTCGTAACCTTGCCGTAGATCTCTTATTAAAAGCATACAAAATTGATGGCCAGGGTGCATTTTCCTGATAACCAGCTGAGTACAACAACACAGTCTACTTTTAACTTTCCATAGAGGAAAAAATCATGAGTGAACACATAAATACTGTTACAGATGCTAGTTTTGAAAATGAGGTACTTAAATCAACACAACCCGTACTGGTAGATTATTGGGCAGAAGGTTGTGGTCCCTGCAAGATGATTGCACCAATCCTTGATGAAATTGCATGTGAATATATTGATAAGGTCAAAATCACCAAGCTACGAGTTGATGAAAATCCTGATACACCTCCAAAGTATGGTATTCGTGGTGTACCAACGCTGATGTTATTCAAGGACGGTAAAGTTATAGCGACAAGATTAGGTGCTGTTAACAAGGAACAACTTACCGGATTTATCAACAGTCATTCCTGATGGTTTAACAAGAAAAATATTAAATGGAGATATCATGAATAACAGTAAACATTGTAAATTATTAATTTTAGGTTCTGGTCCGGCCGGTTATACCGCTGCAGTTTATGGCGCTAGAGCCAACTTAAACCCGGTCATGATCACCGGCATGGAAAAAGGTGGGCAACTCATGACAACCACCGAGGTCGACAACTGGCCAGGGGATGTTGAAGGTCTTCAGGGACCCGCCCTGATGGAACGTATGCACAAACATGCTGAACGATTTAATACTGAAATTATTTTTGACACCATCAATAAAGTAGACTTTTCCGACCGGCCTTTCAAATTACAGGGTGATAGCGCAAGTTATACCTGCGATGCCCTGATAATATCTACAGGAGCATCAGCCATGTATCTGGGCCTGGAATCAGAAGAAACCTTTAGAGGTCGAGGTGTCTCAGCCTGTGCAACCTGTGATGGTTTTTTCTACCGTAATCAACGAGTGGCGGTAATTGGAGGTGGAAATTCAGCTGTAGAAGAAGCACTTTATCTTTCCAATATTGCTGAACATGTAACGGTTGTGCATCGCCGTGATCAATTTCGTTCTGAAAAAATACTGCAGGAACAAATCAGACAAAAAGCTGAAAACGGCAACATCACCATAGAATGGAACCATGTGCTGGAAGAGGTGCTCGGTGATGATTCTGGTGTTACAGGTATGAGAATAAAAAGTGTTAAAGATGACAGTTATAAGGATATAAACTTACAGGGTGTATTTGTTGCTATTGGGCACAAACCAAATACCTCGATTTTTGAAGACCAATTAGATATGCTAGGAGGCTACCTAACAGTGCAATCTGGAACAAATGGTAATGCAACACAAACCAGTGTTGAAGGAATATATGCAGCGGGTGATGTGATGGATCACGCTTACCGTCAAGCCATTACTTCTGCTGGCACTGGTTGTATGGCCGCACTGGATGCAGAGAAATATCTGGATCAACTTGATACCGAAAAGTGATGAATTATTATTGAGATTAATAGACATTAACTAGAGGAGACACAAAATGTCCTGGCAGGAAAAACTAGACCACTATATGACAGGTTTGGAAAAACGCAATCCTGGTGAACCTGAATTCAGACAGGCAGTATACGAAGTAGCAGCCTCAATTTTCCCCTTTATTGAAGATAAACCAATTTACCATGAAGCACAGATCATGGAGCGTATGGCCGAACCTGATCGGATTATTACATTCAGGGTTTGCTGGGAAGATGATCAGGGAAATATCAGAGTCAACCGTGGATGGCGCGTTCAAAATAATAATGCGATTGGCCCTTATAAAGGTGGCCTCAGATTTCATCCAACCGTCACTCAAAGTATTCTCAAGTTCCTGGCTTTTGAGCAGACCTTTAAAAATAGCCTGACTGGTTTGCCAATGGGTGGAGGCAAAGGTGGGTCTAATTTTAATCCAAAAGGAAAGTCCGATAATGAAGTGATGCGCTTTTGTCAGTCATTTATGACCGAGCTGGATCATTATATTGGTGCTGATATGGATGTTCCCGCAGGTGATATCGGAGTGGGCGCCCGTGAAATTGGCTATTTATTTGGCCAGCACAAACGTTTAACCAAAGAATTTACCGGTGTATTGACGGGTAAAGGCATGGAGTTTGGTGGCAGCCTGATTCGGGTTGAAGCCACGGGTTATGGCGCTGTTTACATGATGGCCTCCATGTTGGAGTGTAATGGTGAATCATTAGAGGGGAAGACTGTCTGTATTTCCGGTTCAGGAAATGTAGCAACATACGCCACAGAGAAAATTAATCAGCTGGGTGGCAAAGTGGTTACGCTCTCAGATTCCTCAGGTTTTATTCATGACCCAGAAGGTATAGATGCGGAAAAACTGGCTTTTGTGGTTGATTTAAAAACAGTGAAACGAGGAAGAATTTCAGCATATGCCGATGAATACACCAGCGCATCGTTTTATGCTGGAGAGCGCCCCTGGAGTATAGCTTGTGATCTGGCGATACCTTGTGCCACTCAAAATGAAATCAACGAAAAAGATGCACAAAATTTACTCAAGAATGGGTGCATAGGTATTTCAGAAGGTTCAAACATGCCAACGGAACAGGCAGCTGTTGACCTGTTTCAACAGGCTAAAATTCTATTTGCACCCAGTAAGGCCGCAAATGCTGGTGGGGTAGCAGTGTCTGGTCTGGAAATGAGTCAAAATAGTGCGCGCATAGCCTGGAAAGAAGATGAGTTACAGCTAATGCTGAAAGATATTATGCAAAAAATTCATGACCAATGCGCAGAATATGGCCGAGAAAGTGATACTCATGTTAACTACCTGAAAGGCGCAAACATAGGTGGTTTCATTAAAGTTGCAGATGCTATGTTGGCATTTGGAGTTCTTTAATGTCTGCCCGAATTACTCAAAGAAAATTACTCAAAGAAATGGCTGGTTACGACAAAGCTAAAATAGTTTATTCCAGCGTAAAATCAATATCATGCTTAACCGTTCTTCCTCTACACCTTCAATTTCCAGTTAAGTATCATTGCATGTATGTGTAATAAACCCAATATCACATTCACTTTTTTTTTACTGCCTGTTCAACATTTACCGCAGGTCTGGTTCAGCAAAGCTTACTGATGGATGATGGATGATGGATGAACACAAAAAGATCCCAGCAGGCAGTATGGTACTGGTGGGGAAATGCAGGGTACAAAATATATGCTATCACTGACATGGAATGCACCTGAAGATGCATTTGATAATCAAGATCAGTACTTATTTGAGGGCAGATCAGTTGATGATATTTTTGTGAGTAACACAAGCACTTATAAATTTTGTGGAATAGAAATCCTGATTTAATGTGGTGAAATCACCACTTTTTAAAAATATCAGGCACTATAAACTACAGTTAAACCAGATAAAATTATGAATAAACAAGCTGGTTGAAAGCAATGAGTAATAAATTAAAATTCAGATTATCAATTATGAGCTTTGTTATATTGGCACTGCTGAGTGTTGCTTTATTTTATTATTACAAAATTCAAACATCATGGGTCGATAGCCCTGTTTACTCAAGAAAAGGGACAGAACCTGCTCGTACACTTGTCGTTGTTTACTCCCGCACAGGCAATACCTTTGGAGCAGCGAAAGAAATTTCTAGTTTTCTTAATGCAGAACTGCTGCAAATAAAAGCACCTCAATACGATACAACGATAAATGGTCAAATGCTTGCATCCAAGGATGCAGATAATGAAGTAACAATGACCGATATTCAGCACAAAGCAGTGGATCTATCCCAATATGAATTAATAGTTCTTTGCTCGCCCACCTGGTGGTTCAGACCTGCGCCCCCGCTATGGTCATTTGTTGAAAATCATAATTTTTCAGGCAAAAAGGTATTTTTAATGATGACTGGAAACAGTCGCTATAAAAATAAATTTATTGATGAATTTGAAACATTAGTAAAACAGAAGAATGGTGATTTTGCTGACTTCTTATTTATTCGTAGAGGACGTATTTTCTGGCAAAAAACACCTGATGATGTGAGTGTAGAAATTCGAGAAGCTTTGGAAAAACGAAAATTCTTTATGCAATATAAAGACTAACAAAGCATAATCCTGAGATCATGAAATTAAATTCATTTGTTTAATTAAAAAAATGGTATTTCATAGAACTCAGTCGTTGATCAGTTTTGCTGACTCAAATATCAGTTGAAGTCCCAATTGCGGAGCGCAGCTTTTGGTAGCCCGAGTGAGCCAGTCTTGTTCATTAGTTTTTTTATTGATTGTCTTTTATCAAGGATATTGCTTCATCATATGTTCTTACAATATTACTTTCCCAATTAGTTTCATCGCTATAAGCTTGCCACATCCTAAGCATTCCAAACTGGAGGTCAGAAGGCGCGATTAAAATGGGTTTTATATGTTTAATAATTTTAGACATTTCGATAGATTTCTTCGCACTTAATTGTATTCCAGCAGAGGTAACATCAAATTCAGTTGTATCTGTAAAATCATTTACAGAAAATTAACATAATTTAACTCTATCTTTAGAATTTGCTTTTTCATCGATACTATTTAAGAAATCATCATCAGTAACTACTCCAGAAAATGTTGTAATTATTAACTTCTCATCATCTTTATATTCTATTTTGTACGCCATGATACTACCTTCTAATAACGTCGCATTTCAGCGGGACTGTATGCAGCGCAAAGGAACAATATTTCGACTAAAAGCCTTGTTAGAGCTTTTATTTAAATAGATCAATGTTAATACCATTGCTTTCTATAACCTCTTGTAGCTGCAAACGTTTTTGACCTGCAGCAACTGCCATTACTTTTGCTAAAACTTCTTTGATTTCACCTTTAGTGATATTAGATTTTTTTGCTACTTTCAAATAATAACTAGTACATGGTGAACAATTCATTGCTAGTGCAGCTGATAGACCAACAAGTATTTCAGTTTTTGAATCTATGTGTTCGTTTTTATGTGTTGATTCATAGAATGAGTCATACAAATTCTGGTGTTTTTCAGTAAGTAATTTCATTTTATATTTTCTTGTAGCTCAAACAGTTAAATTAACAGTTTCGCAAAACTTCATAATTTAGGGAATTATACAAGCAAATTTTATATTCACAATCACGGCTCTTTGCATGAACTCATTGATACCTACTTTAATAATTTAATCAATGCTTTCGCAGGCGAACAGGCCCCTGACTCTGTGGCCGTTTGCCTTTAATATTTTCATAGAATTTGGCAATAATATCCATGTCTGCATCAATATTGCCACTTGGATACAATACTTGCGCAAACCCCAGTGATCGATTGCTGTAATCAATATAAGCTAAACAGATGGGCACTTTCGCTGAAATGGCAATATGATAAAAACCACTTTTCCAGCAATTTGTTTTTGAACGGGTACCTTCTGGAGCAATGGTAAGGACCATTTCATCCATTTGTTCAAATCTTTTAGCAATCTGTTCAATAAAACCGTGTGAGCTGCTTAGGTCAACAGGTATACCGCCAAGAAAAGTAAACAGGTAGTATAAAGGCCCCCAAAACATCTGTATTTTCGCTACCCAGTAAATTTTCAGATCGACCGTCCAGAAGGTAAGTAGTGCAAGTGGAAAATCCCAGTTACTGGTATGTGGAGCACCTATCATAACGAATTTTTTTTCTTCCGGTAAAACAACATTTAGTTGCCAGCCGGCCAGTTTTAATATTCTTTTGGAAATTGACTTAAGCATTTTATTTTTTATTATCTTTAATAACCACTACCATCAATACCATACAACAGATTTCTATCGGATATCAGCTTAACTTCTACTCACAGGATAAACCGATAATTGTAGCATCTAAAATTATGGCTGATTAATAGCATTATTATCTGACTGAACAAAGTTAATCCACACTAATATCATTAGTTCCCGTTAAAAATCCGCGTTAAACTTACCTACCAGGTTACTTCACTGCAAAAAGCAAACCACAAAATGAATAGAAAGATTGAATTATTAGCTCCAGGCGGCGATGTAGAAGCCATTAAAGCTGCTGTTATTGCTGGTGCTAATGCAGTCTATTGTGGCCTGGATAACTTTAATGCTCGAAACCGCGCCTCCAATCTTACTTTTGATGACTTATCCGGCATTTTACGCTTAACACACAAATATGACTGCGACGTATTTTTGACCTTGAATGTAGTCATTCTTGAATATGAAATCCCTAGCTTGATCAAGCTACTGAACAAGCTGGTTAACTCTGGTATTGATGGCATTATTGTTCAGGATCTAGGGATTTTTAACCTGGTAAAGAAATATTTCCCGTCACTCAATATTCACGCTTCAACGCAACTGACTACTCTTAACGAGGGGCAGATATTATTCCTGGCAAAAATTGGGGCATCTCGCGTTAATTTATCACGCGAATTAAATATTAACGAAATGAAATCTTTATCGGCATTAGCCCATAAGCACAATGTACTTACTGAAGTTTTTGTTCATGGTGCATTGTGTATCGCATTTTCAGGACAGTGTTATTCAAGCTCGGTCAGCGTGGGTAACTCTGGCAATCGGGGAAGTTGCAGCCAGGCATGTCGTGATGAATACGAAATCACAGCAACAGGCAATCGTTTTCCACTTAACCTGAAAGATAACTCTGCTTATTTTGACCTTCCAGAGTTAGTCGATGCTCAAGTTGACTCTTTGAAAATTGAAGGTCGAATTAAAAATGCTCACTATGTTTATACCGTGGTAGATACCTGGCGAAAACAGGTCGATGAGTTTGTTGAATCAGGAAAATTATTGGCCGATAATTCTAACTTGCATCGTGTTTTTAACCGTGACTTTACTAACTCATTTTTACAGGGCGACCTCACAAAGGATATGTTTATCGACAATCCTCGTGATCACAGCATTCAACACGCCATTGAAAAAAGCCATGCTGTTCTGGTAGAAGATATTCAGAAAGTAAAGCACGAACTCTACACCAGGAAAAATGAGCTCGGAGCAGAACTTGCAGAAAAAATTAAATATATCAGCATTGCTAAACAACCATTGGCATTAACTTTTACTGGCAAGTTGAACGAAGCTTTATGTTTAACCATGACGATAGGTGATGACGACAAGTTACACAGCTTGAAAACTGAATTAAAGCTCAAACCTGCCAATCAATCGGCGATAAATCAGGCCACATTAGAAAAGCGTTTTAAAAATTTCGCAAACAATGATTACACCATTGAAGGTTTTGACTGTGATGGTCTGGATGATGACTTAAGCATTCCGTTTAAGGCACTAACAGCATTAAAAAATCAGGCGACTTTTCTGTTAAATAATTCAGTAGAAGTTATTCCCTTTGTTGAAGTATCCACATTAGAAAAGAAAAATAAATCCAGCTCAAAACATAGTTTATCAATATTGATTGCCGATGAAAAAGATAGTCAACTGTGTGATTTAACTGATGCTGACGTATATTTCAAGTTGCCAGAAAGTTTCAAAAAAGGTAGCAATAAGTACATCGATATTTTATTGAATAATCCACGCCTGATACCATGGTTTCCTGCGGTATTAATTGGTAATGATTACGACGAATCAGTACGAATACTTGAACAGGTTCTTCCTGACCGTATTGTTAGTAATAATACCGGCATTGCCTACAAAGCCTTTGAAATGGGCATTGAGTGGATTGCTGGTCCATTCTTGAACACCACCAACTCTTACGCACTACTAACCTTGAAAGAAGAATTAAACTGTGCCGGAGCCTTTATTT
>Ga0209045_1002843_pt1 | contig 11992 bp, 9 predicted proteins | sample SaaInlLV_10m_DNA_4_FD_184664 | JGI IMG/M metagenome (GOLD analysis project Ga0209045, IMG submission 184664) | Marine microbial communities from expanding oxygen minimum zones in the Saanich Inlet - Saanich Inlet SI072_LV_200m_DNA (SPAdes) (version 2) | ecosystem: Environmental > Aquatic > Marine...
TTGTTGCTATTCGAACACGTAAACTTCCCGATCCAAAAAAAATTGGTAATGCTGGAAGCTTTTTCAAGAATCCCTACATTACAAAAGAACTATTTGAGCAACTGAAAAAATTATTCCCAGAGCTCAAAGGTTATGAAGAAGCTGATTATGTAAAACTTCCTGCTGCCCAACTCATTGATATGTGTGGATGGAAAGGTAAAGTAATGAATGATGTTGGTGTGTATCAAAATCAGGCATTGGTTCTTTGTAATTATGGGAATGCCAAAGGTGCTGATGTAAAACAATTTGCTGAGCAAATACAGCAATCAGTTAAAGACAAATTTGGTGTAGACATCCATCCAGAAGTGAATATATATTAACTTCGATCCACAACCATTTATCTTCATATGCGAAAACTTATATATTTTGCCCTGATTATAATAGGGCTATCATCCTGTGCTCCAGCTCGATTTATTCAGCCTTTGCAAGAAAAAGAACATGCACTATCCTTTAGTTTAGGAGGTCCCATGTTTAATTTTTCAGACATGACCATTCCGGCACCTTTAAGCAGTATCTGTTATGGTTATGGACTTAAAGAAAACCTTAGCTTATTTGGAAGTATACACACAACTTCTTTGGCTTTTGGCAATTTTCAATCAGACTTTGGTGCTACTTATAAATTCCTTGACCAGAAAAATTTCATTCCTAATATATCGGCTTCAGCTGCTGGCAATTTGATCTTCAATTTTAATGAAACCAATACACATTTTTGGCCTCAACTGGATGTGAATGCCTATTGGGAGCATGGAAAAAATAATAGCTATTTTTACGTGGGTATGTCGAACTGGTTTGAGCTAGCAGCCAAACGCGCGCATGACGAACCTTCCATCGATCATTGGTTATTACACCCACAATTGGGTTATCAGTATAATCTTGAAAGCTGGTCGTTTTTTGCAGAAGTGAAATTACTTGCACCTACTCATCTTAATGACGAAGTGTTAATAGATTTTAGAAGTATAACGGGCAATTATGGTTCAACCGGACTTTACCTGGGAGTCACTAAAAAATTCTAACATGAAAAAATCAATAATTATATTATTTATTCTTCCTTTGGTGATTGGATGTATCCGATTGGATGGCTTGGTTTTTTTAGCTGATAACTCAATAGACTCCTATAAGTTTGACCTGTATGAAGGAGAAGTTGAAATAGATTTGCCAGACAGCATATACAGTATGCCCGATAGTTTTATCATGCCTGTTACTTTCGAATCAAAGATAGAAGGTGAAGATGCAAAAGTGCTATATGCAGCCTACATTGGCAATTACAACAACATCCTAACAGATAAAATTATTGTTTATTGTCATGGTCAAACTGATCATATGGATTATTACTGGAACCGTACCAAACTGCTTGCACAGCTTGCATTTTCAGATCAAATGGCAGTTTTCACATTCGATTATAGAGGTTATGGATTATCAGAAGGAACACCTTCTGAAGAAGGTATGAATGCAGATGTAAGAGGTGCATTAAATTGGTTAAAACAACAAGGTGTTTCGGCAAATAATATCATCCTTTATGGATTTAGTTTGGGCTCAGCGCCAGCCACTGATGCTGCTGCTTATTTTGAAGAATTTAAAGCATATAAACTCATATTGGAATCTCCATTTGCTTCTGCTGATAATCTGGCTCAAGTCTCTACCATTATTAACACCAGTGCTAAGTACTTTCTGGAAATGAAAATAAACAATGCAGATAAAATCAAAGATGTAGATCAGGATTTACTTTGGATGCATGGAACAAAAGATGATTATATACATATTGATAATGGCGAGTTAGTGTATAAAAATCACGGAGGAACTTATAAAGAAGCACATCGAATAGAAGGAGCCAAACATGGCACAGATGGCGTTCCCGAAACCATGGGTTTTGAAGAATATTTGGATGTAGTCAGGACATTTATTCTGAGATAAATTAAAGCTCACTTCTGTTTGATTTAGTAAAGCTTGAACTTATTCTATTTTGCAAAATTGATTCTAGAATACTATCGTTTTATATCCTTCGCCCTTTCCAATAATTTTTCCCAAATATTCCTGCTAAAGCAATAAGAACCACATAGAAGGGATATAATATGGCAGATATTATGTAATAAGCAAGAAACTTCTGCTTGCTAAAAAACACCGACAAAGGAATAACAAATACCAATTCTGAGAGAATTTTAACGAAATAAAGTATTACAAAAAAAGACCAGAAATTGGGAATGAAAAATGCAGATACAAAGCTTGACAGTATGGCTAGGTGAAATATCCAGACGAAAAATTGCATAAGCTGCTCAATCATGCTTTTTGAACGACCACTTTTCGATACCCAGCGTTTACGCTGTTTCCAAAACTCATTCACTGTTTTTTTTGCATGAGTTCGTACAATGGCCTCCTCTGATTTTAAGAATTTAACAGCACCAGCATATTTTGCAGCTATTTTATGCATCAGGAATTCATCATCGCCTGAAGCAATGTTTTCATTTCCTGCATATCCACCAACTTCATGAAATGCTTTTTTGCTAAATGCCATATTGGCCCCATTGCACATGGTTGGCTTATTATGTGAAATGGTCGAAGCTCCAATGCCTATCAGGGATAAAAACTCGAGACTTTGCATTTTCTCAAACAGGGTCCCTTCTTCATAAAACAGAACAGGAGAAGAAATGAACTCGGGTTTTTCTTTTTCAATAAATGAAGTAATTGTATTCAACCAATTGCTATTCATTGAGCAATCTGCATCTGTACAAACAATCCATTCATTTTTACTTTGCTCCACACCAAGGCTTATTGCGGCTTTTTTTCCACTTAGGCTATTCGGTAAACTAATAAAACTGAAATTTGAAAATTCAGAATTCCTAAGAATTTCCTCAACAATAATTGCCGTTTGGTCCTCTGAATGATCATTCAGGATAAGAACCTCAAATAATTCTTTTGGGAAATCTTGTTTTGCAATGTCTTTTAATAGGTTTGCTATATTTTTTTCTTCATTTCTCGCAGGAATAAGAATACTTAATTTTTGAGATTGAACCTTGTTTTCAGGAATAAAGACTTTTAATTTTAACCATCCTGTTAAATAATAAAGCAGCAGAATTAAGTATGCTAGTGCTAAAAGTACGGTCAGGATAATCATGTTGCTTGGTTATTTTTCTTCTTCAACAAAATAAACAAGGCTCCAAAAAATGATGGAATTAATAGGTTGATTAGCCAAAGTGAAGAAGCAGCTACCAATAATCCTGCAACATTGGGGGTGAATTTTTCAAACACATATAAAACAGTAGCCCCTCTTACTCCTAAATCAGTAAGCATAACAGAAGGAATAAATGTTTGAATTAGAAATATCAATGAAGCTCCAAAGTATAATTGCATTACATTTAATTCAATACCAAAGAGTATGAGAAGGAGAACATACTGTGAAACATATGCCAAATATCTGATCAAGGAAAGCATAATAAGCTTAAACAACATGATGAATGAAAACTGTTCTAATATATCGACATATTTCAACAGAAAATGAAGAAACCGAATTCGTCTGATGATGGATACAAACCACCTCATCCTGAAATAAAAGAAGAAAAATACGACTATTGCTGAACCCAAAATACAAGGAAGTAACCATGACCAATAAGCGGCCAAATCATAAAACAGTAGCAAGCCAAGAGATCCGAATATCAATGTCATTCCCATTTGCGCCAAACTCCCAGCAAATGTGGAAACAATTGCCTTACCTCTGTTTTCAGCACTTATAAAAAGTACTCTGCCAGCAAATTCTGCCATGCGGTATGGTACCCAATTATTAATGGTTAGCCCACTCCAAACTGCAGCAAAAGATCGCTTAAATGAAATCTTTTCAAATGTAGAAATCAGCAGTTTCCACTTACTTGCTTCTATGCTCCAATTAAAAAACATTAAAAGAAGAACGGCAGCTAGCATCCATAAACTTTCAATACCTATAACAAGATCCGATAAGGATTCGTTTAAGCTTCCATTTTTAAACACTTTAGCATAGATATAATATAGCGTAGCAAAAAATATCAAAATTTTGATACTTAATGAAATGGCTTTTCTCTGATTTTGATTGAGTTTCAAGTGGACAGTCCTTTGTTCAAAAATAGGTAATTTCTTCAAGTCAGTTTATCCTTTTAGCTTTGTTAACTTTGTATGAAGCATAATTAATGAAGGATAAAGTAATACTAGGTATCGATCCAGGAACAACAGTTATGGGTTATGGCGTTGTTAATTCTGTTGGTAATAAAATGGAATTGGTTACCATGGGCATTATACAACTTAGTAAATACAAGGATCATATGCTGAAATTGAAGCATATTTTTGAACGCTCTTTGCAACTTATTGATTCCTATAAACCTGACGAACTAGCCATTGAAGCCCAATTTTTTGGCAAAAATGTACAATCGATGCTGAAGCTGGGAAGAGCTCAGGGAACCAGTATTGCAGCTGCATTATACAGAGATATTCCAATTTTTGAGTATGCCCCCAAAAGTATCAAGCAAGCGATAACTGGCAATGGAAATGCTTCAAAAGAGCAAGTTGCAGCCATGCTTGTTCGTTTACTAAATATTGAAATGCCAAAATATCTGGATGCAACTGATGGTTTGGCAGCAGCTGTAACTCATCATTTTCAGGGCAATAAAATCCCCGGTAAAGAAGGGGGCTCATACTCTTCATGGGATTCATTTATAAAAAACAATCCAGGCAGAGTTAAGTAATATGAAGAAAATCAAAAATAGCTTTTCTTATTATTTCATTGAACCTATTCAGGATTTCAAAGCAGGAAATAATAATTCACTATCAGATAGCAATAGTTCAATCTACCGCTTTCTATTTGCGACTACATTTATCTTATTATTATTTTTAATGCCAATAGCCAGTCAGGATTTTGGCCGAAGTACTGATGAAACCTTCTCTGAAAGTTATGGACGGGATATTTTAGCATATTATGAAAGCGGAGGAAAAGACAAAGCTGTATTCGATCTATCAAATCCTTCTTACAAAGATTTAATTTATTATGGTTTGTCGTTTGACTTCTTTTGTGCAATCGTCAACAAATATATTTCTCCTTTTGGTGATTTTGAAACAAGGCATTTTTTGAATGCACTAATTGGATTATTAGGGATGTTGATTGCCTCTCTACTTGGAAAAAGATATGGAGGATGGAGAACCGCCTGGTTGGTATTGATTTTTATGGCGATCACTTCTCGTTATTTTGCCCATTCCATGAACAATTCCAAGGATATTCCGTTAGCAACAGCCTATATAGCAGGTGTATTCTTTACGCTTAAATTTCTGGAAGAACTGCCTAAACCCAAATGGAAAACAATACTGCTCTTATTGGCATCCATCGGATTGGCATCTAGTGTCCGAATTGGGGGGATGATCCTTTTCGCTTATCTGGGTTTATTTGTTTTCATCAAATGGATCGTTATTTATTTCCGCGAAAAATCAAAAGCACTTGACAAAAAACTCATTGGTTCTTACATCCTTTATCTTGGAATTATTGGCATAGGAGCATATATTTTGGCTATCATTTTTTGGCCGTATGCTCTGCAAGATCCACTGAAAATTCCGCTGAAAGCTTTACGTATGTTTGAAGACTCAGACCTGATGATGACACATTATGAGGTTTTTGAAGGGAAATTGTTAAATATGGATCAGGTTCCCTGGTATTACATTTTCAAATACTTATGGATAAGCCTTCCTTTAATAGTAATCATTGGAGCACTGTCATCACTCAAAGGACTATGGAAAGAAGATCGAAGACAAAAGATAGTCATTCTTATTCTCGCTTTTGTTACAATTTTCCCCATTTTATATGCTGCCTCAAAAGGATCAAAATTATACAATGGTTGGCGTCATTTTCTATTCATTTATCCCAGTTTAGCCGTTATGGCCGCATTGGGCTGGAATTATCTGTTTATACAAATTCGCACAAAAGTATTGGGAATTATAATTGCCATTTTTGCATTGGTATTAATAGTAAAACCTGCCATTTGGATGATTAAAAACCATCCCAACCAATTGGTTTATTTTAATGAAATTGTGGGAGGTATAAATGGGGCCTACGGATATTATGAAACCGATTATTTATCTTTTTCAGGAAAAGAAGCTGCCGAATGGTTGGCCAAAAAAGAACAAGATAATCCAAATTCCATTCTTGTTGCCACAAATATCGAAACACAATCATTAAAGTACTATTCGGATAAATACAAAAGCAATATTGATTATGTTTGGGTCAGGCCTATGGCTCATGGAATTCATGATTGGGATTATATGATACTTACTTCCCGATCAATGTCCCTTTCTCGAATCCAAAACAAACATTTTCCTCCAAAAGGAACTATTCATACGATTATGGTCGATAATGTGCCCATCTGTGCAATCGTTAAAAAGGAAAACGATTTTAAATTCAGAGGCTATCAATCATTTATTCAAACTCAATACGATTCGTCAAAATATTATTTAGAAAAAGCTGCAACTTATAATCCGAATGATCCTGAGGTTTTAACCATGTTGGGCACAACCCTAGCTGGATTAGAAGAATATGATACAGCACAAAAAATACTTATGAGGGCAATTGAAATATTCCCTGAAAACTTTTATGCATTCGATAAGCTCGGTATATTATATATGCGCCAAGATAAAAACAAGAAAGCCTTGGATGCACTTCGCAAATCAATTTATTTGAGAAAGAACTATTCTATAGCATATGTTAATCTTGCTGGAGCTTTTCAAAATCTTCAGCAATACGATTCCGCACTATATTATTATGAAATAGCATCCCGTAGGATATCGGATGATATTAATATGGAGCTAAATATTGCCGAATGCCTGATTGCTATTAAACAATATCAGCAAGCTCATGTGGTCTATGATAAAATCCTTCGCAAAAACCCAAATAATCAGTTAACCATTGCAAAAAAAGAGAATTTAAATAGCTTTATTCAGAGTCAACGTATGCTGGATAAAATGAGTAATGATATACAATATGAACTGGAAAAAGCAGAGAAATTCATGTCAACTAATCAATATGATTCAGTGCTTGCAATTTTCTCTAAAATATTAGAAAAAGATCCTAATAATATTCTGGCACTTGTCAATCGAGGTGTGGCAAATTTGAATTTGGGTAATTTCAATAAAGCCTTAATTGATCTCGAAAAAGCAGAAACCATTGACACTTCCTCGCACTATCTATTTTATAATCTTGGTCTGGCTTATGCCAATACCAATCAATTTTACAAAGCATTAACTTGTTATAATAAAGCTAACAAATTATCGCCTTCTGATATTGGTGTGTTGAATGAGCGGGCAAAACTGCACCTTTATTTGCAAAAATATGAAGAGTCTTTGTCCGATTGCAATACCATTTTAAAAATCCAGCCTAACTTGAAAGAAACACTTTATTCAAGGGCATGGCTTTATAATAAACTGAATAAGAAGGATCTGGCTTTAATCGACCTGAATAATATTATACAAAACAACCCTGGCTATGCTATTGCTTATGATCTTCGCTCTATTTTATATTACGAGCAAAAGGAATATAAAAAAGCTCTATTGGATGTAGAAAAAGCCCTTTCATTAGGCTATAAAATAGATCCTAAATATGCTGAATACTTAAGATCTGTTACGAATTAGTGCGTTTTCTTTTTGATCGAGTTTTAAGGTAGTTATAAAACTCAACTTGAGATCGAATATCTTTATCGTCAGTAACTTTAAGCTCATTTTTGAAATTATTATCTAAAATACGGGCTTTCACATTATCGCGCCACTGAATATCAATCATAGCCTTAATATTGTCCTTTGTTTGCTTGTCATAAATCGGGCATACAACCTCCACACGGTAATCCATGTTTCTTTTCATCAAATCTGGCGATCCGATAAAAAGTTTTTCCTTTCCATTGTTGCAAAATAAAAATATCCTGGCATGTTCCAGATAGCGATCAATAATTCCGATAGCATCTATGTTTTCTTTTTGGTCAGGTAATAAGGAAAACATCCCCCTAATATTAAGTTTTACTTCCACACCTGCTTCAGCCGCTTCATATAGTTTTAAAATAATTTCATCATCAACCAAATTATTAAGCTTAAAATGAATACATGCCTTTTGTCCTTTTTTTGCGTTTCTGATTTCAGTATCGATCAGACTATTTAATTTTTCACGGAAGAAAAAGGGCGCAAGCATCAAATGCTTAAAATATCCAATTTTATAATTCTTCTCAAAAAACTCAAAAACCTGAGAAACCTCCATTGTAATTCGTTTGTCGAAGGTGAGCAACATGAGGTCGCTAAAAATAGATGTTGTATCCTCATTAAAGTTACCAGTTCCTATACAAGCATAATAGTTTAATGCACTTCTTTCTTTCCGAGTGATTAAACATAGTTTCGAATGCACCTTTAAATCATTGACACCATAAATAACTTTTACTCCTTCTTCTTTCAATCGTGACGACCAATAGATGTTGGCTTCCTCATCAAATCGAGCCTGAAGCTCAACAACTGCAGTTACTGTTTTCCCATTTCGCGCAGCATTAATCAGTGCATTTATAACACTTGAATTTTTTGCCAAACGATACAGTGTGATTTTAATTTCTTCAACTTTGGGATCAATAGAAGCCTCTCTTAATAAATCAATAAATGTATCGAAGGAATGATAAGGAAAGTAAAGCATAATATCCCTTTCACGAATGGCTCGTAACATGCCAGTTTGATAGGATATATCGGGATGCACTAAGGGCGGAAGTGCTTCGTATCTATAGGCCTTTCCTAATAATGGGAAGTCCATAAAATCCTTAAAATTATGATATCTACCTCCCGGTATCATGGCGTCAACCCTTCCTAAATTAAGATTGGCAACCAAATAGTTTAGTAGTTCATCTGGAATTTTCGCATCATAGACAAAACGCACAGGTTCCCCCAGCTTTCTTTTGGATAAACTTTTCGATATTTTTCGTAATGTACTTTCAGAAAGATCATCACTAATGTCTAATTCTGCATCTTTGGTCAATTTAATTGTATGTGCAGTAACCTCATCATAATCGAAAATGTAAAAAATATCTCTTAATTCAAAGCGGATGATATCATCTAATAAAATAATATACTTATTCCCATTTTTTTCAGGAAGAATCAAGAAACGAGGTAAAATATCAGATGGGATTTGGATCACAGCGAATTTCAGCTTTTCTGTTTCCCGTTTAAAAAGAGAAACGGCCAGGTAAATGGCATCGTCTTTTAAGTAGGGAAATTCTTCTGATTGACCCAACATAATAGGAATAAGTTTCGGCCTAACCTCTTTAATAAAATAATCTCTTACATACTCTCCTTGTTCTGTGTCTAATTGTTTTTCATTGATAATGAATACTTGTTCTTCTTCTAATTTTTTCCTGATATTACTGTAAATAGTATCAAAACGCAATCCCTGGTTTAAAACAATTTGTTGTATTTCCTTTAAAATATGAGCAGGTTCCTCACCTGTTACAGTTGTTAATTTTTTACCCAGAATGCTAATGCGCCTGAGAGTAGCTACCCTAACCCGAAAAAACTCATCCTGATTATTGGAGAAAATTCCTAAAAAACGTATCCGTTCAAGTAAAGGAACATCTTCGCATTCTGCTTCTTGCAAAACCCTTTCATTAAAGTGAAGCCAGCTAATTTCCTTATTCCTATAGTTATCTGTCATTTTTGATTCTTGTTATTAGTTGGAAATATTTTCGCACTCTTGAAAATGTTCCTTGATATTGTGAAGATCTGCAGTCTTTTGCTTGATTCTCTTATTGCTTCTTTGGGTATTCAAAAAAAACAACAAGCCCTGATTTTTTCTTTATTTTCTTCCAGTCATCTATCTTGAAATCAATTCCCACAGCCCCGGAAGTTGGCAGAAAATCATTGAAAGTACCACTCAAATCATAGGCTAAATCTGCCAAAGTTGGGTTATGCCCAAATAGAAAAACAGTATTTGATTCTTGAGCTGTTTCGACCAATAAATCCTTCAAGTCATTCACATCAAAATGATCATATATAAAATCTATTAATAGAATTTTTTCTTTAGGAAAACCAAAAACTTCAGCATAATGCAAACTACTTTGAAATGCACGGGCTGCTGAGCTTGTAATGATCAAATCAGGTATTGCTTGAAGCGATTTCAATTTTTCAGCAATGATTGGTGCTTCCAACTGTCCTCTTTTTGCCAGCTTTCTATCGAAGTCACGCATACCAAACTTTTGTTCTTCAGCTTTCGAATGTCTAATTATTATCAATCTTTTCATCAGTCAAAATTTGTATTTCAAAGGTCATATGAAGATCAGATATAGTCATTTCCTTGTGCCTGCACACCTAAGTGTTTCGGCACACAGTTGTGTGAGAAATTTTTACTCATGCTCGTTTCATATTCACTTATTTGTCTCCAAAACAGGTATCCATTTTTCGGGCTCCTTTAATCATAGGATAATCAATTGGAACCAATTTTTTCTTACCACCAACCTCCGATAGTGGAACCGCATGCATTTTATTTCCCCTAATGGCTATCATATTTCCGAAATTGCCTTGTGAAATAAGCAGTGTGGCAAAATTTCCAAAACGTGTGGCTAATATGCGATCGGCAGCTGAAGGAGTTCCTCCTCGCTGAATATAGCCTAAAATAGTTTGTCTCGACTCATAGCCCGTATTTTTCGATATTAAATCTGAAATATATTGTGCTGCAGATTTTTTATTTGGTCGTGGAATGCCTTCGGCCACAACTACGATTGAGTAACGCTTTTTGTTACGAACTCTTTTTTCAATATAGCGAAGAATATATTCTTCCTTAAAAGCTATTTCCGGGATTAAAATAACATCACCTCCGCCTGCCACACCAGCATATAGGCTCAGCCAACCAGCATTATGCCCCATCAATTCAATAACCATAATTCGCTTATGCGAATTGGCGGTTGTGTGTAATCTGTCAATAGCTTCAGTAGCTATTCCCAAGGCGGAATCAAAACCAAAAGTTTGATCGGTTCCTTCTATATCGTTATCTATTGTTTTCGGAATGCCAATAATATTTAATCCTTCTTGTGCCAACAGATTTGCCGTTGTTTGTGTTCCATTTCCACCAATACACACTAAACAATCGAGTCCGAGCTCATGGTAGTTCTTTTTGATCATATCAGGTTTATTGATTGATTTATCCATTCCAAGGTTTTGTTTGAATGGTTTTTCACGAGATGTGCCCAAAATCGTTCCACCTAAGGTTAATATCCCTGACAAATGGTCTTCTTTTAATTCCTGATACTCCTTATTAATAATTCCCGTAAAGCCGGATGAGAAACCTATTACCTCCATTTTATGTTCAACAATAGCCGACTTGCCTACACCTCGTATAGCTGCATTAATACCCGGACAATCTCCACCAGCAGTTAAAATTCCTATTCGCATTTTATTATTAATTTCATTTCTCTTAAACGGATTAACTGCAAAATACAAAATACCATATAATAATTGGCACTCACTTTGACAATAGTTGATGAAATTAACAAGTAGATAATTACAATATGAAAAATAAAAGGATTTTAATTACTGGCTCAACTTCAGGAATTGGTAGGGCAAGTGCCAAAGAATTAGCAAAAATGGGAGCAAATATTGTTCTCGTATCACGCAATGAAGAAAAGCTAAAAACACAAGTTGAAGAGTTGAAAAAAGCTACAAATAATGAGTCAATAGACTATATTCAAGGAGATCTTTCATCTTTAGCTGATATTAGGAAAGTTGCAGAAATATACAGAAACAGATATACTGAGCTTGATGTTTTGCTTAATAACGCTGGATTAATTGTACCTGATCACAGAACAACTACTGATGGATATGAATATACTTTCGCACTGAATCATTTAGGTTATTTTCTTCTAACAGGCCTTTTATTGGATCTACTTAAAAAAAGTTCAACTGCTCGTATTGTCAGTGTTAGCTCGTCAGCACATAAAGCTGGCAA
>Ga0209045_1002846_pt1 | contig 11985 bp, 7 predicted proteins | sample SaaInlLV_10m_DNA_4_FD_184664 | JGI IMG/M metagenome (GOLD analysis project Ga0209045, IMG submission 184664) | Marine microbial communities from expanding oxygen minimum zones in the Saanich Inlet - Saanich Inlet SI072_LV_200m_DNA (SPAdes) (version 2) | ecosystem: Environmental > Aquatic > Marine...
ACCTTTACTTAACATATATTTTTTTACACCAATGATATTAATCTTTATTTTGGTATCATTGGTGTTTTATCAACATTCGACTTTGAACAACTTCAATATAAACTTTGTCTTTTGCCGATTCCTTCGAAATATCACTAATCATTATCACTTTAACCCCAAATGTCTCAATATCTTCCTTCAGCCAATGATAAGTGCCAGCAGGAACTATGGTTGGAACATAATAATCGACCAGACTTTCCTCAGTAATAGGAATAAATTTTAGCTTTTCAAAAGTAGGGGATAAACTATTTAAACTCATCACAGGGGCTGATCCTACAAAAAAGAAAGCATCAATTTGCTTATTTAATAAAGCAGGCATGGCATCTTTGAATGATAATTCAAAATCAATCCATTCGATACCTGTTTTTTCTTTTATAAATCGAGTTGTAACCTGAGTACCTTGTCCTTCCGCACCAATTGCAACTCTTTTCTTTTTCAAGCCGTTGAGGTTTTTTATTTTATTTTCCTTTAATGTTATACAATGGATTTCTTCCAATCCTAATGGTAGCAAAACAAAAATGCTATCAGTACGCTTTGAGTATTTTTTGATATCCTTGAGTTGCTCATTAATTAAAACATCGTATTGCATAAAGGCAACCATGCAATCATCCGATTTTGTCAAACGCTTGAAATTATGCTGACTACCTTTTGAAGTTAATAATTTTACCATTGGGCTGCTATTTCTTTCGAGTGAAATAGAGTCATTCCCTTGCCAACCTGTCATGTAGATTGTATCGTACGAAATCATTTTTCCAGAAACCTCTTTTATATCATTACCCATTTCATAATAAGAGCCTCTTAAAAAACCAGTTAGCAAATCAACCTGGGAAAAAGCATTTCCAACAAAAGAAAACACTATAACTACAATTAATAAAGTTGATAATTTAGCATGCTTCATATTTTTGACTTTAATTGTTTGTTGTAAAATGTCTGAACTCTTATAAGTCAGTTATTTATGTTCATTATTATGCAAATATAATAAATAGCATGTGAAAGGTAATTTTAAAATTAATTATTTTATTGCAATAGAATTATTTTTAACAATATCATTGAAAAGATTATTCTATTAATAATTTGATTTTTGTTATTTTTGATTACAACTATTATTAAATCTAAAACATAATTAAAACATCATGAAAAGAATTTTTACACTCGGCTTAGTTATGATTGTCATGTCGATTTCAGTCAATCAAGTGAATGCGCAATGTCTTGGAGATACTATTTCACAATACACTGGTTTATATGGATATGTTGATGCCATGGGGGTTTCAGCTAGTGGATACGTGGCTACAGCTCATATGGGAGCCATATCGCTATATGATGGTGTATCATGGACCAATCATACAGTTACAGGCGCAAATGAGGTTGGAGATATTGCAGTAGATGATAATAAGAAGGTATATATAGGTACCCATTATTTTGGATTTATAGTCTGGGAAAACCCGACTACTTATACGGTTTATGATACCAATGATGGATTGCATAGTATGGAAATGGCAGGTATAAAAGTAGCCCCTGATGGAAAGGTCTGGATAGGTAGTTTTGGTGGTGGATGTTCTTATTTCGATGGAACTTCTTTTACTAAATTCAACTCTACAAATGGTTTAGCTGATGATTATGTAGTTGATTTTGCATTTGATGATGCTGGTAACGTATATATTGCTAATTATAATGGACAAATAAGTGTGTATGATGGTAGTGGCTTTACAATTATTACCCCTCCCGATGTAAACGAAGTTAATGGCGTAGCCTATGATGGAAATGGAGGACTGTGGGTAGCTGCTTATTCTCATGTTGCTAATTCATTTCTCATGCATTATGATGGAACAAATTGGAATTCAATCGCTTATCCAATGCAAACATATCCTTCACACATTGAATCAGATATGAGTGGTAATGTATGGATAGGTGCATGGAATGGCTGTTTTAAGTTTGATGGAAGCAGATGGAAAGTTTATACAACCAACGAAGGTTTATATGATAATCAGGTTTCGGGCTTAGGCATTAATGATTTTGATGAAGTATGGGTTGCAGGTAGTGATGGATTATCACTTTTAGGTGAATATAGTGAAGTGAAAGGTGCGGTAAAAGCTGGAGGAAATGGTGTCTGGGAAGGTTATGCTAAGCTCTACAAGAAAACCAATAGTGTAAAAAAATATGCACAATATGATTCAGTTGGTTTGTCAGGTGGTAATTACATATTTACCAATGTACCAGTTGGAAGTTACATTATTCAAGCAGTTGGCGATCCAGCAAAAGGTTATGAAGGCTATACTGGGACATATTTGGGTGATGTTGAGTTGTGGTCAGCAGCAAAAGTTATTAATGTCGCATTCTGTGATACCACCTACACCAATATTGATATAGATCTTATTGCGAAAGTAGTTGTTCCTCCAGGGAAAGGTTACATCAGCGGACATGTTAAATCAGCAGATGGAACAAGGGCCGGTTCAGAACCTATTAAAGATGTGGATGTTACCTTGCGTAAAGTTCCAGGTGGAGTTGTCAAGCAAACCAAAACTAATGATAACGGATTTTATGATTTTGATGCACTTGGAAATGGAGTGTATGGAATTATTATTGATTTACCTGGTTTAAAACTAGATACCATACGAACCGTTGAAATTACGGATACTGATACGACCTATGAAGATCAAGATTATGAAGTAGATTCCACCGGAGTTCATGCAGGAGATTTTAGCTCAATTGATGACTATCAAATAGTATCAGGTTCTATTGTTTATCCAAATCCAACAAATGGTTTACTCAATGTACATTTTACCAGTTCGATTGATGGACCGGTTACGATTGAATTGTTAAATATTAATGGAGCCTTAATTTATCAGAACAAAATTGATAAAAAGGGAGATTTAACAAATCAAATTGATATATCAGATTATCCTAAAGGAATATATTTATTGAAGTTGCAAGGTGGGAAATCAATGAAAATAATTAAAGTATTGCTTAAATAAGTGATTTAATTAAATAATAAAAGCAGTTGTCAAGACTGCTTTTATTATTTTTGGAAAAATAAATCGAATAATGAGGAATTCTAGTGCTGTATTCTTTTTTCTGGTTTTCATTCTAATAACTCCATTGTGTTATGGGCAGAATGCTGTTGATAGTTTGCAGAATCTACTCAAAGCAGCAAATTCCAAGGAAAAAGCTGAAATTTATAATGAATTATCAACATTGCATTTGACTGATTCATTACTGCTCAGTTTTGCATATGCTGAAAGAGCATTGGACTATGCCAAACGAAATAACAACATCAAGGAAGAGTCACGAGCATATTACAATCTTGGTGACGCTTATCTTGAAGATAATAATCACGAAAAGGCATTAGCGCACTATAACAAGTGTATTGAAATCCGCAAAACAACAAAGGAGTATGCTAGTATTTCAGAAGCATATAATGGGAAAGGATCGGTTTATTACCGCTTAGGTGAGTATGAAACTGCAATTGAATTCTTTAATAAAGCGGTTGAATTTGATCGTAAAGGAAATGATTTTGAAAGCGAATCCAGTCGATTAAATAATATTGGCATTTCCTATAAAAAATTGGGCAAATTAGACAAAGCACTTGAATATTACGAGATAGCTTTAGAAATTGATGAGAAAAATAATTATGAAGGAAATATTGCCAATGATTTAAATAATATTGGAGCCATTTATAAAGCATGGGGGAAATACGATCAGGCAATAGCCTATTATAAACGTGCCCTTGAAATTGATAAGAAACTTGAAAAGCATGAGGATATCGCAATCGAGCTAAATAATTTAGGCATGGTATATTATTCCATGGGGCAATACGACAAATCTGTCAGCTATTATCAGGAAGCACTCAATGTGGTTAAATTATCAGGTGATGATAGGCAAGTTTCAAATTATTTAACAAATATTGGATCGGTTTACGATACATGGGGGCAATACGAAAAAGCGCTTGAATATTATAATAATGCACTGGAGCTTGATAAAAAATTAGATTTACAAGCCAATGTGGCCGGTGATTTAAACAACATAGGTTCAGTTTATTTTACACTGAAAGAATATGATGAAGCTGTTAAGTATTATGAAGAATCATTGCAGATTTTTGAGCGCATGAAACAAGAAGGGGCAGTAGCTTATTTGCTAAATAATATAGCCTCAGTTTACAAAGCATGGGAACAATATGAAAAAGCATTTCATTATTATGAGCGAGTGCTGGAAATTGACAAAAAGCTAAATCGTGTTGATGAAATTGCAAAGGATCTGGATAATATTGGACTTTTATATGTAGCTATGGGTAACTATCCAAAAGCACTTGATTATTACAAGCAAGCTTTGGAGATGGCAGAGTCTATTGAGGCTAAACCCGTTATTTTGAGTACATACAATTATCTTTCAGATGTTTACGACAAACTCGGTGATTATAAAGAAGCATTATCCTACTATCGAATGTATACCAGCTTAAAGGATACCATTTTTAATGAAGAAAAACACAAGCAGTTTGCTGAATTCCAAACAAAATATGAAACAGAGAAAAAAGAAGCACAAATTATAATTCAGCAAACTGAAATTGATAAGCAGGAAGCTGAAAATAAACGTCAGAAAGCGATAATTATATCGGCAGGCATAGTTTTACTGTTAGTCATATTTATGGTCATTAATGTGTCGAGAAACTTACAGCGTAAGAAACGGGATAATGAAATTATTGTGGCCGAAAAAGCTAAATCGGAAGAATTGCTTTTAAATACATTACCCTTAAAAGTGGTAAATGAATTAAAAGAGAAGGGCAAGAGTGAACCTGAGGGCTTTGAAAATGTGACCGTGTACTTTAGTGATATTGTTGGGTTTACAGATGTTTCTGCAACCTTGGAGCCTAAACTTTTAATTGCTGAATTGAATGACATATTCACCGCATTTGATGATATTATGGTTAAGAATGAATGTGAACGTTTAAAAACAATCGGTGATGCTTATTTAGCAGTATGTGGAATGCCTGAAAAGAATGAAAATCATGCTTTTAATATGGTTAATGCTGCTACTGAAATTGTCGAATATTTAGAAAATAGAAACACGAGTTCTCAGATTGAATGGAGAATCCGTGTTGGAATTCATTCCGGTAAAGTTGTTGGAGGCATTGTAGGTGTGCGAAAATATATTTATGATGTGTTTGGAGATACAATTAATACAGCTTCGAGAATGGAAAGTAATGGAGCTCCCATGCGGATCAATGTATCAAAAGTAACGCACGATTTGCTAAAAGATAAGTTTAGTTTCACCGAAAGAGATGAAAAAGTAGTGAAAGGAAAAGGTAAGATGCAAATGTTCTTTCTTGATAAATAATGGATAATTAATGATATCCACGACTGTAGATAAATTTTTTTAACGACAAAGTGAAATAAACTAACTTTGCCACAATTAAAGAGAAGCTGCCTCAAAAATGCAATATTCCCAAGTAAAAGAATACATGCTTAATAAGCTCGAGAAGGAATTAAACCACGAGCTTTATTACCATGGTGTTCATCATACCATAGATGTGATTGCATCCTGCAAGCGACTATCCGAAAGCGAAGGTATTAATGCAAATGATTTGCTTTTGTTACAAACAGCAGCAGTTTTCCACGATTCTGGATTTTTAGAGACCTATAAAGGGCATGAAGAAGTATCTTGCCGCTACGCAGGTGAAATGCTTCCCGGTTATGGTTATAGAGCGTCAGATATTGAGAAAATTTGTGAAATGATTATGGCAACACAAATTCCCCAAAGCCCTAAATCATTTTTATCGAAAATATTATGTGATTCTGATCTTGACTATTTAGGGCGTAGTGATTTTGATCCTATTTCTAATGGTTTGTATAAAGAATTGATAGCTTATAACATGGTTCAGGATGTGAAACAGTGGAATCGGATACAGGTTAGTTTTCTCGGTAATCACAATTATTTCACAAAAACAGCCAAGGACACCAGAGAAATAAAAAAACAACAAAAACTGGATGAATTGAAACTCATTGTTGCTTCATATGATGATAACTAGTTTTTTTGTTCTTTCCTTAACTTAAACTTACGGTCTCAAATCTATTAAACATCGGATTTTTATATTCATCCTAGGTGTTCCTTTTTATCAAAGCTGCGTACAAAACCGGTACCATTACAAGTGTTAATAAGGTAGAGATCAACAATCCTCCTACGATTGTCCAACCCAAGGGTGCCCAAAGTGTTCCACCTCCTAAAGTAAGTGGCACTATACCACCTATAGTTGTTAATGTGGTTAGTATGATGGGGGTAAAGCGAGTTTCACCAGCAATTTGCAAAGATTCCAAAATGCTTTTACCCGATAACCTGAGCCTGTTAGTATAATCCACTAATATAATGGAGTTGTTGATTACGATACCTACCAGTGAAATCATGCCAACAAAAGCAGTAAATGAAAAGGAATTCCCCGTAATAACCAAAGCCCAAATCATTCCAATAAGTGCAAAAGGAAGCGCAATAAAAATAATCAAGGGTTGTGAAAAGGATTTAAATTGCAAAACCAACACGCTGAAAATAGCAATAATCGCAATAATTAACGCGATGGCCATACCGCCAAAAGTTTCGTTCCTGCTTTCCAATTCACCACCAATCTTATAATGATAGCCTTCAGGAAAGTTATATGTTGATAGGTAATCCAAAACAGGAGCCATAATTTCATCCAACACAGCACCTTCTTCAACATCTGCAATTATGCGTGCAGTACGTTCTAAATCAGTTCGTGCAATTGTATTGGGTACTTTTATTAATTCGATGGAAGATAATTGCATGATGGGAATCATCTTTCCTGTAATGGCTTTGACATATATTTTATCAAAATCGGACGGTTTAATTTTAGTTTCGAAAGGCAAACGGAGTACAATATTATAATCTTTTCCGTTTTTATCTCTGAATTTTGAAACCGACATTCCATTTATTGCTGTTCGTATTGTTTTATCAATTTCATGAATGGGAATGCCCAGCATATTTGCTTTTTCCTTGTTGATATTAAAAAAGATATCAGTTCTGCTTTTTGCAATTTCGTTGCTGATGTTTATTGTACCATCTTGTTTGCTAATTTCTTGGTTCACATCTTCAGCAATTTCCTTCAGTAAATTGAAGTCTTTTCCTGATATTAAAACTTCAATAGGAGCAGTAATGGGAACTCCTTGTTGAAATTCTTTGATCACGATTTTTACTCCTGCATAACTCCTGAAATGGATACGAAGTTCATCAACTACTTTTTTATAGCTATCCTGATCGTTTGTAGTGAGTTGAACAAATATCTCAGCATAGTTTTTTACATAACTTCTGGTCATTACATTGTAGTAAATCCGGGGATTACCGTTTCCAATATTACTGGCATAAAAGGAAACTTCATTCATTGCATCCAATTTAGCTTCAATTTGTCGGGCAACTTCATCCGTTTTATGAATATTAACATCAGGAGACAACTCTGCTCTTATCATAAATTGTCCTTTCTCAGCTTTTGGAAAAAAGCTAATAGGCAAATATTGAAAAGCAACAAAACCTGAAATTAGCAATAATCCGAATGCAATTGATAATGATAATGTCTTGTTTCTCAAAGAGAAAGATAATAGCTTTCGATAAGGTCCTTCAATAAAGTTGTTTAGATATTTATTTACATTCTTTCGCTCTTTTGTTGGTAATTCAGACCCCCCTTTGCTTTTCATAAGCTTGCTGGCTATTAAGGGAGTTAGGGTGAGAGCGATGAGTAAGGAAAAAGTAAGTGTTGCAACAATTGTAATGGGTAAACTTCGAATAAAGTATCCTGCTTTGTCAGGCATCATAATAATTGGGATAAAGGCCAATACCGTAGTAATAGTTGCGCTAATAATAGGCCAGCCAATTTCGGATGCTGCTTCAATAGCTGCTTGTTTAGGATTATATCCTTTGGAAATAAAGCGATTGATATTCTCAATCATTACAATGGAATTATCAACTAATAATCCTAAAGCAACAACTAAACCTGCTATGGATATTTGCTGCAAACCAAAACCTGAAATATCAACTACAAACAAACCCATTATAATTGAAAGAGGAATGGCAATGATTACAATTAACGCAGATTTAAATCCCAAAGCCAGCAGAATAACTAAGCCAACTAAAACAATTCCTTGTAGCAAGTTTTTTTGAAATCCATTTATCCTGTGATTGACTTCATTTTTTTGATTAAAAACTGTTTTTAGCTGAACATTCTTATCTAATTTTTGTTCAAAATCATTGATCACAGGCTCCAGATTCTCAAATAACTTGAAAATATTTAAACCCTCTTTTTGCTGAATGCATATCCAAATTGATTTTTCACCATTATAACGGGCAAAATAATTGTTGTCTTCGTAAGCATAATCTACTTGAGCAATATTTTTCAGGAAAATTAATTGACCCATATATGCATTGATAACTGTATTTCTTATTTCATCTATATACTGATAAGTTCCACTCGTTTTAATGCCAAAACTTTTATTGGACAAATCAATACTGCCACCAGGGATATTTGCATTATTGCTTTTTAAGGCATTGGAAATCTGGTCGATAGAAATATTCATTTGAGCCATTTTTTCAAAATCAAGTGAAATTCTGATTTCTTGATCAGGAGATGCTATGATTTCCGTTTTTTTGACTCCATTAAGCTTCTCAATATCCTTCTTTAACTTTTCTGCTTCATCCTTCAATGCATTGAAAGATGCTGTTTCAGATACCAATCCTAATTGTAGCATCACTACATCGGAAGATGACCAGCGAAATGTTTCAATGCTGTATACTTCTTCAGGAAGTTTGTTTTTTATCGAATTAACTTGACGAACAACTTCATCATATTTTTTTGATGCATTGGTATTGAAATCAAACTCAACACTGGTGATGGTAACACCATCTCGAATAAATGTATTAATGCTTATAATATCGTCTAATTCATTTAGCGTTTCTTCTATGGGAATTGCAACTAACTCCTCTAAATCGTTTGGATTGGCACCTGGGTAAATAGTATATACTGATGCTCCGGGTACGGTCATTTCCGGATTTTCAGTACGGGGCATAAATAAATAGGAATTAATGCCGGCAATGGTAAATAGAATGAACAATAAAATGGTGAACCGATAGTTATCTATGGCCAGTTTTGGAATCAACATGATTTTGCTAGTTAATAATTTCAATAATAGACGATTCATCCACATAGGTTGAACCTTCTGTTATAACTTGAGCGCCTTCAACTATACCTTTTTCCACATAAATAAATTGATCATCGAAGGAAACGATATCTAGTGTGGACTTTCGCACTGTATTATTTTCAATCAGCATGAATACTGCTTTTGAAGCCTCTAATTCAACAAGTGCATCAATTGGTATCGCAAATAACTCCTTTTTTTGAGCTGGATAAATATTAATCTTTGCGATAAATCCAGAGCGTAATTCTGCATCATTTTTATCTATAGCAAGTTCAATTTCATATGTTCCAGAATAGGGATCAGCCATAGAAGCAATTTCAATAATGTGAGCGGTGAATATTATTTTAGGATATGCATCCACATATATTTGAGCTGAATCGCCAATTTGAAGTTTTACAATGTCTTTATCTGTGATATTGGTTCGTACAATCCAGCTCTCACCTTTTGGCGCGAATAGAAACACAGGATAGCCAGGTCCTACAATTTCGTTGGTTTCGTTTAATTTTTTCAGGATTATACCATTTTCAGGGGCTTTTATTGTGGAATATTTTAAATTAAATTGGGCAATTTGTGCATTTGTCTTTGCATAATCCAATGCTGTTTTTACATTTTGAAACTGTTCCAAAGTTGCCACACTATCTGTATAAAGATTTTTTACCCGATTGTAATCTCGCTGTGCTTTTTCAACAGCAAAATTTGCCTGATTATGGTGTGCTTGTATTTCTGAGAGGTTCAGACTAGCAAGGACTTGTTCTTTGTTCACAGGTTCTCCTTCCTTCACTAAAATATGTTGGATAAGTCCGCCTGTTTTAAAGCTGAGTTTTATTTCTTTTTGCGAATATACCTTTCCACTACTGTGTATGCTCTTGTTCAGAAACACTTTTTCAATCGTAACAGTTTTGACTTTTATGGGATCTATTTCTTTTTCCACTTCTGCTTTTTGTTGACAGCTACTGATAATTAAGATTATCAAAAAAGGGAAATAACATGCATATTTTTTCATTGTGTTTCTATTAATCTGTAATAATTGTTGTTCCAGCCACTTTTTCCAATTCAACCAAAGAAATAAGTAAATCGTATTGAAGCAAAAGCAATTGCTTTCTTGCTCTATTCGTGGTGTTTTGTGAATCAAGATATTCCAGCAGACTGACGAGTCCTTCTTTATGCTTCTTGTTAATAATTTTGAAACTTTGAGTGGCAGCTATTAATTCTTGAGTTGCTGCAGTGCGTTTATTATTGATGCTTTCCACGTCATAATAAGCATTCATTAACTGCAGTTCAATTTGAGCTTTTAATTCTTTTTCTCGTAAGGATAAAATTTCCTGATCAATTTTTGTTTGCTGTGTTTTAGATGCATTTTGAAACCCTTTAAAAATATCCCAGCTCAAAACCAAAGATGCCATAGCAAAATCACTTTCATTATTAAATGTATATTTTTCTCCTTGAAAACCATAATCAACAACTGCAATGATGTTTGGTGTTGCATTATATTGATCCATTTTGAGTTTGTAATTGAGAATTTGACTGTATTTATTTAACTGGGTTAATTCTTCTCGTGTACTTAATGCTGATTTTTGCAAATGATCCATTGGCAATACTTCCGTATTTTGTGATGCTGATTCGTTTGTTATTTCAGAATCCAATGGTTTATTGAGTAAAAAGTTAAAATAGGCTTTGGTCATTTGTATTCCTTTATCCGCTTCTGAAAACTCTTGATCAAGTTTGCAGATTTCAGCCTGTGAGCGATAAATATGATCAATAGTTACTTTGTCGTTTTTGAATAAACTTTCGTTTACACGAAGATTCTCATTCAAAAGCAACTTGATATCTTCCAGCAATAGCTTGTATTGACTTGCTTTTTGAAAATTGTAATATGCAATCTTAATTTCTGCTACCAAATTCTTTTTGTATAGGTCAAGGCTAATTTGAGCAGATTCACTTAGTTTGTTTTGGATTTTCTGATTGAAATATATCTGTGGATTAAAGAGTGGTTGAATCAACCTGATTTTTGTTTCCTGCTCTTTTGGCCTGTAAAAAGGAAATTCTTCATTGTCTAAAACAATGGGCGGATCAGTTGGAAATCCATGGAGCTGATATAAATTGTTTAAGTTGGCATAAACAGGGTTCAATAAATCGCCAATTGGAAACTCAATAATACGTCCACCTGTAGAAAGTGAATAGCGTGCATCTAATGTTATAGTAGGGTAGAAGAGGCCTTTTGCTTCCTTTAGCACTAACAAGCTTTTTCTATAATCTGCTTCTTTTTGCTTGATGGCCAGATTGCTTTCCAAGCCATATTCAACATATTCATCCAGTACTTGCGCATGTGTTTGAAAACAGAAAAGTAAGAGACTAAAAAGGAGTAATTTATTCATGATTTGCTTCATTATTAATAATTCCATTTAGTAAAACATTAAACTGATTTTCAATCATTTCAGATTTATCCAGTTCAAAAACATCCAATAGTTTCCCACGCAGGGCAACAAATTCAAGAAATCCATTAAGTTGTGACCAAAGTATGAACGTCAGTGCGTTGGGATTGATATCTTGTCGAATACTTTTATCGTCTTGTCCTTGTTGAATTGTTTGACTTACAATGATAAGTGGAGAATCTTTTTCAAGTATTTTACCTTTCTTTTCATCTGCTATTTTATCAAATTTTGTAGCATGAAACTCCATCATTACCTGAAAATAACTGTAATGCTTCTCAAAGAATTCAATGTAAGCTTTGCCAATACTTATTATATTTTGAAGACCATTTTTT
>Ga0209045_1002852_pt1 | contig 11959 bp, 11 predicted proteins | sample SaaInlLV_10m_DNA_4_FD_184664 | JGI IMG/M metagenome (GOLD analysis project Ga0209045, IMG submission 184664) | Marine microbial communities from expanding oxygen minimum zones in the Saanich Inlet - Saanich Inlet SI072_LV_200m_DNA (SPAdes) (version 2) | ecosystem: Environmental > Aquatic >...
AAACGGTATGATTTCTTTGCGTAAGCTAGCCCAAGAAACTCAGCTTGACCCCGCGTATCTTTCACGAGTAGAGCGTGAAATGAGTCCAGCTCCTAGAGTGGAAATTGTTCAGCGAATCGCTAAAGCACTTTGTGGTCTGCAAAACTTATCAATGGCAGAATGTGAAAAACTGAAACGTGATTTACTAGATTCAGCAGGACAACTTACTGAGAGCGCTGATTTGATTGATGACCTAAAGCAGCGTTTTGCAGAACGATTAAGAGGTCAAGGGATGGCGGAACCCTACATTATTGATGCAGTCAGCAAGGTTAGCTTAGAAACTATGGACAGAGTCCTAAGTGGCCACGAGGTGTTAGAAATAGCAGATTCTTTTTCGCTTAATGAAATTGAAGAACGCGAATCAAGAGGCGAAGAGGTTCACTTATTGAATAACAAGAAAGCACCTCCTAGAAGAGTGAATAAAGCTACTAATAAGACTAAACTCCAGGCTGGTTCACGTGCTTTTATTGAGGTCAATGGTGACTTAACCTCCAATCAGGAAGAGTTATTGAGGTCGGTTGCTAATACGGTGCGATTCATACTAAAAGGAAAATAAGATAAATAATAACAAAATAGGAGAACGAAAATGATTAGAAGATCAAAAGGCCACGCAGTGGTAGAAGTAATGAATATTGATAGAGAAATTAGAATGGCATTTAGCAAGCTTGTGGAAGCGATGGCGTTCCATAATAATGACGAAATTGACATCGAAAAAGCAAGAATGCAACTTAAGAAAATATCCGATCGTGTGATTCGTGATTTTGAAGAAGATATGCTAGCTTTTCCTGCACATGGTGATTCAGAAAGAACGGTTGAAAGAAGAATTTACACACATCAATAGGCGAAAGATTAGAAGAGTTACATAGAATACTACTGTCTGATGTGGAATTTACCTTGTAGGTTAGTAGAATTAAAGGAGATACAAAGATGTTAGAGAGTATACAATTTAGCGATTATCATCCTGATGAATTTAAGGAATTGTATGTCTGTGCTTTAATACTAATGTCACAAGATTCATCAATACTAGATGCACATAGTAGAGTAGAAACCTTGAGAGAGGGGTTAGAGATTGAACTAGAAGTCGTTCCACCTCATAAGGAGTTAAACTAATGGCAAGACCAACTAAATACAGCCAAGAGAAAAAAGCATACACAATACTCGCGTTTAATATCTTGATAATCGCATTTCTATCTGCAATTTTTCTTCAGAAATTTCAAATGTTTTATCCTTGGCATAGTGTTGGTATGTTTGTCTTTAATGCTTGCCTTGTTGCTGCCGTAATTATTTCATCGTATCATGTCGGAAAGACTTTGTTTAATACTAAAAGCAATCAAATCCTTAGCCTGGGCTTTTTCTTTACATCGGTTGGTTTTGTTCAATTATCGATATTTATAGTTGGTTATTATTCAATTATCAGAGAGTTTAACACCCATTCTTTTTTGATTAATTTTGTAGTATTCACTACTGCGTTTTTAGTTGTTCCAATGTTCGCAGCAAGACCAAGTAAGTCTTTATTAAAACTCCTGGAAAAAAAGAATACAGGGCTGATAAAAGACAAGCCTATTCAAAACGAAATTGAAAGATTGAGAGAGTCATTCAAGCCTGAAAAGATTAAGATTCTTTTTGTAGGGGAATCTGCGCCTGTAGGTGGTGATTTCTTTTACGATGGCAACCCAATTCAATTTACAACCAACATTAGAAAAACATTTGAAATGGCACTTGATGTTACTTTTGAAGACAACAAGGAGTTTTTAAACTATTTCAAAGATAAGCAATGTTATCTTGATGATTTATGCCTAGAGCCTGTTAACCACTTACCTCCTGCTGAAAGAGCTATGATGTTGCGAGATAGTGTAGAGCCGTTATCAGAAAGATTAAGGGATATGAATCCTGATGTGATAATTATTTCAATGAGAAGCATAGAGCATTATGTGCATGATGCAATTGTATTGTCAGACGTAACCTCCAAAGTGGTGGTAACACCCTTCCCAGGAATGGGGCATTTGCTTCAATTTAGAGAAATAGTTATACCGATTTTAAAAGAATATATTAAAAACCCTGAGAAATGAAAAAACTACTAACCGTATTATTGGTTTCAATCCTATCCGTTGCTTCCTATGCTGAAGATGAATGGACAGTAGAAAAAGACAGAATATACACACACGGCTCAACTGTACATGGCCATAAGTTTGGATACTTTAAAGACAAAGAGTATTGCGGTAATGACTTAATCTATCTTCAGTGGTCAACCTACGAAGATGGCTTGAAAGAGTTTGAAGGAATAGATGCAAAAATAGCTATACGTATAAACGGAGAAGTTGAAGTTATTGAGGTTATACCTTCAACTCTAATGAGTACTGCAAAGTTTCCAGCTTTAATGACTATAGGTGTTTTTAAGACAATCCTTTTTTCAAAAGAACTTAGCAAGGATATTAAAGAATCACAAAGTATAGAGTTTACATTTGTTGGACCAAAAGACTTAGTTAGTAAAATAGATATAAAGTCAGACACGTTTGATACATCAGGATTAGTTGCGGCTTATTCTAAGTTTGATAATTCATGCAGTAAATAAGCTATGCATCCTATGCACATTGATTTAATGCATAGCTTGCATAGGGTAAAAAGCATATAAATATATTATAAATTCAATTAGGGGTATTCATGAGAATAGCAGCATTAATTTGGAATACGGTAGACTTACTTCGAGGTAATTACTATGTTTGAACAAACCTTTAAAAACATTGACGACATCCTTTTCAAAGATGCTGGCGCAGATAGCGAGCTAGATTACATTGGCCAAACCTCCTGGGTAATGTTCCTACGCTATCTTGATGAGCTTGAATCTAAGAAGGCAGATGAAGCTGAGTTAAGAGGTGATGACTATAGCTTCATTATTGATGAAGAATATCGTTGGAATAATTGGGCAATGCCAAAGGGACCTAATGGCAAGATTGATCACAATGTAGCAATGACAGGTCCTGACCTAGTGGAGTTTGTTGATAGAAACTTATTTCCTTATATGGCAGGGTTTAAGCAGAGGGCTGATAATCCAAAAACAATTGAATACAAGATTGGCGAGATTTTCTCTGAGCTTAAGAATAAAATTCAAAGTGGTTACAATTTAAGAGAGATTCTTGAATATGCTGACGAGCTAGAATTTCGCCTAAGCGATGAGCAGCACGAGCTATCTAGTTTGTATGAAACCAAGATTAAGAATATGGGCAATGCGGGTCGTAATGGCGGTCAGTACTACACTCCTAGAGCCTTAATTAGGTCAATCATTAAAGTTGTAGATCCTCAAATAGGCGAGACGGTTTACGATGGAGCAGTAGGTTCTGCAGGCTTCTTGTGTGAAGCATTCGACCATATGTCTGGTGCTAGAGACACTCTAAGTACAGATGACCTAGCAACCCTGAAAGAAGACACTTTCTACGGCAAGGAGAAGAAGAATCTAGCCTATATTATTGGCGTAATGAATATGATACTTCACGGTATCGAAGCACCTAATATTATTCATACCAACACCCTTGGTGAAAACCTAAGAGATATTCAAGAAAAAGACAGGCACGATGTGATACTTGCTAATCCTCCATTTGGTGGAAAAGAGCGAGTAGAAGTACAGCAAAACTTTGACATCAAGACAGGTGAAACAGCCTTCTTGTTCTTGCAACACTTTATCAAGACTTTAAAAGCTGGTGGTCGTGCTGGTGTTGTTATTAAGAACACCTTCTTAAGTAATACTGATAATGCTTCAGTAGCATTACGTAAACACTTACTTGAGAGTTGTAACTTACACACTATCTTAGATATGCCAGCAGGTACGTTCTTAGGTGCGGGTGTAAAAACAGTGGTGCTGTTCTTTAATAAGGGCGAGCCAACTAAGAAGGTTTGGTACTACCAGTTAGACCCTGGTAGAAATATGGGTAAGACCAATCCTTTGAATGATAAAGATTTAGCTGAGTTTATCAAGCTGCAGAAGACTCAAGATGAATCTGAACAGTCTTGGAATATCAATATTGCCAATGTAGATGAAGCCATCTTTGATCTAAGTGTTAAGAATCCTAACACACCTGAAGAAGCCCCTTTAAGATCACCACAAGAAATCCTAACTGAGATGGAAGCGTTAGATCTTGAGACTAGAGACATCTTAGCAAGCATTAAAGAGTTAGTATGAAGCAAGGTTGGTATTCTGAATCCATAGAAGATCTCTGCGAAGTTGAATATGGTACTCGTGTTGTAAGAAAGAGAGATGCTGGAACAATATATCTAGTTTACGGGGGTGGTGGTGCTACTTTCTCAATGGATACATACAATAGAGAAGATAGAATGGTTATTGCAAGATTTGCAATGTCTAAAAGGTGTGTCCGCTTCGTAGATGGTAAATTCTTTTTGAATGATAGTGGCTTAACAATTTCACCGTTAGATGACAATACATTTGATCAGGATTTCTTAAACTATCAGATTCTATCTCTTAATGATGAGATCTACTCTTTAGCACGAGGAACAGCTCAAAAGAATTTGAATGTTAATGCCTTTAAAAAGGTTCAATTATCATATCCAGCTTCACTAGAAGAGCAAAAACAAATTGTTGCTAAACTAGATCAGTGCTTTGAAGCGATTGATAAAGCCCGTGCGAATGCAGCCAAGAATCTTGAGAATGCTAAAGAGCTATTCCAAAGCAAGCTTAATGAGATCTTTAGTCAGAAAGGTGAGGGTTGGGTTGAGGTGGTATTGAATGAAATTGGAGAAACACAGACAGGCACAACTCCTCCAACCAAAGACATTTCAAATTATGGAGATTATATACCTTTCGTAAAACCTCCTCACTTTAGTCCCGACGGATCGATAAATACAGGAAGTAGTATGCTTAGTAAAAGCGGATTAGAGAAGGGTAGACTCTTTCAATCTAACTCTGTATTGATGGTTTGTATTGGGGCGACAATAGGGAAAACAGGTTTCTCAACAGTTCCTGTTAGCTCAAATCAACAAATAAATTGCCTAACTCCAAAAAAAGAATACAATCCTAAATTATTTTATTACGGTTTGATCTCACCCTTTGTGCAAAGACAGGTTATTGAAATTGGCTCTGGGTCCCAAGCAACATTGCCCATAATTAACAAATCTAAATGGTCTAAATTAAGAATTAATATTCCTACTGAAAGATCTGTTCAGGATGTAATAGTTCAATTGCTGGATGGCTTAAAACAAAAAACCCAACCTCTTGAATCCAAATACCAACAAGAGTTAAACTCTCTAGAAGAACTTAAGAAATCAATCCTACAAAAGGCATTTAAAGGTGAGTTATGAACGAAGAAGAAACTAAACTGAATTACATTACACCTGCTATCCAAGCAGCTGGCTGGGGTTCGGTTGAGGGTTCTTATATTCGTATGGAGTTTCCGATTACCAAAGGTCGTTTGATTGGTAGCGGTAAGCGCTCTAAGGCTGATAGTGCTGATTATGTGTTGCAATACAAAGGCCGTAACCTAGCTATTATTGAAGCCAAGCGAGATGATCTGGATTATGGTGAAGGCATAGGACAAGCTAAGAGTTACGCTGGGCGCTTGCACGTTCGCTACACTTACAGTACTAATGGCAAGCGTATCTACGCTATTGATATGGACCAAGGTACTGAGGGTGATGTAGATTCTTATCCATCTCCTGATGAGCTTTGGGCGATGACTTTCCCTACCGAGAATAACTGGAGAGACAAACTACTCTCTATTCCTTTTGAAGATAAAGGCGGTACTTGGCAGCCTAGATATTATCAAGAGAATGCTATTACTAAAGCGCTTGAGGCGATTGCCGATAATAAGACTCGCATCCTACTGACACTCGCTACAGGTACAGGCAAAACAGCCATCGCCTTTCAGATTGCTTGGAAGCTGTTTAAAAGCAAATGGACTACCAAAAAGGATGGTCTTAGAACGCCTAGAATACTGTTCTTAGCTGATAGAAATATACTAGCTGATCAAGCCTTTAATGCCTTCTCTGCGTTTGAAGAAGAGGCGCTGATTAGGATTACTCCAAAGGACATTCGTAAGAAAGGCAAAGTGCCAACTAATGGCAGTGTGTTCTTTACGATCTTCCAATCATTTATGAGTGGTGAAGAAGGCGAATTTCATTACGGTCAATATCCTGCAGACTTCTTTGATTTTATTGTTATTGATGAGTGCCATCGAGGTGGTGCGAATGATGAGAGTAATTGGCGCGGGATTATGGATTACTTCTCACCTGCAGTGCAGCTAGGATTAACCGCCACACCAAGGCGTGATACTAACGTTGATACTTATAACTACTTTGGTGATCCAGTCTATATCTACTCACTTAAAGAAGGTGTTGAAGATGGATTCTTAACGCCATTTAGAGTGAAGCAAGTAAGCTCAGATCTGGATACATACAAGTACAAGGAAGGCGATGTAATCCTTGAGGGTGAAGTTGATAGAGATAAGACTTATACTGAGTCAGAACTTAACAGATCGATCGTTATTGAAGATCGTGAGAAACTTCGTGTCAAACAGTTTATGGATGATATGGATCAGAACGATAAGTCACTGGTGTTCTGTCGTACTCAAAGGCACGCATCACTTATTAGAAATATGATTAATCAGTACGCAGATAGTAAGAGTCCTAACTATTGTCATCGAGTAACAGCAGATGATGGCGCTATTGGTGAACAGCATCTTCGAGATTTCCAAGACAATGAGAAATCAATACCAACGGTTCTAACCACATCGCAGAAGCTTTCTACGGGTGTAGATGCTCCTGAGGTTAGGAATATTGTACTGCTTCGCCCAGTCAATTCAATGATTGAGTTTAAGCAGATAGTAGGACGAGGAACACGCCTGTTTGATGGCAAAGACTATTTCACCATCTATGACTTTGTAGAGGCGCATCATCACTTCCAAGATCCTGAGTGGGATGGTGAGCCTGAGCCTTGGGATGGAGGTGGTGGTACTGGAGCTGGGCCAAAAGTTTGCCAAACCTGCAATCAAAAACCTTGTGTCTGTGACACGCCTGATGATGGTGACCCTTGTGAGATGTGTGGCTATATTAATTGTGTCTGTGACACGCCTGGAAACGTAGTAACAAGAGTTAAACTAGCTGATGGATCTACCAGGAATATTAACACTAATATCCAAACTACTTTCTGGGGTCCTGATGGCAATCAGATAACCTCACAAGATTTCTTGAATATGCTGTTTGGTGATCTGCCTAATTTCTTCAAACAAGAAGAGCAGCTGCGTAAGATATGGAGCAAGCCAGACACTAGAAACAAGTTACTTAAAGAGCTTGAAGAAGCTGGATATAGCATAGAACAGCTGCAAGATCTACAAGTGATGATTGATGCTCAGAAGAGTGATCTGTTTGATGTGTTGTCTTATATTGCTTTCAATAAAGAACCACTTGAGCGAACTGATAGAGCTAAAAACGCTACCATCCATCTTGATAGTTATGATCAAAGGCAACAAGCATTCTTGGACTTTGTACTTAAGCAGTATATTGATGAAGGTGTGGGCGAGCTAGATGATCAGAAACTACCTGATCTATTAAGCCTTAAGTATCAAAGTATTGCTGATGCTAAACAAGAGCTTGGCGAGATTCAGACTATCAGGAATACGTTTATTGATTTTCAGAAGTATTTGTACGAAGCTTCGGTTGCTTAGTAAAAAGCCAATGAAATAGCATTTACAGCTACGCCATTGGCTTTTTAAGCTTTAAAGCTAGGCAAGCTATGCAGTTTGCATAACTGGCATAGTGTTATGTTGCTAGAACTTGTCTTTGAATGATTTTAAGTCTATATGACTGTCATCATAATCATCATCCTCCGCTTCAAACCCATATTCAGCTGCTCTTTGATTGTGCTTACTAATCGTTACAAAGGTTTTGTTCGTCCTATCCTTTGACTTTTCATAGTAAATACCAACAATCTCTAATGATTCTTGAAGCCTATCCAGCTGCTCAACCACACCTTTTGCAGTAGTCACCCACCTTGCCGACCTGATAACTTTTTCAGAAACATAGTCTTTTTCTTCTAACCTCTCCAACAACTCGATTGGCCTACCATGAAATTCATCTTCTTTATCAAACATCTTGACAATGCCAGAAGCAAAGGTAGACGACTCTAACGAATCGACATGGGTGTTTCTTATGTTGTCCTTATAGACTTTCATAAACTCACCATCGAACCATCCATAGGCACCTGATGCTGCTGTAGATAGTCGACAAAAGTCAGCCATACGGGATAATTCACCCACTTCAGTATGAGGGATTTCTTGAATTGAGGTAACCAAACCATCTAGTAACGCTCCAAAGATTGAAGGTGTGTCTTTGTTAAAATCACTCCATACTTTGGTCTCGGTTTTTCTGGCCTTGATTTTGCTAAGAGGTAGTTTTACACTGCGACTTACAAGGTCACCACGTTTGGCTACCTCATCAATGCCATTCATGAGGCATGGCTTCTTAATAGAGATAGTCATCTCATCGTTGGTGGTATATAGCTGTCTAACTGCCTGGTTGTCGCCTGTTGCAATCTTGCAAATAGCATCACTAAACTGGGGGCTAATGCCACTCAAGTTGTCAAATGCTAGCACATGATTGTTGGTTCCAATCACTCTCATATCACTAATGCTTGGCTTGGTGAGCAAGTCTACCTTGTTAGGGTCTACAAGCTCTCTAAGCATCCTAGAGGCGGTTGTTTTTCCTGTGCCAGCACTACCATTAAGAATCATCACAGGATAGGCTCCTGGCCCAGCCTGTAAAGACATTAATAACCACCCAACAGCAAGAGGCAAGTCTTTCTTCTCGATGTTTATATGATTAAGTAACAATGAAATATCGCCACCCTTTATAGGAGCAGGCAAAGGTCTCATGTTTCCAGTACGTGTAAAGCATACTGGGGATTTATCCAGTACCCTCCAACCTAAGGCATCAACTTCAACAACCTGCCAAGAGTCGTTACATAGGTCAATGTACATGGAGTTATCAACTTGAGCCACCCTTAGATAAACATCTTTTCTTTCTCCTTCAAAATCAGCAATGGATTTGATAGTGTCAATAGCCGTATCAAGTATCGCTTTTGAAGCGCCAGTTTTAGTTTGATAATAATACTTCTGTCTTAACCAGCCATTATATTTCTTTGAGCCTATTCGATATATCTCTGTATGGCCATTGATATTAATTTCAGCATATTCATTTTCTTGATTATCGCAAAACAGGCCGTTTTCTAGCCTAGCAAAATCAATTAATATGTTCTCTGGTTTTTTGTTAGAATTATCATTGAGGTTATTATCTAATTCCTTCTGGCCAGTTAAGCTCTCTACAGCTTCGCTGGCTTTTTTATTATCATTCATTTCGTCACCGCCCTCTTCTCAATACATTCATCCAAATAGTCCATCACCTCTTGCTCAACCCAACCGCTTGAGCGTTCAGATAATTTGATTTGCTTTGGAAACTTTCCGTCCGCTATTAAACGGTAGATAGTTGTACGACTAAGGGTGGTTATATTTTGTACCTGGTACAGTTTTATGATATTCATGTGCTTCATTAAGACTCCTTGTCTTGGTTAAAAAAGCGTTATTAGGTTGTAATAACTACTTGTGGAGTATTATGAAATATCGTGTGATTTATTAAAAAGGTGATTTTATAAAATAAAATAAATCACCTAAGAAGAATGTTGATATGACTAGGGTTTCAGAGTGTTAAAGATATATTTCTTTATTGTATTATCTTTTAAATCACGCCCTGCTTTGTTCAAACAAAGCTTAACTAAATTAAAGAACTTGCCCTCAATAAGCTCGTCGTCAGTCTCATTGATATAGTAGCCGTCGTCCTTACCTTTATGTGTTGTGGTGTATTTACCTTTAGAGCTTCCTGTGAAGATTTTATAGTTAGTAAAAAGATTTCTAATAAAGGTCATATCAACATTCACTTTGCTTTGCTTTGCTTCTAACTCAATATAATTTGCGTCATTCTTTTCAAGTCTTTCTATTACATCTTGCAATAAAAGCAGCGAAGTAATAATATCTTTGCGTGATGTTGAGATTTCTCTTGAGATTGAACTGGTGTCAATCTTTACTAGCTCACTATTGATAATATCTAACTTTTGACTGTGTGTACTAACAGGTGGCGGTGCAAATGCAGAGAAGTGGGTTATAGGGTCATCCTTGTTTGTAGTTTTGTACCGTTTAACCTCATTCAATGCCTTGGCTTTAAATTCACCAGCCTCTAATTCATTAGATAAAAGCAAGTTAATTAGCGTATCAGCAGTCTTGTGTATTTCACGTCCAGATGATTTCTTCCATGATTTATCACGAATATAGGACATTTGATCAATGTTGATATGCTGAACAAAGTCGCTCTCGATTCCATCAATAGATGAATCAGTGTATGACTTTTCATCAAATCCAATTTCAAGCAGGTCTTGCTCCGTAATGAGGTAGGACTGTTTACCCATTGGAACTGCCTTTTAAATTATCTAAGTAATCAGACCACTGCTGCATCATATCCCTTCTCTTCTCAACATACTCTGCATTGTTATAGGCACCACGAATCTTATTAGCTTCAACATGTGCTAATTGCATTTCAATCCAATCCGAATTAAATCCCATCTCATTTAACCGGGTGCTAGCCATACTCCTAAAGCCATGAGTAGTGAACTTTTCCTTCGGAATGCCTAACCTTCTAATAGCTGCACGTAAACTTTCAGCACCTATTGGAAATGAACTTTTCTTGGGACTTGGAAAGACATATGTATCACTTAAGCTTAAAGACTTAATCTCCTTAAGTTTAGAAAGCACTTGTTTACTTAAAAACACTAAATGCTCCCTACCCATCTTCATGTTTTCAGCCTTGATCCTGATAAGCTTCTCTTTAAAATTAACCTCTTTCCATGTAAGCTTAGAAACCTCACCAGGCCTCAAGAGCAAGTAAGGTGTTAGATTTAATGCTTCTGCAATTTGATAGGTGCCTCTGCCTTTGTAATTCTCTAGCGTTAACAGTAGCTCCTTAATATCATCTTCAGTAGTTACAGTGGCATGATGTTTAGTCTTATGCTTCTTAAAATGCTCGTTGGTAATATTGGCTATTGGGTCGTACTCGATCAATCCAGTAACAACACAATCCTTAAACACCCTACTTGACCAACCCTTAACCTTTTTAAGGGCAATTGAGATTCCTTTATCATCCATCTGCCTAAGAACTTGCAACATATCTGGAGTCTTAATATCTTCAATTGGAGTATTGCCTATGTAAGGAAAGATGTGTTTTTCAAAAGTAGCAACTTGTTTCTGAGCAGTACGCTTTGTCCATTCACTCTCATGCCTATTAAACCATCTGTCAAATGCTTCTCTAAAGGTAATCTTCTGCTGTTGTTTAATCTTTAGCTGTTTCTTATAAGCGCTAGGATTAATACCTTGTGACAATAAGGCTTGGTTTTCATCTCTAAGCACTCTAGCTTGAGCTAATGATACTGCTGGATATTTTCCTAACGAAATCATTGAAGCTTTACCGTCATAACGATAACGAAACCTCCACTTCTTTGCACCTTTAGGAGTGATTCGTATAGACAAGCCTTGGCTATCAGCAACCCCATATTCAGAGTCCTTGGCCTTTAGGTTTTTTATTTTAGTATTGTTGAGCATAGTTTTTATCTTATACTCACAATTGTACTCACTTTATATCAGGATGTTACGGAATATTGTAGAACAGTAAAAACACACTATATTATTAAATAGAGCTATAGGTAGGTATTTCAGGCATAAAAAAAGACACCCTGGGGTGTCTTGATTTATTAATATGGCTCCTCGAGCTGGGCTCGAACCAGCGACAAACGGATTAACAGTCCGTTGCTCTACCAACTGAGCTATCGAGGAATGAAATTGAAATTATAACGGCTTTTTAAATTGAGTCAATCTAAAAG
>Ga0209045_1002853_pt1 | contig 11957 bp, 2 predicted proteins | sample SaaInlLV_10m_DNA_4_FD_184664 | JGI IMG/M metagenome (GOLD analysis project Ga0209045, IMG submission 184664) | Marine microbial communities from expanding oxygen minimum zones in the Saanich Inlet - Saanich Inlet SI072_LV_200m_DNA (SPAdes) (version 2) | ecosystem: Environmental > Aquatic > Marine...
TTCTAGTATTTTACCTTTCTTATCATCTGCTATTTTATCAAATTTTGTAGCATGAAACTCCATCATTACCTGAAAATAACTGTAATGCTTCTCAAAGAATTCAATGTAAGCTTTGCCAATACTTATTATATTTTGAAGACCATTTTTTGTTTCGGATAAATGTTTCTTAAACAGTTCGGTCATGATAGTCATCCCCCTGATAATAATGGCATAATGCAGGTCTTCCTTGTTTTTAAAATACAAGTAGAGAGTTCCTTTGCTTAGCTCAGCTTCATGTGCAATATCATCCATGGTGGCAGCATCAACTCCTTTTTTAAAGAATACTTTCTCGGCTGCATCAATAATATCATTTAATCTGCGTTCTCGATCGCGGACTTTACGTTCAGTTATACCCATAATTTATTTCATATTTACAAAACTGACTGACAGTCATTTAATGTGCGAATATATAATTAATATATTAGAGTGTAAAGTAAATTGTTGATGAACTCCTAAAAACAATAAGAGATGCCACCTAGTTTTGCTGTAAGTCTTTAGGATTCAATAAATCAAATTAAACCCCAAACCTGTTTGAATATCGGGTGCATTATCAACACGGAAATCCTCTCGTAAATAAGCTGAAAACGAATATTTTCCTTTAGACATGGAGATGAAAAAGTTATTGCATGTTAAGGTTTTAAATAAGTGAGAAATAGAATAGTGCCAATGACTGCTTATTTTTTCACCCTTCATCACCATCGAATTAAAGTCGTCTATATTATTATATGCACTTTGCTTAAAGTATGTTGTACCTATGGCAAAATTCCAATTTCTATTCATTTGTTTTTGATAACAAAATAGTAGTTCAGCGCTATATAAATATGGATTGCTGCTAAGTTCAATTCCTGGCCTAAACATGAGGACTTTTTGCTGTAAAGCTCCAGCACTTAATCCAATTTGTATTTTGTCATGCTTTTTAAACAGGAATTGTTTATTGATACTTGCATTAATGCCGAAATCCATTGATGGGTTAATTTCATTGATGTTAAATCCCGATTGCAATCCAATTGTTAGATGTATGTTTTTTTCATTGAGTGATTTTATGTTTGGATAATAGAAGTAAGAGAATTCGATTCCAGAAAATAACTGATTACCTCTACCTAAAATCATTGTTTTGCCAAATTGATCTGTATAGCTAATTCGTGTTTTATTTAAGCCATAGCATTTTCGTGCAAAGCAATCATCGTCATTTGCAATATTTGAGTGAATCCATTCAATAAAAGCATCATTAGTGACAAAAGATAGAGGGAACTTTCCTGCATCTAATGAAAAAAAACGGGTATTTATTTTTAATTCTTGCTTTTGAGAAATCGGAATATCCAGTCTAATTTGATAAAGCCTGATGATTGCATCTGCATGTAGTTCAATAAATTTTGATGGAGAGTTTAGTTCATCGAAATGCCAATGTCTCTTGTGCCAAACATAAGCTGCTAGATTTTTTTTGTCGGATTCATTCAACGGCATATAACCTTTAACTTGAGGCAACCACACATTCCCATTTGATATATATACGAAAAATGATTTTTTCATGGGTGGTTTCAGCTGGAAATTATGATTCATCCTTGACATGAGAATACCAAGAGGATGGGTTGATAATGTATTTGGGAAGAAAATTGGATGATTATTTTGTAATAAGTCGTTCACTAAACTACTGTCCGTTTGTGCAAAACAGTTTCCACTTACTAAAAACAATAAAATCAAAATATACTTCATAGAAATTTGCAGACAATAAAGTATTAAATGGGCAAATTAGTTTAGGAAGTAGGAATGGATTGTGTATCCAGCAATTGTAAATATAAGAATATTTTATATTTTAGTATAAATATCTGAGAATCAATAATCAGATAAACTATGAAATGAAGATGTCGTTTAGCTGTCCATTTATTTTTTCAATCCAGCAATTACGTCATTTTGATTTCTAATCCTACGACAAAGGATTTTTAAAATTCCTTTAGCGACTTCCATGCGTTCCGACATCAATTCATAAAATGCTTCCTGATCAAGTCGTAGCAATAATGTGTCTTTTGATGCCTTGGCAGAAGCGGAGCGGGGTTCTGGATCAAGTAATGCTAATTCCCCAAAGAAATCACGATTCTTAAGTACGGCAAGGCTTAGGTCGCCATCATGGATGTTTACTTCACCTTCATTAATAATATACATACAGGTTCCCATGTCGCCTTTTGTGAATATGCTTTGCCCTTCTTCAATACGTTCTTCCTTAATAATGTTGGCAATATCCACTAAAATGTTTTCCGGGGTTTCAGTAAACAAACTGGTGCTTTTTAAAATAATCACCTTTTCGATATCAAGAAGGCTTCCATGCGAACTGTTTTCCATAAGTGATTCAAATTTATTGTTTTCGATATATCCTTCCAAAACATTGTTGTTGAATGTTGCGTTTTGCTTGATACGGAAAAGTGTGTTTTGGGCTGCTTCACTAAGTAATTTGTTCTGGTTATCCAGATAAGGTAAGAGGAGTGGAGTAAGTTCAAATTTAACGAAATCAAGTATTGATATGATGGCTGAAACTTGTGTCCATCGATTGAATTTATTGTCTTTTTCCCGCAATATGGTTTCGGGAATAGATACTAATTCGGATGCTACTTTAACTTTAAACACGTCCAGTTTTTTCACTCTTTCATCCAAAGGCATATCTTCGAATATAACAGACAACTTGATTGCCATTTTTTTGCTAATCAAATTATCAATTATCTCGAGTGCATTGGCTTTACGTTCTGAAAAATCTGCCAGCAAGCCTTCTCTGGCTTTATACACAGTTCGCGTATCGTATAGGAAAGAAAGTAAATTAAAGAGGTTCTCCTTAACGATTAGCAATTCAATATCCAATGCAGTAACAAGTCTCTTATTTAAAGATTTTTGTTGATTGAGGATGAAAATTGCCTGATATAGCCAACTAGCCTGATTGAACTGATCATCAAATTTGTTTCGAATCAGAGAATCGTCACCAGACACTTTATAATTCGATTTCCGCAAACTAATCAATGCTTCATTCTGTATTTTACAAACACTAAAGTTCATAAATTTCAATAATATCTGCTGTGCGTGTGGACTGGCAATATTGCCCAAAACTCTACACAATCTTACAATTTGTGATATATGATATTCCTTAGCAGGTAATTTGTCAGCAAAAGTTTGAATATAACTTGTGCTCACATCACCAAAACTTGATAATGCCTGCATGGCCAACTCGCTATAAACTGTATGTTTTAGAAAATCAATCAAATAAGGAATAAACCTTGGATTAAGTGATGTTGCACTTGCTTCAATGGCAGCACGAACAAGAGCGGGATCCTTGTTTTCAAAAAAGTCTAGAATGGGTTGAAAGAAGTTTTTTATGGCTAAATCGCGTATGATATGTGCAGCAATAATATTTTCCTGCGAATTAGTTGATTGTATGAGTAAAAGTAATTGTTGACCTGCTAATACCACCGGCTCCAAATCCCCACTTTTGAGTAAACCAGTAATGGCACCTGTCCGAATGTGTGGATCTTTATCCTCAAGAAAAGGGAAAATATTGCTAAGTTCATTTTGCTCAACCATACAGTAAGCGCGAATGGCTGCTTCCCTGACCTGACTACTTTGTCCAGAAACGATGAAGGAGTATATTAATAACTCCAGACCTTTTATTTTTTCTGATTCAATTTTACTAAAAGCATATTTTTTCACCTCATCAGAGGGATGTTTGAGCAGTTCTGGTATAATGGTTTCTTCATCTTTCTCATCTAGCTTAAATAAGAGCTCGGATGAATAAATTGTTTCTTCAGGATAGGGGCTATTCAGTTTCTTTAATAGAATATTCTTAATTAGCTTGCCTTGAATGGGCATTTCTGAGCCTTCAAAGAATCGCTTTTTCACAGCATTCTGAAGCACAATAATGTATTGCCTATTGGTAATAAACACAATAACCATCCAGACAACTAAAGTGAATATCAAAAGATAACTCACCAAACCCAAATTAATTTGATCCTGAAAATAAATAAGCAAGAATAAGGTAATACCTGCTACGGCCAGAGCTATAGGATTTAAGAATCCATTCACAATAGTATGTCCGAATAAGCGTAACTTTTTACTTAAGGGTTGGAACAATGAAAAGAAAACAGGTTCAAAGATGGAGTATCTAAATAGCTCCAGAGAAAAGGCAAGTGTAGCAAATAAACTAAATAGCAAAGCTTCTTCAGCAGAGAATAAACGGTAAAAAATAATACCGGCTGTTATAATAATGAAAACAATGGGCAAAAATAATAGGCTGTGTTTAATTCCCAATTTGTCAATTATTCGTCCTGTTAAAAACATTTTGATTAAAATGGTTACTCCTTTGTTAATACCAAAGAATAACCCAAAGAAAACGGCTATTTCTTCACCTGTAGTATACTTATTCTGTACATTACTTAAAAAGGCAAAATCAATAAATGTGAATGAAACGATGGCAACAAAAGATAGGATGGAAAGTAAAATTATAAAGTCACTTTTAAGGTATTTCTTTAAAAGGCTTTCCGAATTATCTACTACTTTTTTTACTGTGGATTGATCAATTTTATGTTTACCATATTTTTTTATGATTTGGTTCAGGAAAAGTAAACAAACCATAAAGGCCATCGCTGCAATAAGGATTAGATTTTTATTCCCAATAAGCGGAACTAAAGCTGGTACCGAAAAATAACCCAAAAGCTTGGCTGATACTTCTCCTGAACTTACTAAGCCAAAAAGACGCTTGCTTTGTCTTACATCTAATAACATGGCTGATAAACCCCAAAATTCAAGATAGTTTAGCAAAGAAGTTACCCGATACCACATCATCATGGCAAAAGCAATCCATAAACTTTCTGAGAATTGCAATCCAATGCGAATACCTAATATGCTGACAACCAATAATCCTAATGAAAATTGCAATAATCGTTTAACCGAATAGCGTTTCTCAATATATGAATAGAGACTGCCAATGAATAATAAGAGGACTGCAGAAAGTATGTAAACTAAAGGAAGCGATTTGACTGAAGCCTGAGCCAGAAATATAGCATTGGCTGCTGTAAAGAAAAGTGCCAAACCCACACCCTGAAAGAAATTATGAAAGAACAGTAATTTGACAAAGCCAAATTCGCTCTTTTTTACATTCAGGACCTTTTCTAAATCAATTTTAGAAAACAGTTTGGACAAAATTGTTAATTTTAATGATTAGCGTGTACAATTAATAAAGTAAAAATAAGATTATTAAAAGCATCTGTGAAATAAAAAATAAGTCAAATAGGGATGCTGCAATAAATAGGTTAAAAATTTGAGATAGTACAGAAACATATTTTCATTCATTACCATGTGATATTTGTATGTAGTGATCTCAATAAACTTATTGACAGAATGCTGTCTAGTAGGTAATTACATATTACTGAAATACTAATTGAGTTAATTTCTTAGTACTTTACTGTTTCACAAATTTGAATACGCTCAACTTACCATCTTTAACTATGCTAAGGAAGTAGGTACCCCTGCATAACTGTCTGGTATCTATTTTATTTGTTTCGTAGCACATTTCATGATTACTGATGAGTTTTCCAGAAGATGAATAGATACTTAGTTCAAGCGGATGCTGAATTTTAGTTTTAGAAATAATATTCAAATAATCAGTTACTGGATTTGGGAAAATATGCAATTCAGTATTTGAAAAGGATTCATACATACCAATTAGTGAGTCGAAATGAATATTAATTGAGTCGTAGTTTGGGCAGCCATCTTTTTGAACTATTACCCAGACTGTTTTTGTCTGTGCATAGGGCGATTGGATCAATACTGTATCTTTATTTCCTCCATCCGACCATTGATAGCTGTCAAATCCTTGGCCAGCACTCAGCAGAATTGATTGATTGGTTTTTAAGCTGGTGTCATTGCCTAAAAATACGTAAGGAGAAGGCTTAACTAATATACTATGGCTTGTTGTGTCGTTACAATCATTTTCTGATATTGCTACTAACATGACGTTGTATTTACCAGCCAGACTATACTTGTAATTGACATCTTTTTGCCTTGAAACGCCACCATCATCAAAAAACCAATAATACTGAAGTGTTGCCTGACTCAGTGAACTTGCATTGAAAAAACTAAAATTATTCTCATTCAAACACTGAGTATCCTTATTAACCAGAAAACCAGATTGTGGGGAAGAGAATAGTTTTAAACTATCATAATGCGTAGTATCACTACAGCCATTATCTGCAAAAATAACAAGTTTGACAGGATAGATGCCAGTAGTTTTGTACAAATGCTCAGGCTGATTGAAGAGTGAATGATCGCCATCTCCAAAATCCCAATAGGACCATATTTTGCCTCCAGTTGGAGCTATTGATGCATTGTAAAACACAAATTTGTGTTCATTCATGCATTGAGAACTATCATTAATTGTAAACTCAGCTACAGGATTTTCTCTAATAATGACAGCTTTCTCATCATATGCTGTAAAACCGCAACTATCAGTCACTTGGACAGAATACCTGCCTGATGAGTCGATGGTTAATTGTTGTGCAGTAGAAATGGTGTCTGACTGCAAGTCATATTTCCAATTATACTTAAAACCTGGTCCTGCACCTGCATCAAGAATAAGGGGAGTAATGAGACAAAAATTGGTGTCAATCCCTAAATTTACATGAGGAACTTTATTAACATGGGCATAAACGGAATCTCTTTCTGATCGGCATAACACGCCTTTGGAATAATAAACAATTCCATTCCATGTTTTCTGTTTTTCAAAATAAGCATCAAAGGGGTAATAACTCATAATTCCACAAGATATCTTCAAGTCAGAATTTGAAAAAGATAGAGCTCCTTCCGTTGAGTATAGTAAAAAATCTGGATTCGTTGAACTTATATAAATGGCTACATATTCTCCTTCTTTTACTTTTATATTTCCGAATGAAACAGGAGTATATTCATTTTGACCTCTTGAAATCATGGTATCCAGTCCTACTAATGTCCATGCATTTGAGTCTTTTTCATAATTGGTAAATGTTCCATATTTGTAATATACTGCAATGGGCACTGGAATGCCCTTTTTAGCGTTTATCAATACCCCAAAACTATCAATAACAAGGTCATCGTTTAACGCTTTCATATTAAACATATTTCCCATACCCATCTGCAGATTGTGATTCAGGAGATAAGTTTGTAGACTGTCAGGAAGTCCACCCGTCACTCCTTCAACATATAACATTTTGGATTTTTGCAGATTTTTCAATACATAAAAGGAATCTTCTGAAATGGGATTCGTACTATTGGCTTTATCGTACCATAAATAATTTTCAGCTTTACCACTTACTTTCAGTAATGCATCGCTATTACGGCAAATTGTGTCATGGTATATTTTTGAGATTATGGGAGCTTGAAATATCTTGAAATTATCAATATATATACTGTCGTTCACAGGATTTTGATCTGCAAAACCATTTGGATTTTTCGTTTTTATAATTGCTTCGTTTTTTAAAGTTGCGTTTAATGAATCAATACCTAAATATACTGTGACCTCTTCAAAGCTTCTTATTCTACCAAAATATTTAATGGGTTGATGAATATTGCCATTAACCGACCATTCGATTTCTACACTGTCCATTGGTTCAGATGCTTCATTAATTATTTTAGCATAGAATTCAGAAGGGCCTTCACAAGTTGTTGAAAGTGGATTTGTAAGCTGTAGCGCAGCGGCATCCAGCGCATATACATGGAGGTCATCGGCACCAACAATTGGTTTGACCTTGCTTCTAATTTCACCATCGATATCTGTGGTAACTGCAGGTAGTGGATTATTTATCCTGTATTTTCTGGGACTTAATAAATGCAGGTCGCTATCGTTTATAAAAAGAGGTAAAGCCGTAAAAGAGTTCTTATCCTTTGATGTAATTTTTTGCCAATGGTTAATATCGTTTATGCTTGTTGTACCATAAACGCCAAAGCTTGGCCCATTGGTATAAAAGATATTGTAATCTGAATTATTCAGATGACTCATGGATGCAGTATCATCTTCAACAATAATTGCATATCCTATTCCTTTATTTAAAACAATATTATTTTTAAAGTTAATGTTACCATATTTCCCAGATGATGATGATCGAAAACGAATAGCATAATTCGAATTTCCTCCACTGGATAAGAGGTTAATAGAATTGTGAAAGATATTGATATAGTTGTTGTTTAATACATACATCCCTGAAATGGAATTGCCAGAGAAAGAACTAATAAAATTATTCGCTATCAATATTCTCTCCGAAGCTGTTCCACTATTATATCTGGCATATATTCCAAGAATTGAGGATGAACCAGAATACAAAATAATTCTATTGTTGATTAACTTTGAACCATTAATGCAGGAATTGAAATTAATGCCATAATAACCATGACCACTAATTATATTGGCATCTACTATAATACTATCTTGATTGTTTACGTATATCCCTGAACTTGAGAATCCAGTAATCACATTGTCTTTTATCAAGTTTCCTTTATCTGCACCATTTAAAATGATCCCATTCCTGCAATTTTCAACATAGTTATTCACTATTTTATTGTAATTATTAAGTTGTGAAGTTGAATAAATGCCACTTATATTTAGCGTATTAGAATTTTGAAAGCCGATTTTATTGTTGCGAAAAATGTTATGATGAGAGCCATTTGTAATGTAAATGCATCTCATATCTGACACGACATTACTGCATTGAAAATTAAAATACTCAAACCTGATGTAATCGGCACCAACTAGTTGAAGGATATAATTATCGTAACTGGACAAAGAGTTGTAATGAATGATTGTTTTTGTACTGTCTTTTACTGTAGTTGTAAACGTAATTGTATTTGTGGCTGATGTTCCGATAATAGGAGGAATGCTAATTTGCTCATCATAAAAGCCAGTATCCACGATGAATACAACCGAGCCGCATATGCTTGAAGTGATGAGGTCATCAACAGCCTCTGTAAAGCTATTATAGTCTCTGGCTGAATGACCTATTGTATAGGTTCCTTTCATAGCAGGACGGAAAGAATATTTCAGCGTATCATTTCTATGATATTGGTCAGGCTTATTGATATTTAATGTGTCCACCCATATTTTTAGTTCATGGGCTTGCCTTCCAGAAAAAGTATGTGAATCAATAGTTAGTGTAAGAGTTGTGGCGGGAGGGAGATAGCAGGATATTGTTTTTATTGCCTGAACTGAATCATTGATACTCCAATATGTTTTAAGGCTTGAAATACCTTTTAAACCTACATTTCGTATCTTAATACTGATACCTGTTTTGCTATTATCGCAAGCAGTACTTGCTGAGTTCAGTTTAAGCAAAGCAACATCATATTCTTTGAAACTGTATTCATCAGCACCAATATCTGGTTGGCTTACATTTCTTGTTTCGTAATCAATATCTTTATTTATGTATGAAATTGGAGATCCTGCTCCATCCAATACTTGAGAATAAATATGCAAATTATCATTATCCAAAAACAATGGATCTGTGGATACTGAATGTGAGTCTAAGGAGCTTTTGGATTTCCATGAGCTTAAACTTAAAACATTCTGATTGTTCCATCTACCCAAGTATGTTCCTGTAGAATATAAATTGTTGTAGTCTGAACTCAATATTGAGGGCTGGTAAGGGGAATTAATGGCATATCCTCCTGAAAAATGAGTGAGATTATTATTAAGTATTTCTATGTTTGATCCACCATACAAATAAAGAGCGTTTGAGGAGCTTACAGAAGTTGACATTATCTTAACTGTATTGTTGGCAATTGTATTGTATTCTCCTCTGGAGATATAAAAACCGTTTGATGATGCATTGACATTTCCAGATAATAAAATGAAGTTGTTGTATATTTTAACTCTGGAATTTACAGTTCCAATACATTTTTCCAAATTAATACCATTAGCAAGAGTTATGTCTTTTAGTTTAATATTGTTATTGCAAATAAATACTGGACCAGAACATTGGATTAGTGATATGCCTGTTGAGTAAGAATTGATTGAACTTGAAACAATAGTATTCCCTGAAATTATAGGACTTTCCTGATATTGCATAGAGACTGCTTGGTAGGTAAAATTGGTAATTAAATTGTCTTTGATAATAATGTTTTGATTGTAGTTGTTAGAACTTTCACCTCTTAAATACAATGAATATTCACCGCCATCAATTATATTATGGATGAATGAATTGCTATCATTATTTTGTGAATTACTGAAAATGACATGAGAATAATACGGATTCAAACTTGAATTGCAGATGAGTCTGTTGTTCGAAAAGGTATTATTGTTTGCCTCCAGACTAAGTTCTATTACTTTGGGGCGATGTGATGAAGTTGATCGAATAGTCAGGAATTTAAAATGGATATAATCAGCACCTCTTAGCTCAATGACAAAATCATTTGAATAAGGGCTTGAGTATTGGATTTCGACTTTGCTGCTGTCTTTATTATATGATTCGAAAGTTATGGGATGAGTAGAAGATGCTCCTTTAATTTCAGGAATGCTAAGTTGTTCCTTGTATATTCCATCGAAAACCCTGTATTTAACAGCACCACAAACTCCCCTTTCAATTAATTCGTTTATTGCAGAAGAAAAATCAGGATAATCGGCTAAACTATCACCAATAGTGAATTCACCTGATAATGCTGTCCTTATGCCATGAACACAAAAAGTATCATTAGAAGGATTGTCATCAACATGTCCATTTGGGGAGGATGTCCATATTTTTAGAGTATAATAATTTCCATCAGAAAATGCAAAATTTCCAATAGTAACAGTTGTTTCAGCATACTTATTAAGAGACAATGATGAAAAGGAAGCCGTTGTTTGAGAAACATCATTCACTTCCCAATTAATTGATAAACTATTCAGTGTAGAATCTCCGAAATTTTTAATTTTCACAACAATTGGATTTGATCCTGGTGCAAGAGCAGTTGGTTTAACTAGTTCGACAATCGTTACATCATATTGTGCTGGAAAAAATTCATCAGCACCAATATCAGGAGTAGAGGATCTGATTTCCCCATCAATATCTTTGTTAACTGCTGCTAATGCAATCCCCTTATTATTCAGGCCCACAGTATTAATATGTAAATCAGTGTTAGACAAAAAATGAGGATCAAGTGATACAGAGTGTAAATCTCTTCCACTATTATTCTGCCAATGAGTAAGATTAGTAAATGAAGTATTCCAATAAACCAGATTAGAGCCATTGGAGTATAAGTTGTTATAATCAGAAAACAATGAATCAGCAAAATTTGAATAATCCCTGATATACATACTATATCCACCGGCATAATTGGCAAATATGTTATTTTTTACATAGATTCCTAGATATGTAGAATTTCTTAAATATATGGCATAACTACTATATGTCGAATTTGATCGTATGCTTACTGAATTATTAGCAATTATGCAATTTGAAGAATACGTAAAATTTAATCCATATAAAGTAGCTGAACCATAACCTTGAATACTAATAAAATTATTGGCTATTAAAGTACTTTGATTACCTGAATGATAGATTCCTGTGCAAGATGAGGTTGAACTGAGATTGATTTTGTTTTGACATACTTTTCCTTCGTTTAATGTACTATAAAGGTAAATCCCAATAATATGTGAGGATTGATTTAAACTGGTAATCGTATTGTTCTCTAAAAGAAAAGAATCCTGATACCTCAAATTAATGCCGACATAATAAAAATCTTTAATAGTATTTCCAATTACGTTATTACCCGTTTCATGGTAACCATAAAATGTCAAACCATAATATCCTCCAACTATCAAGTTGTTTGTAATTGTATTGTAACAATCGATAGAACTAGAATAGGCATAAATTCCGGCTGAATAGGAAGAATTTCCATTCTCTGCATTAATTTTACAATTACTGATGATATTGTAATTAGCATTA
>Ga0209045_1002859_pt1 | contig 11941 bp, 8 predicted proteins | sample SaaInlLV_10m_DNA_4_FD_184664 | JGI IMG/M metagenome (GOLD analysis project Ga0209045, IMG submission 184664) | Marine microbial communities from expanding oxygen minimum zones in the Saanich Inlet - Saanich Inlet SI072_LV_200m_DNA (SPAdes) (version 2) | ecosystem: Environmental > Aquatic > Marine...
ATCAATTCGATTGCAACTATTAATTGCCTAAGCGTGTACCTGTCATCTATATTGTGGAAAACTCAGAAATTGAATAAAATTACTTGCTATGTTTGTCCCTGATTAGTTACAAAACATTCTATTTCTCTTTTTATGATTATTTATCTAGGTTTTCCCAATTGATGGTGAAATATTTATTTTCTTCTCAATTATGAATGATTAATATCATCCTATTTAATTATTAAATAGATGGTTTTCAATGACTGAAAAAATGCAAAATTGGCTTTTTCTCCTTAAAATCCGACAAAACAACTAATCAGGTACTTCATTGTGGTATTGTTTTTGCGCAATTCCGAGCATGTACATTAAAAAAATAATTCACATTGTTATTGCATTCATCTTACTGATTTCCTCGGTTGGTGTTGTTGTTAGTGTGCATTATTGTCATGATGAGCTGGCTTCCATCAGTATTTTTAAGGAAGTGCAAACATGCTGTACAAATCCAAATTGTTGTCAAAGTGAGACAATATCCATTCAATTTGATAAAGATTATGTTGTTGAGGATATTCAGCAATCAGAGAATGCTTTAGCTTTGTCAAGTCTAATCAATTTTGTTGAAATTAATCAGACACAATTCGACAATACTGAAAGAATTGCTTCTTTGTATTCAGTTAGGAAACCCCCTCTTATTGAATCTGATATTTACATTCAGATTCAGCGCCTACTCATTTAATAGTTATTTTAGAGATGCTAATGCTTAAGTTATAACTTTACTTATTAAAGGTAAATTATAGCTTTCCTATCCAGCATCCATCTCATTTTCTGTATTTATTTATTGAATACTTTGAAATAATTATTAAACAATTCACATGTTAAATAAAACTATAAAGTTTTTTCTTGAAAATAAGCTGGTTACACTTATTTTGCTAATCGTTTTTATTGGTTGGGGTATAATGACAGCTCCATTTAACTGGAATACTGGTATTTTTCCCCGCGATCCTGTTCCTGTTGACGCCATTCCTGATATAGGTGAAAATCAGCAAATAGTATATACTGAATGGGCTGGGAGGTCTCCTCAAGATATTGAAGATCAGGTTTCCTATCCGTTAACCACAGCTCTTTTGGGAATTCCAGGTGTAAAAACAATACGGTCTAATTCAATATTTGGTGTTTCCAGTATTTACATAATTTTTGAAGATAATATTGAGTTTTACTGGGGTCGCACCCGGATTTTGGAAAAGTTGAACTCTTTACCTTCAGGCACATTACCAGATGACGTAACTCCTTCTCTTGGTCCGGATGCTACTGCTTTGGGTCAAATTTATTGGTATACACTAGAAGGAAGAGACAAACATGGACATCCGGCTGGTGGTTGGGATCCTCAAGAGCTTAGAACTATTCAGGATTTTTATGTGAAATATTCATTAACATCAGCAAAAGGTGTTTCTGAAGTGGCATCTATTGGTGGCTTTGTTAAGGAATACCAAGTGGATATTGATCCAAATGCGATGAAAGCACATGGTGTTACAGTATCTCAAATAATGAATGCTGTTAAAAAAAGCAATTTGGATATTGGAGCGCGAACTATTGAATTTAATCGCACTGAATATCTTATCAGGGCATTGGGTTATATTAAAAGCATTGAGGATTTAGAGAAAAGCGTTGTAACGGTCAAAAACAATATTCCAATCCGAATTAAAGATGTTGCAAAAGTTAATTATGGACCTGCAACCAGACGTGGTGGATTGGATAAAGATGGTACAGAAGCAGTTGGGGGAGTTGTTGTAGCTCGTTATGGGGCAAATCCGCTGGAGGTCATCAACAATGTTAAAGAAAAAATTGATGAAATAGCGACTGGTTTGCCCAGTAAAATATTGGATGATGGCACTGTTTCCAAACTTACAATTATTCCTTTTTATGACAGAACAAGTTTGATCAAAGAAACTTTAGGAACTTTACAAGAAGCCTTAACATTGGAGATATTAATTAGTATTTTGGTTGTATTGATACTCGTCTTCAACCTACGTGCATCGGTCTTAATTTCTAGTTTACTCCCAATTGGTGTACTAATGACTTTTATTAGTATGCGTAAATTTGGAGTAGATGCCAATATTGTAGCTTTATCAGGTATTGCCATAGCTATTGGAGTGATGGTTGATGTTGGCGTGGTATTCACTGAGAATATAATCCGACACATAGAATTGCCCGAAAATAAAGGAGCAAAAGGCAAAGCATTGTTGGCTGTAATTTACACAGCAGTTACTGAGGTAGCATCTGCAGTAATTACCGCCTTAACCACTACAATAATCAGTTTTTTACCAGTATTTGCCATGCAGGCTGCGGAGGGAAAGTTGTTCAGACCGCTTGCTTTCACAAAAACTTTTGCAATGATTTCGGCTTTGATTATTGGACTCATGGTCATTCCCGCATTAGCCCATATTATTTTTCAATTTAAAATTGACAAGAAACGCTTAAGCAGATTTTGGAATATTATTATTATAGCAGCAGGTATATTGTTTTTTGTGTTTACACAATCGTTTGTTGCAATTGCATTAATTGCTTTGGGTATAAATGGATTGTTTGCATTTAAGTGGCAAGAAAGCAAAAAGCATTTTGTTAATTACATTAATATTGGAATCAGTTTAGTGGTTGTTTTGTTTTTCCTGACCAAAGAATGGATGCCTTTGGGAGCACAAAATAGTTTATTGGGAAATTTTGTATTTGTTTTAGTCGTTATTGCCTTGGTTTTAGGATTGCTCATGTCCATTGTACATTATTATCCTAATATTTTAAACTGGAGTCTTCGAAATAAAGGGAGATTCTTGAGCATTCCAATCATAGTATTATTTTTTGGAATAATAAGTTGGCAGGGAGTTGATAAAATATTTGGATTTTTACCAAACGGAATCAAAAATAGCAAATCATTTAGCTCTTTAACAGAAACCTTTCCGGGTATTGGAAAAGAATTTATGCCTTCGCTGGACGAGGGATCCTTTTTGCTAATGCCTACTACCATGCCACATTCCGGAATTGAAGAAAATATTGAGGTTATTCGCTTATTGGATTTAAAAGTAAATTCCATTCCTGAAGTTGAAAGTGTAGTTGGTAAATGGGGACGTGTAAATTCTGCACTTGACCCTGCACCTACATCAATGTTTGAAAACGTAATCAATTATCGGCCGGAGTATATAATGGATGAAAATGGAAAGCGTTTGCGATTTAAAACAAATAATGAAGGGGCTTTTGAGTTGGCAAATGGAGAAACATATGATCCTGAGGAAAATGATTTCAGGCTTTTCAATAAGGACGAATTGATTGAGAGTAAAAAAGGCGAATATTTTCGTCAATGGCGAGAACACATTCATTCACCAGACGATATTTGGACTGAAATTGGAAAACAATCAAAAATTCCTGGATTAACATCAGCACCTAAACTTCAGCCTATTCAAACACGCTTGGTTATGCTCCAAACGGGTATGAGAGCCCCAATGGGTATCAAAGTATTTGGACCGGATTTAGAGTCGATAGAAAAAGTTGGTTATGATTTAGAAAAGCAGTTAAAACATGTCGAGGGTGTTGAACCATCATCTGTTTTTGCTGACAGAGTGGTTGGAAAACCTTATCTGGAAATTAATCTGAACCGAGATAATTTATCTCGATATGGTTTAACGATTTATGATATCCAAATGGTATTGAGTAGTGCCATTGGTGGCATGCAGCTAACCAATACAGTAGAAGGCAGGGAGCGTTTTGCTGTTCGAGTAAGATATGCACGAGAATATCGTGACAATCCAGATGATTTGAAAAGAATCCTCATACCAACACCAACAGGAGCACAAATCCCCTTGGGAGAATTAGCAGATATTAGCTATACACGTGGGCCACAATTGATAAAAAGTGAAAATACATTTTTAGTTGGATATGTTATTTTTGATAAAAAACCCAATTATGCGGAAGTAGATGTAGTTGAAAATGCACAGGACTATTTCGATGAACAAATGGAATTAGGGGAATTAATAATTCCCGCTGGTGTAAATTATAAATTTACTGGAAACTATGAAAATCAAATACGGGCAACCAAACGTTTGTTGATGGTTATACCTATTTCTTTAATTCTAATTTTCCTCATATTATATTTTCAGTTTCGCTCGGTTACAGGTGCATTGCTAATATTCTCGGGAATTTTTGTCGCTTTTTCAGGTGGATTTATCATGTTATGGTTATATGGACAATCCTGGTTTATGAATTTTAGCATTGCAGGTATTGAGCTTCAAAATTTATTTCAAATACATAATATAAATCTTAGTGTGGCTGTTTGGGTAGGCTTTATTGCCTTATTCGGAATTGCAACAGACGATGGAGTACTGATTAGTACTTATTTAAAGCAGATTTTTGAGAGAAAACCACCGGGAAGTATTTCTGAAATCAGGTCTAATGTTTTGGAAGCTGGAAGTAAGCGAGTTCGCCCAGCCATTATGACAACAGCTACAACTATAATTGCATTACTTCCTGTAATCACATCAACTGGAAAAGGATCGGATATTATGGTGCCTATGGCCATCCCAATAATTGGCGGGATGCTAATTGCCATATTAACCATTTTTGTTGTTCCTGTATTGTATAGCATATGGCAGGAAAGCCTTTATAAAAAAAATGAATCAATAAAACAATTTGAATCATGAACTACATAAAATTAGTATTGATAATATTCGGGCTATTCGTGGTAAATCTATTGCCTGCGCAGGATGCTCTGAATAAATACCTTGAAAATGCTGCGATAAATAATCCTGGTTTACAAGCTGAATTCAATGAGTATATGGCTGCTTTGGAAATTGTTCCTCAAGTTAAAGCACTACCTGATCCTCAGTTTGCATTTGCCTATTTTATAAAGCCAGTTGAAACACGAAATGGCCCTCAGGAATTTCGGTTTTCAGCCAGCCAGATGTTTCCCTGGATTGGAAGCTTGAAAGCAAAAGGGAACAGTGCAGTTCAATTAGCTAAAGCCAAATATGAGATGTTTGAAGATAGTAAAGCAGAATTGTATTACAATATTCACTCAGCTTATTTCAATTTATATTACACAAGTGAGTCAATCAACATTATGGTTGATAACATCGAAATTCTACAAACTTTTCAAAGCTTGGCATTGATTAAAATAGAAACAGGAAAAGGATCAGCTGTTGATGAAATTAGGATAAAAATGGAATTAGCTGATCTTGAAAATAATCTTTTGTTGCTAAAGGATATTTTAGTTACACAGAAAGTATTGTTTAATAAACTGCTTAATGTTGGTAGTAAAAGAGAAATTGATATAGAAGGCAATTTTGAACTGATTAGATTACACATGGCTAAGGACGTTATTTTCGATTCTATTGTAGCCAGAAATCATCAACTGAAAAAACTTGATTTTCAGTTCTCATCTTTAACCTATCAGGAAATCGTTGCACAAAAAATGGGAATGCCCTCATTTTCGTTGGGTTTGGATTATATAACAGTGGGTAGCTCAGCAGCTTCGTTTTCAGGTGAAGATGCTTTTGTGTTTCCTAAAATAGGGATCAGTATTCCTCTCTATAGAAATAAGTATAAAGCCATGGTGGATGAAGTGATTTATCTTCAAAAAGCAAAAACATTAGAAAAACAAGATAAAGTGAATGTGCTGGAAGGTGTTTTTGAGAATTCCTGGAAAAACTATCAGGATGCAAGTCGAAGGCTTGAGCATTATGGAAGTCAGGGAATATTAGCTAAACAAGCTTTATCAATACTTGAATCAACCTATGCTACACAGGGAGTGAGTTTTGAAGAAATCTTACGAATGGAACGTAAGGTATTAAGCTATCAGCTAGCTCAGATAAAAGCAATATCCGACCAACAAGCGTCTGTTGCATTTATGTATTATTTAATGGGTAACAATTAATTAAAAAATCATGAGAAAAATACTTAATAAAAGAGATCTTATACTAATCGGAATTACATTGTTTTCAGGATTATTTTTAGGATGGATATTCTTTCATAATAGTGGGAGTTCAAAAGCTGTAAGTCATGAACATGCAGAAGAAGCAGAAGCTGGCATTTGGACCTGTTCCATGCATCCGCAAATCAAACAGGATAAACCGGGTTTATGCCCTATTTGTGCAATGGATTTAGTTCTGTTAGAATCAGAAAGTAGTGATGATGAAAATATTTCGCCTGATGAAATTCAAATGTCGGAAGCTTCTATAAAACTAGCAGAGATTCAAACCACGATAGTACAAGCTGGTATTCCTGAAAACAAGGTTTATTTGCTTGGGAAAGTCAAAGCTGACGAACGAAATATTGCTCAGTTAACAGCTCGAATAGGGGGGCGAATTGAAAAATTATTCATTAATTATACGGGTCAGCAAGTAAAAAAGGGTCAAAAACTGGCAACTATTTATTCGCCTGATTTAGTTAATGCCCAAAAAGAGCTCATCGAAGCTTATCAATATAAAGAATCAAATCCTGGTTTTTATAAAGCAATAAAAAGTAAACTTAAATTATGGGATTTGACTGACAAGCAAATTGCCAGTATTGAAGATGCCAGTGAGCCTATATTGTATTTTGAAATTCTTTCTCCGATTAGCGGAACTGTTACTTTACGACATGTTGCTATGGGAGATTATGTCAAGGAAGGTTCTGCCTTATTTGAAGTAACTGATTTGTCAAAAGTTTGGATCATGTTTGATGCATATGAAAGTGATTTGGCCTGGATTCAATTGGGCGATAAAATTGATTTCAATTTGCAATCTCTACCCGGAAATGAATATGCCAGTGAAGTAACATACATTGATCCTTTTATTGATGCTCAAAGTAGAACAGCACAAGTGCGTTTAGAGATAGCTAACCCGAAGTTGATATTTAAACCTGAAATGTTTGCCAATGGTATTTTGGAATCAAAATTGGCCAATAATTCAAATGAAATACTAATACCCAAAACAGCCATGTTATGGACTGGAAAAAGAGCTGTGGTATATGTAAAAGTACCAAACCGTAAATCAAATTTTTTTATTTACCGAGAAATTACATTAGGGGCTGAAGCTGGTAACTTTTATGTTGTCAAAAAAGGTCTTTTTGCAGGAGAAGAAATAGCCGTAAATGGTGTGTTTAAGATTGATGCTGCTGCACAATTGGCTGGAAAACCCAGCATGATGAATCCAGCAGGTGGAGCCAGCTCAACTGGCCATGACCATGGGCAAATGACCAAAGATGAAGGAAAGGAGAGTCCGAATGTACAGGATGAACCAAAGGCCAATTTGGAACATGAAATGTTTAAAGTTTCAGGCAATTGTGAAATGTGTAAAAAAACAATTGAAAAAGCAGCACTTGCTTTAAAAGGAGTTAATTCAGCAGTGTGGGATGTAAAGAAAAAAGTAATTCATGTTTCTTTTAATAAGGACAAAGTTGACTTAATCGAAATACATAAAGCAATTGCAGCTTCTGGTTATGATACGGAATTAGAAACAGCCCCCATTGCTTCCTATGAAAAGTTAGCTCCATGTTGTAAGTATACGAAAGATTAGCAACATCAAAATTCAAGTTAATTGATATAAATGGATAAAAACAACTAATTAAGTGCAAAAATGCATAAGATGAAGATGTTTAGAATAACAAAGTAAACTATCTATAAAATTTTATTATAGAATAATCATTAAATCACATCATTTTTTTAACAATTAAATAAAGTAAAATGAAACCCCAACTTAAAATAACCAATATGAAAAAAGTAAAAATAATAGGACTCTTGTCTCTTGTTGTCCCATTTTTATTATTTACTTCTTGTACGAAGGAAGATTTAACACCACAATATATTAGCAAAGTTGTTGGTGATTATGAAGGCTATGTTACCTATGATAATGGTACTTCAGTTGACTCATTCGAATCAGTTTGTGAAATTAGTAAAAATTCTGATTCTCAAATTTCATTTCATTGCCAAAACTCTTTGTTCGATACCACCTTAATCATGGATGTATACGCAAATGGCGATCGCTTAGAAATGTGTTTGACAGGAGATAAGTTTTTAAATATGTACGGACACCAGCAAGGAGAAAGGCATATGGGGCATATGGGAAATAGTCAAAATAGCTGGTCTCACCATATGGATGATGAGCATGAAAGTGATGATGAGCATTTTGGAGGTATTCACCATGAAAATGGGAATTTGGACTATACTTTTTTGATAGGTGTTCAAGAAAACGAGTATAGATTATTTTGCACAAAAAATTAAATATTCATTAATAGTTTAAATATAACAAGATGAGGATAATCGTATACTTTTTAGCTGGTATTTTTTTATTGGTTAATGCAGGTGATTCATTTGCAAAAATGAATGATGATTTAAACAAAAATCAGGGTAAGGAAGTTATTAAAGAATTCAAAGTATATGGCAATTGTGCTATGTGTGAGGATCGAATTGAAAAGGCAGCATTGTCAGTTCATGGGGTTAAAAAAGCTGAATGGAATAAAAAAACCAAAATAATGAAAGTTACTTTTGATGAGGATATTGTGAATTTGGATCAAATACACAAAGCCATTGCAAGAGTAGGCCATGATACTGATTTGGTAAAAGCTACTCAGAAAGTTTACAATAAATTACATGGCTGTTGTAAATATCGTTAATTGTTTAATTCTATTCCTTTTTTGTCAAAATTAGGGATATTTGATATATGGATAATACAAGTCTGAAAGAAAGACGTATCGGTTGGGTGGTGGTGTTGACCGCCATTACCATGGTGGTTGAAATATTCTTTGGACTTATCAGTGGATCAATGGCATTATTTGCTGATGGGATACATATGGGCTCACATGTGCTTGCTATTGGATTAAGTTGGATCGCTTATATTTTTGTTCGGAAGTCGAAGCAAAGTAAATCCTTTTCAGGCGATTCAGACAAAATCTTATCATTATCGGGCTATACCAGTGGATTATTGCTTTTGATTTTTGCAGTATTTATAATTGTAAAAGCAATAGAACGATTCATCAATCCTATTGAAATACATTATAAGGAAGCTATTCTTGTGGCAATCTTAGGACTTGGTGTTAATGTGCTTAGCGCTTTTTTATTACATCATAAACAAGAGCATTCCGATCATAACATTCGCGCAGCTTATCTTCATGTTTTGGCTGATGCCATTACAAGTGTTTCCGCCATTATTGGCTTATTGGCAGCCATGATATGGAATCTTATTTTTGTAGATGCCATTGCTGCCATAATCAGTTCTTTCGTCATAATCAAATGGTCGATTGGATTATTGAAAGAGTCTGGCTTAAGTTTATTGGATATGAAGAATAAAACGGATAAACATCATAGCCATTGATCCATGTTTTCACACATGGAAACACGATGATTTACCTGAAAATTATTTGGCTATAATTTGTACAACTTCGTTACTGATCATGTTTACATAAAAAAGCTGCCCTTCAGCTGATATGTTTATACCACAAATACCTTTTGTATTGGTTTGTACCCGACCTATTTCACTTCCATCGGTTAGGTTGTAGGCAATGATATCACCATTTTCGTAATCACTTACAAAAAGTCTGTCCTCTCTGATTTCAATTCCTACAGGACTTAGTATACCCTTGTCAATAAACACTTCAGTTTCGCCATTGATATATTCAGAGTATTCTGCAACAATTTCATAAGGATCGGGATTCATACTTCCTTTTTTACTTCCTGATTTTGTATTGAATCGAAGTATACGAGAATTAGCTGTTTCGGCAATGTATAACCAGCCCGTATTTTTATCTAAAACCATATGACTAGGTAACAGTTTCAATTCCTTTTCTACCTGCACATCTGTGAAACGTTTTAGGATTACATCATCATGATCGCTGCCTCCTGCAACATGCGGCTGACCAAAATCATATAAAATGATGTTGCTATTATTACCATCAAAAATCCAGTAAGCATTGTCGAATGCATGGGCAATACCCATTGCATAAGGACTCTGATGTACCATATCTAAATGACTTCCATTGGGTCCACCACTTTTGTAAGGTGTTCCAACTTTAGCATAAATGTCAAACTCACCTGACCATAAAGACGGGCCTGCAAATTTCCCTCCTCGTCTATTTGCATCCAAAATTCCAGTTCCACTTGCCCAGTTTCCATTATCTCCAAAATCTAGAGAAGTGGGAAGTGCCATAAAATGCCAGGCATTTCCATCTTTTAATTTAAAAGAAGACTGATCTACTTGCCCTGGATTTGTAATATGAACAGTCGTACCACCACTATTGTAAGTACCCTTATTGATAACCCATAATTCATTCGATCTTTTAGGATGAAAGTCCAAATCTTGTGGAATTGATATGCCTTGTGTTGAATTTGCAATTTGCAGAAATTCAGGAGTATTCATTTTATCAGATAAGAAGAACTCCGGAACAGCACTTGATGAATCAATATCAGGATTGTTCGGTCCGTCAACTATATCTTCCTCTTTTGAACATGAACTAATTGTAAGTATCACAGCTATAAGGAGTAGGTAAAAGGAATTTATTTTTTTCATAATAATGTATTTTCAATATACACTAGCAATAATTAGACAAATTAAAAATAAGCTCCAAGAAATACTGATAAAGCTTAGTCTTTATTAAGAATCTTTTTTATTAAAGGTATTCCTTACTTTTGCAGTGATTTTTAATAAGTCATTGAAAAACAAATTAAATTGATTTCATGAAAGTTGGTATTCCCATGGAGATTGAGCCTAAAGAATTAAGGGTGGCCGCAACTCCTAAAACCGTAAAGCGTTTGATTAAGCAAGGCTTTGAAGTTCGTATCCAAAAGGATGCTGGATTAAAAGCTAATTTCTCAAATACTGATTTTGAAGAAGCAGGAGCAATATTGGTTGATTCTGCAACTGACATCTATGGCAATTGTGATATTGCTTTAAAAGTATTGGCACCTTCAGAACAAGAGATAGACCTGATGAAAGAAGGACTTGTAACCTTGAGTTATTTATGGCCTGCTCAAAATGAGGCACTATTAAAAAAACTTGCTGAAAAAAAGGTGAATGCTATAGCCATGGATGCGATTCCTCGTATCTCTAGAGCGCAAAAAATGGATGTTCTTTCATCCATGGCAAATATTGCTGGTTACCGTGCAGTCATTGAAGGCGCAAATCATTTTGGCCGTTTCCTGAATGGACAGATTACTGCGGCAGGAAAAGTTGATCCTGCAAAAGTTTTAGTAATTGGAGCTGGTGTAGCAGGTTTAGCTGCTATTGGAGCTGCCAATTCGTTAGGAGCAATTGTTCGTGCTTTTGATACAAGAGGGGAGGTGGCAGAGCAAATTGAATCAATGGGGGCAGAGTTTTTAACTGTCAATATAGATGAAGATGGCTCAACATCCTCAGGATACTCTAAAGTAATGAGCAAGGAATTTATTGAAGCAGAAATGGCTTTGTTTAAAGAGCAAGCTGCTGATGTAGATATTATTATAACTACAGCACAAATCCCCGGTCGTGAAGCACCAAAATTGATTTTAGATTATCATGTTGAGGCCATGAAGCCAGGATCAGTTATTGTTGATCTTGCTGCCTCTACAGGTGGTAATTGTGCTTATACAAAAAACGGTGAGGTTTATACAACAAAAAATGGCGTAACCATTTTAGGTGTGTTAGACCAATTACCAAATCAAGCATCACAATTATATGGAAACAACCTTTGTCATTTATTAGATGATATGGGTAAAGCTGCGAATTTCAAAATTGACATGGAAGACGATGTTGTTTCCAGAGCAATGGTAACCTATAATGGAGAAATTAATTGGCCACCAGAACCACTTCCAGTTAGTCCACAAAAAGCGAAAGTAGAAGAAGTAGTAGAAGAGAAACCAGAACTTACTCCAGCACAGAAGGCTAAAAAGAAATCAATTGGGATGGTGATTCAATTAGGAGTAATTGGCTTATTCTTATTTTTATTAGGTAAAGTTGCTCCTGCCGATTTTATG
>Ga0209045_1002861_pt1 | contig 11938 bp, 10 predicted proteins | sample SaaInlLV_10m_DNA_4_FD_184664 | JGI IMG/M metagenome (GOLD analysis project Ga0209045, IMG submission 184664) | Marine microbial communities from expanding oxygen minimum zones in the Saanich Inlet - Saanich Inlet SI072_LV_200m_DNA (SPAdes) (version 2) | ecosystem: Environmental > Aquatic >...
CAATATATTTTTATTTGGTGCGAGAGGGGGGAGTCGAACCCCCACACCTTGCGGTACTAGATCCTAAGTCTAGCGCGTCTGCCAGTTCCGCCACCCTCGCTCACAAGGTGTACTAAAAGATACCTTCACGTTGGTAAATATTTACAAAATCGCTGAATCGCTAAATATAAACACACTTAGCCAGCTTTTATCAATTTCCCAGTTTAGTTTCAAGTACTATATTTTGCAATCTTTTTTATTATAAATGATTTGTATCTTTAGAAATTGAATCTCTGAGAATAGTAATTTACAAGAAAATACTTGAAATTGAACTTTACATTACCTTTCACATGAAAATGCACAAACATCCAGAAGTAAGTAAAATTAAGAAATAAGGGTACTTTGGCTTAAATAACAGAAACAAATAAAGCCTATTCTAAAACCACTTGCGCTGTAAGTGTCTATATGATAGTATCTTCTCGATCTCTAGATATTGTACACGGTTATTCACAAAATTTGACATTGAGACGAATATATTCCTAAGATCTTCTCAATGTAAATGCATTACCTTTAACGGAGAAAGGACAAAATAATGAAAGGTGTTGTTCTTGCAGGCGGTCTTGGTACCCGACTATTGCCTTTAACAAAAATCACAAACAAGCATTTGTTGCCCATTTTCGACAAACCAATGATATACTATCCCTTGCAAACGTTGATCAGTGCGGGAATCGAGGATATTATGATTGTTACCGGTGGAAATAATGCAGGTGATTTTCTCCGGCTTTTAGGTAATGGAAAGCAATTTGGTTTAAAGGATATAAACTACACATATCAAGAAGGAGAAGGTGGGATAGCAGAGGCCCTGGATCTTGCTAGAAATTTTGCAGATGGTGAAAAGACAATTATCATCCTGGGAGACAATGTTATTGAGAAGAATATAACCAAAGAAAAGGAAGAATTTGAGAAACAAAAGGAAGGTGCCAAGATATTAATAAAAAAGGTCAATAATCCATCAAGCTTCGGTGTTCCCGAACTTGACGGGGACAAAGTAATTGGTATTGAAGAAAAACCAAAACATCCTAAAACAGACTGTGCCGTCATAGGCATTTATATGTATGATAGCCATGTATTTGACATTATCAGTACTCTTGACAGATCAGAAAGAGGAGAATTAGAAATCACCGATGTCAATAATGCCTACATAAAAAATGGAACAATGACATGTTCGGTTTTAGATGGTTGGTGGATTGACGCAGGAAGCTCTCCGGAAAACCTTGCAGAGGCAACACAGCTAGTTATCAAAACCGGAGCTAACAATTCAACCTAGATCATAATAGGATATAGATTTTCACTGATAAATTATTTTTTAATTAACGCTTTGAGTAAGATCTAAAAGCTTACAATCTGTTTTTATTTCCGTCCTAAAGGATATTTATGCGTATTATTTCTGGTAAAGCAAAAGGCGTACAACTTTCAGCATTAAGCAGCAGGCGGACCAGGCCGATATTAGACAGAGCCAAAGAATCTATGTTCAGTATTTTAGGGGATTTTGTACCGGATAGCGTTGTATTAGATTTATTTGCAGGTATCGGTTCATTAGGAATAGAATGCCTCAGCCGAGGTGCAAATAGATGTTTATTTGTCGACAACAGTACAAATGCAATTAAGGTGATTAAGAAAAACCTCCAGGATGCAAATCTTTTAAAAAGGACGGTTGTATTAAAAATAAATGTATTTAGATTATTAGATTTTATAAAAAATAAGAATATAAAGTTCGACCTCATTCTGGTTGCTCCTCCATATAAATTATTAGATATAGATTGCGGAGATAGAAAAAGGATCTTTTCTCTCCTGGAAGCATTTGTTTCCAAACAAATTATTAACGAGAAAGGTATCATTGTCCTTCAACATCATAAAAAGCAGAAGATTGTTCAGGAATGTTTCAAACAACTGAATGTAATCGACGTAAGGCAATACAGTAATACACAACTGACTTTTCTTAAAGTAAACGGAACCCCAAACTCTGAAATATAAAAACTGTAATTACCCAGTCTCAAGTTGAGGAACCTCTGAAAAACATGTAGTTGTCATTACAAATATCGTTTCTAGAAGTTTATGAAATACGTTAAAATAGTAATCTATTTTAATAGCTAGTTTAATAATTCTAAATAAAGAAGGAGTATTTCATGAGCCAACTAAGCTTTTTATCCATAGCTCAAAACAATAAGAAACTAAAATGTGAACGATTTTTAGATCAAATGGATAAAGCTGTTCCATGGGATAAATTAACAGAATTAGTAAAACCGTATTTCCGTAAAGCTTCGACCGGACGTAAGCGTAAAGACCTGGAGACAATGCTACGTATTCTTAGTCTTCAACAGTGGTTTAACCTTTCTGATCCTGGAGTCGAAGAAGCCATATATGATCGTAACTCATTTCAAAAGTTTTTAAAACTCGATCTTTTATGCTCAGTAGTTCCAGACGAGACAACAATTCTAAAGTTCAGGCACCACTTGGAACAACATAATCTGTTTAAAAAAATATTCAGCGAAATCAATAAAGATCTTGAAGAAAAAGGCCTAATCATGAAGACAGGAACCATCGTTGATGCGACACTAATAACAGCTCCTAGTAGTACAAAGAACAGAGCTAAAAAACGCGATCCAGAAATGAGTTCTACCCGGAAATCAGGTAAATGGCATTTTGGAATGAAAGCCCATATAGGAGTAGACTCCTCTTCAGGTTTAGTACATTCTGTATCAGCAACTACTGCCAAAGATCACGATATTACTCAGTTTAATAATATTATACATGGAGAGGAGAAGGCCATTTTCGCCGATAAAGGCTATGCCAAGACAGACTTAAAAAAACAATGTCGAAAGAGTTCTGTTTTCTACGGAATTCTGGATAAAGCCAAACGAGGAACTCGATTATCCTCTTCTCAAAATAAAAGAAACCGTAAATTATCTTCTGCCAGAGCAAAAGTAGAATTTCCTTTTCAAATCATAAAATGCCAATGGAAATATCAGAAAGTTCGGTATCGTGGAATTCAAAAAAATCTTTCACAGCTTTATTTGCTCTTCGGTTTAAGTAATCTTTTCAAAGTAAGGAAATCACTTCCTCTCGCTTGTTAAAAGCGAGAAAAAGTGTACGCAATGGTCTTACAAGAGATCAGAAAAAATGGCAAATATGACTACTCTCTTCAAATTTTCAGGCAAATTATTTAATTTCTGATCAAATTCAAAATCTTATACTATATTTTCTCTGATTTAAACAAAAGTTATCGTTTTTCAGAGGTTCCTTGAGTAATACTTACAAAGAATGTGAATAAGAACAATCATAAAAAAAACACAATAAGCCTTAAAGCTCCTGCCAAGATAAATCTCTTCCTGGAAATTCTAGGTAAAAGAGATGATGGTTATCATGAAATTGAAACGATAATGCAGGAAATTGATCTTGCCGACAACCTTCAGTTTGAGGAAATTCAAGAAGGAGTCAAGCTTGAGTGTAATGATAAAAGTATACCTTTGAACCAGGACAACCTTGTGTGTAAAGCCGCAAATCTCATCCTGAAAGAGTGTGGCATTAAAAAGGGAGTATCAATAAATTTAGAAAAAAAGATACCTGTAGGAGCTGGCTTGGGAGGCGGGAGTAGTGACGCGGCGACAACGCTGAAGGCGTTAAATTCACTCTGGGGAGTCGGGCTTAACGATGGAGAGTTGATGGAACTTGCGGCAAAGCTGGGATCCGATATTCCTTTTTTTATAAAAGGTAAAACCTCAATATGCAGTGGAAGAGGAGAGAAGATTTCGCCGGTTGAAGTCAGGAACAAAATGAATTTTCTTATCTTGTTTCCGCGTGTCCATATCAGTACGGAAACGATATACAAAAACCTTAAAATTGACTTGACAAAAAAAAGGAAAGATGTTAGCTTTTTTTTGGATGCACTGAAATATTCTGAGTCTGTCGGTATCGGTAAGTTGTTATTTAACCGTCTAGAAGAAGTGATTTTTGCAACGTACCCTGATTTGCTACAGGTGAAACATTCTTTAGAGTTTTTTGATTTTTGCGGTTTGTCGATTTCCGGTAGCGGATCAGCCTTCTTCGGTCTATGCAAGGATAGACATCAGGCAGAAGCTATCAAAAGCAAAGTTGAGTTAAGTGGAACGGGAAATGTATTTGTGGTTACAAATGTTTAACACCATAGACAACGAGACTAGAAGGAGGAGTTATTACTGTGAATATTACCGAAGTCAGAGTGAAACTAACCGAGGCAAAAAAAAATCGTTTACAGGCTTTTTGCAGCATAACAATTGATAATGACTTTGTAGTAAGAGATTTGAAAATTATAGAAGGGTATAAAGGAGCTTTTGTTGCTATGCCCAGCAGAAAGCTCGCTGACAAATGCCCTAAATGTAATAGTAAAAATCACCTTCGTTCACGCTTTTGTAATGATTGTGGAAACAAGCTCGATGACAAACGCGCATTAGGTGAGTCTAGAGACGAATCTAAAGGAAAATTTAAGTTGTATGCAGACACCGCTCATCCAATTAATTCTAAATGCCGTGATGAAATTGAGCAAAAGGTACTTGCCGCATACAAAGAAGAAGCTGAAAAAGCGAAAGAACCAGGCTATAAACCTCCCGCAATGGATATACCAGATGATATAGACTATGACGAAGATAATACAAACAGTTAATGAATAGTAACATCCGTCGCAGAGGAGCGTATAAAACATCCCTTTATACCAATTCAATTGACCGATCAGAAATTGAAATCTTCTAAGTCACACGCTATGCTTATTTCTATTAAGGTAATATTCTTAAATTAGTAATTGACGTTTTGTCGGCGAATCAAACAAAATAGATTTAGTTATAGATTGTCTAAATCAATAAAAACTGGATAATCAAAAATACCTATTGGGTATAAGAGGTTCTTAAGAAGCAACAACCCTGTTAAACTGAAAGCAAACAGCTTAATAATATATATTTTAAATAAGGAAAGTTTGAAAACGCAGGTTTTCATTTAACAATCAGGATTTAAACAAAAAATGTCTAAGACGGGTTCACAAATATTAATTGATGCCTTAAAAAAAGAAAATGTAGAATATGTTTTTGGCCTACCTGGCGGTGTCGTTATACCACTTTTCGATACGTTGTTTGACGAGTCTGACATAAAATTCATACTAACGCGCCACGAACAAGCAGCAGGGCATGCGGCCGATGGGTATGCACGAGCTACAGGAAAAGTAGGCGTATGCATCGTCACATCCGGTCCCGGCGCTACCAATTTGACAACCGCTATTGCTACAGCCTACATGGACTCCATTCCCATGGTCGCCATAACCGGTCAAGTTAAAACGCATCTTATAGGCAGTGATGCTTTCCAGGAAGCAGACGTAACCGGTATCACTCGTCCTATTTCAAAACATAATTACCTGGTTAAAGATATTAAAGAACTGGGAAGGATAGTCAAAGAAGCGTTTTATATCGCTTCTACAGGCAGGCCGGGTCCTGTTGTTATTGACCTTCCTGTGGATGTAACAACGGATACATGGGATGGAGATACTCCTGATAAAATAAATCTACCCGGATACAAGCCTTCATACGAAGGCAACGTACGTCAGATAAAAATGGCAGCAGAAGCGATAAACCGATCAAAAAGACCTGTAATTTATGCGGGCGGTGGAGTTATATCTTCAAATAGTTCAAAACAGCTTATCGAACTTGCAGAAAAAGCCAATTTACCGGTAAACACAACTCTGTTAGCGCTGGGAGTATTTCCGGAGGACAATGAAAAAGCGCTGGGAATGCTGGGAATGCACGGAACTGTTCCAGCCAATTATGCGGTTCACAAATCCGATTTATTAATTGCAATTGGAGCGAGGTTTGATGATAGAATTACGGGGAAGATAGATGAATTTGCTCCCCAGGCACAAATTATTCATATAGACGTAGATCCAACTTCCATAAGTAAGAATATAAAAGTTGACATCCCGGTTGTTGGCGACGCAAATAATATACTTACCGAGTTAATAAAACATGTAAGTTATGTTGAAAGAAAAGAGTGGTTTGAAAGGATTGCAGAGTGGAAAAAGAGATATCACGTATCTTATGATAACACCAGTGACATTGTAAAGCCACAATACGTAGTTGAACAAATCTGTGAAGCTACCAAAGGAGAAGCAATTGTCACTACTGAAGTCGGCCAGAACCAGATGTGGGCAGCTCAATATTATACCTATACGAATCCCAGAAGCTTCTTATCTTCCGGCGGTTTGGGCACCATGGGATTCGGCTTCCCTGCTGCAATAGGTGCTCAACTTGGATGTCTGGACAAAATTGTTATTGCCATTGCAGGTGATGGTAGTTTTCAAATGAATATTCAGGAACTGAGTACTGCCGTTAAATATAATTTACCTGTTAAGGTTGCTATCCTGAACAATGGTTACCTTGGGATGGTAAGGCAGTGGCAGGAGCTCTTTTATGATAAAAGGTATGCTCATACTTTACTCGATGGTAATCCCGACTTTGTACAGGTAGCAAAAGCCTACGGAGCTGAGGGTTTTCTGGTTACAAACAAGGAGGATGTCAGACCCGTAATCGAGAAATCACTTTCAATAAATGGTCCTGTCGTTATAGATTTTAAAGTAGACCCGGAAGAAAATGTATTTCCAATGATTCCTGCAGGTCAAGCCATTAGTCAGGTTAAAGGCGTTGAATTAATCTGAAGAATGGTACAACAATCTTAAGAATAATTCAAATTCACACCTTTTTAGTAATCTGCATTCCAAATATATCAAACCATAAATAAAAGAGGCTTTATTGATTTTTCTGCGTAAAAGGACTGAAAAGTAAGTATGAATCGTTTTTATGTTCCATTCCGTGCCGGTTTGAAAAACTTATGGATAGATAGTTCGGAAAGCCATCACATTGTACACGTTAAAAGGTTGAAAATCGGTGACAATATTATGGTGTTTAATGGAATAGGAGATGAATTCGAAGCTGAAATCGAAGACATTGAAGACAACAGAGTCAAAGTTAAGATCAATCAGCAGAAAACAATCAGTAAAGAAAGCAGAGTCGGAATAGACATTGCTTTTGCTATCCCTAAAGGAAAGCGTTCTCACCTCCTGGTCCAAAAATGCACTGAACTGGGAGCACAAAAACTAATACCAATAAATTACGCACGAAGTGTAGTAAAACTTAAGGACGACTGTTCCGTGAAAATTGAGAAGTGGCAAAAAATTGCAATTGAGGCATCAAAACAGTGTGGACGTAACACGATTACGGAGATTGGCGAAGTTGTTAATTTTGACAGTATTCTTAATACTACAGGCAGTTACGACCTCCCCCTCTTTGCGTGTAACCAATCTGATTCAGATAATCTTAAAAATACGTTGCAAGAATATCCAAAACCAAATAAAATATTAAGTTTTATAGGTCCGGAAGGTGGATTTACATCGAACGAAATAGAAATGGCAAAGAAAGCCGGTTGCAAGTTTGTCAGCCTGGGACGTCAAATTCTTCGAGTGGAAACGGCTGCAATTGCCGTTTCTGCAATTCTTTCATATCACTATTCAACCTAGATTTTTTAACATTTTGAAATACAATTATGTTATACGCAGTAATTATGGCTGGAGGTTCAGGTACCAGGTTTTGGCCCTGGAGTAGAAAAAAAATGCCAAAACAGCTCTTGAAGATCACAGGACAAGAGACTATGATCCAGCAAACTGTTGATCGTATTATTGAAGAAATCCCTCCAGATAATATTTATGTTGTAACAACGTCTAGCCTGGCTGAAAGCATTAAAGAGGGGCTGTCTCAAGTACCGGCAAAAAATATTATATCAGAGCCTTTTGGCAGAAACACGGCCGCATGTATTGGCCTTGCATCAACTATAATTTCAAAGAGAGATTCCAATGCCATCATGGCCGTAGTGACGGCAGACCATATAATCGAACCTCCTGATCTTTTTTTAAAATCACTGAAATGTGCGGAAGAACTTGCTACAGACAATAATATGCTTATTACGTTCGGAATTAAGCCCACAGGTCCGTCGATAAACTACGGCTATATACAAAGAAACGAAGAGGTAATTAATCTTAGAGATTTTCTGGTTTACGATGTAAAATGTTTTACTGAAAAACCGGATCGTATTACAGCAGAAAACTTTTTGAAAAGTGGTAAATATTACTGGAACAGCGGCATCTTTGTCTGGTCGGTAAAGACAATATTGGAAAATATAAATACCCTAATGCCTGACTTGTCTCAGGGCCTTGGAAGAATCGGGAAATCACTAGAAACCGCTGATGAGTCTAGTGTGATTCATAGTGAATATGAAAAATTTGATAATATATCAATAGATTATGGCATAATGGAGAAGGCATCAAATGTAAAAATGATAGAAGCCGGTTTTACATGGGACGATGTTGGTTCCTGGCTTGCTTTAGAAAGATTAAACAATTCAGATCAGAACAATAATACGGTAATAGGCAAACATAGTGGATTGAACACACAGGGAAATATCATTATTGGAGACAATGAACACCTGATAGCAACTATAAATGTATCTGACATGATTATAGTCAATACAAAAGATGTTACCATGGTTTGTAATAAAAACAGCGCTGAAGATATTAAAAAGCTAACGGAACTCTTAAAAGAAAAAGGTTACGACGATTATCTATGACTTTTCCTCTTTATAAGAGATTGACATAAAAAACAATTTATAAAATGCAATAAATCGGTTATTATAAAGCCGTTTTTAGCAAACAATTTTTATTTCTCATTTAAAATGGTAACCACAAAAGAAAATGTATTATGGAAATTAATAGAAATACAATAATCAAAAATCTGGTTAAGAAATATCCTCAAACTATGGCAGTCTTTAGAGAATATAATCTTGTCGTAGCTGGAGGTGTAAGGGGGCCAAATGAACCTCTGGCATTTTTTGCAAAAGCACATGATGTAGATTACGATGAAATTGTTGAGAAATTGAAAGTTGCTATAGAAGAAGGCATAGATGAAAATGCTGAAAAGGTAGAGTTGGTAGAAGACAAGGTTTACTCGAAGTTTTTCAAAACAGCTCTTTTAATGGCATTGACGATAGGGGTGGCAGTTGGCGCCATCATATTAACCTACATTGGCTCAAAACATAGTTTCCATTCTGCAGTTCATTCTCTGGTACAGACACATGGTCATGCACAACTATTTGGATGGGTAGGCCTTTGCATAATAGGTTTTGCGTATTATATCGTCCCCCGAGTAAAGAACGTCGAGCTCAAATACCGTGAGCTGACAACCGTATGCTTCTATCTCATGGTCACAGGAACGGTTTTGAGGATACTCGTTCAACCGTATGCTAACAAAATAACGAGCGTCCTCTTGCCAATCTCCGGTCTGTTGGAATTCCTGGCAGTTGCGATATTTGCATTCATTATTTTCAGTACCGTCCTTGCAAGTAAAGAAAAGAGGGAAGCATATGATAAATTTATCATGGCAGGGGTACTATGGTTTCTACTGTGCAGTGTAATAAACTTGTTTATGGACGGATACATGCTTGTCGCAGGTACAAACGATATTCCAAAAACATTTTACAGCCCTTTTGTACACGTATTTCTCCTGGGATTTGTTTTTATGTTCATTTTTGCTGTAAATATAAGGACCGTGTACGCATTCCTTGATGTAGGTACCGCCAGGATTGGCGCTATAAACACAACATTCTGGATCTTAAATCTAACCATACCTTTATACTTCATAGCTCACTCTTTGAGTTACAAGTTTCCATTTTTAATACCAATTTCAAATCTTACCATTTATTTAGTCGCGTTCAGTATTTTACTGTTTGTTTATGGTATAAGAATCTTTGAGAAATCCACGCAGGAACTCGACGATGTTGTAATGGATAGAAGCTATTCAAAAACGATCAGGACTGCTTATGTCTGGTTAATTATTGGAGTGCTTATCCTTGGTGCCAAACCACTCTTTACGGCATTCTCAGATGCACAGTATTTGTTCCATGGCGCTGCAAATCACGCCCTGGCAGTTGGGTTTGTAACGTTAATGATAATAGGATACGCATCAAAGATGGTCCCCACATTTAAGGGTGTGGACATGCATAGTATAAAGTATGCAAACGTATCATTTTATCTCATAAATATTGGATGCTTCCTCCGAGTTTATACTCAGATAATGATCGGGCTTTCACACTCGGAAGATTTTTACTACTCCCTCATAGGATTTTCTGGTTGGATTGAGCTGACTGCAATCGGCATCTTCGGGTACAACGTATGGAAGACTATGAACGCGGAAGATGAGGATATTGAAGAACCGATGGAAACGTTAACTGAAATAACAGGGGACACAAATATTGCTCATGCAATCGATCAGTTTCCTGAGATACTGGAGGTATTCCTGGAATTTGGTTTTAAACAACTTGCCAGTCCTGTTGCAAGGAAGACGGTTGCAAAAATGTTTACGATTCAACAAGCGACAAAAATACATCCGGTTGAAATAGATAGCCTTCTTAAAGCTTTAAATGAAAGAATAAAAAAATCATGAAATTATTAACAAAAATCATATTTCTTGTAGTAGTTAGCTTTCTGTTTTCTTCTCCTTGCTTTGCACAAGCAGAAGGAGAACATTCACAAACGGCTGAAGAACATTTTAAGAGAGGTGACGATTTTCTTGCCAAGAAACTTATTCCCGATGCAATCGTTGAATTGAAAAAAGCCCTACCACTACTGAAAGAAGATCAAAATCAACTGAAAGCTGAAATATATGTAGCACTGGCAAATGCGTACAACTGGAAAGGAACACACAATGCCGCAATTACCGCATCCAATAAAGCACTGGAAATCAACCCTAATATTGCCAATGCTCACTATAATCTAGGATTTGCTTATCGAGAAGAAGGAAATTATGAACTGGCAGAGAAAGAGTTTGCCCTTTCTGACAAATTATTGAAGCAAGAGGGTGAATACATCGAAATCCAGGAAAAACCAACCTCAGAAAATATTGAAAAGCTTATTGCCCTTGGTGACAATTATCTTAAAGAGGGCAAGTTTGACGAAGCTATTACCGAATACAACAAGGCCCTGGATATTAATCCCCGTAACGACATTCTTAATAAACTCGGACAGATCCATCAACAAAAAAGATCAGCAGGCAAATCCAAAGATACATCTCCAAAAATAGATACATTTAAAAGCGAAAAAACTTTTGATAAAACGCCTGATCTAACAGAAGCAGATAAGATAGCACAGAAAGCTTCTATAGAAATGCTTTTGAGAAAAGGTGCATCGTTTTATGACGAAGGCATGATTGATAAAGCAATTGACGCATTCAAAGACGTACTTAAAATCGATCCTGAGGAACCGGAAGCTAATTATAATCTTGGCAACGCTTATACCGATAAAGAAATGTTTGATGACGCCATCGTAGTATATAAAAAAGCAGTAGAAAACAATCCTGAATTTGTAGATGCATATTTAAATTTGAGTACGCTCTATTTGGATATGGATTTAATCGATGAGGCAATTACCTTATGTAAGCAAGCCGTAACCGCTAATCTAAATGATGCATTTTTATGTTTCCATCTTGGGGAAGCATATACCCTCAATCTGCAGTACAAAGAAGCAATAGAAGCGTATAATAATGCTATGTCCATAAACCCTATGGATCCTGAGACACAATATAGGCTAGCAGAGTCTTATTATGAAACTGAACAGTTTGACATGGCATTAAAGCATGCAACGCAAGCTGAGGAACTGGGATATATTACCGACCCTGAATTTATATCTGACTTGAAGAAAAAAGCCGGTACTGAATAATCATATCAATTTCCTCTGTGAATGACATAACTAGTTTCTGTACGGAAATGAAGCTTTAAAGACTCCTCCTAATCCGATTATCAGTCTTTTTACCTTTCCAATTAGCAACAATTTGAAAAAACTTCA
>Ga0209045_1002862_pt1 | contig 11926 bp, 15 predicted proteins | sample SaaInlLV_10m_DNA_4_FD_184664 | JGI IMG/M metagenome (GOLD analysis project Ga0209045, IMG submission 184664) | Marine microbial communities from expanding oxygen minimum zones in the Saanich Inlet - Saanich Inlet SI072_LV_200m_DNA (SPAdes) (version 2) | ecosystem: Environmental > Aquatic >...
CCCGAACAGCCATCAACACTGACACTCCCGAGCTCCGCACCGAGGGCTTCAGGCCCCCGCCGTGCAAACTTCCTGTTGTCGTCAGTGCAGACTATCAATCGTCGTCCTACAAAGGATCATCCATGACGAAACAAGACGCCACGTCTGTCGGCCTAAAACTACTGGGGGTATATGCCATCCTCTCCTTCATCACGCAGTTGCGGATGTTCGGCTGGATTGTGGCTGCCCTGGGACACGCGGAGAGCGGCGCACGAGAGTACATACCGTTCGCGATAACGACCACGGTATTGCTCTTCCATGCGGCCCTCTCTTATCTGCTAATCGTCAAGGGTGATCGTCTTGCAGAACGGCTGTTCCCGGCTCAAGCCGAGGAAGCGCCCCAAGCCCCTCCGGAGTCCTTGGTCCCAGCACAGACCGTCGGGTTCTCCATACTGGGGGCTTATTTCGTATTGCACGCCATCCCGAATCTGGCGAACACGATCTCGCAGTTCATCGCCTTGGCGGGGATGCCTGACGTTGGCCGCCCGCTCAAGTCTCAGTTGCCGCCGATGATCGGCAATGTGATACAACTCGTGCTGGGAGTCTTTCTCTTCTTCCGGGCCCGGGGCTTGGCAAGCCTCTGGCATCGCTTGCGGGTGGCTGGCACAGGAAACGGATCGGGAAAGTAACACATTGGTTCACTGGGCCCTGCTAAGCTGCGGCCGGTGTTTGACCTCCAGAGCTGAGGTGACGAATGGATTGGGCGTGCCGGGGCTGGTCATCCTTTTGTCTGAGCAACTTGACCAGGTCACCTTCTCGGTCGTGTCTTGGTTGCACCCCCGCAACCCTTCCTGTATCATTCATCAGCAGACCGAGGGAGTCCTGAGTGCTTTGAGGAAGAGCTGCTGATGCTGGGGGGGATGGCGGAATACCTGGAGAAGGAACTTCGTACGCCGGTGTGACATCAGCTTTCCTAGGCTCAGGCGGTGTTGGCTCGCCAGCTCGTTTCGGGGTGGTGAGTGGTGGCAGAGCCCTGAGAAGATACGTAAACCCACCGGCTGGCCAAGTAATACGTTATGAATGATGGCAAACACATCCGAACGAAGATTGCCAGACTGGCGCTACAGGCCCTCGCCATCCCGATCGGGCTGTTTGGTTGTTTCCTGTTGGTGATGGGGGCGGCGGTCGTGATCGCGACTGCACTGGATGGAAAATATGCGGTGGCCATTGCGGGGGCCGTCACAATGGTCCCACTTGGCGCCTATCTCCTCTACGTGACGGTGCTGGTGTTGCGTAGATTTTCGACGCGCTCGCTGAAGCACCTTTCGGCCGTTCTTGCGCTCCTGGCGATGGGACCAATCGGCAACGCACTCAAGCCATGGATCGAGGATGCGGGCTCCGACCCGCGGCTGACAGCGGTTGGGGTCCTCCCTCTTGTCGGAATCGTGTTGATCTACAAGGTGGGATGCTGGCTCCTCCCAAAGCTAGCCGAAACAGAAAGAAGTCATAGCGAGCGCATTCAGGCGGACGGCTAATCGCCGCCGCTGATGCTCGTGTTTTCCTCAGGATAGTATGGAATTCATCATAGCATCCTGGGCGATAGTCACAGGGATTATCCTCGGACTGTCACTTCCTCCGGCACTTCGCGCCAAATCGTGGAGGCAATTCTTCACTTCAGCAATCTTGGCTGTAGTGGGCATCCTGTTCCCTTTGTTCACATTCGTGATGAGTGTGTTCCTTGTGCCAGAGTGGAAAGGTGGATGTCATCACGGTTGGCTTGACTGTTTCCATGTCGGGAAGCTTGCCCTCACGCCTCTGGTGCTGTGGGCATGCGGGGCATTCTACATCGTTCAAATTCTCAAGCCAGAACCTAAGCCCCGTGTATGGGTTGATCTGGGGGTTCTTGTCGGTGCTGTGACAAGCACCGCATGCTTTATCCTTGGTTTGGTGATCCATGCATTTCAGGATGGAATGGCATGGTGGCTGTTGGTGCCTTTTTACGTGGCTGTATGGTACTCGGTTCTATGCGTCCGGGCCATCCGTGCCTCTGGGTTGGGTCCCGTCGCGTATCTCATCACGCTCGCCGGGTCGCTACCACTTTGGGCCATCAGCATGTTCTGGAGCAAGAATCACTACTTGTCTCTTCCTGACAACCCTCCTGACTGTTTCGTCGTGACTGCCGCGCTACGCGGACACGAACCGATCGTCGGACCGTTTTCGGATGTCGAGAGGCGTGGCGTGCCTCGGATTGCGAATTCACAGCTCGCGACGTTCTGGAAATTTGAGAGACTGTGGTCACTGCACTGTCCCCGCACACACCGACTCTTCCGAGGGACGTACAATCGGGTTGGCCCGCAGATTGCGGCCCGAATCACTTCACGGATTACAGCTGACTTGGTGTATCTTCTGCTCAAGCCAGCTGAGGCATTTGCAGCAACGATTGTCTGGTTTGATGAACTCAAGGAACGGCGAACATGAGAGGATTGACGTGACCGATTAGGTCATGATCTATCCTCAGGTTCAACAGTTGCGGGGCGATTAGGCAAGCCGATCAACCACAAGCTGTCCGCTTCCCAATCATCATGGGATCTTCCTCACTCCATCGGCCGTCCTCCCTCAAGTTGACTCTCTTCCTCGTCCCCTGTATCATTCACCAGCAGACCGAGGGAGCCCCTGAGCGATTTGAGGACGAGTCGCTGATGCTGGTGGGGGGATGGGGAGAGCCGGGAAACTGAGAAGATTTGTAGCGAAGTCGCAGTTTAATCCGTATCATGTTACACGCGCCGCGTTTGACGGATGAGCTCGGAGGGGTGAGAAGTGGCCGTCCCTGGCCAGGTCTCCCGGAAAGCTGATTTCAGGCGAATAAACTTGTCGCATATACCACCCAAGAACTAGCAGACACGCGGTCTTGCCTGTGGACTGGGATAACGCGTTGCTGATGGAGAGGAATTGCCAGATGGCCCTGAAGACACAGAACACTCGCACATCATTGGTTATTCTGGCATCAGGTTTCGTCCTGTTCCTGATGGGGGCATCAGCAACGGTTCTCCCCTGTTTCGTTGAGGGGGTAATGGCGGACCGCGCCTACCTTGCACTCTCAAGCACTATGACGCTCAATGGGCTCTGTGTTGTTTTGCTGGGCATCGTGCTCCACAACCAAGCCAAAATCATCTCTCACCTGGCAGGAGAGCATGACAATCACAACTAGCACATTCATCTGGATGTGGTGCCGCTAGCGCGCCATCACACCAGTGATGTTGTCGTTCGATCATCCAGGTGGGAATGGACCACATGTACGCGAGAGGAATAGCTCGATTGGTCGCCTGCATTGTCATGCTGGCAGCTTTCCCGTCGATGGCGGAGCCGCAAGCGTCGAAGCTGGCACCGATATTCATCCGGTCCCTGGATCTCGTCAACGCAACCGTTTTGGAATGCGTTGACAGTATTCGGGACGCAACCGGGAAGAGCGATCCGGATGGGGAGCCGGTCAACATCGTCGTCAAGCTGCCACCAGCGGTCGCGGGCAAGAAGGTCACGCTTAGGTTTGGCAGTGTCCCGCTTGATCGAGCAATTGGGCAGCTCTGTGAGTTGGCCGGCGCGCAGTACCGTCTTGAGCGCGTAGCCTACGTGATATCCGACCACTTGCCAGACCACTCCGCTTTTGACGAAGAGATCGCCAAGAGACAAGGCACGGATGCCGCTAAGCAACTCGAGAACATCATCCTGCCATCATCGTTACCGGTCGACGGGCGCACGCTGCTCGATGCGGTCGCTTGGGTGACCGCCCAGTCCATGGACCTGGACCCTGATGGCGAAGGGTTGTACTTCGCACTTGCAGATGTGGACAGGAACGGGGCGGAGGTGGTATGCCCGCTCTCGCTGCGGAACGTGCGGCTTCTAGATTTTGTCCGCTATCTGGCCTATGTAAGTGGGTTGGAGATTGAGCTCACGCAAACCCAAGTGTTGCTGCGGCCAAAGAGGAACAAGACGAAAGCCGGATCGAACACCCATTGAGCCCATCCGATCAAGCACAAGAGGTCCTCGATAGCAGACAGACGTCTTCGGGGGATCGTCTCCGCTGAAGCCCAATCATCCTGGGCTCATCACCAATCCAGTGGCATCCCCTTCTCAAGTTGACTCTCTTCCCCGTTCCTGTATCATTCATCAGAAGAACCGAGGGAGCTCCTGAGCGATTTGCTGAAGAGCTGATGATGCTGGTGGGGGGATGCTGGGATAATTCCCCGGAATCCAGGAAAAAACTACCGACTGTATGGGCAATGTGCCATGAGAGTACCACAGATCTGGTCCAAGCACGGACGAGCGATCGGGAGGGTGGCTGCCCTGGCCATCCTTGCGGGAGCGATTTGGGTCGTGGCCGATCAGTGGTTTGGTACACTGCAGGACAACGGACTGAAGGCGGCCGGCAATCTGGAACACATCATCCGGACGAAGCTTGGTCTCACGGGCATTGCCGTTGAGCCGAACAGGCCCAAGGCCGGGGACATTTCAGTCACTGGCAACGTGGAATCGCAGGAGGACGCCGACACGGTCACGGCCTTGATTGAGGAATGGCGGGCGGGTTCCTGGCCCTCTAAGATCTACATCGAGCTGAGGATAGGGACCCATAGCGAGTAGGTGCACGAGGACGGCGTGACTGCCGCCTGAGACCCATGTGTTGTGCAGACCAAAGATGAAGCAGACCGATGAGAAGCAGCTGTCCTACGGTGCCGCGGTCACCGGCCTGATCATGAACGCTGGCGGCGTCTACGGAATATGGTACCAAGGCGATTTCTGGGGGCAACTGGGCGGCTGTATCAGGGGCAATCTGAACGTAGACGAGGTCTATCTTGTCCTGGGGCTTCCTGCCGGCGTCACAGTGGCGGGGGCATTGTTGGTCTCATGGGCTGTCCTGGGCAGTCCGGTAGCCTGCAAGTGGTCGGTCAAGCGCCGGAATGCCGTATTCGGATGCTATGCCGTCGCCTTGGTGATTGCCATCGCGTGTGCAGCTGTCCTGGGCAGCCATCACCTCTGGGCGGTCGAGAGACAATGAGTGGTGCATTTTGGGTGTTCACCGACAGCAGAGTTGGGAACAACCCGTCTCTTGTGTCAGAAAACCGGGGGTCACTTCCCGGGCGAGCACCTTCTCGGTCGTGTCCCGGTTGCACCCCCGCACCCCTTCCTGTATCATTGATCAGCAGTCCGAGGGAGCCCCTGAGTCCTCTGAGGAAGAGCTGCTGATGCTGGTGGGGGATGGGGGACGATCAGGATTGTATTTTGATACGAGGCCAAAGGCAGCTCAGGGACGACCGTTGCCCGGATCTGGGGGCCAGTGGTGCGAGAGCCGGGCGGGGAGAGCTGCCCGGGGGGCTCGATTATGCGTGAAAGGAAGAGGAAGTGTTCGCCGCAATCATCGATATTTTGGCGTTCTTGATCTTGGGGATAGGCGTCGTGGTCTCGATCCAGGCGGCACGCCGTCGAAAGAACTACGGATTCCTTCTCTTGGCGCTCTGGTTCGCAGTGGCCGTGGTCTCCGAAGGCGTCGTTCTGAAACGCCAGACCGACCATATCCGAGAAACGGAGCAGAATCGTGAACAGGTCCCGGCCAACGTCATCCAGGTTACAGTCAGGGCAGTCTCGCTGCCGGTAATGCCAGCGATTCTTCTCGCAGGGGTCTGGCTGGCAGGTAGGGATGAGAAGGAAGATCCAGAGCAGAATGAGCAGATGCCTTCGACCTCGTGACCTTGATGGGAGATCTTGCTGTTAGCGAAAAAATGATGGCACCACGTTCGCATAGCATGATGTTCGAGAGAATGGTGATTGCTCTGTGGTTGTTACTAGCAGGTGTGGCTGTTGCAGCGGACACCAATCGAGATCCGTTCGAAACCCTTGGTCTACCTCGACCGGCGGAAAGCCTCGGGCAGGAGGCCTCGGCAGTTCTGGTGGAACTCACGGATCTCAACTTCCACACATTGGCACCCGTCCAGTATGCCTGGGTTCCGGAAGGGGATGCGGAAGTCTTGGAGGCAGTGCGCAAGAACAATGCCCTGTGGTTGAGGCTCCTCCGGACGTGTCGAGAGCAGAAGGGAACGCTGTGCCTTCGGACCACCTGGTGGCGCACAGAGGGGATGCCATCCATGACTCACTGGACGTATGTTTTCTACGTTGTCATCAATGGCCGGTTTCGGATGATCCAGTACAAGCCCGAGGCAGAATTCTACTCTCTTTCCAAGCATCCGCACACGCCCGTCACGGTGCTGGAGTGTGACACTCTCGAGGTCGGCTATATGGTGTTCGACAAAGCGCAGCGGGAGTTCCTCCGGCACGAGGCCGTAGACGCCGACTACGCTGGGGACCAAGTACTAGGGTGGCTTCCGGCCAGGGATCTCGACATAAGGGTGTCCCTCCCAAAAACTCTATCCGTGCTCAGAACCGACGTTCCCGGCCGACTTGACTCTTGAGCTTTGATGCCCACATTCCCGACTTCCCTGAACGAAACCACGTTCCCAATACCAGGAGGAAGTCGGCTTCCATGGTCACATTTGTCACGGCGCCGTTCGTGTTCGTTCGTGCGCTGCTCAAGGACCCGAAGGAGTTGGCCGTCGAGAACCTGGCACTTCGTCATCAACTCGCGGTCTTCAAGCACACAACCAAGAGGCCCAAACTGCGGAAGACAGACCGAATCTTCTGGGTTTGGCTCTCAGGGCTCTGGGCAGACTGGCGGTCGGTCCTCATCATCGTGCAGCCGGCCACCGTCGTGAAATGGCATCGACTTGGTTTCAGGCTCTACTGGACCTGGAAATCCAGGCCGCGTAAACCGGGTCGCCCACAGATCGACCCTGAGATACGCAGAACGATTCGACGCATGTGCCGGGACAACCCTCTGTGGGGCGTCCCCCGGATTCTGTCTGAACTGGAGTTTCTCGGATTCGACGTATCTGAAGGCACGGTCAGCAAGTACATGCTTCGGACGGGGAAGCCGTCGTCGCCCGGCTGGCATAGCTTCCTCACGAACCATGCGGCCGAGATCGTGGCCGTTGACTTCTTCACCGTGCCGACGGCCACCTTCCGCGTTCTCTTCTGCTTCTTCGTCATCTCCCACGACCGACGCAAGATTCTGCACGTCAACGTGACTGACCATCCAACGGCGGAATGGACGGCCCGACAGATCACCGAAACGTTTCCCTGGGATACAGCGCCACGCTTCCTCCTGCGCGACCGCGACCGAATCTACGGGGACGAGTTTCGACAACGGGTGAAGAACATGGGCATCAAGGAGATTCGCACTTCTCCCAGGTCCCCGTGGCAGAATCCCTATGCAGAGAGGGTCATCGGTTCAATCCGGCGGGAGTGTCTGGACCATGTCATCGTGTTCGGAGAACAGCACGTCCGGCGCATCATGGCGTCCTACGTCGAATACTACAACAGTTCGCGCCTGCATCTCTCGCTTGATCGTGATGCCCCGGTCCCGCGCAAGCCCGGAGCGCGGACACGCGGCAAGATCATCGCCATACCTCGGGTCGGTGGGCTCCACCATCGCTACGAGCGCTGCGCGTAGTCCCGGTCCCTGTCCCTCGTACCGGGACGCGTCCAACTCAACTCGTAGCTAAAAAAAGGGAGGGACGCCCCGCAATGGATGCGCGTCCCTCCTCCTCAAGCTCTCCCTACCGCCCACACCGGCATGAGATACGCTGCCCACCACAGGTAGGACAGCGTTCCACGTCACAGCCGGGATGGTGGTGTCCACCGGGAGCAGTGTTGCAGTCCGGGCAGCGCCCCTCAGCATCCCGCGGGTACCGGACAGTGGGAATGTGATTGCGTGCGGTGATCCGGACGCAATCGTCCCCCGGACACGTTGTCGTGCCCTCGTGATTCATCTCGAGTCTGCATGCATGACAGATAGCCATGGTTCGCCTCTTCCTTCTTTGATCAGCCATCGTGCTGAGTCAGTACTGCAGGCGGCGCTTGGGCTGGGTAGTGCTTCGGGTTGTGGCGGGTCGAGTCCGGCCTTGAGCCCAGCGTCGGAGTCCGTCCAACTGATCGGCCATGAGACGACTGAGCGGGACCGTCGACGACAGCGCTTCAGTCACATCCTCACCCGTGGGCTCCCGCCCACCTGCAAATGCAGTGTACAGGGCATCCACGAATGCCTGTTCGATCTCGCTGCCGGTGAACCCATCGCTTCCCGTTGCCAGGTTGCCCAGGTCCAGGGGCTCGGGATCCCGGCCGTACTTGCGAACCTGGATTCCCCAGATGGCGCTCCGTTCGTCTACGTCCGGCAGATCCACAAAGAAGATCTCATCGAAGCGGCCCTTGCGAAGCAGCTCCGGCGGAAGCTGAGCGACATCGTTCGCCGTGGCCACCACGAACACCGGTGCGGTCTTGTCCTGCATCCAGGACAGGAATGTCCCGAACACCCGGCTGGCTGTTCCTCCATCCGTCGATCCCGAGCTCTTGGATCCACTGAATGCCTTCTCGATCTCATCAATCCAGAGCACACACGGAGCAATGGCTTCAACGGTCTGAATGGCCGAACGCAAGTTCGACTCGCTCTGTCCGACCAAGCTGCCGTAGAGTCGTCCTGCATCCAGCTTGAGCAGCGGGAGTTCGAACACCCCCGCCGTAGCCTTGGCCGTGAGTGACTTGCCGGTGCCCGGGATCCCGATGATCATCAGTCCCTTCGGGCTCGGGAGCCCATACTCAGCTGCAGCCGATCCGAAGGCGCTGTGACGTTGGTTGAGCCATGCCTTCAGAAGGTCGAGTCCACCAATGTCCCCCAGTGATCCCGGAGCCGGACATATCTCAAGCAGCCCGTTCTTCTTAACTGCCCTGGCTTTCTCACGGGCCACGACCGTAACTGACAGTGACCCGGTCTCAACCACGGACAGCGCAAAGGCGTCTTCAGCTTCGACCGATGACAGACCTGAAGCCGCATCGAGCAACTGTCCACGGAGGTCGCCGGCGGGTTTCTCCTGTTCCGCGGATTCGGCGATCCCATCAAGGATTACGCCCAGTGCCTCACTGTCCGGTAGTGAGAACTCAACCGTGACCATGTCGTGTTCAAGCTCAGGAGGCAGGACGAGCCTGCACCCGCACACGATCAGGACGCGTCCGGCGGTCTTACCCACACGCAACGCATCGCGCATGAGCCGGAGGAGAAACGGATCAGGATCTTCAAGGAACAGGTGGAAGTCCCGCAACAGGACGATGCTGCTCTCAGGCAGCTCGTCGATGACCTGGAGCATGTCCAGCGGATCCCGGCAATCACGGACGGTGCCGTCGGCCGTGTTGACCAGCCCATCGGTCGCGGACCAGGCCAACAGGGCATGCCCAAGCTCTTCAGCCACGGATTTGGCCTCGGCTTCGAAACGGGTTTCCTCACTGGATATCACATAGATGCCCGAGTAACCCGCTCGGATGTAGTTCATAAGCGCAGTGCGCATGGGAGCGTTTCCTTTCCCTGGTTTGGTGTAGGGGGGAGACCTGCGTCCTATCTGTGGCTGAGGAACTCACGTTCCCAGTCAAGACAGGTCGCACGGGAGGGTGAACTGTAGAGGAGAGAGCCGTCGAGATCCTTCACCCACCAGAGTTGGCGGGAGTTGTCGAACTCGACGCGTGTTGCACGATGAATCTCAAGCTGACCGATGGTGGCCAGGTTCACCACCTCTGTGTAGAGGCAGTGTCCCTGACCAGCTCGATCGAATCGGATCGTGGCGATGGGAGTCGTCATGATCCCAGCCGTTGCCGTTGCTGGACACGCGCCCGACGGTGGTAGTCGGGGGTGCGCCGCTTGTCCGTGGTCTTTCCCAGGACCTGTTCGAGGAAGGCAGTCGCCTTCTCGCAGTCCGGCCCGGAGAACCCAACAGCCTCGATGTTGATCTGGCCGTTGGGGGCCACGGTGAGTTCGATGCTCCTGCGCTTCATATCATGCGGCTCCTATGCTGAGACGGATGGAGCCGTCCTTGAGCTGCTTGCGCCTGACGGCATGTCCACGGCGCCTGGCTTCCCGGGTGGCCTTGTGCACCCCATACATCTGCAGGAGCCGACCGAAGTCCTTGCCGACCTCCTTCTCCACGTGGCCCTTCCACCAGTCGGTGGTAAGGGTGAAGTGTCCGTCACGATTCCTGTTCAGAGCGATGTCGTAGGGACCGCGCAGACGGATCACATGCTCACACTCCAGGCGATTGCTGCCGTAGCCACGGGCGACCGCGTTGTTCAAGAGCTCAATACCCATTTCGACGCAGGCATCACGCAGCGCTTCGATGTCCCGGATCTGCGTCCGGATTTCGGTAAAATGACTCACTGTCCTTCTCCTTCCTGTGCTGCCGGTTCTCGGTGAGACGCACCTTTGCCACTGCTATGCCGCAAGGTGGAAGCGGCGCTGTCCCATCTTCCCGAACTGCCCGACGAGATCGCGGGAGTCCTGATGTGCGAGGTCCGTGGCCGTCCTGGCCAAGTCCTGAAGTCCGCTCTGCAGACGCTCCCGGGCAAAGGCGTCGTCGCGATACTCTTCTGCACTCCGACTCAGGAACTCCCTGCGGACCTGATCCAGCTGTTCCTCCATTTGCCGATCACCGGTGAAGTTCATGCTCTTGAACTGGTCGATGAACCGGACCAGGCGATTGAGGGTGCGTTGGTGGACGCCGGATGTTCCGCTCTGCATGCTCTTGAGCATCTCGTCACACAGCTGGGCGGTCTGCTGTCGCAGGGATGCTACACAGTCGGTGATGAACCCTTCGGCGCCCGCACGGATTCGTTCGGCAGCCCTCGCAGCGGCGCGCTCCCGAGCCTGCGACACCGCCAACTGATCTCCGGCTGTAACAAGCTCCAGAGAGAGCTGCTGCGGAGCCACAACCTGGAACAGATAGGTGCTGAACCTGAATAGGTCATACACCTGATCACGTCGTGGGAATGAGGCATGGATCGTGCCGAGGAGTCGTTCGGGGTCACCTTCCAGGGAGGCAGCTACATTGCCCCATTCCCGCAGGGCTTCTTCCCGCACATCAGCATAGTTCGAAACAAAGGTGTCCCGGGCTTCTGTGAACTCCTGTTCGAGTCCATCCAGTCTGGCGGTCACTTCCTCAAGCTTGGCATTGGGCAGGAAGTGTCCCAGTCCACCAAGAAACGGGAACGTGTTGGCTTCGATAAGGGCGTGGGCGCGGCTCTCGATGAGGGAAAAGGGGCGCAGGGCATCCCTCTTCAGGAGTTTCTTGTGTCCCAGGCTGATGAGGTCACTGGCGATGGCGTTGGAGTCCAGCCCGAGATCCTCGGGGGTGAGTTTCTTCGCTGCCCGCCAGTAGCGGACCGATACACTAATCAAGACGCCTTCCCGGCTGAGCGTTTCGAGCAGTTGTTCATTCTGTTCATGGCTTGGCATGTCTCATGTTCCTTCCGTGTGTCGCTATTCGTGTTCCATGAGGGTCGGGGCCGGCGGTCGAATCAGAGCAGGTTCTCTTCGCGGAAACTGATGTAGTCCCGGGACCGGGTTGGGCTTGGGAGGCCGAGGATCACATGATCCATGACCTCGATGCCGATGATCTTCCCGGCAGCGACCACCTCCCGCGTACAGGCGATGTCCTGAGCGGATGGCGTAGGGTCCCCGCTGGGATGCTGATGGGCCAGGACGACCTTTGAAGCTCCCTGCAGGATCGCGGTGCGGAAGACCTCACGAGCATGGACAGGGGCGCGATCAACGAGGCCGATCGTCACGGTGAAGAACCCCTTGATCGTGTTCTTCACGTCCAGGACGATGGTGAGGAAGTGCTCCTGCTCTTCGTTCTGGATCTCCAGGGCCCGCAGGAACCGGGCAATGTCCTCCGGGCATTTGGCTTTCTCACCCTCTCGCATCTCAAGGGCCTTGCGGCGTGTGAGTGAATACTCCCACACGGACCTCCCATTCCTGACGGACGTTGTTGTCACGGTTGTTTGCTCCTGGAAGAGGAATGCAGGC
>Ga0209045_1002865_pt1 | contig 11913 bp, 10 predicted proteins | sample SaaInlLV_10m_DNA_4_FD_184664 | JGI IMG/M metagenome (GOLD analysis project Ga0209045, IMG submission 184664) | Marine microbial communities from expanding oxygen minimum zones in the Saanich Inlet - Saanich Inlet SI072_LV_200m_DNA (SPAdes) (version 2) | ecosystem: Environmental > Aquatic >...
CAACAATGTAACCCTGAATCTGATACTGCTGCATGGACTAATAATGATGCTTTGTATTGTTCAGATAATGATCCAAGTACAACTGGTGATCATTGTTCTGCCGGAGTTTGTGTTGGTACGTCTCCAATTGAAATTTGTACAGATAGTATTGACAATGATGGTGATAGTTTAGTTGATTGTGCTGATAGTGATTGTGTTGCTGATACGTCTTGTATTGTCGAACCAGAACCTGCTCCTATTCCTGAAGCTACAGTAGAGTGGCCTGAAGAATGTGTAACTGGAGAATTATATGTTAATGGTGTTTGTGTAGATACGGGGGCATCAGAAGATAATACCAATTTATTAAATGAAATAGTAACTATATGGAATAATGATAATAATTTATTACAGAAAATGTCAGAGATAGCGTACGTGCTACGTAATTGAGAGGGAGGATAAAAATGGTGAAGAAAAACGTTTCAAAAAGAACTCAAAATCAGGTTTCAAATAAAAAAGAGGTTAATAAACCGTTACTTATTGGCATTATTACTATCGTAGCACTTGTTGCACTGGGTTCATTACTATTTTTCTCAGATACGTTTGTAGGAAAGGCTATCAGTTTTCAATTGGAAGGTACTATTACTGATAATACAGCAGGAATATTTTTGGTAGATAATACTGTTACTGTTGATGATGAGTTTGATCTTATAGTACAAGCTAAATTGCCCGTTGATGTTGAAACTGTTGCAGTATCTTTTGATCTTCACCTTAATGGTTTAGATTTGTCAACCGAGTGTAGTAGTTCAGTAGTTTCTGATTTAGGTTGGACAGACTTATTAGATATTTCATGCGCTGATGGTATAATTAGTTTTGATTCAGCAACATTTGATCCTCTAAATGAAAAAACTGGTTTATTTACTATCGCTACTATTACTTTTCAGGAAAGTGTAACGGGTGAGTATGATTTAACATTTACAAAATTTGATGTTTATAATGTTGCACAACCTCCTATTGATATGATTCTCGATACGGGTATTGTTAGTCCAACAATTATTGTTGAAAGTGTTGCTGTTCCTGAACCTGACGTTCCTGAACCTGGTGTAGAATGTAGAGCAGATACTGATTGTAATGATGGATTGTCATGTACAACTGATGTTTGTACTGATGAAACGTGTACGTATCCACTTAATGCAAATACTTGTTTAATTGGCGGTGTTTGTTATACTGATCAAGATGTATATCCACAAGATCCACTTAAAATGTGTGATGTTGCACGAAGTCAGACAAGTTGGAGTGGTAATGTTGCACCATCCAATATTGTATTAGGTGATGCAGATGGTGATGGAACTCTAAATCTTGCTGATGCGATCTTAGTTGCCCGTGTTTCATTTGGCGTGCCTGGATATTCACTACAAGATTCAGCAAATTCGGACGCTGATTGTTCAGGGACCGTTTCATTAGATGATGCTATTTTAATTGCTCGTGTTTCATTTGGTGTGCCTGGATTTACAATAAATAGTTGCTCTTAATAGAGGTGAAAAATGATGATAAAAAGATATAAAATTTATTTGTTGGTTGCATTACTTTTAGTTAGTTCTGCGTTTGCTGTCGACTTCACAGTAAATTGTGGAACTGTTCCAGATGGTGGGGGTCCGGTTGCTTGTGAAATAAGTTCTGGAACGACATCTATTTCAGGTTTTAGTGCAACAGTAAGTTCTGGTTCTGCAACATTAAGTTCAGTAAGTTTTAGTCCATTTATTGATATTAGTGACTTAACTCAGTCCCCTCCTGCAATTGGAGTATTTGCTTTGTCTCCAGATACATTTACAGGAACATTAAACTTTGACGCTTCTGCATCTTTTACATTAGCAATTACTGGAATTCAAGCTAATACTGCAGCAGGTCAAGAGGAAGCTTCTTTCCCTGTGGTTCAAGTTGAGTCTGTAACTCCAACATGTACCGCATTACCTGTAACTGAATGTACAGATGGCTGGCTATGTCCAGATAATGTTGTTATTCCTGCTACTGGTTGTCCTTCTGGTCAAGAATGTAGTGTTGGTCAGTGTGTAGATATAGAAGTTGCTCCTGTTTGTAATGCATTTGATGCTTCTGAATGTACTGCTGGTAATAGGTGTCCAGGAAATGAACGTATAGCTCCTACTGGTTGTCCTTCTGATCAAGAATGTAATGCAGTTGGCGGAGAATGTGTAGATATAGAAGTTGTTCCTCCTGCAGGCGAACCTCAACCTACATCTACTGAATGCGGAACAAAAGAAGTAAATGTTGATGGTGTATGCAAACTAGGAATGGTATTTGAAGATGGTGATGTGGCCGAACAGGATTTATTAAATAGAATTTATTCTGTTTTAAAAGAGGAAGAAAATAATGTCCTTCAAAAAATATCTGCAATTGCACAAATATTGCGTGAGCATACTTGGTCATAATTATAATAATTTGAAATGAAAATAAAACAGAACGTGTCACGGGGAACCCCAAAAACAGTATCTCAAAGTACTGGTAAAAATAAAAAACCTTTAATCATAGCAGCTATTACAGTTGTTTTACTTCTAGGTTTAGCGGGATTATTATTCTTCACAGACACGTTTGTTGGAAAAGCTATCGAGTTCACTACCGAAGTTGGTGTTGGAAAAGCTGCAGTTTTAGGCGGTACGATAGAAGTTGAACCTGGCGTGACAGAATATACTATTCCTATTCAAGTTTCTTTACCAGTAGGAAAAAAATCTGTTGCTTTTCAGTTTGCGTTAAAACACGATTATGATTCAACAAAAGTTGACTATTCTAGAATTATTGAACCTGTTCATGATAATTTCTTTTATGAAAGGGAGGGTATCGATCTTACTATTGTTAATTATATTAAATCTACTGACGATACTATCTCTGTTACGTTTGCTGGCCTATGTTCTGAAACAAATGATTGTGGAAATGCAATTTCAGGAAAAATGGATTTAGGATATATCACTGTAATGGTTGATGAAGAACCTACCGAAAGTGTTCCTATAAATTTTGAGTTTACTTCCTTTACTATGTATGATTTAAACAATCCTTCTGCTCAAAGTTTAGTTTCACCAATAGAAACTACTGTTACTGTTTTGGCAGCTGCAGATGAAGAAGGTCCTTCAGATGCACTATGTAGTAATGGTGTTACAGAAGCTCTTGAAGAATGTGATGATGGTAACACTGAAAATAATGATGGATGTAGTGATATCTGCCAAATTGAAGATGGTTGGACAATTATTAATGGGGAATACACTCGTTTTGTTGAAATAGATAATGAAAAAGGTGAGAATTATCTTCTTGCACGGATGTACAAAAGATTACAAGATAGTGTAAGAACACAAGATTTGATTGACGGACTTTCAATTGAACTTAAAGAATTTTTCGTATTAGAATCTTCAGAAATTGTTCTTCTTGATAGTTGTACTCCTAGAAATGGATGGGAAGAAGGAACAGTATACAAAGTAACAAAAGATTTGGATGTTACAGACTTGGATGATAATAATAGATGTTTTGAACCGGATGCAGACAATATCGTCATTGATTGTCAGGGCCATTCAATTACTGGTCCTGGTGAAAGGGGTACTGGAATAAGTTTACAACTTGCATCTTCAGTTACTGTAAAGAACTGTAAAGTCAGTGGTTTTATCAACGGTGCATTTATTTCATGGGACAGGCCGGAGGGTACTCCTGGTTCTGAAGATTACATTAGTATTGACAATATATTGGAAGGAAATAATTTTATCAATAACATGTTTGGTGTAAAACTTGAACGAACAACAGGCAACTCATTTGATGGGAATACTTTTTGTGACAATACAAATGATGACGTTTCCTGCCCTCCTAGTGCAACATTTCCACCAGGGTCTTCAGAAAATATGGGAAGTGGAAACTTTTTCGATACAATTCAATCATGTCCTGATGGTTGGCCAACCATAACGGATTATTCTTCATGTTCAGAATCGCCAATGGTGGCATTACAAGATATTGAACTTGGAACAGAAACTCTTACAGTCCTTATAGTAGAAGATTCAGATCAGAAACAATTCCTTGAAAATGTGTATACAACACTTAAATCAGACGATTCAATGATTATTAAATTAACTAAGATTGCATATTATCTTTCAGAATATGCTCAAACTCAAGAACAATGATACAACAAAAAACGGTAAAGAAACGGTACAAGAAACTTCCTCCACATAGTTGGGAACCTCACCCACTTGCAGAACGGGGAGAGATACGGAAACCGTACATTATTGCTATCATTACTGTAGTGTTACTTATTGCAATTTCAATGTTCTTGTTCTTTACAGATACGTTTGTGGGAAAAGCAATTCAGCCTGCTGAAATTACGCCACTATCACTTCCAAAGGTAGGTTTATTTTTGGAAGATAATGTTTTGTATAGGGGCGATGATGCTACTATACCAATTAAAGCCAACCTTGTTGTTGGAGATGAAACGTCAGCTGTCCGGTTTATATTGGAACATGAAGGTCTAGGTTCTGACACTTGTGATGAGTCTGTAACAAGTTCACTTGAGTGGTCAGACGATTTTAAAACAGTTTCATGTCAAAATACTATTGTTGAATTTGAACATGCAACTATTGATTATCAAAATCTTCAAAGTGGTACGTTTGAAATAGGAAATTTAAACGTTGAAAATGCGGGTCCTGGTTGGTATAACTTATCACTAACAGAATTTAACATTACTTCATTTGAAGAAAATCCGCGAGACCTTGCACGTTCAGTAGGCGATACGTTTGTCATTGTGCGTGATGTTGAAAAAACATGTACAAATGAAATTGATAATGATGATGATAGTTTAATTGACTGTGCTGACCCAGACTGTTTTACTAATGATGTTTGTGTAAATGAAGACAAATGTGACCAAGATAAATTACAAACTAAATTAAACAGTCTGAAAGATGAACATGATTTATCAAAAGATAAATTGTTCCAGCTTGAAATTCATCCACGAGATTCGAAATATATTGATTCGTTACTGTCACAAACTGCATTGTTAAAGAATTTCCTTCTAAATGTGTTACGAGAAGAAGCAGATTCATTTAAAGAAATTGCGAATGAATGTAACCTATTACAATTATCTGAAGAGGACTACAAAAATCTTATTGACGAAATTGAAGGAAGTTTGGGCAATGTAGAATTATTAGAACGAAGACTTACAAATATTGAACATTGTGAAGATGGTCAAGATAATGATAATGACGATTTGGTAGACTGTGATGATAGTGATTGTGCAACATATTCATTTTGTGTTGAAAGTCTTGTTCCACCATCACCAGAAATATGTAACGATGAAACTGATAATGATAATGATGGAAATATTGATTGTTTAGATACTGATTGTACTGGCGATGCAGCTTGTTACGAAGAAACAGAATGTACATCAAACGATGAATGTCTTGCAGGAGATGTTTGTTTAGGAACATGCCTTACTCCATGCGTAGCAAATGCATGTTATAGTGAATCGGCGTCAAGCGTTTGTTCAGGCGATTATTTATCAGCTCCTGAAAATTGTGCAGATGGTGAAACATGTCACGGTGCAGGAATATGTTCTCAGTTTGAATCTGTCTGTGATGATGAAACTGATAATGATCTTGATGGTACTACTGATTGTGATGATAGTGATTGTTCTGACGCTGTTGCTTGTTTCCAAGAAACAGAATGTACATCAGATGATGATTGTGGTGAAGATACGTGTGTTGCAGGTAAATGTAGAGTCTCATGTGAAGAAAATATATGTTATGGTGCGTCTGCGTCAAGGGCATGTACGAACGAATATTTAGCAACTCCTCAAGATTGTGCAGATGGTGAAACGTGTCATGGTGCAGGTATTTGTTCAGTTGCTCCTGTAACTGAAACTGTCTGCGATGACGAATTAGATGATGATGGTGATGGAAACGTTGACTGTGACGATTCAGATTGTGCAGTTGCTTGTTTTGTTCCTGAATCATGTTCAGATGAAGTTCCTTGTGAAGATACAAATAATGTCTGTGTAGATGAAATATGTAAATCTCCATGTACAGAAGATACATGTTATTTAGATTCTGCGTTACAAATATGTACTGGTCCTTACTTAGAAGATCCTGTGTTATGTGAAAATGGTTGTTCTGATGGTGCATGCATTGCATCAATTGATCCAGGAAGTGAAGCAGTATGCGGAAATGATGTTGAAGAAACTGGCGAAGCGTGCGATGATGGTAATGAAGATGCTGATGATGGTTGTTCAGCAACATGTACACTTGAAACTGGTTGGACATGTACCGGTGAACCAAGTGTGTGTACTGAAGACGTTTTATGTTCAACAAATGCTGAGTGTGTAATTCCAGAAGAAGAATGTGTAGTTAACTTGTGTAAAATACCTGAAGAGTGTGAAGCAGATACTGATTGTACTCTTGAAGGTGAGGTATGTACAGAAAATGTATGCGTTCCTCCTGTTGATCCAACTGTAATACAAGAAGCTGGAGATAGTGGAAGTCCAAGTACTGGCGGAAGTACTCGACGTAGTTCTAGTTGGGCTTGTTCAACATGGGAATATTGTGACGCATCATTGGAACAAGTACGTACATGTACAGATTCAAGAGGAAGAAGAACACAACGTATAGAAAATCGTTCATGTGAAGCATGTACACAATCATGGGTATGTTCAGCATGGTCAACATGTGGTGCAGGTCAACAGCAAAGAACGTGTGTTGATGAACATAGTTGTGGCGTAACATCGTTAAAACCAACACTTTCAAAATCATGTTCACAAACGGTTGTTCCTGGTCCAGCACCAGCTTCAATATCGCAACAGATGCAACCACCGTACGTGCAACCTACACAACCTTCAGTTCAGGAACCAGTTTCAACAGTAAAAATTTGGGACGATTACAAATATTACATTATTGGTGGCGGCGCATTCATTATCTTGGTAATTATTATATTTATTGTTATCCACTTCCTCAAATCTCGTGGTGGTGCGTCAAACTTTGATGAACTGAAAGAATGGATATCTAAAGAAAGAGCAATGGGCGTTTCTGATGAAGGTATACAAAAAGTATTACATGATCAAACAACATGGAACGATAAAGAAATTGAACAAGCGTACACTGAACTTGGTGGTACGCAACATTCTGTTTAATCTTTTAAAATAAATGCAACCATAGACATTTTCTGTAATAAGTTTAATTGGTTATCATTCCAAACATCTAAAACGTCATACAATCCTTCAACATCGTCTTCTCTTAATCCCGTATCAATACAATTATTATTAATCTGTACTTGTCCGATTGGACATTGTTGAGGCCAATTATCACGTATTTCTTGCATTTTACAATCATTATCATAACATCCATATATACTCTCAAATGCAGTATCTTCAACGCCATCATTTACTGCACCATCACTTTCTCCGGAAAATATCTTTTCTTCAACTGTATTCTCAAAACATCCTGGAGACACATAACTTTCTTCATCGTAAATAGTCATATCATTATTATAAGATTCCCAATCTGTCATTAAGTTATTCAAACCCTGGGAAAATGATACTTTAAGTTCAGGAGTAAAAAAATCATATGGACAATAATTTTCATTAAATCCATTATTGAGATCTTTCATTATTGTAAGTTCAATGAATCCTACGTCCATGTACCAAACTCCCGGAGTTCCGATATACTCACCTGCTTGAATCATGTATCCTTCAACAATGTGTCCAGGGACATTTCTAATATGATCATAATTAAGTTTCCAATCGCTTAATGACGTTGGACCAACAAGAATCTCATAATCGTTCCAATCTTCTTGATATGTAAGCATTACCACTTCACCATCAGTTGGCGCATAAATTCTTGCATCTAATGACAAAAAGAATGTATAATGTGGTAATGTTTTTGTTCCTCCAAATCCATCATAAGCTTCTTCACCAAATTCTTCAAAAACTTTATCCACTATGGAATTATCAAATATAAAATCGCCAGCTTTTCCCGTTTCAGGATTGTAATCTCCAAATTCTACCATTGAATGAGTTAATACGGGAGGAGATTCAGACAATGAATTAACTGAAAGAAGTATTATTATTGTTGTAAGAACTAATATCCTTTTCAATAAATATCTAGCGAATCTCATTTTTCTATGTATAGTATTACGTTTATGTTTAAATTCTTTCCTATTTAACCTCAACACGTTCAGCAATAACTTCTTTCTTTCCTTTATAGTCTTCCACAACTCCAACAATATCTACATAATGGCCCTTTTTAACATACAAATCTTCATCATTAAATACTATGATGTCCATTGTTTCTGTACGTTTACCTTCAACTTCTAAGAAAATTACATTTTCGTGCGTACTGACACGTGTTACTTCGCCCGCTATTCTAACTTTTTCTTCAGCGGGAATGGTATCTATCCTGTCAGCAATTTCTATTGTAAATTCGTCTGCATAAAAAAAGAGGAACGTTAATCCAAGTAAAGTTATGGCAAGTGCAACTTTAATAAGCATTTTTTCTTGTAATCCATTCTGTTTTGACTTCTTTTCGAGGATTTCACGCATATTGTAATGTAAACTGTTAAGTATATTAAACGTTACTACAAAATTGATAAAAGATGATACAATATAATCTTCAGAAAGTAATAATGTCTTATGACAATGTTATTGCTAGAAAATCAACTATGGTTGACGATCCTGAACAAAGCGAAACTTCTAACGAACCACTTGAAAATGTATTAAATAGGGCATCAAAAAAAAATGGTGGAGTTTCAGTTGCAACTCCATGTGCTAGTACAACATTTCTTGGCGCTGTAGAAGTTAAAAGTAGACTATTTTCAACAAATGGCCTTTCTTCTGGCAAATACTTTTCTCGTGAATGTCGTGAAGAAACAAAACTGAAAGTTATTTCTGGAGGGGTCCACGTTTTTGTTCCACGGGTGCGTGATACGTGTCTTACAAAGGGCCAATCAATTACAATTCCTTCTGGCGCAATGTATGAATTACGTAATGTATCTCCTGGAACGGAACTTGTAGAAATATCTCGGTATAGATAAATAATACAGTTTTTGCCCTAAATGTTTATATAGTTTCTTTCCTTGTGAAATAATATGTCTCAGGAAAGAATTATTGAACTACAAGAAAGAGTATTCTTGTTAGAACGGAAGATCAAACCATTAGAGTGGGACGCAAGTAGAAATCAAATAAATGAGTTCAAATTGAAACAATTGGAACGTTTACGTGAAGAACATGTTTCTGTACATAATGAATTGAAAGAACTCAAGAAAGAGTAACACTATTCTTAAAATCACATAGATTTATAAATAATCGTATGAAATGGGAGTAATATAGCTGAGACCATCAATAAGATGTTGATCGTTAGATCTTTAAGTCTCGGGAAGGTATTATACAATGGTAAATTTTAAAATTGTGCTTGGCGCACAAGATGGAAAGACGTATCAGAAGGAAATTAAAAGTCCCGAAGCGGACACACTTCTTAAGAAACGTATCGGAGAAACAGTTTCTGGCGATTCTATTGGATTAACTGGGTACGAACTTCTCATAACTGGCGGTTCAGATAAGTGCGGGTTTCCTATGAGAAAGGGTATTCAAGAACCACGAAAACGTATTTTAATCGGAAAGAGTGTAGGATTTTCTGGTAAAGATAGGAACAAAAATAAACAGAGCGGCCTTGTAAAGCGTCGAACAATTTGTGGTGAAATGATTACAAAGATTATTCATCAGGTTAATATGAAAGTTGTGAAAGCTGGCAAAGCTCCACTTGGAGAAGCTCCTACAGAAGAACCGAAGGAAGCTGCACCTGAAGACAAAAAGGAATAATTTCTTTTTTTCTTAATTAAAAATACTAGGTATGGTCATAACAATAACATTTTTATACTCTCAATTTATTCTTAGTTATTAATTGAGGTGATATTAATGAAGATTGTTTTTTTATTGGTCGTATTTGCGTTAATACTTACTTCTGTCATAGCTGTTCCTCCTCCTCCTCCAGCTCCTGAAGGTTTTGGTGGTTCTGATGATACTCCTCCACCACCAAGTGAGATACCTTCGTTTGATACTGAATCCGTTACAGACTCTTCAAGATCAATTGAGGAACAACAATCAGGATCTCTTGCAGATAGGGTTTCTATCATTGAAAAAAAAGTTAATGAACTTGAAGCAAATTCAGGATTCTTATCAACACCATACATGTTTCTTCTGGCTGTAAATATTGTTCTTATTGGCCTTGTCATATACATGTTTATTGTTTTCAAACAACCAAAAGATCCAAACGTATTTGTTTGATAGTAAATACAACTTTTCAATTTTTACATTCTACCTCTCAGATATATTTATATATTTGTTCTTCTTCATTTAATAAATAATTGAGGTGTTTAATATGAAAAAGATTATCTTTTTAGTAAGTTTTGTAGTATTGTTATTATTTATTGTTGGATGTTCTCCTGCAGAGGATCCTGATGTCCCCCCTTTACCTCCATCTATAGAAGATGTTGGTGAAAGTGGTGCACTTGCTGGTCAAGCGTATAGTAATAGTGGCGCTTGTTATTCAGATTCTCAGTTACAAATTTATTTTTCCGATGCTGATATGGTTGTTGTTAATACAACAAATCGTCAATGGTCTTATGAAGTTGGGCCATTATACCTTAACGAAACAGGATCTTATAACTCTCTTTTGACAAATTATCAATACGTATATTCTATAGGATATTTACTAAAAAATTGTGAACAATGGGAAGAAATGCGATACCAACCTATTAATCAAGGCGAATTTTTGGGATCATCTAATTGGATTTGGTCAAAAAGAGGTGTTTCAAGTACAACGCTTGCTAATAGTACATTTAGGTTGAGTAACTCATTTTCAAGAGAGGGCCCTCATTATATTGCAACTTACGGATGTAATAGGGTTGATGGTCAATGGGATTGTAATAATGGGAAGTGGGTCATTACTCCTTTTATGGTGGAGGAAGGTCCTACGTGCTTTGACAATGTTAAAAATCAATTCGAAAGTGATGTTGATTGTGGTGGATCTTGTCGAACTAATTGTACTGGAGGTCAATCTTGTAATAATAATAGTGATTGTGCTTCTAATGTGTGTGAAGATTTGGATCGTGATGGAACAAAAGAATGTTTTGATTTGGAAGTTGCTGACATTTCTTTGACAACATGTAAAGGAAAGGCGATTACTGATTCGTACACTATTGGAAGTTCCCTTACAGGTGATAGTTCATATGCTTTAGAGTTGTTTAAAGAGTCTCAAAGACTATCTGTTGCAATGTTTGATGGTGATGGAAATAGGATACTCCTACCAGTTGCATACGCAAACTCTAAGTTTAACGTAACAATGGGAGAAGAAGGTGATGGTAAATCTCATGGTAGTGATAAACAACTGAAATTGTTAGAAAGTGGACGTGAATTTTCTTATTGGGATACGAGGTCAGATGTTTACAAAAATGACTATTTTGTCATTACTTCCGGAATTGCTTCTGATGGATCTGCAAAGTCGTATCTATTTCAGTACATGGGTGCAGATGCACAAACAAAAACCAATCCTCTAATCAAGTTTAAGAACATTGGTAGTGGAGAAACGCTTGAATATCCAGTAACACCATTAACGGCAACAGGTACTGTTGCAACAATAGTTGTTGGAGGAAATTCATTCATCGTACAGAACGCAACTCAAATGGGCGTGGACGATTTCGCAGTAGATGTTGATTTGAATGGCGATGGAATAATTAGTAAAGATCGGAACGGAAATGTTGTGAACTTTGTTGATAATTATGGCTCAGAGTGGCAAATTAACTACTCTGATGCATCAGGAATCCTTAACCAAAATAGTCAATCATATGTACAGATTGATGTAGGATTTCCAAACATAAATTTGTATGGGGGTCAGGTTCCAGAGAACTTTACAT
>Ga0209045_1002868_pt1 | contig 11909 bp, 12 predicted proteins | sample SaaInlLV_10m_DNA_4_FD_184664 | JGI IMG/M metagenome (GOLD analysis project Ga0209045, IMG submission 184664) | Marine microbial communities from expanding oxygen minimum zones in the Saanich Inlet - Saanich Inlet SI072_LV_200m_DNA (SPAdes) (version 2) | ecosystem: Environmental > Aquatic >...
AATGATTTTTATTTCGATGATTTCTATATAGGTGGAGAGCAAATAGATACGATTGGCCCAAAGGCCGTTGAAACAGATTTTCTAACAAAATCGACATTTCAAATTCAGTTTGATGAAGATTTCTTGCAGGATTCCGTAGATGTATCTGATTTCTCGCTGATTGCCCTTACATCTCCGACTTACACCACTTATCTAATTTCTCAAGTTCAGATTCTAAGCTCAAATACTCTTTTGCTTGATATTAGCCCTGAAACTTTTCTCTCATACATCCCAATAATGTTTTCCTATAAAATATATGACAAGATTGGTAACTTAAATTCATCAGGAGGAATTAGAATTTTCAACGGCCTAAACTTTAAAGACATTGTAATCAATGAGATTATGCCCGATCCCTCACCAGCAAATAAATTACCTGAGGCTGAATTTATTGAGTTAGATAATATTACTAATAGCACAATAAATTTAGAAGATTTCATTATTTCTGATCAGTCAAAGCAAACAGTTTTACCTGATTTTAAACTTGAGCCAGATAAATATGTAATTCTGTGCAATCATCAAGACACTTCACTTTTTAGTCCATTTGGTGAAGTTATTGGCATCTCTCTTCCATCCTTAAACAATACGTCAGACATAATTACTTTAAGAGATAAGTATGAAACCTTGGTTGATTCAATTAGCTACAGTGACAACTGGTATAAAGATGATATCAAAAAAGAGGGTGGTTGGTCTTTGGAATTGATTAATCCGAAAGAGAATTGTCTTTTTGATAAGTATAATTGGACAGCAAGCATTGATAAAAATGGAGGGACACCTGGAGATGAAAATTCAAATTATGATCAAACATTTGGATTCAATCCTCCACAAATTGTTACGCTTTCTACTATTTCAGATTGTGTAGTTCAAATTACTGCCAATAAAAAACTTCGCGATATTGACGACATATCATTAACGACCTGTCATATTACATCACTGACAAATATTCAGGAAAACATAAATTTCATTTCAAAATCACAACCAGCAACCAATACATATGAATTTACTTGCAATAAAACATTGGAGAAGAACAGTATTTATCATATTCAATTAGCACATTTAATGGATTGCAATAACTACATGACTGTGGTTGACACGCAATTAGCCATTCCTGTTAATGCTGATAGTGCCAATTTGGTTATTAATGAGATTCTTTTCAATCCATACCCAAATAGTTATGATTTTGTTGAAATTTACAATCGTTCAAAAAATATTATTGACCTAAAAACAATCAAGATTGCTTCCTTTGATGACAGCATGCAAATCAAAAATGTAAATTCAATCAGTGCGAAAACAAAAATTCTTTATCCAGAAGAATATTTAGTCATCTCTGAAAACACATCAGATATTGAATCACAGTATTTGTGTAAATATCCTGATCGATTATTCCAAACAAAACTTCCATCCTTTTCAGATGATGAAGGAATTGTAGCCTTACTGGATCAAAACAATCAGGTCATTGATATGTTTCATTATTCCAGTGATATGCATTTTGCTTTATTGGATGATGATGAAGGCGTGAGTATGGAACGAGTTAGTTTTGAAGAGAAAACAGCCAATCCCTCGAATTGGCATTCAGCAGCTTCATCCTATGGATATGCAACACCTACTTATCAAAACTCTCAGTTCAGCGAAACAAGTGTTGGAGAAAAAGAACTCTGGCTCGAACCAAAAGTTTTTTCACCTGATGGAGATGGTTACAATGATGTATTATTTATTAATTATGCATTTCAAAATGCAGATAATTTTGGCCGCATTCGCATTTACGATATTGGTGGACGATTAATTAAAACTCTGGTCAATAACGATTTATTTGGTTTGGATGGTTTTTATAGCTGGGATGGCATTAATGATCATGGAGAATTGTCGCCATCAGGCGTTTATATTATTGTAGCCGAAATCAATAATTTAGACGGCAGCACATTTAAATATAAACGGACTTGCACATTAGCTAAGTTTCAATAAAAAAAATCTTAACTAGCCAACATTGTTTCAACACCTTCTGAATGTGATTCAATATCAATTAGGGTTTTAATATAAGCTGAAATATTTCCAGATGTCATGAATGAGATTGCTTGTTCTCTTTTTTCGCGAATAATTCTTTCGAGTTCAATTCTTCTTTGCTTTTTCATCGTTTTGTCCTTTTACTGATTAACGGAAAATCCTGTTTGTTCTTATACGTATGAACTTGTTTATTTGTTACAGTATAAATTCATCTTAATAAATTCAATATCCAGGCCAGCTGATTATTCCATTTAGTAGTTTTACGATTTCTATGAGAAAATAGGTTGTTTGATTTAGGAAAGATGTAAATCCAAGTCTGCAAAGACTCAGAAAGAAATAATACTCAGAAAGACAAAATAACTACAGTGACGAGAAACCAGAAACGAGATACAAGAAACCAGAGACGAGAAACCAGTCACAATCCTAAAAACTAACACCAATATTTCCTATATTTGCAGGCTCATATGAACAAGGAATAATACATATTAAAACATGTTTGAGAACTTAACAGAACGGCTAGAAGGAGCTTTTAAAACGCTTAAAGGAAAGGGTCGTATAACAGAGATTAATGTTGCACAATCTTTAAAGGATGTCAGACGGGCACTCATTGATGCTGACGTTAACTATAAAATTGCGAAAGAATTTACCGATGAAGTGAAAATTCAGGCAATTGGTGCAAATGTTATCAACGCTGTTTCTCCCGGACAATTAATGATAAAAATTGTTCATGACGAGTTGGTAAAACTTATGGGTGTCAACAAAAAAGACATCAATACCAAAGGCAATCCAGCAGTCATCTTGCTTTCAGGTTTACAAGGATCTGGTAAAACCACTTTTGCAGGAAAACTTGCAGGTCACATCGCAAAACAAGGAAAGCAACCCTTGTTGGTAGCAGGTGACGTATACCGTCCTGCTGCAATTCAACAAATTAAAGTACTTGGTGAACAAATTAACGTTCCAGTTTATAGTGATGAAAATATAAAAGATCCTGTTAAAATTGCCCAAGATGCTATAAAACATGCTAAATCTAATAACAACAATGTTGTTATAATCGATACGGCAGGTCGCTTATCAGTTGATGAGGCCATGATGAATGAAATTTCCAACATCAAAAAAGCAGTAAATCCAGGGGAAATACTATTTGTTGTTGATGCAATGACAGGACAAGATGCTGTGAACACAGCAAAAGCATTTAACGACACTTTGAATTTTGATGGAGTTGTGCTGACCAAACTTGATGGTGATACAAGAGGTGGAGCAGCTATTTCAATTTTAAAAGTTGTTGAAAAACCAATCAAATTTATTAGTATTGGTGAAAAATTGGATGCCATCGATATCTTTTATCCTGATCGTATGGCCAGTCGTATTCTGGGTATGGGAGACATTGTTTCTTTCGTAGAAAAAGCACAGGATGTATTTGATGAACAAGAATCCAAGAAACTTCAAAAAAAGCTCCGACAGAGCCAATTTGATTTTGAAGATTTACTGAATCAATTACGACAGATCAAAAAAATGGGAAACATCAAAGATTTGATGGGCATGATTCCGGGCATGAATAAAGCAATGAAAGATCAAGAATTGGATGATGACTCTTTCAAACATGTTGAAGCAATCATTTTTTCCATGACACCAGCAGAAAGAAAGCATCCTGAATTGCTTAATGGACTCAAAAGGAAACGAATTGCAGGAGGTAGTGGAACCAGTATTCAGCAAGTTAATCAGTTGGTAAAACAATTGGAAGACATGCGAAAGATTATGAAAAAAATGAACAAACCGGGATTTAAAGGAAAAATGGCTGCGCAAATGCCATTTAAACGATAATTCCTTGTTTAAACCAAAATAAATCAGATATTTGCACGACTTTTAAAACATTCAAATTTTATTTAAAATGGCAGTTAAAATTAGATTGCAACGCAAGGGGAGAAAAAAAGCACCATATTATTATATAGTGGTTGCGGATGCCCGCTCTCCCAGAGATGGTAAATTCATCGAGAGGATAGGTTCTTATAACCCGATTCCTACTATACCACAAATTGATATTGACACAGACAAAGCAGTAAGCTGGCTAGATTTAGGAGCAGTTCCTACCAAAACAGTGAAAACACTTTTGTCAACTAAAGGTGTTCTGTTTAAGAAGCATTTATCAAGAGGTATAAAAATGGGTATTCTTACTGAAGAAGAAGCTGAAGTAAAATTCAATGAGTTCATTGCTCAGAAAGCAGACCAGTATAGTAAGAAAATTGAAAAATTAGAAGACAAAACAACTAAGAGTAAGCAGGCAGCTTTAGATCACGAGGCTGAGGTAAATAAAAAACGTGCAGCAGCAATAGCAGCAAAAAGAAAAGCTGAGATTGACGCATTAACTCCGGCAGAAGAGGTTGAGGAAGAAGTAGAAGCAACTGAAGAAGTTGTTGAAGCTAGTCCTGAAACAGCTACAGAAGAAGTTGCAGCAGAAGTTAAGGAAGAAGTTGTTGTAGCAGAAGCTCCGAAAGAAGAAGCTCCTGTTGCTGAAGCTAAGGAAGAAGCTGTTGTTGCAGAAGCTCCAAAAGAAGAAGCTCTTGTTGCTGAAGTAAAAGAAGAGGCTGCTGCTGAAGAAGCCCCAAAAGAAGAAGAGAAAAAAGAAGAGGCCGATAAGAAATAATCCTATTCAATGAGAAAATATGCTGCAAATTGAAAATATCTTTCACGCAGGAACGATTACAAAAGCACATGCATTCTCAGGCCAAATTAAAATAGTTTTCTCGAGCATATACAAAGCCGAGAAAGAACCTCAAGGTACTGTCTTTATTATGATTCATAAAAAGCCAGTACCTTTTTTTATTGAAGAATGCTCACATTTTTCAGCATCTTCAGTTATCTTAAAACTAGAAGATATCAACAGCATTGATCAAGCAAAAGAACTCATTGGCCTTGAATTCTTCCTGAACAATACGTTCCAAACAGCATCATCTGACGAAGAATTTCAGATGGCGTATTTGAAAGGATATTCTGTCTTTGACCAGCATAATAGTAAAATTGGAATTGTTCAGCATATCATTGAAAATCCAGCACATTACATTCTGGAAACAGCAGATGGCATTCTAATTCCCTTTCATGAAGACCTTCTCATCGAGTTGAATATTGAGAAAAAGGCTGTTTATCTCCAAATTCCGGAAGGACTTATCGATTAAATTTTATGGAAAATTTTCAAGTTGGTGATCAGGTCGAGTTTATCGATGATAATACTGTTGGAACCGTTGTTTCTATTCTGGACAATAAGCAACTTATCATTTCCATCGAAGGACTTGAAATTCCTGTATATAAATCACAACTCATAAGAATATCAAAAGGACCAGTAAAAGCAACAAATCTGGCCGAAAAATACAAAGATGATTTAACACAGGTTAATAGCTTTACACAAAAATCAGAAGCAACAAATAAAGGATTATTTATTGCACTTTCAACTGGACAAAAACCTGAAACATTTCAATTCCAATTGATAAACGATACAAAAAATCAAATTTACTTCACTTTTTACAGTCAAATAAACAATGCGAGCAGTGCCCTTTGTCATGGTCATTTAAAAGCTTATTCCGACACGGCATTAATTACTTACGATCAACTTGGATCCGTTAAATTTCCTACTTATACCATTTGTATTCTCCCATTTAATGAATATGCAACTGAAATTGATGAGTCCTTTTCTTATTCCTTTTCACCATCAGGGAAAGAATTAATGAAAAAACAGGAAAAAGCACCTTTGGTTGATTATCATGCATGGTTGTATGAAATTGAAAAACAAGAAGCTACTAGCACTGCTCCAATTCAAATTATTGAATCTGAGCCAGAAGCAATTATCGATGTTGACAGACCAGATAATATAATTGATTTACACATTGATAAAATTGAACCCAATTTCGACATTTTAGCAAGAGATGAAATTTTTCAAATTCAGTTTAATTATTTCATTAAAGAATTTGAGAAAATGATTGCCTTCGACTATGAAAACATCATTATCATTCATGGAATCGGGATTAATACCTTAAAAGAAAAAATTAGGAAATACTTGAATGGGAACAAATATGTTCTTCATTATAAGGATGCAAACGTCAGAGAATACGGTTATGGAGCTACAGAGATTTTTCTGAAAAATTAGAAACTTTTCTTTTTTTTGTAACAGAATAACAACCAAAGTATAATATTTGTTTATTTTGTGGTGTTATTATTCAAATCATTCCCTTTAATGCAAACTATAATGCGAAAAATAATTTTATTGCTAGTCTTTTTTTCCATCTTGCTGAACTTATCCGCTCAGCAGAAATACAGGGTTTATTTCAAAGATAAAGCTGGGGTTGAATTCAACCCTGAGGCTTATTTTGATCAAAAAGCAATCGACAGAAGAATTAAACATGATGTTTCATTGTATGATCCAAGCGACTTCCCGTTAAATCAAAATTATGTAGGCCAGGTTAGGGAAATAGCAGATGCAAGCGGTTTTGAATCACGTTGGTTTAATTTTGTTTTAGTGGATGTTTCGAATCAAAAACAGTTAGATGACTTAAGAAAACTGGATTGCGTGGCTAAGATTGAGCAATCCATAAAAGTCGAAATACTGTATACTGCCGAAACTGAATTCAGTGATGAGTATTACGATGAAGAGCTCATGAAAAACCAAACAGAACGTTTTGGTGGAAGCTTGTTGAAAGAAAAGGAGTTAGATGGAACAGGGGTTCGGATCGCTATTTTTGATGGTGGATTTCCAGAGGTAAATACACATCCGTCTTTCACTCATATCATTAATCAAAACCGACTAGTTGCCACCTGGGATTTTATCAAAAACAAGGAAAATGTTTTTTATGGCAATAATCATGGTCGAATGACTTTTGCTTGTGTTGGTGGTTTTTGGAAAGAAAACAACATTGGACTGGCTACAGGTGCTGAGTATATGTTAGCTAAAACAGAAATCGGCACAGAACCTTTTGCTGAAGAAGAATACTGGATGGCAGCTGCCGAATGGGCTGATAAAAATGGAGCCGATATTATTAATAGTTCCTTGGGTTATGGTCACCATCGCTATTTCACCAATGATATGGATGGAAAAACTAGTTTGGTGGTAAAGGCAGCTCATATGGCTGCAAGAAAAGGGATTTTAGTCGTTAATTCAGCAGGAAATGAAGCAACTGACAGCTGGGAAACAATTATTACTCCAGCTGATGGAGACTCTGTATTGGCAGTTGGAGGAATTGATCCTGATCTCGATTATCACATTTCTTTTAGCTCATATGGACCTACGGCAGACAAGCGAATGAAACCCAATGTTTCAGCTTTTGGTCATGTGGTTACAGCCGACAAAAAAGGATTAAAAGAAGTAGATGGAACCTCATTCTCATCCCCCCTAACAGCAGGATTTGCAGCTTGTATATTGCAACACAATCCTGGTTTTACCAATATGGATTTGTTTTATGAGTTGGAGAAATCAGGACACCTCTACCCATATTTTGACTATGCGCATGGATATGGCGTTCCACAAGCATCCTATTTTTTAGATGCAGATAAAAAACCAATTCAGCAAACATTTGAATTTATTGAAGAAGATGATAAATTGATTGTTCGGGCAATTTTAGAAAACTACAACAATAAAAATGCGACAAACAGCAATCATCTTTTGTATTATAACATGGAAGGAGAAGACGGTATTCTTGAGTCCTATTATGTTGTTGAAGTCTCACAAGAAGTAGTTCTTGAATTTGATCGGACAGAGATGGATGCAACTCCCAAAACGATCAATGTACATTTTAGAGGATTCAGCTCTCATTATAAATTTTAAAGATAAAAAAATGCATAAAGTACTTTTTATAAGCATACTGCTCCTAACCTCATTTTGTCTGTCAGCACAAGATGTTGTGTTTGAAAATGAAGTTAAAGATTATAGTCAATTAGATGAAAACGGACCTAACCTTAAAAAGTTCAGTCACACCTATGTGACCTATGGCTTAAATCTAGGAGAAAACATAGCAGGTGCAAAAATTCATTATGGCAGCTCCGGCTTTTATGAATTTGGGTTCCGACACAAACGAAAATTCAGTAAAGTATTTTCAGGAGGCTATGGAGTAAGTGGTCGTTTTTCATCGTTTAAGCTGGTTCAGGAAGCGGGAAAGATATTACCTGATGCTAGCATTAATAAAAAAGAAACGCTGAGCTTTTATAGCATTGGTGGCGAATTATATTTCAGAATTAATTTTTCGAAAAAAAGAGGAAATTTAATTGGACTATATATGGATCTTGGAGGACGAGCAGATTATAATTACCACATGCTACTTCAACGAAAAAATAAGGTTGGCAGCGTCACGTTTAAATCTAACAGTTATGGTTATGATTTCGACATTCCATATAATTTTGGCCCCTTGTTTCGTTTTGGTTATAACCAATTTGCTCTTACGGCTAATTATCGTTATTCCGATTTTTTTAAAAGCAGTGCTAACCTTCCCGAATTACCAAGATTAATGCTAGGTATAGAAATCAGCACATTTGACTAAAAATGGGTACGTATAAACATATTGCGCCCATTTGTTTATTTGTTTACGGACGACCAGAGCATACCCTCAAAACGCTTCGTAGTCTTACCCAAAACTTATTAGCCAAGGATTCAGTTTTATATATTTATGCTGATGGCCCTAAAGATGGTATTGGCGAAACTGCTCAAAAAAACATAGCAGAAGTCAGGCGAATAATAAGATCAGAAAGTTGGTGTAAAGAGGTTCACATAATTGAATCAGATAAAAATAAAGGACTGGCAAATTCAATTATTTCAGGTGTAAGCGAAATAATTGAAAAACACAGTCGAGTTATCATTTTAGAAGATGATCTTGTTCTGTCTCCTTATTTTTTAGAATACATGAATGATGCGCTGGATTTTTATGCGGATCATGAGGAAGTTATGCATATAGCAGGATTTACACCTAGTTTCAAAACACAACTGAATGAAACATTCTTTTTTCCTGTTCCAACATGCTGGGGCTGGGCTACCTGGCAAAGAGCATGGAAAGAGTTCAACCCTTCTGCTGCTGATTTAATGACTAAAGTACTTGAAAAAGGACAAAATCAATTTGACTTCAATCGGAGTATCAATTATGTCAGAATGCTCAATCGAAATGTACATGCTAAAGTTGATTCGTGGTTCATTCGCTGGTATGCTTCTATTTATTTGCAGGATGGCTTGTGTCTGCATCCCGGAAAATCTTTAGTGCAAAATATTGGCCTTGATCGCACTGGAGTTAATTCCTACAAATCAAATGTATTTGAAACCCAGCTTGCTGAAAAAGTAAACATACAGAAAATACCTTTAGAACTATCGAAGAAAGCTATTAAAGCTTATAAGCGATTCAATTGGAAAGTGAAAATGCGGCACACACCTGAATATATTTGGCGTGTTTTGACTGGCAATGTGGATACATAAGAAGTATAAACTGAGTCAGAAAGAATAGGAGACTTCAAGATAATTTGAGTAATAATTTCTAAATTTACATCAAGAATCAAATAAATGGGACGACCAACAGTACATTTCGCAGATAATAAAACCAATAACGCTTTAAAAAAACTCTACAATAAATTAAGTCCTGCTGGAACGCCTGTGCAAAGACTAGAATATTTCATCGAATTAATTTTGTTACGGATTTTCGAAACCAAAGTCAAACAAGACAACAACTTCAAACCACTTCGACCATTATTTTCTGCTGATAATAAATGGAAGAATCCAAAAACAGGAGACCGCGAATGGAAAACAATGTAGCAAATACGGGCTTATTTTCAGAAATTAAAACTTTAATAGAAAGCAGTAGAAGAAATGTTGCCCTTGTTGTAAATACTGAAATAAGTATGCTATACTGGAGTATTGGGCAAAAAATAAGTGTTTCTGTTTTACAAAATAAAAGAGGCGAATACGGTAAACAGATTGTCTCTACACTGTCGCGACAATTACACCTCGAATTTGGTAGTGGATGGAGTGAAAAGCAATTACGGCATTGTCTCCGTTTCTATGAAGTTTATCCTGATATTCAAATTGTCTCTACACTGTGGAGACAATTGAGCTGGTCACATTTAAAAGAACTTATTCCAATACATGACTGTATAAAACGGGATTTTTACATTGAAATGTGTAAAATAGAAAAGTGGAGTGTACGTACTTTAAGAGAACGTATTAACTCCATGCTATTTGAACGCACGGCCATCAGCAAAAAACCAGATAAAACCATCATTAACGAAATTGAAGAATTAAAAAGCGACCAGAAACTCAGCCCCGATTTGGTTTTCAAAGACCCATATTTTCTAGATTTTTTGGGTTTGAAAAATACATTCTCTGAAAAAAATCTTGAGTCGGCCATATTAACCGAACTACAGGAATTTATTATTGAATTAGGTTCTGACTTTGCCTTTTTAGCCCGTCAAAAGCACATTACTATTGATCATGACGATTATTATATTGATTTACTTTTTTACCATCGCCAGTTGAAATGCTTGGTCGCCATTGAATTAAAAATTGGTAAATTCAAGGCATCTTACAAAGGGCAAATGGAATTGTATTTACGATGGCTGGAAAAACATGAGCAAGTACAAGGCGAAAATTCGCCCATTGGATTAATCCTCTGTACAGGGAAAAACGAAGAACATGTAGAGTTATTGCAATTAGACAAAAGCAATATTCGTGTTGCTGAGTATCTGACCAAACTACCAGCTAAAAAAGTATTGGAAGCCAAATTACATCAGTCAGTTGAAAGAGCAAAAAACAGGTTAACCCAAAATTCAGATCAGGAATATGGCAAAGAAAATTAACGAAGCAACATCAACAGACATTCCTGTTATCCAGCGACTCGTAAATGGTTATAGTTGGAAATTGGGCGACATCTTATTGTATCAAGCTACTTATAGAATAATCGATAATTTAAAAGCTGATTATTCAACTTTAAGTTATTAGAAACAAAAAAAACACGTGACTAATCATCCTAAAATATCAATCATCACAGTAACCTACAATGCTGAAAAGCTAATAGAACGAACCATCAATAGTGTTGTGGGGCAAAGCTATTCCAATATTGAATACATTCTTGTTGATGGAGCCTCTACCGACCTAACTCTTACTGTCGTAAAAAAGCACGAAAAGAAAATTGCAAAGGTTATTTCTGAACCCGACAAAGGATTGTATGATGCCATGAATAAAGGTTTAAGTCTGGCCAGTGGCGATTATGTTTGGTTTTTAAACGCTGGTGATGAAATTAATGATTTGGACACAGTGGAAAAGATGATTGCTATGGGGCAATCTGATATTTACTATAGCGACACCCTGGTTGTAAATGACGAAGGACAAAATATTGGATTATTGAGTCAGCTTACCCATAATAATGCACCCGATAATTTAAGCTGGAAAAATATGAAAAAAGGGATGGTTGTATGCCATCAAAGCTTTGTGGTTAAACGAGATATAGCTCCCTCCTACTCAAAAAACTATAAACTGAGTGCAGATATCGATTGGGTTATTAGATGCTTGAAAGCATCGAAATCGGTTATCAAATGTGACTTTGTTTTAGCAAAGTTTTTAACAGCCGGATTAAGCAAACAATACTTAGGCACTAGCATGCAGGAAAGATATCATATCCTCAAAGCACATTTTGGATTTATTCCCAACCTCTGGAATCATCTATTTCTTGTTTTTCGTTTTGCAAAATCCGGAAGAAAAAACAAACTTCAATAAATCATTCATATGAAAAAAATCCTATTACTCTCTTGTTTTCTTATTCCTTCCATTTTATTTGCCCAAGATAAATCGGTAGATGCCCTAACAGTTTGGAACAACTACTTGGAAGCAATTGGTGGTGAAGATCTTAAACAGATTAAAACAT
>Ga0209045_1002874_pt1 | contig 11875 bp, 9 predicted proteins | sample SaaInlLV_10m_DNA_4_FD_184664 | JGI IMG/M metagenome (GOLD analysis project Ga0209045, IMG submission 184664) | Marine microbial communities from expanding oxygen minimum zones in the Saanich Inlet - Saanich Inlet SI072_LV_200m_DNA (SPAdes) (version 2) | ecosystem: Environmental > Aquatic > Marine...
CTTTAAAATCTTAAATCCTCTTATCAGCTCTTTGATTCCGTCGTCCAAAGTATAATCGGGTTTCCAACCTAAAGACTCAATTTTGTCATTACTAACCAGATAGTCACGCTTGTCTGGATCTTCACCAACTTCTGCTGAATGAATGTATAACCCGGGAATATGCTCTTTAATCTTTTCACAAAGTTGACGTTTTGTTAGATTGGCAGAACTGAGACCTACATTGAAAGGTTCACCCTTCATTTGTTCGTAGTTTTCGATGCCAAACAGAAATGCCTTTGACACATCTCTAATGTGAATATAGTTTCTTCTGAAATATTCTTCGAAGAGAACAATGAAACAATCTTTATATGCCTTATATGTAAAATCATTTACAAGAAGATCCATCCTCATCCTGGGACTCATTCCAAAGACAGTCGCCAGTCGAAATGTTATAGCATTTTCCTTATCTAGAAAAGCCTTTTCAACCTCGACCTTCATCTTTCCATATTCAGATACAGGATTTAGAGGTGATTCTTCTGTACACAATTTATCCTTCTCTCCTATCCCGTATCCACTGTTAGATGTAGGAAATAATACCTTTTGAGAGGACGAAATGTTATCTATCATATTTATGTGAGCATCATAATTAGTAAGCCTGGTAAGAGTAGAATTAATCTTACAAGCTGGTGCTCCTACGATAGCAGCTAATGGAATAATAATATCAAATTTTGGAAGAAGGCTGTTCACTAATGCATGGTCACAGATGTCACCTTTGACAAAATCAAAGTCTGGATTAGCGCAACAATCCAATAGGGACGTTTGATTAAACGATAAATTATCAATAACTGTCACCTTCAAACCCTTACCCAGAAAGTAAGGGACCATAATAGATCCCAAATACCCTGCACCGCCAGTAACCAGTACTTTAACACGCATTTATTATTCTCCCCTTATCAACCCTTCGAATTAAAAAAATTTATCTTCCAATCACCCTGCCGCATACTAATCATGGTTTAACGGACTGGGACATTCAACCAGGTTAATATTTTCTATCTCTTCAACACAAACAGTTTTGTAAACCATTTTGAAGTCCTCTTCCCTCTCCTCTGATTTAAAAACCATTAAATTTGCCAATGAAAATTTTCTTCCCTTTATGGGATTACCTAGCGAAGCTGAGATAATACCATACACTTCCTGGTAATAGTCCATAATCAGCTCAACAGGATAATATGTTGGAAGAATTTGAATTTCATGCTCTAACACGGTTCCACTGAATGAATTTAGTTGCTCTCCTTGATGGCCTTTGACATGGACAACCACTCCTTTATCAATGAGCTGAGAAACAAAATCTACCAAATTCTGCTGTGAACGATTTACATCAATACCCCTGAACTTCTGAAGTGTGCAATCAATAAAAAGGACGGCGTTTTTTGTATCTATTCCAAACCACAAATTGTGTTTCCTGGAAATTTCACTCCATAACAATGGGGATACTTTCATTGGCTCAAGATGATTTTTTAAACCTACCATTTTAATTTTCTTCTTATATGGCGCTTCATACCACGCAAGCTGAATACCACTCAGCAATTGCAGAAACCATAGTTCAATCAGAAAAGCCCTGGATAACTGGTTAACTGGTATTTTGTGTTCATGGTTTATCAGATTACCGAAATCAACAAAATTAACTTCAGCACCTTTTCTTTGCAAATACTTACAGAGGATAAAGAAAGAAAGACATCCTGCCTCCTGGAAGAGAAAGACTTTTGCATGTGGAGAGACATTCTCTAATGCTTTTGGAATCTGGAACCGACAAACCAGGATATCCAGAATCAGTCGCAGAAAACGCCTCTTTTTATTAATGGGAATCCTTCTCGCTCCAATTATTGGACTTGCTATCAGTGTTTCGTCAGGAAGAGCCTCTGAGACAAATTGTCTTAAGTGTGGAGTATCTTGAATGATAATTAAATTAGAGTTCCCGGGCTCTATGATCGATAAAAAATATCGTAAAGAACCAAAAGGGATAAAATAAATATTTTCAAACACACGGTCCCTTTTCATATTTCAATATGTCACACTCATCAGTTTCTCGGCCAATCATTTCTTAAAGACTCAAATTTAATCATTAAAAATATATTTATTAATTATTATCAAATGCGTAACCCGTGAATTCCAACCTTACAAGTCTAATTATATACATATCGACGCTTAAAACATACACTTCTTTAAAATGCATGTCATGATTAAACGTTAAGTTTTAAAATTTCAGATTTGTGATAGAATGTTTAGAGAATAGCCAAAACTTATCTTACCAGAATAACTTGAAGCCAGTGACGTTCTTCTGAAAAAAACTACGTTTCATCGTCAAGTAATACCTTCAAATACTAATCATGGTTTAGCGGGCAGGAATGTTCGATCATACTAATGTTTCCTATCTCTTTGCCACAAGCAACCTTGTAAGCCCTATTGAAGTCTGCTACTCTTGTCTCTGATTTGAATACTAACAAATTTGCCAAAGAAAACTTTTTTCCCTTTATGGGATTACTTAAAGAATTGGAGATAATACCATACACTTCCTGGTAATAGTCCATAATCAGCTCAACAGGATAATATGTTGGAAGAATTTGAACTTTATTCTCTAACAAAGTTCCACTAAATGAATTTAGCGGAGTCCCTTGATGACCTTTGACATGGATAACCACTCCTTTATCAATGAGTTGAGAAATAAAATCTACCACATTCTGTTGAGAACGCTTTACATCAATCCCAATGACAGTCTGAAGTGTAACATCAATGAAAAGGACTGCGTTTTTTGTGTCTATTCCAAAGCACAAATTATGCTTTCTTGAAATTTCATTCCACGACATTGGCGAAACTTTCATCGGCTCAAGGTGATTACTCAAACCTATCATTTTAAGCTTCTTTTTATATGGCGCTTCAAACCACGCAAGCTGAATACCACTCAGCAGTTGCAGAAACCAGAGTTCAACCCGTAAGGACATGGGTAAATGGTTTATTGTTATTTTGTGTTTATGGTTTACCGGATTACCAAAATCGACAAAATTAACTTCTACACCTTTTCTTTGTAAATATTTACAAAGGATAAAGAATGAAAGATATCCTACTTCCTGGAAGAGAAAAACTTTTGCCTGTGGAGAGATATTCTTTAGGGGTTCTGGTATCTGGAAGCGGCAAATTAAAATATCCAGCATACGCTGTAAAAGGCGTTTCTTACTATTTACTGGAATCCTTCTAGAGGCAATTCTCGGGCTTGCTATCAGTGTTTCGTTAGGAAGAGCCTCGGAGACAAATTGTCTTAATTGCGGAGTGTCTTGAATGATAATTAAATTAGATTTTCCGGGCTCTATGATTGATAAAAAATATCGTAAAGAACCATAAGGGATAAAATATATATTTTTATACATACGATTATTTTTCATATTTATATATGTCACATTTAAAAGCCTTCCGAATTATTTGGTCCCAACCCCCAGTATTTGTACTTCGTTGGAAAATCGAATAATTTTCCAGATAGGATTTGTAAAATTATCATTATAAGGATAGGGGAACATCCGAATCAGTGTGCAGAGTATCTTTCCCCACCAACTTTCCCATGTAAAGGGAAGATAGTAAAAGTTTTCTACTATAACATCTCGAAATTCATAAGTTTTCAATATTAACATCAAGCTATGCTTCATCCATGGACATCCGTATGCATGAGTGTGATCGATGTAGTACATTCTATAAGTATAATACCAATCGAGAGTAAGAATGACAACCTTTCCCCCTGGCTTCAAAATACGATATATTTCAGGAATAAGATGGTCTGGATGTGTATGTTCAATGGCCGATTTACAGAATACAACATCAAAGGAATTATCTTTGAAAGGAAGGGCTTCGTTATTCACATTACAAAGTACCAGGCGTTCATCACGTTTTTCAAGAACCTGTGCTGCTGCCGGATCTATATCGCTCCCCCAGGCATCTAATCCTAATTTGTAAAAAGCCTGGGCATGTTCACCCCTTCCACACATAATATCGATCATCCTTCCTTTTAGTTGAAATCTTTCTGCCAGATGATTTATTAACTTTTCCGGAAAGTCAGTAAGCGGTTTATCCGAATACTCAATTGTAAGACTCGATTTTTTCATGCTGTGGCGTTTCTGATTACCTGTATCTGTCATTAATATTTCTCCTGACATATATCAAACTACTTTTACTCGTTCTTTTAACTTTAGAAATTAGTGCTTCATCCTTTAATTCTGACCTCTACCCTGTTCATTACCAATCTCATGTTTGAAGAATACTGATTTAGGGTTTTTATATGTTCAGATACTGCTTGGTCCTTCGTGTACTGGAATAAAATATTACCAGGCAGATCTTCCTCCATCCATAACAAGTACCGTTCCTGTCATATAGCTTGATGCCTCAGAAACAAGAAACTGAATAGCAGCTTTATACTCATCTCTTCTCGCCATTCTGCCAAGGGGAATGAGTTTTGAAAGAGACTGGACAAATTCTTCGGGTTGATTATTATAAACACCTGCCGGAGCAAGGGCATTACATCGAACTCCTTGATCTGCCCAATAAGTAGCCAGATACTTGGTTAGTCCAATAATCCCGTGTTTGATCACTGAATAAGTAACTGGTTTTACCGGTTGTTGCTCTTCAGACACTCCTTCCTTTCGATAAATCCTCTGATCCGGTGCGATTAACCCAAGGTCTGATGATATATTGAGAATGACCCCACCATTGGGATTTTGAGAAATGGCATATCCAAAATGCTTAGCACTGAGAAAAGATCCAGTAAGACCGACCATTAAATCCTGATCCCAGAGTTCCAGGTCAAAGTTTTCTAATCTTGAAAAACTTTTTCCCTTCTTACCATTTTCAACTTTTGGATTATTAGCCGCGTTATTGATTAATACATCTATTTTCCCGAATTTGTCTAATAATAATTTACAACTACCAATGATCTGTTCCTCGGAAGTAATATCTATTGCCAATCCGATGGCTTCTACTCCATATTGATCTCTAATGCGCTCTGCCACAGCCTCACTCTTTGCCTGAAATAAATCCAGGATAACAGGTTTCGCTCCAAATTCCGCAACGGCCTCGGCATGTTTCTCCCCCAATAAACCTGCACCTCCAGTAATAACGATAACTTTTCCGGTCAAATCAAACATTTACTCTCCCGGCAATTGAGGATTAAACAGACTTCTATCTGCCACTTACTTAATATCATTTTTTCTATGAAAATCATAGTGTTACAGAAAGCCAACAAACATCTTGATCTTATATCATGGATTTTCTCAAGGCTCAAAATATTCCTGTAGTTTGTCCTCCATCAACCTTCAATACAGATCCTGTGATAAACGAGGCCCGCTCAGAGCATAAGAATAAAACTGCATCCACGATTTCTTCAGGTTGTCCAAAACGTTGCATTGGAACGGTAGTATCAATCAGTTGCTTAATCTGTTCAGGGGCCTCAAGAATTTTTTTATCCCAGCTTCCTCCTTCAAAGAAAATATTCCCTGGAGCAATACAGTTTACTCGAATACCATCTACGGCTGCTTTTCTTGCTAAATTCTTAGAAAACGCAATCACAGCGGTTTTGGCAACAGAATAATCAACTGGTGCCCCCAGAGCCTCCATACCCGCAACAGAAGCAATAAAAAGCAAATTCCCCTGTGCCTCCTTCAAAAGAGGGTAAAAAACACGGGCCGTATGAACAGCGACATCAAAATTGCCAGAAAAGACTTTCTCAAAATTATCTTCTTTTGGAACTGGATCAGAAAGACTACGTCCACTACCAACATTAGCAACAACAATGTCCAGGCCGTCCCATATTCCTAAAATACTATTTTTGAGTTTATTAACATTCTCAGAACTCGTAAAATCACAAGAAAATGCCGACAGTTGATCTGAAGAATGTTCTTTACAATACATTTCTTTGAGATTATCCAGATCGTTTTGATTTCGGCTGGACAAAACTACCCTGGCTCCCTCTTCAAGGAATCCTCTGGCAATGGCAAACCCGATTCCCCGGGAAGACCCGGTTATCAGTACCCGCTTATTTTTAAAATTTATTTCCATTTTATACGCTTCTCATTTGAATCCTGGCATGTCGCTCTGGTTGTATTTAAGATATACCCTTGAATACAATCAGTGATTTGTAGAGCAACTAAGATCATATTGAAAAGCTTTTATGAAAGGTTCTAATGTTTTTTGAACAGCATGATTTTGATTCGTCATAAAGCCGCATTTTATAAGGTACGAACGAATAGTCTCAACTTTAGAGTCATCCGGTTTCAGCATAATACAGCAAGAGTTTGTAGTTCCACCCTGTCCGGTTATCGATGAAGGAAGAAAGTATGATAGAGTTTCCTGTAAAACATGGTACTCTTTCTCCGAAATAGTATTGTTCTCAAATATATCCCTGGGAGATATGTGATTCTCTCTGGATATAAGCAAAATCTCCTGCAGGGTTTTACTCGATGTAATATTTTTTGCGATATTATACAAAAAACCATAAAACTCACCACGCAACTCATGACATAAGATTAGTTCCGTAGTGTATGAAAAATTCATTTTTGCAAAACCTTCTGTGAGCAATCTTTGCCAGTTATTCATTTCAAAATAGTACGTCTGCAGTTCTTTTATATTATCAAACCACTCATCTCTAGACTCCTTTAGAAACTTTTCAAAGAATTCCTTTATACGCGGAAAACCCGTCTTATCTTCATCCATAATCTTTAATATGAAATCTAAAGGATTGAGCTGAGATTCGCGATGCAAAAACAACAAAAGAGGCTTTAAGAAACCAGCATTCCAGCTGAGCCAAACAAGCCAATGAAGCAAGCGACAGCGAATCATTTCATTCTCATTAAATGAAGTCGTCGATCGAATTATTTCTTCGCAATCAATTGCTTTGATACCATTGTATTCACCGTAGCTACCTTGCCTTATACGAAATTTTGTCCGCAGACCAAATTTATCTCTAGACTCATTATTTTCCAACTCACTTCCGGGCAGCATTACAACATTGCCAACATCAATAAAATCGAAACCGACGTCAAAAGCTATTCTCAAAGTTTTTAAGTGACTCTCATAAGTTTCACCAGGCAGACCGCACAAAACATCTGTTGAGACCTCCCACCCTTCCTGTTTGATCTCCCGGACAAGACGAAGAGCGCTTTCCTGCTTGATATTGTCTCTTTTGATATTCTTCTGGGCTACAGGATCACATGTTTGTATGGCAATAAGTGGACGTTCAAGTTTGCCCATTAAGCGGGCAATCTCCTTATTTCTTTCCGGTTTGATTTTGCTTGTCCAGATAGTAACGCGTGATAATGAAGGAGTTTTAGCTTTAATCTCCCCAATACGTTTAGCTATTTCCACATCTCTTGGAAAAATACCAAAATTGGCATCTGCGAAAATCCAGAAAGGACTTTTCGGTACAAGACGGGCAACGTACTCCATTTCGTCATATATACGATCAAGAGGAAATTTGCGAACTTTTTTAAGAGCACCTATACCCCATGTACAGAATGTACAGGAAAAAGGACACCCTCTGTTTGATTCAAACAGTGGTATTAATCCATCCAGAAGAAACTCGTCTAAAAGACCATGCAGATAAGGAGAAGGAATATCTGATAGATCATTAAGAATTTCAGGTGGAGTATAGATCAAATTGCCCTGTGCAGATAAAAATGCAAAGCCACTGATATCTTTTAAATATGAATCAATGGGGATTCCATCGTCTTGTAAAAACTTATTAATCAAACGAACAAATGGTTTCTCTCCCTCAAAAAGAAGGTATGAGTCCAGAAACTCACGCCGTTTGATAAAAGACTTGATACCTTCAGGATCTGTCCGAATGGAGGGGCCACCCATAATAATAAAAATTTTTGGAAACTTTCTGGCAACACAACCACCTATTGCCATATTCAACTCATTATTCCAAAAGTAATTCGATAACCCCAAAATATCCGGCTGTTTGTTTTCAATAGCTTCTATTAAAGCTTCCGGATACTTAAAAATACGGACTTCAACATCATTTCCATACTCCTTAATTAAGTAGCCTGCAATATTTGCGACATTCAAAGGAACAACATAATTACCTGGAGTATGGCTATGCACTAAATCCGCAAGATAGATACAAACACGTGGAGAGATATTATTCATTTCAGTTCCTCTACTAACTCCAGAATGGTTCCATCCGGATCATGGCAGTAAAGCATTTTAACCTTTCCATCCTGAGAAATTTGAGGAGAACTCTTACAATGACTGTCATGCTCACACAATTGTTGATAAATCAGATCAAGATTGTCTACCGTCAACGCAATATGGGAGCATCCCAATCTATTGGAAGCTTGATTTTCCAATGGTTGTGAATCAGGATGAGAATGATATTGAAGCAATTCTACCAGCGAACCACCAGGAGCTTTCAGCTTAACCCATTCCAGGCAAACACCCGGAATATTTACGACATTCTCAATAAAAGCCCCTTCTTCTTTTTCTCGTTTCCACACAGAAAGGCCAAGTAGATCCCGATAGAAATCCAAAGAACTCTCTAAATCACGAACAACTATTCCCGTATGACGAATATTTAAAATCATAATTCTTTCTTTATTATGCTATCTGAAATTGCTTCTTCAAGTACCCCAACTCCTTCGAAGAGAGCTTCTTTAGTAATGGTAAGCGGCGGGGCTAATTTGATGGTTTCCCGTCCGGTATGCACCACTAACAACCCTCTTTGCATTGCTAATTCACAAATTCTATCACACAGCTCGACCAGAGGGACCCCCTCAGGGGAATTAAAATGTAAGGCGGCCAGCAGCCCTTCACCCATGACATGGCTAATATAGTTTGAAAAATGTCCTTTAATTGCATTAAGTCTGTCATGCAATAGTTGACCCAAAACCTGGCAGTTTTCAATCAAACCATCTTCCAATATTGACTCAAGATTAGCTTTTCCCGCAGCACAAACCATAGGATTGGCAGAATGAGTAGAACTCATAGAACCAATTTCTGGCAGATCCATGATTTCCTTACTCCCTAACACAATGGAGAGAGGCAAGCTGGAACTCGCACCTTTTCCACAGCAGAGAAGATCCGGTTCTACATCATAATGCATATAACCAAACAATTTACCCGTCCTCCCAAAGCCAGCCTGCATTTCATCAAATGCGATTAGCATTCCATGATTTCGAGCAAAATCTACTACTTCCTGAATAAATTCACTCGGATAAAAAACAGCTCCCCATCCCTGAAAAGTTTCCAGAATTACGCCGCAAAGATCTTCTTCTGGAGAGAGGTTTTTCTCTTTCAGGAGAGCATCCATGTTGTGACGAAAATAGCTTCGGGGATCATTGACAGCTCCTTCACGCCAGGGATATGGAAACGGTAAATGATAAATATTAGGATCGAGGTAGCCGATCCACTCCTTTTGTGCTATATTACCACTCACCATCTGGGCACCCATTGTACGCCCATGCCAATTACCCTCAAACGCAAGAATACCTGGACGTTTCTTCCCCTGCTTCATGCCATACATCCGCATCAGTTTCAGGGCACACTCCGCTGCTTCTGTTCCTGACGAGAGAAGAAATGCCTTTTCAAATTGAGAAGCTGTGTGCTCAATAAGATATTTGATATATTCTGCACGTTCTCTTGTAGCATAAGTATAAGTGTGAAGCAGCGGTTTATCAATAAGTTGTTGGATTGCTTTGACAATACGAGGATTTCCGTGTCCGGTATTGGCGACAAAGATTGTACTGGTAAAATCTAACCACTGGTTACCCCAGGCATCATAAACCTGAAAACCTTCCGCTCGATCCCATACAACCGGTAATTGGCCATGCATGGATACAGATTCATACTGATCCAGTATCGCTAAAATGTCAAGGCTTTCTGGGACCGGCAACGAAGTGACAATTTTTCTATACCTGGTATTTATCTGTGGTACTTCAACAGGGACAAGGTTAAACTTGAATCCAGACATTCTTATCTCTTTATGGAAAGCTTTGGTCCAGGTAGTCTAAAATGGAACTACCTTTTTTACTTAATTGAAATTCTAATATTTCTAACTCTTCTTTGGAATCCACCTCAACACATGAAGGTGAAACAAATCCGAATATTTTATCTCCATGTAAACTTTCTGAATTGAGAATGAAGGATGCTTTCAAGATATCCACATAACCATCAGGAACATATATCGGAGGAAAAGCCTGACGGGGCAGATTATAATATTCAGGTCTGGGATCATCAGGGCGGATCCCTTTGAAATATCCGACTGCATCCTTTTGGAACCACTTAAAAGGGGATTCAGGAACGGGATGACCTGAACGCAATGAAGTGGCTTCCGGGTGCTTCATAATCTCCAGAATTGCCTGGTCTACAATTCCAACTTCTCTAAGAGGTGTAGTGGGGCGAAGGTGCACCCAATATTCCGGCACATGCCCTTCGCTGTCTTGAAACCATTGCATGGTATGCAACAAATATTCTCTATCCGATGAATGATCTCTAGCAAACTCCAAAGGCCTGAGGAAAGGAACCTCCGCGCCATAGTCGCGAGCAATTCCCGCAATCTCTTCTGAATCTGTAGACACTATTACACGTTCAATATATGAAGAAAGCACTGCAGCTGCAATAGTATATGCAATCAACGGATGTCCGCCTAAAAAATATATGTTTTTTCTTGGGACACCCTTTGAACCACTTCTGGCTGGAATAATTGCGATTTTTTCCATCTACACACTTCTCTGCTTCTCTAAAATGGTATAATTGTCTCTTCGAGAGTTGAGATATTAAACTAAATAAGGTTTCAATGCTTCCTGTATAGGCTGGACTCTTTTGTGAAGAAGATAGTTGTCCACTATTGAGTTTATCTCTCTCTTTTCCAGTCTCGAATCAAATGATAGTAAGGAAATGTAAGTAGCCAAATGGTTGATGAAATTGCGGTCGCTATTTTCATTATTCATTGTTATCTCCATATTCTGTTGCTCTCTATACACCTGATCACTCAATTCTTCCTCACTTATCAAACCTTCACTTAACGCCTTTGTGGCAATGTCAGTCTTTGGGAAATAGTTTAGCGAGAAGATGTTCATGGAATATGGTTGTGGCAATTCCATCATAAGATGAATTGTTTCCAGTGATTCCTCAAAGGACTCAAATGGATTATCCAGAATAAAATCATACCTTACGCTTATTCCATATTTGTGAAATATCCCAGCCTGTTCAATTACGGTCTCATTTTTGTAATGTCTTTTAAACACTTCCTTTCTAACGCGAGATGACCCCGATTGAACTCCAAGCCAGACTCCCTCAAGCCCGGCCTCTTTTAACATTTTTGCTTTTTTTTCGTTACACGTTCCCGGATAAAATTCACAATAAAATGGCAAGCCAATTTCCTTAACATATCTATCAAAGAAACGTTTAGCCCAATCTTCTTTTGGCATAAAGACCTCATCATAGAAATTAATTGATTCTATGTAAGGTAATTTTGCTTTTGTTTCAATTAACTCGGACATCACATGCTCAATTGTCCTACTCCTCACCCCTTGCCATTTCTTCGGATACAGCTCTTTTGCCATATATACGTTTGAGCAATAAGTACAGCTGTATGGGCATCCTCTTCCGGTAATAATTCCATAACGAGTATTTGCTCTATACGGTTCTGCATGAATTAATTCTTCATTTTCTATGTAGTAACTCAAATCATCATCAAACACCGGGACAGGCTCTAAACTTAGATCTTCAACCAGTGGCCTAATCGGGTTTCTTATTATCCTATCTCCTTTGTTTATCCAGATGTTTTTCAGATCATCAACAGGCTGATTAGTAAACATTTTGTCTACTAATTCAGGCAACGCTTCTTCTCCCTCACCCACGC